>Ga0265314_10001281_pt1 | contig 28611 bp, 26 predicted proteins | sample 4126metaG_FD_203106 | JGI IMG/M metagenome (GOLD analysis project Ga0265314, IMG submission 203106) | Rhizosphere microbial communities from Carex aquatilis grown in University of Washington, Seatle, WA, United States - 4-1-26 metaG | ecosystem: Host-associated > Plants > Roots > Rhizosphere >... | reverse complement strand
AGGGCTCCGCGACGTTGTCGTTATCGGTTGTGCCATCGGGTCAATGATCGCCGCGCCCTACGCCGCTGCAGACGCCGCCGTCGTGCGCGGTTTGGTGCTGTCCAACACTACTATGGAATTGGGTGAAGCCTCGCGCGCGCGCCACGATGGCCGCCTGGCGCTGATACGCGAGAAGGGAATGGCCGCACTGCTGCCGACGGTCATCGACATGGCCTTCGACGGCCTCCCCAAGGACGACCGCTATGCGCGCTACGTGGAGCGCTTCCGGCACAATAATCCGCAGGGCTACGGCGCGCTAGCGCTCGGCATGGTCGGAACCAATAACACGGAAATCTTGAAAAACCTTGATGTTCCGACACTCGTGACGGTCGGCGCGCACGACATTCTGCTACCGCCCGACATGTCGCACCGCGTCCATGCGCTTGTGAAAGGTTCTGAATTCGCACTCGTCGAGCGGGGCGCGCACTTTTTGCCTTACCAAGCACCGAAAGAATTTGCGGCGCTTGTCGATGCCTTCGTCGCGAGAGCGGTTCAGAAAGAATAACGTCACGACGTATAGTGGCCAGGCCGGCGTCAATGTTGTATATTTGAGGACCCGCGGCTTTATCGGCCTGAATGTCTTCTTTAGCATATCGCGCGTTCGGCCCAAGCTCTAAATGACCGCTGTCGGACCAACAGCAGACAAGCGTCGGCCCGCGCTTTGAATATCTAAGCAGCGAATAACCCAAAGAAGCGTCGCCTTGTACGCGTGCGCCTGCACCCCCCGTGGCCCTTGATTTGTAAGGCTATTCGACAATGGCGTGGAGCAAACCTTCCAGCTTCGGAGGGCAACGCTCTATCCAGCTGAGCTACGGGCGCCTGGATGCTTGAATAGACCAAAGCCCCGGATGCGACAACGGGGCCGCGATTTGCTCGAATTTACAGGGCAAGCCTCGTTCGGGCCAAGGTCAGGCGTTCGAATCATCGCGGGTGCGCCAGGATCGGCGTGCCGAGGGCGTGCTGGGCGACCTGCCGATTGCATTGCGTGAATCGCCAGCCGCCTTTAGCAGCCCCAGGACTGCCAAAGGCCCGGTCAATTCACTTCGCTACTGAGCGGCTTTGACGCCTGATTCTCGGACTCATTTCACGGCGCACTTCAATGGTCAGATTGTCGTTCAAGCTTCTGCCAAACAGGAATAAACACTTATACCAAAAGCAACGTCGCCCTGTCATTGAATTGTCATATAAACTTGGTTCGGTTCGGTGCGACAAACGGGAAGGGCGTCCACCAATGGAAATTTCGATGGGCAATGACAACGGCCCAACGGCCCGCGTCGCGTTGGTCGGAAAACTGGATATCCAAGGCGCCGAGGCGATCTCGTTGCCGCTGGCAACCCTGTCGGGCGCCAAACAAAACATTGTTATCGATATGTCGGGCGTGAATTTCATCGCGTCTATCGGCATCCGCCATTTGATGTCGGCCACCAAGACCTTGGCTCGCCGCGGAGGCCGGCTTGTTCTTCTGAACCCCACCGCGCCTGTTCTTGAGGTGCTGACGACCTCCGGAATCACCGATCTAATAGCGACGGTGGCGAGTGAAGACGAGGTCCGCTCTCTTATCGGTGGTTCCACGACCTGAGAACGATCTAAGTCAACTCACTATAGGCGCGCGTGTCCGAGCTCAGAACCCATGCTGGGTCATTAAATGCAAATGGTCGCGCCCCTACTGGCCGGGTTAGGGCTGTTCTTTTGCGGCGTCCATTTCGTTTCCATTAATCTCACGCCGCTTGCCGGCAGGCGCTTCCGATTTGTGCTCACCCGGCTGGTGAAGCGACCATGGCTCGCTGCCTTTACCGGCACGCTCGCCGGCGTCGTGACGCAAAGCACAAATGCCGTCACCTACGTTATCATCGGTCTGGTTAGCGGCGGCGTAATCGACAAACGGCGCGCAATTTTGATCCCGACATGGGCGCATGTCGGTACATCCGCGTTGGTCATTCTTGTCGCAATCAATTTCAAAGTCGCCGCCAGCTATTTGGTCGCGCTAGCGGGCTTTGCGATCTATTTCGGTCTAGAGCGCACAGACCGAGCCCGGCACATCGTCGGCACCATGCTCGGCATCGGTCTGCTGTTTCTTGGCCTCGATTCGATAAAGAGTGGCGCCGCGCCGCTGCGCGATTTCATGATAGGCGACGGCATCATGGTGATTTTCGCAGGTTCACCGGTGCTGTTGATGCTGCTTGGCATCGTACTCACCGTCGTGTGCCAATCGTCAACCGTGGTCGGCGCTATTGCCGTAACGGCGACGAGTGTCGGCATTTTCGACCTACCCGCGGCGTGCTGGCTAATCTACGGCAGCAATCTCGGATCAGGTATCAATCACATCTTTTTGGCGCATTCGATGCGTGGCGACGCGGCGCAGATAGCACTGATCCAGGTCGTTCAGAAATTTTCCGGATTTTTCGGCATTCTCGCCATCAAATGCATCGAAGCCGCTATCGGGCATGAGTTTCTTTATTCCGAAACGACATATTTTGCCGTCAACGAATCCGGCCGGGTGGCAATCATATTCTTACTCTACCAGCTCATCGGATCGCTTTTTTGTACCATTTTTCTGAACCAGATTATTAGCGTTCTAGAAAAGCTGTCGCCTCCAAGCCCGTTGCAAGAGCTGTCCAAGCCGATGTATCTGATCGAAGAGGCCTTGGTCGAGCCGACCTTCGCGATCGAGCTGGTGGGTCGGGAGGAGCGACGCCTTCTGGAACGCCTTCCCAACATGCTCGACGAGATTCGCGCCGATGCCGAAACACCTGGCATATCGAGCGGCGTTATGCGGGCCGCGGGTGCGACCATTACACGTGCTATGTCGAGCTATATGGAGCAAATTCTGTCGTCCAATCTGGACAGGGAGGATCGAGAGAAGATTGTCCGGCTGCAGCATCGGGTCGCAAATCAAAACGCCATGTTTGAGTCGCTGGACGAATTTGTCACGGCCTCAAAAGGCGCGCGGAAAAGCGAGTCCAGCGGCCGCGTCGCGGACCAGATGGTCGAATCCCTCCACTCGCTGTTGTCCGCCTTGGTCGACGCGACCACGTCCGGTCAGCCGGACGATCTGCATTTCCTGCTATCGCTGCTTGGACATCGCGATGAAATTATGGAAAAGATACGCCAACGCGTCATGCGGGATGACCCTAATATGCCCATGCAGTCGCAAACGGAGCTTTTTTCGGCGACTATGCTGTTTGAGCGCGTGATCTGGCTCGCCCGGCGTAACGCATTGCTGCTGACGTCGGCGCTGACCAACGGAAATGTAAGTATCGCAGTGGCGCAAGCAGAAGCGGCACAATGAGCGAATCTAGTGCCAAGATTCTGGTTGTCGATGATGTAGTGGAAAACCGCGATCTCTTGCTCCGTCGACTGCAGCGGCTAGGTATCAAGCATATCGACCAGGCGGCCAATGGCTTAGAAGCTCTGGCCGCCGTCCGCTCCAAGAATTATGACCTGATGCTCCTCGACATCATGATGCCGGAGTTAGACGGTTTCGGCGTGCTTGATGCCCTGCGCAAGGACGGCCGCACCAACGATCTGCCGATCATCGTTATTTCGGCTATGAACGAGATGGATGCCATCGTGCGCTGTATCGAAAGCGGTGCCGAGGACTTCTTGCTCAAGCCTTTCAATCCGGTGATGCTACGGGCCCGCGTGTTGGCGTCGCTAGAGAAGAAGTCGCTGCGTGATCAAACGCGCGATGAACTCAAGCGGAAGCAGGCCGAGCTTAATGAGGCGCGCACCCTGCAGCTTGCGCTGGTACCGCCGCCGTATAACGAGCTTCATGGCGATCGTCGGGTGTCGATCGAAGTCTTTCTTGAACCCGCCAAAGAGGTCGGTGGCGATCTGGTCGATTACTTCCGTATCGGGGCCGATTTGGTGGTGTTCCTGGTCGGAGATGTATCGGACAAGGGCGCCGGTGCTGCTTTAATGATGGCCCGCACTCACGCGATGTTTCGCAGTTTGGCTGCGCGTCCGGACGCCCGTGAAGTTTTCTCCAACCCGTCCACGGCTATGAACATCGTGAATGGGGCCCTCGCCACGGGGAATTCGAGCTGCATGTTCGTGACGATTTTTATGGGCACGCTGTCGTTACCGTCGCTAGAACTGACCTTCGTTCGCGCCGGCCATGTGCCGCCGTTTCTGTGGAACGGCAGCACGGCGATGAGGCGGCTTGAGCCGGCGGGCGGGCCGCCTTTGGGTCTGGTCGAAGAGTTTCAATATAAGCAACACACCTTGAGTCTGTCCCCAGATGAAAATCTACTCGTCCTGACTGACGGATTTACCGAAGCCAACGACGCCGACGGACAGCTGTTCGGAGACGCCCGGATTCTCGCCTTTCTAGCCGGCGCTGGTTCTGTCGACGCACGGACATTGCCGTCCTTGGTGGAAATAGTTCACGCGTTCGAGGCGGGCCAGGCTCAGTCCGACGATATGGCGGCCATCCTTCTGTCGTTTCCGGTGCTGAGTGCGTCATGACTGATTTCGAGGCACAGGTCCGGGCACAGCCCAAGGAGATTTCCGATCTGACGGAGCGTGTCGGCGATTTCCTTGACCGCGGCGGAGTGGACGCACGGGCTGCCCACCACGCAGCTATGATCCTCGAGGAGCTGCTGACCAATCTCGGGACGCACGGCGGTACGGTCGATGACCCCGCGGCGGTTCGTATTTCAATTGAATCTGGCCGCGTTCTCGTAGAAATTGTTGACCGCGGGCCGCCTTTCGACCCGCGTGCGACAGCGGACCCGGACCTGGCAGGGTCGGTCGAAGACCGCTTGGTAGGGGGCTTGGGTCTATTTTTGATGCGTAAGCTCGCGAGTGACGTGGACTATAGCCGAAACGACGGACGCAACCGAACGTCGTTTGCCGTAGCTCGCAGCTGAATAGAGGGGCACGATGGAAATAACGGAAGAGTCCGCGGGGGGCGTTTGTGTGGTAGTTGCGCGAGGCCGCCTCGACGGCAGCACGAGTGCGATGTTCTCGGAACGGCTCGAAAAGCTCGTCGGCGACCAGGTTAAATTGTTGGTCGATTTTTCTGGGGTTGATTTCGTCACCAGCGCCGGACTTCGAGCCTTACTCGGCATTGTAAAAAAGGTCAAAGCTTCAAGCGGCGTGTTCGCGGTGTGCGGCGTGCAGCAGTCGGTGTGTGAGATCCTGGATATTACGGGTCTCACGCCCATGATAAAAATTCTTTCTAACCGCGCCGACGCCCTCAGCGCGTTGTCGACGTAGTTGAGGAGTCCGGAAGCGTGAGCACACAGCCGCAGAAACACCTGGATGCCGAAAAGGAGCATGAACTCCTCCGCGCGACACTCGAAAATATGGCACAGGGCGTGGCGATGTACGACGCGGAGCATAAGCTCGTCACCTGGAACGAGTTATTTCGCGAATATCTCGACATGCCAGAAGAGTTTTTAGGCACGGACCGCACCTTTTCTGATTACATCCGTTACCTCGGCGACCGCGGCGAATTCGGCGAAGATGCCGACCTCGAGGAGGAGCTCAAGAAGCGGCTGGCCGTCCTCAACAAGTCGCATTCCTTCGAACGCGTCAGGCCCGATGGAACAGTCCTTGAGGTGCGCCGGGACCCGGTGCCGGGCGGCGGGTTTATCGCAATCTACACCGATATCACCGAGCGCAAGAAGTCCGAACAGCAACTGCGCGAAGCTAAGGAATCGGCCGAGTCCGCGAGCAAGGTCAAATCGGCATTTCTTGCCAATATGAGCCACGAACTGCGTACGCCGCTTAACGCCATCATCGGTTACAGCGAACTGCTAGCAGAAGACGCGTTGGATCGTGGCGACGAACCGGCCGTCGCGGATCTGCAAAAGATTCAAGCTGCCGGAAAACATCTGCTCGGCCTGATCAACGATATCCTTGATCTGTCGAAGATCGAGGCCGGTCGCATGGACGTGTATCTGGAGCGTGTGTCGCTGCCGCGTTTGGTCGAAGAGGTAAAAACCATCGTCGATCCTCAGGTTAAGAAAAACGAAAATAAACTGGTGATCGATTGTCCGAGCGATATCGGCTTGCTCAACAGCGACTTCACCAAGCTAAAGCAATGCCTGATCAATCTCATCAGCAATGCTGCCAAGTTTACCAGCAAGGGCGATGTGACATTGCGCTTGTCGCGTCATGATGTTGACAGCGACCGCTCGGCGGTCAAGTTCGAGGTTATCGACAGCGGCATCGGCATGACCGATGAGCAGATCGGACGATTGTTCAAGGCCTTTACGCAGGCAGATTCGTCGACCACCCGAAATTTCGGCGGCACCGGACTGGGGCTCACGATCACCAAACATTTCTGCTCAATGATGGGCGGTTCCATCGATGTCAGCAGCAAGCCCGGTCAAGGCTCGACGTTCACTATTGTGCTGCCGGATAGCGTGAACAACAGGGACGAAGAGCATTACGACAGTGACGTGCCACTATCGAAAGCCGGCCACGTGTCGAGTTCGATCAATGTGCTCGTCGTCGATGACGACGTCACGGTGCACGATGTCTTGTCGCAGACCTTGAGCAAGGAAGGCTATGCGCTGAGTCATGCGCGCGACGGCGCCGAAGCGCTTGAGATGATGCGCAAGTCGCCGCCAGATGTGGTGACGCTTGACGTCATGATGCCGAAAGTCGACGGCTGGTCGGTGCTTGGCATCATGAAGTCGGAGCCCGGCCTCGAGCACATTCCGGTCATCATGATGACGATCGTGGATGATCGTAACCTCGGATTCTCACTCGGTGCCTCCGAATTCATGACCAAACCGATTGACCGCAACAGGCTGATCGCCTTTCTACGCAAGCTTGCTCCGGCGACCAAAGACGTAGTCGTCCTGATCGTCGACGACGACGCCGACGTTCGCAATATCGTGAAGGAAACCGTCGAGGGAGTTGGCATGAAGGCCGCGACCGCTGTTAACGGCCGGGCGGCACTGCAATGGCTCGACAAGAATCCGAGGCCCGCCCTGATCCTGCTCGATCTGATGATGCCGGAAGTCGATGGTTTCGAGTTTCTCGAAAAGATCCAGGAGTCGGAGGATTTGAACGAAGTGCCGGTCGTTGTTCTGACCGCGAAGGACCTGAGCGAGGCCGAGCGCAACTTCCTGGCGGAGCGTACGCTGCTGGTCTTGAGCAAAAGCGCGCAGCCGATCGGTGCGCTTGGCGCCGCCCTGGTGGCAATTGCACAACGTGGCCGCAACGCGGCCGCCGACCTTGCAAAATCGGCGGGCCATTGACCGTGAAAATCCTTCTGGTCGAAGACAATGAAATGAACCGGGACATGCTATCGCGACGGTTGGCGCGCAATGGTTTCGAGATTGTCATTGCTGTCGATGGTCAGGAAGGCGTCGACAAGGCACGCTCAGAAAATCCGAACTTGATACTGATGGATATGAGTTTACCAGTGATTGACGGTTGGGAAGCGACGCGAAAGATCAAAGCGGATCCGGCGACCCAGAAAATTCCCGTTATCGCATTGACGGCCCACGCGATGGCGCAGGACAAGGAACGGGCCATAGCGGCAGGCTGCGATGATTTTGATACCAAGCCAGTCGATATTCAGCGGCTGGTTGGGAAAATTCAGGCGCTACTCAATGGCGGCCGTTCTCCTTAAATGTCCGACTGACTAGGCCGGACCGGCTGGGCCACGGGCAGATGGATGCCGTATGTTACGAGCATTTGTGACAACTGGCGGATTAGCGAAGAACAGGAAGCGGGTAGCCTCACGGGTAGACTTGCACACAATCCTGATTACGCTCCGCCCCATGCCATCCGCCCGGCGAGGTCCGATGCTGACCCCAAGCGGACCTATGCGACCAATCTCACCGTCGGAGCGGCGTGCCCTCGTTTTTTGTCCAGTGCGTCGAACGACAGAGCAGGCCGCCAACAATACAGCCGGTTGTGACTAAGCCTTCATCGGCCGCCTTCAGTTTCCCAGAGAAATTCAGTTTTCGCTGCGGGTCGTAAGCAGAGCCCGCCCATTCGTCGTTTACGGCCTTGATCGTGAAAATCAGCCTGTCGCGGACGTTCTCATTCTACTTCACGGGATCCTTGATCCAGGTGTTCGTGGCGCAGATCTGGCCGCCGCAATTCACGACCTTCACGCGGGCCCCGTCGTCGTTGCGCGACCAACTGCCGAAAATGTCGTCGGAGCCTGCTGTCGCAGCGGCGGCGGGAAGCACGAGCAGAGTCAGAGCCAGCAGCATGTGGGTGTGCATGAATCTGTATCCTGGCGTTATGAAACCGGCTTGAACTTGTAGAATCCGACGTCGATGGCGCCATCGCGGAAGCCTGCCTCGCAATAGCAAAGGTAATACTCCCACATACGCTTGAACGAGGCGTCGAAGCCGAGCTTTTCGATTGCCGGCCATGCCGCCATGAAACGGTCGCGCCAGATCGAAAGCGTCTGAGCATAGCTTTGTCCGAAAGGCTGATGCGCCACCATTTCAAGACCGGCGCGCGCGGCCTCGTCGTGGATGATGTCGACGGTCGGTAGTACCCCGCCGGGGAAAATGTAGCGCTGGATGAAATCGGGCTGATTGCGATAATTCGCGAAGCGCTCTTCGCTGATGGTGATGGCCTGCAACAGTACGGTGCCGGTACTTGTCAGAGAATCACGCAGTTTCGCGAAATAGATCGGCCAGTATCGCTCGCCCACCGCTTCGATCATCTCGATGGAAACGATGCGGTCGTAATGTTCGGCGACATCGCGATAGTCCTGAAGGCGTATCTTCGCCGTGCCGACGCGGTGCTGCGCGTAGATAAGCTGTTCCTGCGACAAAGTGATGCCTGTCACGTCGCATTTTGGCGCGAGACGGCTCATCACCGCGCCCCAGCCGCAACCGATTTCGAGCACGCGCTCGCCGCCCTTGATGTCCAGGAGTTCCACAATGCGGTCGAGCTTGTCTTGCTGTGCGGCTTCGAGAGGCTGGTTACCGCCGGAAAACAGCGCCGATGAATATTGCATGCCGCGGTCGAGCCACAGCTCATAGAATGCGTTGCCGAGATCGTAGTGCGCGGCGATGTTGCGGCGGCTGCCGCGTTTGGTATTGCGATTACGCCAATGCTGCCAACGCAGCAACAGCCGTTGTCCGGCGGAGCAGGAAATGGCGTTGCCGAGGCTGGTTTCGTTGACAGCGCCAAACCGAAGGAAGCCGGCGAGATCGGGCGTCCACCATTCGCCGGTGATGAAGCTGTCGGCAAAAGCCATCTCGCCGCCCAAGATCAGGCGCCAGACGGTGCGCCAACTGCGGATAACGATCTTGGCACTCGGGCCGGGATCGTTGCCTGCATGGTGAAACGCTACGCCGTTCGGCAATACGACGGTCAGTTCACCGTAGCGTGCGTTCGACAGGATGCGCTGCAACTGTCTCACCAGAATCGGCGTGGCACCGTTGCGCTGCCGAGGTTCGGCGCGCGATGACAATGAGCGAATATCAGACATAATGCGTTCCGTAACTCGTTTGCGGCGGCTTCCGCACGATGGTGATTGGCCCTGGCGCGGCCGGTCGCGGCCGCAGGCGCATCCCCTTGATCCACAATTTCAGTGCCTCCCAGTGGATGCCGGCCACGACCGTTAGCGTCAGCAGCGGAAACATGAAGAAGGTCTTCAACAAAGTTCCGTCGGCCAGGGTGCCGCGGGTTCCGGCGAGCGAAGCAACAATCACAGGACCGTCGACGTCCGCGCCCTGTATCGTCAGAGCTACGCGCTCGCCGGGCTTCTGGATGCGGAACGTGTAGGAAATTTCCATGTCCATGAAGGGCGAGACATAAAAGGATTTCAGACAGCGTTGTTCAATCGCTTCGCCAGGCGCCTCACCGACCGGGATCAGGTAGCTGTGACGCTGCCCGAAGGTATTGTGAACCTCATAGATTAGCGCCGTGAGCGTGCCGTCGCGGTGATAACAATAGTAGACGCTGATCGGATTGAAGACGAAGCCGAGGATGCGCGGCATGCACAGCAGGGCGATCCTGCCGCCTTCGAGATTGATGTCGGCGACAGCGAGATGCTTTTCGGCCTGCTCGCGCAATGGCACGTTGGAACCATCGCCGTGGTCGGCGGCATAAAAGCCGAACAGGTTGAATCGGTCCAGCGAGAACAACCGCAGCGCCTTGCCCAGCATCGGCAGTTCGTCGAGAAAGAGCATCGTCCAGAACACGCGGTAGCGCAGTTTATGCAGTTTGGGCTTGATGCGCCGGTGCATGACCGTGCCTGTATAGAGGCAGGAATCCGTCATGCGCCGACCTCCGCCGCGACGGTCGAGTCGGCGAGATGAATCCGTCCGGATTCATGAGATACCAGCCAAGGCCGCTTGGTGCCGCCGAGCTGCTCGGCGACGGCGAGGCCGGATTGCAAACCGTCTTCGTGGAAGCCCGCACCGAAATAGGCGCCGCAGAACCAAGTGCGGTTGCGGCCTTGCAGCGACCAGAGCTTTCGCTGCGCGGCGAGCGCGCCGGTGTCGATGATCGGATGCTCGTACATCTCGGAACGAAAGATGGTGCCAGCATGAGGCGGCCGCGTTGGGTTCAGGGTCACGAACATTTGCGTCTTCGAATTCAGTTGTTGCAGACGGTTCATCCAATAGGACACGGTGACGGCATTTTCGCTGTCGGAGCGCTCGCCGATATAGTTCCAGCTCGACCAGATCGACCGCCGCTGCGGCATCAGGCCTTCGTCGCAGTGAAGCACTGCGAGATTGCGGCTGTAACGGAACTGTTCGAGCAGCGCGCGTTCTTGAGGTGTCGGGTTACTCAGCATGGCGAGGGACTGATCGGCATGCGCGGCCATGACAACGTGGTCGTAACGTCTTACGTCGCCCTTCGCGGTCTGAATATCGACGCCGTGGGCGCCTCGCCGGATCGATACAATGTGCTCGTTGAGCCGGATGCGGTCCGCGTACGGCTTCGTAATTCGCGCGACATAAGAGCGGCTGCCGCCGCGGACCGTGCGCCAGATCGGGCGGTCCTTGAGCTTCAGCAGGCCGTGATTTTCCTGGAAGCGAATGAAGGCCCCCGCCGGATAATCGAGCATGGCTTTTGCCGGCGTCGACCAGATCGCCGCCGCCATGGGCAGCAGATGATCGTCGCGGAACGGGTCGCCGTAGCCGCCGAGCTTGAGGTAGTCGCCGAGCGTCGCTTCGCTGCCGAGGCGGGCGATGTCTCGAGGCGCGTCACGGTAGAAGCGGTAGAGATCGCGCAGCATCGACCAGAAGCGGGGACTGATAATATTGCGTTTCTGCGCGAATACCGTGGCGAGACTATCGCCGGAATATTCCAGCAAGCCCCGGTCCAGCGAGATCGCCAGCGACATTTCCGACGCTTCCGCCGGCACGCGGAGATGGGCGAGCAGTGCCGTCAGGTTCGGGTAGGTGTGCTCGTTGTAGACGATGAAGCCGGTATCTACTGGCACGCTGCCCTGCGGGGTCAGTGCGTCGACTGTATTGCTGTGCCCGCCGATACGGTCGGCCCGCTCGTAGACGGTTACCTTATGACCGGTCGAGAGAAGCCACGCCGCCGCCATGCCGGAAATCCCGGTTCCGATCACCGCGATCTTGAGAGGCTCCGACGGCCCGTTTTTCATCGATTTGTGCCCGTAGACTGCCGCTTTCCCTATCATTACGGGCCGAATGGCAAACCAGATCACCTTTGATCCAAAGTCCCTTTGCTGCCGTATAATCAGCATGCAAGAGGCCGAGCAGAAGAGCGATCTCAAGAGCGGCGCTGTGCCGCTCCGGCACCTTGCGAAAGTGGGTCCGTTGCGCGACCGGAAAACGCTGCCGAACCTGGCCAAGACGCCCGCCGAGCTTGCCCGCCTGGTCGAGGCGATTGCTGCCGATCGCGACCGCGAGGCTTTTGCGGCGCTGTTCGACTATTTTGCGCCGCGCATCAAAGGTTTTCTGATGCGCAGTAACACTCCACCCGCCGCCGCGGAGGAATTGGCGCAGGAAGCGTTGCTGATGGTGTGGCGCAAGGCCGAGCAATATGACCGTAGCAAGGCCGGCACATCGGCCTGGATTTTTACGATCGCGCGCAACCTGCGCATCGATGTTGCACGCCGCGAACAGCGCGGACGGCTGCTCGATCTCGAGGCGACAGACGAGGCCAATCCGCCGGCGCTGCCCGACACCATGCTGCTCATCGGTGAGCGTGAGCGGCGCGTCCATGCCGCGCTCACGCATTTGTCTGATGACCAACTCCGCGTCGTGCGGTTGTCCTTTTTCGAAGGCAAGGCCCACGCCGATATTGCATCTGAGCTCGAACTCCCTCTCGGAACGGTTAAGTCGAGGATTCGCCTCGCAATGAATCGTCTCCGGGAACTTCTTGGTGACCTGACATGACCCGACATCATCCCAAAAACGCCACGCTGGCTGAATTCGCCGCAGGCACGCTTGACGAAGGTCGCAACCTCGTCGTCGCGGCGCATCTGACGATATGTGGCGCGTGCCGCGAATTCGTTGCCGGCATGGAAGAAGCGGGTGGGCAGATGCTCGACGCGATCGAACCGGCCGTAATGCCAGAAGGCGCGCTGGAACTCGCTGTGGCACGGCTTGGCCTTGAGTGGCCACGCGTGCCCGTGTCGCGTCGGGAGGCATCGCCTTTGGCTGCTGTCTGGCAGCCGGAAAGAAGTGAATTGCTTGGCTACGATCTAGGGCCCTGGCGCTGGGTGTCACCCGGTTTGCATTATCGGTCGGTAAGAGTGCCTAAGAGCAGCGACACACGAGTCTTCATGCTGAGGGCCGTGCCGGGTCTGAAGATTCCGCAGCACAGGCACACTGGCACCGAGCTCACTTGCGTGCTGAGCGGCGCCTTCATCCATGAAGGCGGACGCTACGCGGCCGGCGACTGCGACGATGCAGATCAGGATGTCGACCACAGCCCGGTGATCGACGATGGCGAGCCCTGCATCTGTCTTGTCGCCATGCAGGGCCAGATCAAGATGACCGGCTTCTTCGGTCGCATGATCCAGCCCCTCATCCGTATCTGACCGGAGGCGGCGATGACGGCCTATCAGTTCTTTATCGCACTTCTGGTCATTTCAGCCGCGCTGTCGGCGATCATGACGTTCGCCTGGCTCATCCAACAAAAGACGGGAAATTCCGGCTGGGTCGATACGATTTGGACCTTCGGTCTCGGTTTTGTTGGAGTCGTCGCCGCTCTGACGCCACTGACAACCGCAATTATGCAGCCACGGCAGCTTATCGTTACGGCCTTTGCGGCGATCTGGGCGGCACGGCTCGGTATTCATATCGCGACGCGCACCGCGAAGATCGTCGATGATCCTCGGTACGCGAAGTTGATCGAAGGATGGGGCGCGAACGCCCGGCGGGAGATGTTCTGGCTGTTGCAGAAGCAGGCCGTCGTCAGCATTCCACTGGCCATTGCGATGTTTCTTGCCGCGCATAATCCGACACCGGGTCTCAGGCCGGCCGAATTCGCAGCGATAACAGTGATGGCGGTTGCGGTGATCGGCGAAGGCCTTGCCGACTGGCAACTCTACGCCTTCAAATCGAACCCAGCCAACAATGGCGGCATCAATGATGTCGGTTTATGGCGCTGGTCGCGGCATCCCAATTATTTCTTCGAGACCTTCGGTTGGCTGGCCTATCCATTGCTCGCCATCAACCTGACGGGTGGCTATTCGTGGGGCTGGCTCGCTCTCGCCGCGCCCGCCTGCATGTATTGGCTGCTGGTCTATGTGTCGGGTATTCCGCCGCTCGAAGAGCACATGTTGCGCACGCGCGGCGACAAATTCCGCGCCTATCAGCGCCGCACCAACGCATTTTTCCCGGCACCGCCGCATGGAGAAGCATTATGAGCGCCATTCAGCTGGCCATTCCTGTTTTCGAACGTCTGCCGTGGCCCGACACGGTGTCGCGCGCTGCGGTCTCGTTTCTGGTAGGCCGGACCCGCGAGAAACTGGCGCGCACGCCGTTCGACATCAACCGGCGCTTTGCCGCGGGCATGCTGAACTATCCTATTGCGGAAGCGGTCGATGAAGCCAATGCACAGCATTACGAAGTGCCCGCCGTTTTCTATGAACTGGTGCTTGGTCCACACCGCAAGTATTCTTGCTGCTACTACGACCACACGTCCTCGACGTTGGCCCAGGCGGAAGAGTCGGCTCTAAAGCGAACCTGCGATAATGCCGCGCTTGCCGATGGTCAGGACATTCTTGAGCTCGGCTGCGGCTGGGGTTCGTTGTCGCTCTGGATGGCATGTCGTTACCCGAATGCCAAGATCACCGCTGTATCCAACTCGCAATCGCAGCGCGCTTATATTCTCGACCATGCCCATGAGCGAGGCCTGTTCAATCTCGAAGTCATCACCGCCGATATCAACAAGTTCGTAGCTATGCGGAAATTCGACCGCGTCGTTTCGGTCGAGATGTTCGAGCATATGGCCAACTGGCGGATGTTGCTGGAGCGGGTGAAAAGCTGGCTAAAGCCGGACGGGCTGCTGTTCTTTCATGTCTTCACGCACCGCAAGGCGCCTTACCGTTTCGACATCGGTGACAAGGAAGACTGGATTGCGCAGCATTTTTTCACCGGCGGTATCATGCCGAGTCATGATCTGGTGCGTGAATTCGGTGACCTGTTTACGCTCGACGCCAATTGGCGCTGGAATGGCAGACACTATGCGCGCACGGCGGACGACTGGCTCGGGAACTTCGACCGCAATCGCGACGCCATCGATGTCATTTTGAAGGGTACTTACGGCCGGGAAGCCGCGTTATGGCGCCGGCGGTGGCGTTTGTTCTTTCTCGCCACCGCCGGCCTATTCGGGCACGCCGGTGGCGAAGAGTGGGGCGTGAGCCATTACCGGCTCAAGACCGTTTGAGGTTTCTCAGCCCACCGCAATACCGACCCAGGGTCCGATCGCCCTGGCCGCGTAAAAAGACACCGCAGCCGCGATCGCCGTCGCGAACGCGCCCCAGGCTATATCCAGTATTGAGATCAACAGCGTCCAGTTCCGCATGGTCGCATAATTGGTGAGGTCATAGGTGGCGTATGCAATGGCGCCGAACAGCGCGCCGTAAATCAGCGCCGGTCCGACGGAGCCTGCTTTCATGGCAGGTAGAGCGGCGAACACAAAAATTCCGACGCCGAAGATCGGATAAAATGCCACGGCCGGTGGTGCGTTAAGGGTAGGGAGCAATATGTCTCCCAAGATCGGTTTGTACAGAAGATTACCCATGACGGCAAGCCAGATGCCGTCCAGCAGGCAGAAGGGCAACAATATACAAACATATAAGAGCGCATAAAACATCGACAGCTCCTAAGTTGGCTGCATGTGATACGCATCAGACCGGTGCCGGATCACTGAGGCGTCTGATATTGCGGTATCCGGTCGCCTACGATGGGAAATCCATGTAGCTGCCGAGGCACTTAGCAGATAATCCGACTGCCCGGATTTGTCGCTATTGGAACTTAGCGGACATTCGCGGCCACGCAAATTTTGTCCGCTGTTGGGTAACAACTGACTTTCAGAGAGGGCCTCGTTGTCGAAAATCTCAGCTGATGATGATTTGAATTACGGCCGATAAAATTCGCTGTCCTCGCCCCAAGACCCCCTGTTCCGCCAAAATACTTCCCTGTTCCGCTAAGTAGGGAATTGGTACCGAAAACCCAGTCACGACGGCATTATTTGCAGTCGCTGCCGCTCTCGACGCCACTATTTTGAAAAAATTCCCTGTTCTTTTCCCTGTTAGCAGGGAATTGAGGAGTGGAGACGGGTTCGACTGTGACTGCATCCGCCACCACGCAGTCTTTTTTTAGTGGCCTAAGTCTCCAGCCTAGACCCAAAGGCCCACAAAAGGCCGGCGTCAGCGGCCTCTGAATCGGCGAAAACATAGTCTCTGCCACCTGGCAACCGCACATAGGGCAGTTTCTGGCACTTTGTCGCTGGCCGTCAGAAAGCCTTTCCTGGCTCCGTTTCGGCAAACTTAACGGATTGGTACTGAGTGGCGGCTATCCGCGCAATAAAGTAGGAATGATCAGGGGCGAAGCTATTCGCACCCCTTAAAAAAATTGGAATACGGAGGAGTTTATGAACTACAGGTTGATTGCTGCGATTTTACTGGCCGCGTCTCTCTTCGTTCAGACGCCAAGCCGTGCCGACGAGACTAATGAAATTCGCATCATCTGCTCGATCGGGTTGCAATTCCTTCCGACCTATGTCGCCGTTGATGAGCATTTGATCGAAAAGCACGCGAAACAACTTGGCATAGAAAACCCAAAGATTGTTTTCAATTTGGTCACCAATGGCGCGGCGATCAACGATGCCTTGATCTCGAACAATTCAGACATTGGACAGGTGCCGGGACCCGCGCTTGTTCTGCTCTGGAGCCGGACCCGCGGCGCACAGGCTATCAGGGGCATCGTCGCCGGGTCTGAGATTCCCCCGATACTCGTCACGATCGACCCCCACATCAAGTCGATCGATGACTACGGAGACAAAGACCGCATCGCGATGCCGACCGTAAAGATCTCAAGCTACGCCATCATGATGCAAATGGCGGCGGAGCAGAAATATGGCTTCGAACAGCGGGGCAAATTCGATCCCATGAGCGTGCCCCTCAATTTTGCGGAAATCATGGCCTCCCTCACGTCGGGCGGTACAGAGGTGAAATCTGCGATCGTTGTTCCGCCCTTTACGCAGTACCTTCTCGAAACCGGCAAGGCCAGGCAGGTCATGAGCTTGGATGATGTTTTGGGAGGCCACGGCACCTTGAACGTCTTCGCAACGACAGAAAAATTCCATTCGCAAAATCCAAAAGCTTACGCGGCCGTAAAAGCCGCTTTGATCGAGGCGATGGATTTCATCAGAGACAATTCTCGTGAAGCCGCCGAGATTTACAACAAGCGCGAACCGAACAAGAAGGGCGTCGAGTGGGTCGAGAACTTGATTAAGGATAAGACAGCAGTGAATTTCACCGCAGATCCCCATCGCTTCGAGAAGCTTGCGATCTTTTTGCACAAGAGCGGTGTCGTTAACGCCCAGCCCGCGTCGTGGAAAGATCTGTTTTTCGATCAGGGTGAAGGGTTGAACGGCAACTAAATCTGAAGCGAGCATCTTCTGAAGCGAGCATCTTCTAATGTCGGATCGTCTAAATCTAGTCCTCAAGGCGGGCGTGTTGCGTGTCGGCACGACAATGGACACGCCCGTCTTCAGTATGCGTGATGCATCGGGGCGGCTCAAAGGTCTTGATATGGACCTTCTTGAAACGCTGGCCAAAGCATTGAATGTCCAGATCGAATACGTAAAAATGACGTTTGGTACCATGGTGCCCGATCTTCTCGCCGACAAGTTCGATATGGCCATGTCAGGCATGGGTCGGACATTCGACCGCGCCCGTGTCGCTACATTCTCGAAGCCTTATATGCGGTACGGCAAGCTCATGATGATTCGCAGCGCCGACACTGAAAAATATCGGACGCTGTCCGACCTCGACAAACCTGGTATCAAGATAGCGTTCAATCGGGGCGGCCTGAACGACCGCTTCGCTAATACCGAATTCAACCAGGCAACACCGACGGGCTATCCCAGCAACCTACTCGCAACGGCTGACCTGCTTGACGGTAAAGTCGAAGCGCAAGTGCAGGATTCAACGGCCGCGGTTTACATGGCGCGGAACAATCCGTTGCTGGCTGCAATGTCTCCGGAGAATGTCTTTCATCCTGTCCATGTTGCCGCACTGCTTCGGCGCGAAGACCAAAGCTTTCAGAACTTCATCAACATCTGGATCGATCAGATCGAGATGGACGGAACCCTAGAGCGAATTCGGACGTCCTGGCTCGGCTAGCCAATGGGTCGCATTTACTCGTGGTAGAGCGGCGAGCGCGCTGACAACCCGCCATCGATCGTCAGGAACGTTCCTGACGTAAAGCCGGCTCGATCGGAGACTAGAAAGGCGACGGCGTCGCCAATGTGCTCCGGGTCAGCAAAGGGCTTATTTCCCAGCAATTCCGTGTACCGGCTAGCGTCGCCCAGTTCGGCTTTGGCGCGTTCTTTGAATCGCTTCATTTGCCGTTCGGTACGGGTGGGGCCGGGGTGAATGCCGAGGACTCGGACGCCTTTTTCGAGGCTATGAGAGCCGAGGGCCTTGGTGAATGCGATTAGCGCTGCATTACCGGCGGCACCGGCAATGCCATCGAAGGGTGGGCGCTCGCCGGCAATTCCAACAATATTGAGGATTACGCCGTGACGGCGATCCCGCATCGCCACATAAAGCGGGCGGGCAAGGTTGAGATAGCCGAACAATTTCAAATTCCAACCGTCGCGGAGTTTGGCGTCGCTGACTGTTTCGAAATGGCCTTTCGGAATAGCGCCTGCGTTGTTCACGAGAATATCGACGTCAAGGCAGTCCTTCGCCAATCGTTCGGCGGCCAGGGGATCCGACAGATCATGCGCGTGCCCCGTGACCTTAACGCCGTATTGACCGGCAAGCTTTTTTGCCGCTTCATCGATTGTCGCTTTGGTCGTTGCAGCAATATGGAGATTGCAACCTTCGGCGGCCAGCGAACTGGCGATCGCATAGCCGATGCCGCGCGATCCGCCAGTGACCAGTGCAAGGCGCCCTTTTAGTCCAAGATCCATTTTGTTCCTCTTCGCGTATTGCGGGCTGGATTATCGGCTAACCTGAAACTTCGCCGCCGTGGCGGCCGCCGTCGACCGGAATTGCGGTGCCGTTGACGTCCCGGCTGTGCGGTCCGCACAGAAACAATAATAAGCCGGCGACATTGTCGAGCGCATTGAAACGTCCCCGAGGCTCGCGGCTACCAAGGTACTCAGCCTCGGCTGCTGCTTCGGAGATGTTCTTTTCTTTCATGATTTTTCGGATGCCGGCGTCGCTATGAGGCGTACGCAACGAACCGGGGCATATGGCGTTGCATGTAATGTCGTCTTTGAGGAGTTCCTGCGCGACCGCGCGCGTCATGCCGATCAACGCATACTTTGCCGTGACGTAGTCGATTCGATTTGCGACTGCCAAATATGAGCGAATGGAGCCAATATTTACGATTCGACCCCAGCCGGCTTTGCGCATATGCGGGAGCGAATGTTTGATCAAGTGAAAGGGCGCAGAGACATTGACGGCGAGGGCCAAGTCCCATTCGTTGTCCGGGAAACGCTCAACCGGTGAGCGATGTCGGTACACGGCATTGTTGACGAGAATATCGACCGAGCCGTGCTGGCCTACCGTATCCGTAACCAGACCACTGATTTCTGCTGGATGGGAAAGATCGCAAGGATTGTAGGTCGCCTTGACGCCAAATTTGCCTGCTAGCGATTTTCGCTGATTTTCGATCTCGGCGGCATCGCCAAGGCCGCTCAACATGATATTGCAGCCGGCCTCGGCCAGTTTGCTCGCCATCGCGTAGCCGAGTCCTTGAACCGAGCCCGTCACAATAGCTGTTTTGCCGTGTAGCACCTTGGTTTTCTCCTACGCTCAACTGATGTCCGCGCCAGGGTGAACGTCGGGGGCGACCGGATGCTTTGTTGGTAAGGACGAGGTCGAAATCGGTCGGTAAAGAAGCAATCCACCGGACCCGAGTCAACGCTGCCTCAGCATGACGACCTGTTGACCTCTGAGAGACCGGTTCGACATGACTGCGCGCGGTTCAGTCATTGTCGAGACGTGTCGCCGCTTTGAGGCAGATTTAGGCCTATGTCTCTGCGGCCCGGAAATCCGTTCCGGTTGAAATTCCGAAGCCGCGCCGAACTTTCAAGGAATGTCCATTTTTAGCACTAAGCAGACATCAGGAGTAGGTCGATGGCGCCTACCCAAGCGCTGTTGGCCCGGTAAGACCACTCACCGTGCAGCCTCCGCCTGACGTGAAACTTGAGGTAATGGTTGCACCAAAGCGCCGGGTCCAATTTTTTGAAGATTTCCGGTGATCACCTTGTCGTTCACGCCAATGCCGGTGAGAACGGAAACATGGCCGGCATCGACCGGGCCTAGGGTCACGGGACGGCGTTCTACCTTGTTGCCGTCGCCGACGACATAAATGTATTTTCCCATCTGGCTCGAACCCACTGCCACCTGCGGCACCATCAGCGCGTCAGGTTGTTCTTTGACGCGCAGGCGCACGCGGACGTACTGGCCCGGCAGCAGGGAGAAATCCTTGTTTTCGATGGTCGCGCGGGCGGTGATCGTTCCAGTGCCAGAGTCGACGGCATTGTCGATGAACGTCAGTGTGCCTTTGTGCCGGGCTTCGGTCTCGCCCGGCAGCGACACTTCGGCCACGACCGTACCGCCGGAACGCGACTTCACGATCTCGCTAAGGTCGGTCTCGCTTGGATTGAACGTGACGTAGATCGGATCGAGCTGCACAATTGTGTTCAACGCCGCGCTGTTAGCGGTGATAAGCGTGCCGACAGCTGCTTTGTTGCGGCCAAAGCGTCCGTCGAACGGTGCCCGGATCTCCGTGTAGGCCAGATTGTTCTCGGCCTGACGGACGGCCGCTTCATCGGCGGCGAGGGTCGCTTCGGCCTGCTTTGCCACGCTCAGACGCTGCTCGATCGTATCCTTGGCAAGCGCGCCCGTTTTCGAGAGTTCGGTGCCCCGTTGCGCCAGGGCATTGGCGTATTCGAGCGCCGCGGAGTCGCGCGCAAGCTGGGCCTTTGCGCCGTCGAGTGCCGCCTGATAGTCCCGCGGGTCGATCTTGTAGAGCAGGGTGTCTTTTTCGACATCGGCGCCATCGGCCACCGGTTGCTCGGATACATAGCCGGAAATCTTGGCTTGAAGCCCGACGTTACGGATGGACTCCGTACGCGCCGAATATTCGAGGAAGATCGGCAGCGTCTTTTTCACGACGTCGGTTACCGGCACAGGCATCGCGAAGGGCGGGGCGGCCGCTACCGCGACTTCAGTACCGCCCCGCGTCGACATGAAGATAGCGACACCTGCCGCCAGAACCGTGGTCGCGCCGAGCGCGAGTTTCCATTTCGTCATTGTCTTCTCCATTCCTATTCAGCGGGCTCGGCCGGCGCGTGCGGGCCGTGCAAAGAGTCGACGTCGGTGCGCTTGAGCGCCCGTCGTTCGCGCATCTCTTCGATGACGGCGTAGAACACCGGCACCAGCAGCAGCGTGAGGATTGTGGCGGCGACCATGCCGCCGAATACCGTGGTGCCGATCGACTGACGGCTCGCGGCGCCGGCGCCGGTCGCGATCATTAACGGCACCACGCCAAGGATGAAGGCGAAGGCCGTCATCAGGATCGGGCGAAGCCGCAGACGGCCTGCCTCCATCGCCGCTTCGACGATGCCCATGCCGCCCTCGCGCAAGTGCTTGGCAAACTCGACGATCAAAATGGCGTTTTTCGCCGCCAGGCCGATCAGCATGACAAAGCCGATTTGCGAATAAACGTCGATCTGTAGGCCGCGGATCCACAATGCGCCCAGAGCACCGAACAGAGCGAGCGGCACGGCGAGCAACACCATGAAGGGCATCGACCAGCTCTCGTATTGAGCGGCGAGAATGAGAAAGACGAAGATGATGGCGAGGCCGAACACGACCAGCGCGACCGAGCCGGCCTTGATTTCCTGGAAAGTAATGCCCGTCCACTCGTAGGCGAAGTCGCGCGGCAACGCTATCGCAGCCGCGCGCTGCATCGCCTGGATGGCCTGGCCTGAACTGTAGCCCGGCGCAGGACTGCCGTTAATCAGGGCCGAAGCGTAATTGTTGTAGTGCGGCACGGTCTCCGGCCCGACGGTGGGCTTCAGCGAGCCGAGCGTCGAGAGAGGCACCATGCCGCCCGTGTTGTTGCGGACATAAAGTCGTGAAATGTCGGCGGCCGAGCCGCGCGCCTCCTTCTCCGCCTGCATCGTCACGCGGAACGTGCGGCCGTACAGGTTGAAGTCGTTTACATAGAGCGAGCCGAGATAGATCTGCAGCGTGTTGAAGACATCAGGCAGGTTCAAGCCAAGCAGCTTGGCCTTGTTGCGGTCGAGGTCGTACTTGTACTGCGGCGTCGAGGTGGAGAAAGTCGAGAATAGCGCTTGCCCATTGATCTCCGGCTGCTTGCGCGCCTCGGCCATCACGGCCTGAAGGGCGTCGTTGAGTTCGACCGAACCGCGCCCCGTCAGATCCTCGATCTGGAATTCGAAGCCGCCGGTGGCGCCCATGCCCGGTATCGATGGGGGGTCGAAACTGAGCGCGAGGCCATCCGGCAGCGACAAAAGCTTCATCCGCAGCGCGTTGACGAGATTGGGCGCGCTTTGTTCGGGCGGCCGTTCGTCCCATGGCTTGAGGATGGCGAACTCGACGGCGGAGTTCGACTGCGCCGCCGAGGTCAGGAAGTTGAGGCCGGTGATCGTGCCGACGATCTCGATACCCGGCGTCTCTTTGAGAATGCCGCGCACTTTTTTGGCAAAGGCGTCAGTGCGCTCAAGCGAGGCGCCGTCGGGCATCTGGATGACGACGAAGAAATAGCCCTGGTCCTCGACGGGCAAGAAGGTTGACGGAAGGCGCGTCGATATCAAATACGTCGCGCCCAGTCCGATGACGAAGAGCGCGATCATCAACTTTCGCATGCGGATAATGCCGCGAACGCTTTCGGCGTAGCGATGCGACAGCCAATTGAAGCCGCGGTTGAAAATAACGAAAGGCTTGAACGTCACCTCACTGCGCTGCCGCAAGAAGGCCGCACTCAGCGCTGGACTCAATGTTAGTGAGTTGAAGGCGGAAATGCCGACCGAAATCGCGACCGTCAGCGCAAACTGATTGTACAGCCGCCCCGACACGCCGGGAATGAACGCCACCGGGATAAACACCGCCATCAGCACGGCCGTCGTCGCGATGATCGGTCCGGTCACCTCGGACATGGCTTTGCGCGCGGCAGCAAGCGGCTTCAGTCCGGCTTCGAGTTGCCGCTCGACGTTTTCGACGACCACGATCGCGTCATCGACTACGAGGCCGATGGCAAGCACCATGCCCAGAAGGCTGAGCATGTTGAGCGAGAAGCCGAGCAGTTTCATCACCACCAGCGTGGCGATGAGCGATACTGGGATCGCGATGACGGGAATGATGGTCGTGCGCCAGCTTTGGAGAAAGACGAAGACTACGAGAATGACGAGAATGAGTGCTTCGCCGAGCGTTAGCATCACGTCGTGCATCGCCGCCGACACGAAACGCGTCGTGTCGTAGTGCATGGCGTATGCGATGCCCGGCGGGAAACGCTTGGCTAGGTCGTCCATCTTGTTCTTGACGTTCTGGCGCAGTTCGAGGGCATTCGAGCCCGGCGCTTGGAACACGCCGAGCACGACAGTGGGATCTTCGCCGAAAAATCCGGAGGATGTGTATTGCAACGCCCCGAGTTCGACGCGGGCGACATCACGCAGCCGGACAGTCGAACCTTTGATCGGATCGGTGCGTACGACGATCTCGCCGAATTCCTTCGGTTCGCTCAGGCGTCCGATGGCGCTGACCTGGAGCTCGAACGGTGTGCCGGCTGGTGCCGGCGATTGGCCGATTTTTCCCGCGGCGACCTGGATGTTCTGCTCGGCGATGGCTTGCTGAACGTCGACTGCGGTGATGCCCAGATTCGAGAGCTTGTCCGGATCGAGCCAGACGCGCATCGAATACCGCCGCTCGCCAAAGAACTGCACGTCACCGACGCCTGCGATGCGCTTGATCGGATCGGCGATCTGCAAAAAAGCGTAATTCGACAGCGTCACCGGATCGACCGAGCCGTCCGGCGACGTCAGGCTGACGATGAGGACGAAGTTAGGATTCTGCTTCTTGACCGTGACGCCGGCCTGGTTGACCAGTGCGGGGAGAGATGAAGCCGCCTGCGAGACGCGGTTCTGGACATCGACGGCGGCGATATCGAGCGGATATCCGATCTCAAACGTAACGGTGATCTGGGCCGAGCCGTCGTTCGAACTGGACGACGACATATAGGTCATACCCTGCACGCCGTTGATCTGCTGCTCCAGCGGCGTTGTGACGGTGTCGGCAACGACCTGCGCGCTTGCGCCGGGGTATTGTGCTGCGACGACAATTTGCGGCGGGGTTACGTCGGGAAACTGCGCAACTGGCAGCAGGAAATAACAAATGGACCCGGCGAGAACCATGATGATGGCGATCGCTGACGCGAAGATCGGTCGCTGGACAAAGAAGTTGACCATGGGATCGCCCGCTTGCGCCAAGTGTTTGAAATATATAAATTTTCGGGCTGGCTCTTGACGCTACCCGGGCCCGGTGTTACTTGCCGGTAACACTCACGTAGTTACAGACCGGTAACACCCACGTCAAGGTGCAGTGCACAAGAAATTTGGGATGCTGCGAACAGCGTCAACGCCGGATGAAAGCTGGGGCGAAGATATGGCAAAGCTGAACGTGTGCAGTTCTGGCCCGCGAGACCGCATTGTCGGGACGGCGCGCAACCTTTTTCACAAGCTCGGGATCCGCGGCGTCGGCGTCGACAAGATCGCGGAGGAGGCGGGCACCAACAAGATGACGCTCTATCGTCACTTCGATTCGAAGGACGGTTTAATCATCGAGTGCCTGCGTTCTTTCGCTTCAGAAATCCGCAAATCGTTCGCCGAGATTGAAGCCGCGCATCCCGGTGACGCCGCTGCACAGTTGCAGGCCTGGATCGCTATGGCGACCCGGGACCTTGCTACGGATTGCCGTGGCTGCCCGATGACCAATGCCGCAGTTGAATTGGCCGATCCCAGCCATCCCGCGCATCAGGTGATTGAGGAGTTCAAAGTCGAACATCGCGCCTGGCTGAGAAAGATCTGCGCTGACGCTGGCGTGTCGAATCCGGACATGCTGGCGAATACACTGATCACATTGCTCGAAGGCGCGCGCATTGCACGCCAGAGCGAAGGCGCTCAGAAACAAACCGTTGATTTTGCAGCGATGGCGTCGGCTGTAGTCAGTTCTTTCGGAAATAGATCTAACTCTGACCCGGCATCAGTCGACTGAGGGTCCGCAACGCAAGCGAACGACGGCGGACTGAGTTGGTCCTTCAAGTGTTTGCTGCTTTTGGTACGAGGAACATCTCAAGGCGTAGAGGCGGATGTGTGCTTGTGACCCAAGGCAGACATCGCCTCTAGCGGGCCATGCGGTGGAGTTCGACCGGCACAGATTTTGGATAAAGCTTCGGTTCGAGGGCCGGCGATGTGGCTACAGCCGCGCGAAATTGGAATCCATGAAGCGTAATTGTCGGGTGGATACCGCGAAAGTCATCATCGAAAGCGTAAATCCGCTCCAGCTCTTGCCGGCAAATGCCGCCGTGCGGGACAATCGTTCCCGATGCCAACGCCGCTACGCTCTCAGTTATGAAAAGTCCGTAAATCTCTAGACCCAGGCCAGCCCAAGTGGCCTCTATTGGCGCTTTGCCTCCGCCGGCCGGAAGTTGTTCTCGGCTTCGTGCGATGTTGGCGGTCAGCTCAAATTGCAGTTAAGGCGCGGCAGTTTACGGGTCTAGGCCGAATACTTTGGATCGTAATACCGGCTCGAAATTCCAAGGCGCTTGGCCGAAGCATATCGTTCACGCAATTCGAGAACGCATTTGAGGCCTTCCGGGTCAATTTCGCATGTCTTGAAGAACCCGTGCGCCGGGTGGAGGAGTTCGGAATAACTTGCAGCGGCAATGTCCAACGACATTTGGGAAAGATGCCGGCATAGAATATTGATGGCTTCGCTACGGTTCGCGGGCTCGTAGAGCCATGCAACTGAATCTCGATAAGAACGGATGTAACTGACGACTTTTTCAACATTATTCGCTGCCCATGAACGGCGCGCCGCCGCCACGTTGCCCTGGTAAGGGCCGATGACGTCGGTGGCTCGAACCAAATCCGAGAATCCCGCTTTGCGGGCGATGAGATTGTACGGCGCCGATAGCAGCGTCGCATGGTGGCGGCCTTCGCGCAGGGCGTTCCAGCGCTGGGTCATGCCGCCCGCACTGACGAGCTCGTAGTCTCTGTCCCGTTCAAGGCCGTTGCGCCGAAGGATGTCGTAGAGAACGAAGGCGTAGCCGGTCGTCATTGCGTCAACCGAAACGATCTTGCCTCGCAAGTCTTGAATGTTCTCGATTGCAGGCGAAGCCACAAGACTGAGAAAGCCGGAATCGATGCCCATAAACGCGAAGAAATCGGGTTGCGGTCCGATCGGCGCCTGACCCTGGCCTTCGACATAGGCGACGATGTTGTCGACCGCCGTCATGGCGATGTCGAACCGGCCGAGGGAGAAATCGGTCATTTGCGTCATCGAGTCAGGCGTTCCCCGGAGCTCGACAGCAATGCCATGATTGTCGAAAAAGCCCTTGTCCTGGCCGACATAGATCGGCCAGTTGAACCCCCCAGGAAATACGTTGACGGCGATAGTGGGCTTTGCGGTCACTTTAGCGCGCCCTGTCGCCGACCGTGACGGTGAGCCTGCCAAGGCCTTCGACGGCCCCGACCATGACATCGCCGGGCACCACCGGACCAACGCCGGCGGGCGTGCCGGTCATGATCAGGTCCCCGGTTCGCAGCAGCATCTGACGCGACAGTTGCGCCACGATTTCGGGCACATTCCAGATCATCTCTTTGAGATCGCCACGCTGATGCTCCTTGCCGTTGACGGCAAGCGTGATCGCCCCCGCGGCCGGATGGCCGACCTTCGACGCCGGATAAATCGGTCCGCATGGAGCCGAGTGGTCAAAACTCTTACCTGCTTCCCAGGGCAATTGAAGGTCGCGCGCGTCGCGCTGACGATCGCGGCGCGTCAGTTCGATGCCCACGGCATAACCCCAGACGTGATCGAGCGCCACCGCCACATCGATATCTCGGCCTTCTTTGCCGATCGCGGCCACGAGTTCGATCTCGTATTGGAAATCGCCGGTATCCGGAGGATAGGGCACGGTTGCACCGTCGTTGACGATGGCGTCACGCGGCTTTTGAAAGAAAAACGGCGGGTCGCGCTCATCGGCTTCCTTCATTTCGCGAATGTGTGAGACGTAGTTGCGGCCAACGCAATAGATGCGCCGTACCGGGAAAAGGCCGCCGCCGATGACAGGCAAGACCGTCGGTTCGATGGCGGGAAAAATAAGTTGGTCAACCATTATCGCTTCTCTAATACGGATTGCCTTAAACGAGTGAGTTCCATGAACGCTGCAGCAACGTCTGCTGGTCGATGCCGAATTTGTCCGCAAGCCAATCGCAAAGCACCTCCTGGCCGATAGTCGGGTTGTCGTGCTGACAGTGCTCAGCGCCTGTCTCATCCGGAGCGAGGATGCGGATGGTCACATCGACGCCGCCCGCCTTGGCGCTGTCATAGGTTTTCTTGGCGGCAGATACCGTGAGGACGTCGTGGCCACCGTGGACGATCAGATAGGGGCATTTCATATGGGCGAGGTGGCCCTCGAGCGTGAAGGGCACCATAATCTCATGCGCTTCTCTCATGCTTTTTGCTCCCAGAACCCAGCGGATATGCATGGCGAGGCCGAATTCGTCGCCCTTGTTGCCCCACATGTCGCTGAGAGACCAGATCGCGCCGTGCGATATCGCCGCAGCGAGGCGCGGTTCGTAGCAGGCAGCGCGCGCCGCGTAGTAACCGCCCATACTCGAGCCGCAGACGGCAATGCGTTTGGGATCGACATCATGGCGCTTCAGCAGCCAGTCGATGCACTTGCCAATCGGCACTTCGGTATCGGGCCGGCTGACGACGCCGTGGCGGCGCAGCGTGCCGCCCTGACCGGGGCCGTCGATCATCAGCACCGAAATGCCCCGTTGCAGGCAGCCATGCGCCTGCATGAACCACATCTCGTCCTTGATGGAGTCGAGACCGCCCATGCAGATCAGGACGGGTAATTGGTCGCCGGGAAACGGCGCGCGGATAAAATAGCCGCAAATCGGCTTGCCCGGCTCGTAGGGGATGTCGACCGCCTCGCCGGGCGGGTTGAGCCGGGCGAAGAACTTTCTCGAGCAGGCTTCCATCTTCTCGAAGGTGGGCAAGCGGCGCGGATCGTTCGGCTCAAGATGGAATTCGGCCTGCCGGTAATAGTCCGCCGCGCGCAGGAAGCAGTTCATCGCGCTGCGAATGTGGCCGGCCTTTTCCTCGTCGAGGCCGCGCGACCAATTGTCGTCAGCGACGCGCATCCACTCGGTGTGCCAGCTCTCCAGATCGCCCGGAATCATCCGGCTCGCGGCCTGAAACACCTCGCTGACGGCGCCGCCGCCCTCCTGCGTTTCGCCTAAGCCTCGGCGGAATTGATACGACAGCCACGGATGCTCCGGCCAATGATGCCAGCCGAACGGCTCATAATGCGCGGAGCGGTCGGCGGTAATCTGTTCGATGGTATCGTCGGAAGAATCGGCTGCAGCAATGTCGGACAAATCGGTCTCCTAGACGGATGGAAGTTGCGGACGAGCGCTCACCACGGCCGTTCGGCCACGGTGGTGATGTGCTCGAGTTGCGGCGATGTCAGGCACAGGCCGATGCAGGTATAGGTAAGCTCGGGATGTGGGTTGTAGCCGCGGTGGAATTTGCCGATCGGCTCGGAATAAACATCGCCGGCCTTGGCTTTGACCAACGTGCCTTCCTCGTAGTGCGCTTCGAACAGGCCTTTGGTGCAGACGAAGAAGGTCGCGCCGTTGTGG
>Ga0265314_10001280_pt1 | contig 28614 bp, 20 predicted proteins | sample 4126metaG_FD_203106 | JGI IMG/M metagenome (GOLD analysis project Ga0265314, IMG submission 203106) | Rhizosphere microbial communities from Carex aquatilis grown in University of Washington, Seatle, WA, United States - 4-1-26 metaG | ecosystem: Host-associated > Plants > Roots > Rhizosphere >... | reverse complement strand
CGGCCGAACGCAAAGCCTGACGGCCCCTTGTAGACCTCGACGCGATCGATGCTGAACAGATCGCGGGTGTACCAACCGGGATCGCGAACGCCGTCGCGGAAAATATCGCCGCGGGCCGTGAAGCCACGGATGTAAGGACTGTCGCCCTGCTGGCCGCCTTCGCCGGCGCTGAAGGTGATGCCGGTCACATTGCGCAGCGCATCTTCCATCGTATTGGCGCGCTGTTCCTGGACGACCTGCTGCGGCACGACGTTGATCGTCTGGGGTGTATCCTTGAGCGGGGTCGGCAAGCGCGTGATCGATTGCTGGGTTGCCTGATATCCGCCGCCCGGGTCGCCCGTGACGTCGATCGTCGGCAATTGCAGGCCCGACTCTTGGCCGGAAGCGACGGTGGCACCCATCAGAGACGCGAGGCCGACGGTCGCCAGCAGCGACGCGCGGTTTCCGGATTGAAAGCGGGTGTTTTCGTAGGCGGACGAGCCGCCGAATTGCGATTTGATTTGGGCTTCGACCCGGATCTGACCATCGCTCGATTTAACGACCAGCGGCGGCGCACCACGATGACTGAAAGCATCGGCACGAATACTTGACGTAACACTGCTCATCTCGCCACCCCTTACTGATTACTATACTTTAGAACCGCAATAATCAGCCCGATTATTGATTATATTTGAAACCACGAACTGTATTCGTCGTCAAGAGCTATTGATTTTTCAATAGAATTCTTTAATTAGAATATTTCTAAACTGTACTATACTGTTTGGAATACTTAAAAACTGCGATTTTTCTGGCGTTTTTTATTATCGGCGCTATAGGTGCCGCACGACCGACCAACTCCAGGCCAATGAATATGCGCGCCGCAACGCTTCGCCGCCTCTGGCTCAATGTTCACTTGTGGATCGGCGTCGGCCTGGCCGTACTGCTGATCCCCGTTTCGATTTCGGGCGGGTTGCTGGTCTGGCACGACGAGATCGACACGCTGATCAATCCCCAGCGTTATGCGGTGACCGGACCGCAGGTGGCGTTGCCGGCTTCGGCCTATATGGCGAAGGCGGGTGAAGCTGTGGCGAAGGACCCAGCCGGCCTCCAGCCCCTCATGCTGCGCTATCCCGAACCGGGATGGCCGGTGCGCGTGATGGCCAGAGGCCAGTCTCGCGACGGCGGAGGCCCGCCGCGCACGGTCACGGTGTTTCTCGATCCGCCGACCGGGGCCATCCTCGACATCATGGACTTCCGCGCATCGTTCGTGGGATTCCTGCACGTCTTCCACGAGAATCTCAGCCTGTCGCAATATAACGGCCGCCAGATCGTCGGCTGGGCCGGCGTCGGCATGCTGATCCTGTCGCTGACCGGCATCTGGTTATGGTGGCCGCGCCACGTAAGCTCTTTCGTCAGTCTGCTGCGTGGCCTGCGCTGGACGCGATCGCCGCAGTTCACCTTTAACCTGCATCACCTGCTCGGCTTTTGGATATCGCTGCCGCTGGCGGCGGTGTCATTGACCGGCATTTACCTGTCGTTTCCGCAGACCGCGCGCGAGCTCACGTCGTCGGTTGCGACCATGACGCCACAGGCCGGCCGTGGCGGTTTCGGCGGCGAAGTGGCGCGGCAGACAGCCCTCTCCGCCGACCGTGCACTTGAGATTGCCCGCCAGGCCGAGCCGAATGCCGAGCCGGTCGCCCTGTTTCTCCCCGTCCAGGCGCGTGGCGAAGGCGCGCGTGGCCCTTCCTGGCGCGTGCAGTTGACGCGCCCCGGTAGCGGCGATGCGGTTACCGTCATGGTCGACGACCGCAGCGGGCGCGCGGCGCCAACGATCGTGCCGCAATCCGGCGACAAGGCTGCGTCCTGGATTCGTTGGATTCACGAGGGCAGTCACAGCGGGCCGATCTGGAACGTCATCGTGTTCTTGACGGGAATATTCCCAACGATTTTAGCCATTACCGGCATCATCATGTGGCTGCGCAAGCGCGCCGGCCGCAAAGCCGTGAAAACCGGGGCCACGCAATTGCGGCCTGCGGAATGACGTAATTCGCGTTACACTGGTTCCGGAAGCGGTATGAAAATGACATTTTCTGACATGAGCCGATCGATTTCCTTCTTCGTCCGCAGCGCCCTGCTGGCGGCATTGCTTGCCGTCGGTCTGCTCATGCCCGGCGGGGCGAGCGCCCAAGTGCCAGCGGCGTCGCCTGCTCCGGTCGAATCTGCGCCGGTCCCGCAGGCCGCAGCGCCGAGTCCGGTGCCCCAAATCGTGACGCCCGCGCCCGACGCTCTCCTGAAACTGCCAAAAGACCTGTCGCCTTGGGGCATGTTCATGGCGGCGGACATCGTCGTCAAAGCGGTGATGGTCGGCCTCGTGTTTGCATCGGTGCTGACCTGGACAATCTGGTTCGCCAAGGCGCTGGAATTGCTCGCCGCCCGCCGCCGCCTGGGCGAAGCGATTGCCGCGCTCGGCGCGGCGCGAAGCTGGAGCGATGTGCGCGACCTACAAACCGGCAAGGACGCAGCCTCGGGGCTGGTCGCCGCCGCCGACACCGAATTGCGTCAGTCCGCCGATGCGCTGTCGCCGGAGGGCGTGAAAGAACGTATCGCTTCGCGCCTGGAACGGCTGGAAGCCGCCGCCGGACGTCAGATGATCCGCGGCACCGGCATTCTCGCCACCATCGGCGCCACCGCACCCTTCGTCGGCCTGTTCGGCACCGTGTGGGGCATCATGAATGCCTTTATCGGCATTTCGAAATCGCACACCACCAATTTGGCGGTGGTAGCGCCCGGCATTGCCGAGGCGCTGCTTGCAACCGCGCTTGGTCTGGTGGCGGCGATCCCGGCGGTGGTGATGTACAACATGTTTTCGCGCTGGATCGCAGGCTATCGCGCGCTGCATGGCGACGCCTCGGCGGCGATCCTGCGCCTGATCAGCCGCGACCTCGATCGCGGCACCTTCAATCGCCGCCGCGGCGTGGCGGCCGAGTAAGCCCATGAGTGTCCGTCTCGACCATGGCGACGATGCCTTAGGCGAAGTCCACGAGATCAACGTCACGCCCTTTATCGACGTGATCCTGGTGCTCCTGATCATCTTCATGATCGCGGCGCCGCTCGCGACCGTGGATATCTCGGTCGATCTGCCGGCCGCCAACGCGGAGCGCACACCGCGGCCGGACAAGCCGCTCTTCCTGACGCTGAAATCGGATCTGAGCCTGACGCTCGACAATGATGCGGTGAACCGCGCCGCGCTTGCCCCGTCACTCGACAAGGCGACGTCCGGCGATAAAGAGCAGCGTCTATTCCTGCGCGCCGACAAGACCGTACCTTATGGCGACCTGATGACGCTGATGAACGAATTGCGCAGCGCCGGCTATCTCCACGTGGCGCTGGTCGGCCTGGAAGCCGACAAACCATGACCGCTGGCCGCGCCCCCTCGGCCTCGCGCCGCTGGCCGGATTCGGCGCGCTGGGCCGTTTGCTTTGTGCTGGCGCTGTCGTTTCACGGCGCCGGAGCCGCGGCGCTGCTGGCCAAATGGAGTGAAAGCTCCGATCTGGTGGCCAACGCTCCCGTCATTATGATCGACTTGGCGCCTGTGGCGGTCGCTCCCGAGACCGTTCCCAACGACACGCCACCCGATCAAGTCGCAAGCCGCGCCGAAGAGCCACAGCCCGAACCCGAACCCATTAAGCCGATCGAGAAGGTCGAATTGCCGCCACCTGCCGCGAAACCAGACGTCGTGCTGCCGCCGCCACCGCCGAAAGTGGTCGAGAAACCGGTTGAGAAAAAGCCTAAGCAGAAAAAAAAGAGCCTCGCCCAGACGCCGAGTGCAGCTCCTGAGCACGCCGATCGCGCCGCGGCGCCGATGCCGGGCGCTTCATCGCGCGATTCCGACGCCTTGCCGAATTGGCGTTCGCAATTGGTATCGCGGCTCGAACGCTACAAACGCTATCCGTCCGAAGCGCAGTCGCGCGGCGAAGGCGGCGTGGCCCAACTCGCCTTCTCGATCGACCGCAGCGGTGGCGTGCATAATGCACGCATCGTGCGCAGCTCGGGCTCTAGCTTGCTCGATCGCGAAACGCTGGCGCTGGTCGAACGCGCCCAGCCGCTGCCGCCTCCGCCGCCGGAAGTATCCGGTATGCAAATCGCCGTCGTGGTGCCGATCCGCTACAACGCGCGCTGAACGCATCGCATTTAATTAAAATTTTAGCTTTAACTATATCGACAGGCGGGTGGGAACGACCGCACGCTTTAACTTGCAGCGGTCGCCGTAAGTCTGAAAAGTGCGCCAGTTAACCACATGGCGGCTTCCCATAATCTTTCGGGACGACGTCATAAGAAAAGACGTGTGTGCAAAGTCCGAGCTCAAAAGCCGGCGGGAACTGAGAACATGAAACGATCAATCGCGACTCTGGTCATTTTTGTTTTCGCGGCCGGCGCCGTCATGCCGGCGCATGCCACTGGCGACAAGCGTATGGAGCGCTTCGCCAACACCGAACCGCTAGAAACCATCAACCGCAGCCGGACGGACGCCGCGGAAGCCGCCGCCCAGGTGCCGGGCGCTGCCGGCGTGCTGCTGGAAGCGCTACGCTGGCGCGGCCGTACCGCCAAACAACTCGGTCTGCCGACGCAGCTTTGGTGCGCCGATTTCATGAACTTCGTTCTGCATAAAGCCGGCGGCAAAGGCACCAAATCTCGCGCCGCCCGCTCCTTTCTCGATTTCGGCAAGAAGCTCGATGGCCCGCGCGTCGGCGCGATCGCCATCATGTATCGCAAAGGTCCCAATAACGGCCATGTCGGCGTGGTGCGCGGCACCGACGGTCAGGGCAATCCGATCGTCGTATCGGGCAATCACGGCCCGGTGGTGACGCAGTCGGTGTATCCCAAAGAAAAAGTCATGGCCTACGTGATGCCACCGGACTACGTGCTCGAGGAAATGGCGGCCAACGCCCGCGCCGCCGCGCTCAAGCAATAAGTGAATTATGCCGACCATCGCGGCCGCGACGGATTCGTCGCGGCCTGCGCTTTTTTTTCGTGATGCGGCGGCATTAACCTAAATCGGTTAACGCCTTGCCTCGCGAATGGCCGTGCGGATTAATGTTAACCCCCGCAAAACTCGCGCTGGGGCGACTCTCCCCCGTCGTTTCAATCTAAATTTCCATTTGGATTCAGAAACCTAGTCCGGCGCAAACATCTGCGACCGGCCTGACGAGGCGGTATGAACTGGGGAGCGCGACAATTTCGACTTTGCGCGACGGCAGTGGCTCTGCTGTCGGCGGCGCCCCATGCCTTCGCGGCCACGCGCGAGCAAATAAAGACCTGCGCGAGCGATGAGACTTCCGCCGATCTTCGTATCGAGAACTGCAGCGCGATCATCGATCAACAAGCGCCGAACCCCGACAAGAAAAAGCACAAGACCGATACAGGCAGCGACGTCGGCATCAAGGAAAAGGCGGCCGCCTACTTCAATCGCGGCAAGGCCTATCGCACCAAGAACGACGCCGACCGCGCGCTTCGCGATTTCGATCAGGCGATCAAGCTAAATACCGGCAACGCCGATGCTTATTTCAACCGCGCGCTGCTGTTCCGCGATCGCGGCGACAGCGACCGCGCGCTGCAAGATCTTGAGCAGACGGTCAAATACGACAAACGCAATGCCGTCGCGCTGAGCACTCTCAGTCACATCTATTACGACAAACACGATTATGAGCACGCTATCTCCAGCTTGAACGTCGCGATCGCGATGAACCCGAATTTCGGGCTGGCCTTTTTCAACCGCGGCATGGCGTACCGCGCCAAGGGCGAGCCCGACCGCGCTATCCCGGACTACGACCGCGCCATCAAGCTCAATGGCAACGACGCCGTTGCCTATCACAGCCGCGGCCTCGCCTATCGCGATATCCGCGACTATGAGCGCGCCATTCAAGACTTCGACCAGGCCGTCAAGATCAACCCCGAATTCATTTTGGCGCTGAACGACCGTGGCATCGCTTATTCCGCCAAAGGCAACGTCGAGCGCGCCATCCAGGACTTCGACCAGGCCATCCTGCTCGATCCGCGCGACGGCTTTGCTTACAACAACCGCGGACTTGCCTACCGCAACCGCGGCGAGGTCGATCGCGCCATCAAGGACTACGACCAGGCCATCTTGCTCAACGGCAATTACGTACTAGCCTACTATAATCGCGGCAACGCTTTCTACGATAAGCACGATTACGACCGGGCCATTCAGAATTACGACCAGGCCATCCGTTTGGATAGCGAGTACGCTTTGGCCTATTACGACCGCGGCGTGTCCTATTTCGAAAAGCGCGACTACGACAAGGCGTTGCGCGACCTGACGCAGGCGATCAAGCTCGACCCCAAGGACTCGCTGTCTTATTACAATCGGGGCATCACCTATGCCGCGCGCGGCGAGCCCGAAAAGGCGATTGTCGACTTCGATCAATCGATTCGCATCGAGCCGAAGAACACACTAGCATTCTTCAATCGCGGTTTGGCGCTGCGCGCCAAGGGCGACGACGAGCGGGCGATCGGCGATTTTACCCAGGCCATCAAATTCGACGCCAAGAATGCGCTCGCTTATTATTACCGAGGCATGGCGTATCGCGGCCGCGGCGACACTGAGCGGGCGCTCGCCGATTTCGATCAATCGATCAGGCTCGACGGCGGCAACGCAGTTGCTTATTACGACCGCGGCAGCACGCTTTACGACAAGCGCGACTACGAACGGGCCATCGCCGACCTCAATCAGGCGATCAACAACAAACCGGACTACACCGCCGCGTTCAATGTGCGCGGGATGGCGTATAATGCCAAGGGCGACAGTGACCGCGCTGTCGCCGACTTCGACCAGGCCTTGCGTATCGATCCGAAATTCGCAGCCGCCTTGAACAACCGGGGCGATACGTTTCAGAAAAAGAAGGACTATGACCGCGCCATCGCCGATTTTAACCAGGCGATCGCGGTCAACCCGAACTATGCCGGCGCTTATGTGAGCCGCGGCCTCGCCTCTCAAGAGAAAAAAGATTACGCCAGCGCTATCGCCGACTTCAGCGCAGCGCTCAAGCTCGATCCGAAGAATGCCGCGGCCTTCAATGCCCGCGGCTTCAGCTATCTTAGCCAGCGCGAGGACGAGCGCGCCTTCCCGGACTTCGATCAGGCGATCAAGCTCAATCCGAACTTCGCCGGCGCCTATTACAACCGCGGCATTGCCCATTTCGAGCGCCGCGAACTCGACGCCGCCATCGCCGATCTGACACAGGCGATTCGGATCGACCCGCGCGACGCGCTCGCAGTGCACGGTCGTGGCGTCGCCTACCGTGAGCGCCGCGACTTCGAACGCGCCATCGCCGATTTCGATCAGGCGTTGCGCCTCGATTCCAAATTCACCGCGGGTTATGTCGATCGCGGTAATGCCTATCAACAGAAGGCCGACTACGCCTCCGCTATCCGCGACTACGATCTCGCCATCAAGCTCGACCCAAAATATGCCGCCGCTTTCACGGAGCGCGGCAATACCTACGCAGCGCGCGGCATGATCGACCACGCGTTGCAGGATTTCGAGCAGGCCATCAAGTTCAACCCGACTTATGCCAGCGTGTTCAACAGCCGGGCCATTCTGTTCCAGCGCAAGGGCGATCTCGTTCGAGCGGTTGCGGACCTCGACCAAGCCATCAAGCTCGATCCCGGTTTTGCCGCCGCGCTCTACAACCGCGGCAACATTTATCAAAACAAGGGCGACCTCGATCGCGCCATCGCCGATTACGACCGCGCTATCAAGAGCAGCCCGCGTTACGACGTCGCCCTTAACAGCCGCGGTATGGCGTTCAAGGCCAAAGGCGAGATGGAGCGCGCCGTCAAAGACTTCGATCAGGCGATTGCGATCAACGCCGGATTTGCAGTGGCGCTGCTCAACAGGGGCGAAGCGTTGGATGCGCTCGGCATGCACGATCGCGCGCTCAAGGATTTCGACCAGGTCATCAGGCTCAATGGCGGCAACGCCACGGCCTATAATTCGCGCGGCCGGGCGTTGAGCAACATGAAGAATTATGACCGCGCGCTGGACGATTTCAGCCAGGCGATCAGGCTCGATGGCAAATCGGCGCTGTACTATAATAATCGCGGTCTGGTCTATCGCGCCAAGGGCGACGCCGAACGCGCCATCACCGATTTCGGCCAGGCGGCCAAAATCGATCCAAGTTTCGCACCGGCCTTCAGCAACCGCGGCAATGCCTATTTCGACAAGCGCGATTACGCCCGCGCCATCGACGACCTTAGCCAGACCATCAAGCTGAATCCGAATTACGTCAAGGCGTACTGCGACCGTGGCACCGCTTACGGTGCCAAGGGCGACCCCGACCATGCCATTCAAGATTTCGATTACGCGCTCAAGCTCGATCCGAAAAATGCCATCGCGTTGAATAACCGGGGCCTCGCCTATCGCAGCAAGGGCGACAACGACCGCGCCATGGCCGATTTCGCCGAGGCGATCAAGCTGAACGAGAATTATGCCGGCGCCTACTACAACCGCGCCAACGTCTATTTCGACAAGAACGACTACGACCGGGCGGTCGCCGATTTCAGCCAGGCGATCAAGCTCGATCCAAAGGATCCCTTCCCCTACCACGATCGCGGCGTCGCGTATTACGAGAAACACGACTTCGAGCACGCCATTAGCGATTTCGAAGCCGCGACCAAGATCAACTCCAATTACACTTTCGTTGCAAACCCGCGCGGCAAAGACAGTCACGGGCAGCGCGGCTATGACCGCGACGCCATGGAGCCGGCGCAATCGATAAGGCTCAGTCCGATCTTCGCGCTCGCTTATAACGACCGCGGCATCAATTTCGCGGCGAAAAAGGATCTCGATCGGGCCCTCTCCGATTTCGACCGCGCCATCAAGATCAATCCGAATTTCTCAGTGGCCTATTACAATCGCGGCAATGCGTTCTTCCAGCGACGCAGTTATGACAAGGCCATCGCCAATTACGACCAGGCCATCCGCCTCAATCCGCGGGATGCCATGGCCTATTACGACCGTGGCGTGGCCCGCTATGAACGCGAAGAGTACGACCGCGCCATCCAAGACTTCGATCAGACCGTCAAACTCGACGCCAAGAACGCCAGCGCGCTCTATAATCGCGGCATCGCCTATCACGAAAAGCACGACTACGACCGGGCCATCCAGGACTACAACCAGGCCGTCAAGCTCAAACCCGATCTGGCGCAGGCCTTCGAGGCTCGCGGCAACGCCCAGGCCGGCAAAGGCGACTTCGACAAGGCGGTCACCGATCTGACCCAAGCGATCAGGCTCAATTCCGACTTTGCCATCGGCTATAACGACCGCGGCGTCGCCTACGGCTTGAAAGGCGAGCCGGACCGCGCCATCGCCGATTATGACCAGGCGGTCGCTCTCGATGGGCAATACGCGCCGACCTTCAACAACCGCGGCATCGCTTATGCGGCCAAGGGCCAGCTCGACCGCGCCATCGTGGATTACGATCAAGCGGTCAAGCTCAACAGCGCCAGCGCGGCCGCGTTCTATAACCGCGGCAACGCGAAATACGACAAGCGCGACTACGCCGCCGCGGTGTCGGACTATGACAGCGCCATCAAGCTCAATCCGGCCGACGCGGCCGCCCTTAACAACCGCGGCAGCGCCTATGCCAACCGGCGCGATTTCGATCGCGCCATTGCCGACCTAAGCCAAGCGCTCAAGCTCAATCCGGATTTCGCCCAGGGTTACAACAATCGCGGCGTCGCTTACGCCGCCAATGGCGATATCGATCGCGCGCTGGGCGATTTCGAGCAGGCGGTGAAATTCGACGGCCGTAACGGCATCGCCTTTTACAATCGCGGCCTCGCGTTCCGCGACAAGAACGACCTGGATCGCGCCATCCAGAGCTTCGACCAGGCGATCAAGGTCAATCCGAATTACGCGGTGGCCTATTACAATCGCGGTAACGCGCTGCAGTTCAAGCGTGACTACGACCGGGCCATCGCCGACTTCGACGCCGCGCTGAAGATCGATCCCAGCTCTGCGGCGGCGCTCTACGGCCGGGCCTTGAGCTACGGCGCGAAAGGCGACCAGGAGCGGGCCATTGCCGACCTCACCGAGACGCTGAAGCTCGAGCCGGCCAACGCAATGGCATTTTTCAATCGGGGCATCGCCTCTCGGCTGAAAGGTGACGTCGACCGTGCCATCGACGACTTCGGTGCGTCGGTGAAAGCCGATGCCAAATTCTCCCTGGGCTTCTATCAGCGCGGCAACGCTTATTACGAAAAGCGCGACCTTGAGCGCGCCATCGCCGATTTCAGCGAAGCCACCCGCACCAACCCCAATTTCGACCTCGCATATTATCAACGGGGTCTGGCTTACCGCGACAAGGGTGACTATGACCGTGCCATTCTCGATTTGAGCCAGGCTATCCGTCTGGACGCGCGAAACGCGTCGGCCTACGGCCAACGCGGCGTGGTCTACCGCCTCAAGGGCGACCTTGAGCGTGCCATTGCCGATTTCGACCAGGCCTTGCGGGTGAACCCCGGCGCGTCGGGCACGCTCACCGACCGCGGCACCAGCCTGGGCCTGCGCGGCGATGCCGACCGCGCCATTGCCGATTTCGATGCCGCCCTCAAACTCGATCCGAAAGATGCCGTGGCGTTCAATAACCGCGGTTTCGCCTACCGGAGCAAAGGCGACACGGATCGTGCCATTGCCGATTTCAGCGAAGCCATCAGGCTCAATGCCGGCTATACTGTCGCGCTCTTCAACCGGGCCAATGCCTATTACGAAAAGCGCGATTTCGACCGCGCCATCAGGGATTTCGACGCGGCGATCAAGCTCGATCCGAATTATGCCGCGGCGTATAATGCGCGCGGCCTCGCCCGCGACAGCAAAAACGACTTCGACGGCTCAATCGCCGATTTCAGCCAAGCCATCAAGCTCGATCCGAAGAACGCGCGCGCCTTCAACAATCGCGGCTTCGCCTATCGCAACCGCGGCGAATTCGACCGGGCCGTCGCCGATTACGGCCAAGCTCTGACGATCAGCCCGAATTACGCGCTGGCGCTCTATAACCGAGCCTTTGCCTATTACGACAAGCGCGATTTCGAACACGCCACCCAGGACATGAATCAGGCGATCAAGCTCAACCCGAACTTCGCAAGCGCCTTGATCGATCGCGGCATCGCCGCTTACGACAAGAACGACTACGACCGCACGGCCATGACAGCCGATGCCATCGGCAAGAGCAAACCGGCTTATGCGGTAGCCTTCAACGGCCGCGGCAGCGCCTACGAGAACCGGCGCGAAGGCGACCGCATTATTCAGGATCCGAACCAGGCGATTCGTAACAATCAATACAATGCCTACGCCTACGCGCCGGAAACATTTGCCGCGCCGAGCCAAGAATCCGCCACGGCGGAACTGGGCGCGGCGCCGCCGCCGCGCGCCCCGGTAACGCCGCCGACGCAGACGCCCGCGGTCAAAGAGCCGCCAGCCGAACCATCAGTCGATGTGCCGATGCCACAGGCCAATCCAGCGCACGACAGGACGACGCAAAAAGTGGCAGAGACCAGCCATCCTGATGACCGCAAGGACAGCTACAAAGACAAGCGTACGACCGACCGGCCAAATCAAAAGCAGAGCGCAAAGGACGGCGCGGCGCGGGATCGGGCCAAGATGGTGGAGCGCGACCGCCGGCAGGACCGTCCGCGGCCGCGAAAGCTCGATATTCTTGGAATTCTTCGCTAAGCCACCCTAGGCTTGCCGACGCGTGCGGTCGTGTTTTCTGCGGGGCGGCCGTCACTGCCGAAAACGCGGCCCAGCATGACCAGCACGGGGCCCGGCAGGTCGGCATTTGCGATAAGTTCGGCAAGTCCGGCAATAGGCGCGGCAACAAACCGCTGGTCCGGCCGCGTGGCGCGCGAAATCGCCAGCGATGGCGTATTTGGGTCGAGCCCCTGCTCCATCGCCTTAGTGACCAGCGCTTCCAGCGTTTTGACCGGCATGTAGATCGCCGTCGTCGTGGCGGGATCGACCATGGCGCGCCAGTCGATGTCGTCCGGCAGCTGGCCGTTCCTGGCGTGGCCGGTGACATATTGCAGCCGCCGCGCGTTGTCGCGGTCGGTCAGAGGAATACCCAATTTCGCCGCCGCGCCCTGCGCCGCCGTGATACCCGGAACGACGTCGACGGCGATGTTCGCCGCCTTGCAAGCTTCGATCTCCTCCGCGGCCCGGCCGAAGATCAGCGGATCGCCGCCCTTGAGGCGGATGACGCGCTTGCCCTGTTGAGCGAGCGATACCATCAGCGCGTTGATATCGTCCTGCTTGCAGGACGGACCGAAGCCGGTCTTGCCGACCAGCATCTTGCGCGCTTCGCGGCGGGCAAAGTCGAGCACGTCGCGCGACACCAGATCGTCGAACAAAATCACGTCGGCCGATTGCAGCGCCCGCACGGCGCGCAGCGTCAGCAGTTCCGGATCGCCCGGCCCCGCTCCGACCAGCGTCACCGAGCCGTTTTCGACCGCCGCCCCCAAGCCCTTCACCTCGGCGACGAAGCGCGCGAAGTCGGCCTCGCTCGGCTCGCTCTCCGGCTTCGCCATGGCGTGCGCCGTGAACACCTGCCAAAACCTGCGCCGCGCCACAAAGGACAGTCCAGCGTCCTTGACCATCGCACGCCAGCGCGCGGCGGCGACGGCCCAATGGGCGAAGCCCTTCGGCAGCAACGCTTCGAGCTTGGCGCGGATCGCCTGCGCGAACACCGGCGCCGCACCGTCGGTCGAAATGCCGATGACTAAGGGAGAACGGTTGACGATGGCGCCGAACGAGAAATCGCAGAATGCCGGCTTGTCGATGACATTGACCGGCACGCCGGCGGTGCGCGCGGCGGCAGCGAAGCGAGCCGCCGCCTTGTCATCGTCGAAGCCGCCGACGGCGATGGCCGCGCCGCGCAAGTCGGCCGGCGTCCACCGATCGGCGGCGTAACGTTCAACCTTTCCGCCGGCCGCCTCCAGCAGTTCGAACTTCCAGTCCACGCCCTGGCCTTCGCCCACGAGCACGCAGCGCTTGCCCTGAAGCGCCAGAAATACCGGCAAACGGGCGAGAGCGCCCATTCTCTCCGGCGGCGTCTCCACTGGTTTGCGCGTCTCGCTCATTTGGCCCGCTTCGCGCCGGTATTTTTATGGAAATCGGCGCCATTGGTCGTCGCGGCGACAAAGCCGGCGCGGATGGTGAAATCGCCGAAGCGCTCGCCCTTCTGCCGCTCGGCCGCATAGGCGGCAAAGATCGGATCGAGCGCGGCGGCAATACCGGCGTCCTGGACGTCTTCGGCGTAGAGTTTGGAGAGCCGTGAACCGTCGAAAGCGGCGCCCAGATAGAGATTGTAGCGGCCGGGCCCTTTGCCGACCAAGCCGATCTCGGCGAGATAAGGCCGCGCGCAACCGTTCGGGCAGCCGGTCATGCGGATGACGATGTCGTCCGCGGACAGGCCGTGCGCCGCCAGGCTCTGGTCCAGCGATGTCACGAGATCTGGCAGATAGCGCTCGCTCTCTGCCAGCGCCAGACCGCAAGTCGGCAGCGCGACACAGGCCATGGCGTTGCGCCGCAGGCCCGACCACGGCGCCAGCAGCCCCGCCTCGCGCGCGATGCGCTCGATCTCGGCCTGCTTGTCCGTCGGCACATTGGCGATGATGAGGTTCTGGTTCGCCGTGATACGGAATTCGCCGCCGTTAAGCTCAGCAATGCGGTGCAGCGCCGTCATCTGCGCCTTGCCGGCGACATCGTGAATGCGGCCATTCTCCACGAACAAAGTGAGATGCCCGCGGCCTTCCGTGCCCTGGCTCCAGCCGTAGCGATCGCCGGTCGAGGTGAAGCTGAAAGGCTTGGCCGGCTGCAGCAGCACGCCGGCGCGGCGCATGACCTCGGTGCGGAAGGCGTCGAGGCCGCGATCCTCGATCGTGTATTTGAGCCGCGCGTGCTTGCGGTTGGCGCGGTTGCCCCAGTCGCGCTGCACGGTGACGACGGCCTCGGCGATGGCGACGGCGTCCTTCGGAGCGCAGAAGCCCATCACGTCCGCCGTGCGCGGATAGGTGTCCGGCTCGCCATGCGTCATGCCCATGCCGCCGCCGACGGTGATGTTCCAGCCAAGGATTGTGCCGGCGTCATCGCGGATGGCGATGTAGCCGAGGTCGTGGGCAAAGATATCGACGTCGTTCGACGGCGGCACCGCCACCACGATCTTGAATTTGCGCGGCAGATACGTCTTGCCGTAGATCGGCTCGACCACGGTCTGCTCGCCGCCGGCGATCTTTTCGCCGTCGAGCCAGATTTCGCGATAAGCCGGCGTCTGCGGCGTCAGGTGATCGGAAATCTTGCGCGCCAGTTCCAGTGCTTCGGCGTGCGCCGCGCTCTCATCCGGATTGGCGCCGCACATGACGTTGCGGTTGACGTCGCCGCAGGCGGCAATCGAATTCAGCAGCACGTTGTCGATTTCGCGCAGCGTCGCCTTCAGGTTCGACTTGATGATGCCGTGCAGTTGGACCGTCTGCCGCGTGGTCAGGCGCATGGTGCGGTTGCCATAGGTGTGCGACACGTGCTCGAGCGCGAGCCACTGCGCGGTCGTCAGCACGCCGCCCGGAATGCGCACGCGGATCATGAAGGAGAAGGCCTTCTCCATCTTCTTGCGGGTGCGTTCGGAGCGCAGGTCGCGGTCGTCCTGGAGATACATGCCATGGAATTTGACCAGTTGCTGATCGTCCTCGACGATCGCGCCGGTGACTTCCTCGGCCAAGCCCTCGGCGAGCGTGCCGCGCAGGTAATCGCTGGCTTCCTTGATGTACTCGTTGCGCGATAATTCGTCGGTCATCGATGGTTTTCCTCGTCATTCCGGCCGCGGGCGCCCGCGACCGGCCACCGGAATGCAGATATACGATAGACGTGGCGGTTTGTCTGGCTCCGGAACCTGGCGTCGGTTCCGAAATGACGGCGAGTTAATACGTATCCGTCAAATAGCGCTTGTCGCGCTCCAGAGCGGCCACGGCCTGCTCGGCCGCTTCCGGCGTCAATGCCTTGACGTCTGCATAGGCGCGGACCAGCGTGGCGCGCACGTCTTTGGCCATGTTTTTGGCATCGCCGCAGACGTAGAAATTGGCGCCGCTGTCGAGCCACTCGATCAGGTCGCGGCGCCGGTCCCACAGCTTGTCCTGGACATAGACCTTTTCCGGCGTGTCACGCGAGAAGGCGACATCCATGCGGGTCAGGGCGCCGTCCTTGAGCGCTTCCTGCCAGTCGAGCTGGTACAGGAAGTCGTGCGTGAACTGGCGGTCGCCGAAGAACAGCCAGTTGCGGCCCTTGGCTGACGTGGCGCGGCGCTCCTGCACGAAGGCGCGGAACGGCGCGACGCCGGTGCCGGGGCCGACCATGATGACGTCCTTGTCCGCGGCCGGCAGGCGGAAATGCTTGTTGGGCTTGAGCTTCACCCGCACCTTGGCGCCGCGCTTGATGCGCTCGGCGACATAGTTCGACGCGACGCCCTTGCGGGCGCGGCCGTGGCTGTCGTAGCGGACGGCGGAGACCAGCAGATGCGCTTCCTCGCCCACTTCCCCGCGTGACGAGGCGATCGAATAAGCGCGCGGCGCCAGCGGCCGGGTCAGACCGCGCAACAAGTCCGCGGTCAGCGCGATGGGGAAGTTAGCGATGAGGTCGATGAGCTGGCGGCCGGCGATCCATTCTTTCGCCTCGCCGGCTTCGATCAGCGCCTTGACGTATTGGTGGCCGGTTTTCTCGGCGTAGTTTTCCAGCGTCTTGAGCGACAAGGTGGTGACGTCGCGCGCGCCGATGAATTCGGCGCGCAATTTGTCGTCGCCGGGTAGGCCGGCGAGTTTGAGCAGCTCATCGACATAGACCGGATCGTTCTCGGGATAGAGATCGAGCGAGTCGCCCGGCTCATAGGCCGGCGCCACGCCGTCGAAGGCGAGCGCAAGATGGACGGTTTCCTTGTTCGAGCGCGACGAATTGAGGTTGACGTGCTCGGTGACCTCGGCCTCGACGATATCGGTGTTGGGCGACGCCAACGGCTTGGTGCCGAAATCGACCTCGATGACGCGACCGCGGTTGGCTTCCGCCGGTGGCGCCAGCGCCTTGACGACGTCGCCGATCCATTCGGTGGCGGGCGCGGCGAAATCGAGGTCGCAATCGACGCGGTCGATGACGCGCTTGCCGCCCAAGGCAGCCAGGCGCTCGTCGATCTTCTTGCCGACGGCGCAGAATTCCACATAAGCCGTGTCGCCGAGCGCCAGGACGCCGAACTCGACGCCGTCGAGGCGCGGCGCGCCCTCGCCCATCAGTTCGTTATAGGCGCGCGTGGCGCGAGCCGGCGGCTCGCCCTCGCCCCAGGTGGCGGCAATGAAGACCAGCCGCTTGGCCGAGGTCAGCGTGGCCGCGTTGAGATCGGCCATGTCGATGACCGAAGGCTTCAGGCCGTTCTTGCGCGCGATCTTGGCGAGGTCGTTGGCGAGCTTCTCCGAATTACCCGACTCGCTGGCGTAGACGATGTTGATCGGTTCGGCGGCGCGCGGCGGCGCGGCGGGCTGCGCGCCCGGCTCGCCCTGCTCGTGCTGCGCGTCGATGCCGGCTAGAAATCCCGCCAGCCAGGCGCGCTGCACGGCCGTCGCCGGTCCGACAACGCGGTTGAGCAGATCGATCTCCTCGTCCTGGAACGGGGCGGTCTTCGGAATCGGCGACATGGCGGTACTCGATCTTGGCGGGCGCACGCGATTACAACGAGGCGGGGAACAAGTGGTTCACGATGGCGAGGACGATCAGCAGGGTAATCCCGATACCCAGGCTCCAGCCGATCAGCTTTTTCTCGATCGGCAGCAGCGGCTCGACTTCGGCCTTGCGCAGTTCATCGGCGATATTGGGTTGCGACATGATGCGTTCCTTTAACTAGCCAGCGGCGGGTGAATACCGCTGAAGAACAGCCAAGAAATCAGCAGCCCGACCCAAATGACGAAGCCGAACAGGCTGATGACGTAGACCGCCGCGAGCTTGCCGATGCCCTCCTGCCACAGCGTGCGGAAGTTCGAGAGCAAGCCGATGGAGAAGAAGGTCAGGATGAAGAAGATCACCCGGAAGGTGTTGGCCTCGCCGATGGCCGCCGGCACCTTGGCGGCGATATCCGCCGGCGTGCCGAGCACGAGATAGAGGCCGATCAGGAAGGTCGCGATGAAGCCCAGGATGAATTTCGGGAAACGTTGCCAGATCTCCGAGGCCTTGGCCTTGTCGGTGTTGCTCGGATTGATGTGGTTGGTCCAGATGTAGCCGAGGATGAAGGCCCAGATGCCGATGAAGATGTCGATGAAGACCTTCACGGTCGCCGTGGTCGCAAGAATCCAGCCGGGCTGGTACTTGATGCCTTCGGCCGCGTTCTTGGCGAGGATCAAGGCCTCGGTAATGCCGCCGCCGGCCACCGCGGCGCCGTCGGTTTTTACCGCAAGTCCGATCCAAGCGCCCGCGACCAGCGGCTCACGCCACAGGAAGGTCTGCGCCAGGAACGGCAGGATCAGAACTTCGACCACCGCGAAGATGACGACCAGCGACGACACCAGCACCGGGATCGCCGGCCGCGCGCGGATGGCGCTGCCGGTCGCGATCGAAGCGGCCACGCCGCAGATCGAAATGCCGGACGCCAGCGGCGCCGCCCATTCGCGATTGAAGCCGAACCATTTGCGCGCGACGAAATAGACCACCGCCCAGTAAATCAGATAAGCCTCGACGATGGCGGCAACGCCGCGCAGCAGCAGCGAACTGGCGAGGTTAAGCCTGGCCGCCGCGGTCGCGGCGACAAAGCCGCCGAGGATCACGATCGCGATCTTGATATAGAGCTCGGGCCGCACCGCCGCCTTGATGGACTCGGCAAAGCGCGGCAGCACGTTGGCGATGAACAGGCCGGCGATCAGCGCGAAGATATAACCGCCCTCATTGGTGAGCTTCAGCGACCAGCTGATGCCGAATTTCTGCAGGTCGGCCGGCGTAACCGCCGCGAAGTTGGCGTAGCTGCCGAGGAACCAGGCGCCATAGGCGACCCAGAATAGGACGGTAAAAGAAAGAGCGAAGCGCTTGAGGTCGCTTTTGAGCGCCAGCACCGTCACGCTGAGAATAACGAGTAGCGCGACATAAGTAGCAACCAACGAGCCGACGCCGCCGAGCGACGCATAGGCTTTCGACACCGGGCCCAACGCCTTGCTGGCGTCGGTCCATACCGAGGTGGTGACGGCCCAACCCAGCACGTCGGTGTTGGCCAAACTGCCTAGCGCCAAGGCGAATATCAGCGAGCCGACGATCAGCGATAGCCAGTCCTCGCTGACGCGGGGCGCCGTTTCGACATTATCGGCGCGGCGGGGAACGGAACCGGCTTCGAAAGTGCTCGTGCTCGACATTGACTTCGACCTCAACCCAGGAAGCGCGGCAGAACGCCGGTAATGATCAGGACGATAAGAGCGGTGGAAAGCGCCAAGGCCCAGCCGCCACCCGACAGGCGCGGCACGTGCGGCAACGGCTCATAGGGGAAATCGGTCATGGGACGGCTCCGGTGCAATCGACAGGAGCCCCTAAATAGAAGACTATTCCTCAGACCCGCAATAAGTGGCTGAAAATAAGAGGTTATTTCCTCTCTAGGAACACCGCGGGGGAATTTATCTGCTGTCCGAAGCCCGTTGTGGAGAACGCCGATCCCGCCGCTTTGGACGGTTTTTATATGCCAAACACGGCACGCCATGCCCAAACCCGCCTACCGCACCCGCCTGCGCAAGCTGCTGACCCCCGCCGAAACGCGGCTGTTTGCACGCCTCGATACGCCGCAGAAAATTCAGACCTTCATCGACCGTCTACCGGCCAACTTCGAGCCGGACGGCGACACCGTCATGTCGCCGCGCAGGATGATGCGCGAGCGCGTCGCCCATTGCGCCGAGGGGGCGATGTTTGCCGCCGCCGTGCTGATGTTTCACGGCCAGGACGCCTGGCTGTTGGACATTCGATCTCTACCGAGCGACCACGATCACATCGTGACGTTGTTCAAGCAGCGCGGCCTGTGGGGCGCAATCAGCAAGACCAACCACGCCATTCTGCGCTGGCGCGACCCGATCTATCGCACGTCGCGCGAGCTTGCGATGAGCTATGCGCATGAGTACTGCTTGCCGGGCGGTAAAAAATCGATGCTGGAATTTTCCAGACCGTTCTCGCTGACGCGCTACGCCCCCGAACGCTGGCTGATCGCCGACGAAGATCTGCACTGGCTGATGGACAAGCTCGATGAGGCGCCGCATGAGCCGGTGGCGCCGCCGCACGCATTGCGCGCCAGGCGGCGCTCGTCGAAAATCGAACTTAAGGCGCAGGAAGTCGTCGAATGGAAGCGACCCCGCAAACGTAAAGCGAAATAGCGGAGTGAAGAAGTGACGTCTTTTATCTACCGCCGGCAACTGACCATCGAATGGGCCCATTGCGACCCGGCCGGCATCGTCTTCAATCCGCGCTTTTTCGAGATGTTCGACACCAATGCGTGGAAACTGTTTGAAACCGCGCTCGGCGTGAAGCAGGAAGCGCTGGCTTCGACCTATGGCATCATCGGCATCGCGCTGGTCGACGCGCGCGCCAATTTCATGAAGCCGGCCAAGTTCGGCGACGCCATCGAAATCGCGTCGCGCGTCAAGGAATTCCGCCGCTCCAGTTTCGACGTCGAGCATCTGATCGCGATCGACGGCGCGCTGGCTGTCGAAGGCGGCGAGACCCGCGTCTGGGCGGTGCGCGACGAGCCCGATTCCGACAAGATCAAGACCGCGGCAATCCCGGCCGAGGTGATCGCGAAGTTTGGTTAGGCAATTTTCACGTACTCGAACTCGCCCGGCTTGTTGTCGATGCCGACTTTGGGGGCCGAGATCCAGCTGGCGAATTTGTTCGGCTCGAACTGCGGCTGCATCAGGCTTTCAATGAAATCCTTGTCGCTGTCGGACGGCAGATAATCGTTGCGCCTCTTTGCCCACTCGGCATCGCTCAGCAGATTGCCGTCGACACCGGCCTTGATCGATGAGAACTCGCCGATATGGCGATGGAACGCCACGTTCGGCAGCTTGATTTGGAATGGAATGCCGAAGCTCTCGATCACCTTGTTCCAGCGGCCGACACCGGCGTTACAATCGACGACGTAGTCGTCACGCAAGCGCATGTTGAGCGCCGACAGCGCCGGCGTCTCGACGTTCTGGATCTTGCCGTCGACCAGCCGCAACACCGGATAGGTCGTACCCTCAAGTTGATGATCGTCCTTGAGCCGATCCTCGCGATAACGGCCCTTGATGCCGGCGTGGAAGGCGTTGGCGGCGTTGGTCGAAATCTCGTTGCCGAACAGATCGAGCGTCAGCGAAAAATGCAGGTTCGCCTTCTTCTGAATGGTCGGCAGGTCGATGACGCCGAGCTTGCGCACCTTTTCGATCTCGTTCGGATCGGTGATGCCGGCTTCCTTCATAGCCTCGCAGGTGCGCTGGATGACGCGCGTCACGCCGGTCTCGCCGACAAACATGTGGTGCGCTTCCTCGGTCAGCATGAATCGGCAGGTGCGCGACAGCGGGTCGAAGCCGGATTGCGCCAGCGCCTCGAGCTGCATCTTACCGTCGCGGTCGGTGAAGAACGTGAACATGAAGAAGGACAGCCAGTCCGGCGTCTTCTCGTTGAAGGCGCCCAGCATGCGCGGCGTATCGGCATCGCCGGAGCGGCGCTGCAATAGCGCCTCGGCCTCCTCGCGGCCGTCGGTGCCGAAATATTTCTGCAGCAGATAGACCATGGCCCAGAGGTGACGTCCCTCTTCGACGTTGACCTGGAACAGGTTGCGCATGTCGTAGAGCGACGGCGCGGTCTTGCCGAGATGGCGCTGCTGCTCGACCGAGGCCGGCTCGGTGTCGCCCTGGATCACGATCAGGCGGCGCAGCATCGCGCGGTACTCACCCGGCACGTCCTGCCAGGCCGGTTCGCCCTTGTGACGGCCGAAGTGGATGGTGCGGCCTTCGTGCGCAGGCGCCAGCAGCACGCCCCAGCGGTATTCCGGCATGCGGACATAATCGAACTTGGCCCAGCCCTTCGGGTCGACGCTCACCGCCGTGCGGAGATAGACCAGCGATTCCTGGAAGCCTTCCGGCCCCATGTCGTTCCACCAGTTGATGTAGCCGGGATGCCATTTCTCCAGCGCGCGCTTGACGCGCTCGTCCTGACCCAAGGCGACGTTATTGGGGATCAGACCGTCGTAATCGACCGCTGCGATGTTCATGGCTACACCCTCTCTTTTGCGAACGTCGGCGATACGCCGCTGCCGTACAGCTTCAAGGCGCCCTGCTCGCCTATGGCGTTGGGGCGCTGGAAGATCCAGTTCTGCCACGCCGTCAGGCGGCCGAAGATTTTGGTTTCCATGGTTTCGGGGCCGGCAAAGCGTAAGTTCGCCTCCATGCCGGTCATGGCGTCCGGCGAAAAGCTGGTGCGCTCTTCGAGCATGACGCGCAGCTCATCGTCGAAATCGAAGTCTTCATAGGCGACGGTGACAAGGCCGAGCTCGGCGGCTTCTTCGCCCTCGAGGGCTACGCCGATTTTGGTCTTGGCTTGCGTGAGCGTATCCGGCTCACCGAGGAAACGCGTTTCCAGCCGCGTCAGGCCGTTGCCCATCGGGTAGGCGCCAAAGTTAGCGGCGCCGAGCGTGATAGCAGCCGGCGCGCGGTTGTCGCCCTTGCGCGTGCCGACCAGCATCACGGAGCGGTCCGCGGCGAAAGCCAATTCCGCCAGCGTACCGGCAAAACAGGAGCCCGGCTCAATCAGCGCGATGAAGCTGCGCGGCGTGACGTCGATACGCTTGAGGGTGCGCTTGAGGTAGTGGCGAATTTCTCGCATCAGCCAGTCGCCATCGCCTGTGGCGAGGAATTCGTCGTAGGCCAGCACGGCTTTAGCGTCGCCTTCGGTGCGCAGCAGGACGACGCCGATGGACGCTTCGTTGGCGCGCAAGTGCAAAATGGCGTCTTCCAGTTCACGTGCCACGACGAGAGGCCAGAACTTGTCGCCGAGCGCATGGGCGGCCTCGACCGATGCCGGCACCGCTTGCGAGGGACCACGCACGGTGATCGTGACCAGGCCGCGCGAACGGTCGATGTCCGCGTCAACGTGGGAATACGTCACGCGATCGCCATCAATCTTTCGGTCGAGTGCGCCAAGTTTGATGCCTTTGCCATCTCTCGGCCGGTCCGAGCGCGCGGCGACCTCATGTGCGCGGGCGCCTACCGTGTCTTTCCATTTGGAATTCGGCACCACTTCGTCGACCAGCCGCCATTCGACCGCCTTGGCGCCGCGAATGCCCTCCTCGATGGAACAGAACACGTCGGCGCGGTCGCGCCGCACCTTGCGCTTGTCGGTGACGCGCGTCAGTCCGCCGGTGCCTGGCAACACGGCGAGCAGCGGCGTCTCCGGCAGCGCCACCGCCGAACGGCGATCATCGACCAGCATGATGTGGTCGGCAGCCAACGCCAGCTCATAGCCGCCGCCCGCGGCATTGCCGTTGATGGCGCAGATGTAGATTTGCTTGGAGTTTTCGGATGCATCCTCGATGGCGAAGCGCGTCTCGTTGGTGAACTTGCAGAAGTTCACCTTGTGGCCGTGCGTCGCCTTGCCGAGCATGCGGATGTTCGCGCCGGCGCAGAAGACATTGTCCTTGCCGGACTTGATGACGACGCAGCGCACCTCCGGATGCTCGAAGCGCAGCCGCTGTACCGCATCGTTGAGTTCGATATCGACGCCGAGGTCGTAAGAATTGAGCTTGAGCTCGTAACCCTCGGACAAGCCGCCGGCCTGATCGACGTCCATGATCAAATAGGCGACGTCGCCGTCGGGCTCGATGCGCCAATGGCGATAGCGGGAGGGATCGGTCTGAAAATCGATAATGGGGCCTGCTCCCTGACATGCATTATTTTGCACGCTGATAGCAAACCGGGGCGACCAGGACAATCATCGAGTTTTTACAGGGAAACATAGTCCGCTTGCTTCGCATTATATTGCATGTTAGCCGGGATTGATGAATCCGCCTCGTCCCAGAAATCCCGGCGACAGTTATCTGCGACAGCTCGGCGATCGCGTCCGCGTGCTCCGGAACCAGCGCGGCATGACCCGCAAGGCCTTGGCGCAACACGCGAAAGTCTCGGAGCGCTACCTCGCGCAACTGGAGGCGGGGCTGGGTAATATCTCGATCGTGCTGCTGCGGCGCATCGCCCGCGCCCTCGGATTGCCGCTCACACAGCTTGTGCATGACGGGCCTGAACCGCCACTCGATCTGGTGTTGCTGACGCAATTTCTCGAGCGGCTGCCCGCCGACATGCTCGTCGAGGCCCGCAAGCTCGTGGTCGAGCGCTTCTCCTCGCCCTCCGAGGATGCACGGCGGAACCGCGTCGCGCTGATCGGATTACGCGGCGGCGGCAAGTCGACGCTGGGCGCCCTGTTAGCCGATCGCCTGGCCATTCCCTTCATCGAACTCGACCGCGAGATCGAGCGGCGCAGCGGCGCCACGCTGAGCGAAATCTTCGACATGTTCGGCCAGGAGACGTTCCGCCGCGCCGAGCGCGACGCGCTCGACGACGTGCTGCGCCGGCATCCGGCCTTCGTCATCGCCACCAGCGGCAGCATCGTCACCGAACCCGGCACGCTCGAACTGCTGCTGTCGTCGTGCTTCACGGTCTGGATTCGCGCCGAGCCGGAAGAACACATGAAGCGCGTGATGGCGCAAGGCGACATGCGGCCGATGGCGCACAGCGCGCGCGCCATGGATGACCTGATTTCCATTCTCAAGAGCCGCGAGCCACTCTACGGCCGGGCCGAGGCTACGCTCACCACCACCGGCAAAACGCCGGAGCAGAATCTGGCCGAACTATTGCGCCTGATGGCAATTCCCGATAGTCGCATTGCGCGTAGATCAGCTTAAGGACCGACCGTATGAGTGAAGCGATCAAAACCGATGTTCTCATCATTGGCGCCGGGCCGGTGGGGCTTTTTGCCGTGTTCGAACTGGGCCTGCTCGACATCAAGACGCACCTGGTCGACATCCTCGACAAGGTCGGCGGCCAATGCGCCGAGCTCTATCCGGAAAAGCCGATCTACGACATTCCTGGCATTCCGCTGATCACCGGCCACGGCCTCGCCGAGGCGCTGATGGAGCAGATCAAGCCATTCCATCCGACTTTCCACCTCGGCGAGATGGTGACCACCATCGAAAACATCGGCGATCCCGTCTTCCGCGTGACCACCGACCGCGGCACGGTGTTCGAATGCAAGGCGGTGGTGATCGCCGCCGGCGGCGGCTCATTCCAGCCCAAGCGGCCGCCGATCGCCGGCATCGAGCCTTACGAAAACAAGTCGGTGCATTATGCCGTGCGCAAGATGGAGGCATTCCGCGACAAGAATCTCCTCATCGTCGGCGGCGGCGACAGCGCACTGGACTGGACGCTCAATTTGCAGCCGCTCGCCAAGCGCCTGACGCTGGTGCATCGCCGCGACGATTTCCGCGGCGCGCCGGCGAGCGTCGCCAAGATGCGGGCGCTGGTCGCTTCGGGCGCCATGGATCTCAAGATCGGCCAGGTCTCGGGTCTGGAGGGCGGCGACGGTCAGCTTGCCGCGGCCACGATCAAGGGCGCCGACGGCAACGAGACGCGCGTCGAGGTCGACGCTATGCTGCCGTTCTTCGGCCTGACCATGAAGCTCGGCCCGGTGGCGAATTGGGGCTTCGACCTGCATGACGAACTGATCCCAGTCGACGTCAGCACCTTCGAGACCAGCAAGCCCGGCCTGTTCGCCATCGGCGACATCAACACCTATCCCGGCAAGCTCAAGCTGATCCTGTCCGGCTTCCACGAGGCGGCGCTGATGGCGCAGCGCGTGCATCATTACGTGCATCCCGACAAGCGGCTGGTGTTCCAGTACACGACGTCGTCGACGAGTTTGCAGAAGAAGCTGGGTGTGGCGTAGCGCGTGATCCCGGACAAGATCACGCGCTAAGAGGAATAAGCATGCCCAAGATCACTTTCATCGAGCATGACGGCACCGTGCACACCGTCGAGGCCGAACTCGGCGCGACCGTGATGGAAACGGCGCAGCGCAACGACGTCACCAGCATCGTCGCTGAATGCGGCGGCGCATGTACCTGCGCCACCTGCCTCGTTCATGTCGATGAGAAATGGAGCCCGCTCGTCGGGCCGCCTTCGGCCGAGGAAGAGGACATGCTCGACTTCGCCTTCGAGGTGAAGCCGACCTCGCGGCTGGCCTGCCAGATCAAGGTGACCGAAGCGCTCGACGGCCTTGTGGTCTACACGCCGGCGTATCAGGGGCGGTAATCACCTTCCCGCCGCGTAGCCCTGCATGCCGCGCGGATTGGCGGCGGCGCGGCGGCGATTTCCCACGCGCGAGGCCGCGGTCAGGCGGCCTTCCGACCAGGCCGGGCCGACCTCGACCTCGTGGCCCCTCGCCCGCAATTCGTCGATCGTTGCCTTCGGCACGCGCGACTCGACCACCAGCACGCCGGGCCGCGACGTGCGCGGCCAGAACGAGATCGGGAAATGCTCGGAGTGCCAGGCCGGCGCGTCGATTGCCTCCTGCATGTTCATGCCGGCATGCGCGTGGCGCAGCAGGAACTGCGTGATCCATTGGTCCTGCTGGTCGCCGCCGGGCGAGCCCCACACCAGATAAGGCTCGCCGTCGCGCAGCGCCAAAGTCGGCGACAGCGTCGTGCGCGGCCGCTTGCCCGGCACCAAAGCCGCCGGATGCTTCTCGTCGAGCCAGAACATCTGCGCGCGGCTGCCGAGACAGAAGCCGAGTTCGGGGATGGTCGGCGACGATTGCAGCCAGCCGCCGGACGGCGTCGACGACACCATGTTGCCGGCCTGGTCGATGATGTCGAAATGCACGGTGTCGCCGTTGACGTTGCCCATGCGGCCGACCGTCGGCTCGCCGGCGCCGAGGCTGCCGACCGCGAGGCGCGGCCCGTCTTCGCGGCGCATCTGCACGACGCCGCCGAAACCTTCGACCGAGCCGGGCCGCAATTCCAGCGACGCCCTGTCGGTGATCAGCTTGCGCCGCTCGGCGTTGTAGCGATCGGACAGCAGCGTCTCGACCGGCACCTTGACGAAATCCGGATCGCCGTAGAAGGCCTCACGGTCGGCGAAAGCGAGCTTGGCGGCTTCGACCTGCAAATGGATGAAGTCGGGCCCGACCGGATCGAGACCGTCGAACGCGTAACCCTTGAGCAGCGCGAGTTGCTGAAGCGTCACCGGCCCCTGGCTCCAGACGCCGGCCTTGCACACGGTGTAGCGGCCGTAGTCGTAGGTCAGCGGCGCTTCGACATGCGCCTGCCATGCCGCCATGTCAGCGCCGGTCAGCACGCCGCGATGGCATTCGCCGGTGACGTCCATGACATCCTGCGTGCGGCAGAACTTGTCGATGGCCTCGGCGACGAAGCCCTGCGACCAGGTCTTGCGGGCGCGCTCGATCTGCGCGACGCGGTCGCCACCGGCGCTCTGTGCCTCGCGCAGCAAGCGCGAATAAGTCTCGGCCAGCGCGCGGTTGGTGAACATCGAGCCGGGCGCGGGAACGTTGCCGCCGGGCAGATACAGCGCGGCGGACGTTGGCCAATGATTGCGGAAGAGGTCTTGCACCATCGCCACCGTGGCGCTGGCGCGCTCCAGAAACGGATAGCCGTTCTGCGCGTAATAGATCGCGGGCGTGAGCACCTCGGCGGGCGTCATCGTGCCGTAGTCGCGCAGCAGCAGCATCCAGGTGTCGAACATGCCCGGCACGCAGGCCGCGAGCAGTCCGGTGCCCGGCACCATGTCGAGGCCGAGGTCGCGGAAATGCGCGATGGTCGCACCGGCGGGCGCCGGCCCCTGGCCGCAAATGACCTCGGGCTTGCCCTTCCTCACATCATAGAGAATGACCGGCACATCGCCGCCGGGACCGTTGAGATGCGGCTCCAGCACTTGCAGCGCGAAGGCGGTGGCGACGCCGGCGTCAAAAGCGTTGCCGCCCTTCTCCAGCACACCCATACCGACCGCCGTGGCGATCCAGTGGGTCGCGGCGACGACGCCGAAGGTGCCCTCGATCTCGGGTCGCGTGGTGAACGGGTTCGGATTGATCTTGGAGTCGCGGGCCGCCATCGCGCTGTCCTCTTCGTTGCCAGCGGACTGTGGCCCGCTTTGCCGCGGTGGCGCAACCGGGGGTGCTTACCCTTTGCTCAGCCCGGAATGAACTGCTTGCCGATCGACGGCTTGCTGACGCCCAGCCCCGGCAATTCCCAGACGCCGGCGCCGGCCGGATTGACGTCGGCGGCGATGTCGATGTCGATCAGGTAAGGCTTATTGGCGGCGATGGCCTTCTTGATCGCCTCGGCGATGTCGCCGGCGCGGTCGACGCGCACGCCTTCGACGCCGCAGGAGCGCGCCATAGCGGCGAAGTCGGGGTTGTAGCGATTGCCGGTGAGCGGATCGTGGAAGTCGGTCGCCAACTCGCGCTTGTTGAGATAGCCGCGCTGCAGGCCGCGGATCGAGGCATAAGCGTAGTTGTTCCAGATCACCCACACGACGGGCAGATTATATTCGACCGCTGTGCCGAGCACGTTGGCCTGCATGAAGAAGGCGCCGTCGCCGCAGACCGAGACGCATGGCCGGTCGGGCGCGGCGTATTTGGCGCCGAGCACGCCGGCGACGCCGAAGCCCATGGCGCCGAAGCCCATGCAGCTGATCAGCGAATCCGGACGGCGCGGCTTGCAATAGCCGAGCAGCCAGTTGTGATGCACGCCGATGTCGGAGACGAGAATGGCGTCGTCCGGAAGCCCGCGCTGGATCTCCAACGCCGCGCGCTGCGGATTGACCGGCTGGCTGTCGTCGGTAAAGCCGGGCGCGACCAGCTTGTCCCATTCCTTGCGATAGCCGTCGATCTGGCCGAGCCACTTCTTGCGCGCGTCGAGCTTCTTGTCGACGTCCTTGCGGCGCTCGAGCTCGGCCAGCACCTGACGAATGAAAGTGCGGAGGTCCGCCATCAGGCCGAGCGCGACCGGATAATTGCGCCCGATCTCGTCGGGGTCGATGTCGACATGGATCAGCTTGGTCGGCGGGATGGTGAAGGAGTAGCCGGGAATCCACGAGCTCGAGGTGCGGTCGTCGAAACGCGCGCCGAGCGACAACAATACGTCGGCCTGACGCGCGGCGTGGTTGGCTTGATAATGGCCGCCGCGCGCGATCATGCCCAGCGCCAGCGGATGGAGGGTGTCGATGGCCCCTAACCCGCTCATCGATGCCGCCACCGGAATTTGCAGGCGCTCGGCGAGCTTGAGCAGGTCGTCGGCCGCGCCGCCGTGGCGGATCGCCTGGCCGACGAAAATGACGGGGCGGTCGGCGTTGACCAGCATGTCGACGGCTTTGACGACCCCATCGGGATCGGCGCCGCAGCGGCTGGAGATATTGCCGTTCCATGCCTTGGCGTTCGGCGCTTCCTCGGCGGCCGATTCCAGGAACACGTCGTAAGGCACGTCGAGCACGACCGGACCCGGGCGGCCCGTCGTCATGGTCTTCCACGCCTGG
>Ga0265314_10001279_pt1 | contig 28615 bp, 29 predicted proteins | sample 4126metaG_FD_203106 | JGI IMG/M metagenome (GOLD analysis project Ga0265314, IMG submission 203106) | Rhizosphere microbial communities from Carex aquatilis grown in University of Washington, Seatle, WA, United States - 4-1-26 metaG | ecosystem: Host-associated > Plants > Roots > Rhizosphere >... | reverse complement strand
CCACGGTGGCATCGCCCATCGGCTTGGCCTGGCGCACGAGCGAGATGTGGCCTTCGTGCAGGTTGCCCATCGTGGGCACGAATGCGGGCGCGCGGTACGGTGCGAGCAGGTCGCGAAGTTCGGGAAGGGTGCGGGCGATTTTCATCGGGACAAGACAATCAATGGCAATGCAGTTCGGGATCGGGAAAGCTTGCGTTCTTCACGGCTTCGACATAGCGGCGTACGGCGTGCGCAACGTCGTTTGCGCCGTCCGCGAAGTTGCGCACGAAGCGCGGCGGCCGCGGATGCAGGCCCAGCAAGTCATGCAGCACCAGCACCTGGCCGCTGCACTGCGGGCCCGCACCGATGCCGATGACGGGAATGGAAAGCTCGCGCGTCACTTCGGCCGCGAGCGCTGCGGGCACAAGTTCGAGCACGAGCATGGCCGCGCCGGCGTCTGCAAGCTCGCGCGCATGTTGCATCAGTGTTGCCGCGGCTTGTTCGCCGCGCCCTTGCACGCGCCAGCCGCCGAGCGCATGCACGGATTGCGGTGTGAGCCCGAGGTGCGCGCAAACTGGCACGCCGCGCTCCGCGATGAAGCGCACCGTGTCCGCCGTCCAGCCGCCGCCTTCGAGCTTGGCCATCTGCGCGCCGGCCTGCATCAGCGCGGCACTGCTGCGCATCGCTTGCTCACGCGATTCGTGATAACTGCCGAAGGGCAAGTCGCCCACGATCCACGCCGTGCGATTGCCACGCGCGACACAGCGAACGTGATACGCCATCTGTTCGACCGTGACGGGCACCGTGCCGCTTTCGCCTTGCAGCACCATGCCCAGCGAATCGCCGACCAGAAGGACATCGACGCCCGCTTCATCGAGCACGCGCGCGAAAGTTGCGTCGTAGCAAGTGAGCATGGCGATCTTGTCTCCACCTGCGTGCATTTCGCGCAGGCTGTGCAGCGTGCGGGGAATCAAAGCGCGGGCTTGAGGATGGTGGGCTCGGCGTCTTCCGCCATTTGCGGATAGTCGCGCGAAAAATGCAGGCCGCGGCTTTCGTGGCGCGCGTGCGCGGATTTCACGATGAGCTCCGCGACCGTGACGAGGTTGCGCAACTCGAGCAAATCGCGCGTCACATGAAAGTTGGCGTAGAACTCGTGGATCTCCGCTTGCAGCAGGCGGATGCGATGCTCCGCGCGCTCCAATCGCTTGTTGGTGCGCACGATGCCGACGTAGTCCCACATGAAGCGGCGCAGCTCATCCCAGTTGTGCGAGATGACCACGGCTTCGTCGGAATCGGTGACGCGGCTTTCGTCCCACGCGGGCAGTTGCGGCGGATGCGGCAGCTTCTGCGACATGATGTCGCCCGATGCCGAGCGCGCGAACACCATGCATTCCACCAGCGAATTACTCGCAAGGCGATTGGCGCCGTGCAGGCCTGTGTACGCCGTCTCGCCGATTGCGTGCAGGCCCGCGAGATCGGTGCGGCCTTGCAAATCCGTGTGGATGCCGCCGCAGGTGTAGTGCGCAGCAGGCACGACGGGAATCGGCTGCTTCGTGATGTCGATGCCCAGCTCCAGGCAGCGCGCGTAGATGTTCGGGAAGTGTTCCTGGATGAACGCCGCGGGCTGGTGCGAGATGTCGAGGTAAACGCAATCGATGCCGTGTTTTTTCATCTCGAAGTCGATTGCGCGCGCCACCACGTCGCGCGGCGCAAGCTCGGCGCGCGGGTCGTGGCCGGGCATGAAGCGAGTGCCGTCCGGCAACAAGAGCTTGCCGCCTTCGCCGCGCACGGCCTCGGTGATCAGGAACGACTTCACATGTGGGTGATAAAGGCACGTCGGGTGGAACTGGATGAATTCCATGTTCGTCACTCGGCAGCCCGCGCGCCACGCGGCCGCGATGCCGTCGCCCGTGGCGGTGTCGGGGTTGGTGGTGTACAGGTACACCTTGCCCGCGCCGCCCGTTGCAAGAATCGTGTGCGGCGTGCGGAAGGTGATGACTTCGTCGGCATCTTCGTCGAGCGCGTAAAGGCCCAGGCAGCGCTGCGGTTCGTCGGCGGCCATTCCCAGTTTGCGCGTGGTGATCAGGTCCACCAGCATGTGCCGTTCGAACACGGTGATGTTGGGCGTGCGCCGGACATGTTCGATCGCCTTCTGCTGCACGGCGGCGCCGGTGGCGTCGGTGACGTGCACGATGCGGCGTGCGCTGTGCCCGCCTTCGCGCGTGAGATGCAAATGCCCGTCTTCCTGCGAGAAGGGCACGCCCAGCTGCACGAGCCAGTCGATGGTCTGCGGTGCGTGTTCCACCACGAACTTCGTCGCGTCGAGCTGCGACAGCCCCGCGCCCGCGACGAGCGTGTCGTCCACATGCGACTGGAAGCTGTCGTCTTCGGCCATCACGGCCGCGATGCCGCCTTGCGCCCAGCCGCTGGAGCCGTCGTTCATCGCGCGCTTGGTGATGATGGCCACGCGATGCTTGGGCGCGAGCAGCAATGCCGCGGTGAGCCCCGCAAGGCCGCTGCCGACGATGACGACGTCGAAATCCTTGATCATGCGGATGGGTTCATGTGGATGCGTACGCAAGGCGCACGTAGATCGGCGCATAGGCTTCGGCTTGCGTCACGTCCACCAGCGCTTCTTTCGCGAGCTCCAGCATCGCGATGAAGGTGACGATCACCACCGGCAGGCCGCGTGTGGTGTCGAAGAGGTTTTCGAACTCGACGAACTTGCGGCCCTGCAGGCGCCTCAGGATGATCGACATGTGTTCGCGCACGGAGAGTTCCTCGCGCGTGATCTTGTGGTGCTGTATGAGCTTCGCGCGCCGGATGATGTCTTGCCACGCCTCTTGCAGATCGACGACGTTCACATCCGGAAATCGCGGCTGCAAAGACTGTTCGATGAAGACTTGCGAACGCAGCACGTCGCGGCCCAATTGCGGGAGCTCGTTCAAGCGCGCGGCGGCGAGCTTCGTCTGTTCGTATTCGAGCAGGCGCCGCACGAGTTCGGCGCGCGGGTCTTCGGCTTCTTCGCCGTCGGCCGTCTTGCGCGGCGGCAGCAGCATGCGCGACTTGATCTCGATCAGCATCGCGGCCATCAGCAGGTATTCGGCTGCGAGTTCGAGATTGCGCGTGCGGATCTCATCGACATACACAAGGTATTGCCGCGTGACGGCGGCCATCGGGATGTCGAGGATGTTGAAGTTCTGCTTGCGGATGAGGTACAGCAGCAGGTCGAGCGGGCCTTCGAACGCTTCGAGGAAAATCTCCAGCGCATCCGGCGGGATGTACAGATCCGTCGGCATGGTGAACAGCGGCTCGCCATAGAGCCTGGCGAGCGCCACCTGGTCGACGACGGCGGGCATCGTTTCGAGCACGGGCCCGGTCGCCTCAGGCAGCGTTGGATCGCTGCTCACGCTCATGGGGCCGGCTCGGTCTGGTAGACGTAGGCCGGCTGGCGCAGCTGCGCGGCGCGGAATTCGTCCCAGTCCTGGCTGTTGATCTTCTTGTCCCACAAAAGCGCGCGGCCGGCACGTTGCTTTGCCTCGAGGTCGGGATCGTGCTCCTTCAGCTGCCCAATGAACTGCGTGATTTCCGAGTCGTAGTCGGGGCGGCGGAAGATGCTTTGCAGGAAGGACATACTTGGGATTTTACCGGGCCGACCCATGCTCGCTTTGCGCTTCGTCATCCCCATCCTTCTGTCACTGTTTTCTATCGGGGCCGCGCGGGCCCAGCCGCTGCTGGACGAGCTGCCCGCACAGGTGAGCGAAGCCGAGCTGCGCGCGACGATCACGCGCCTTGTGGCTTTCGGCACGCGAAATACGCTGTCCGACACCAAGAGTGACACGCGCGGCGTGGGCGCGGCCCGGCGCTGGACGCAATCGCGCTTCGATGCGATCTCGCGCGACTGCGGCGGGTGCCTGCAAATCGTCACGCCGTCGCAGGTGTTCACAGGCCGGCGCATCCCGCAGCCGACGGAGGTGATGGACGTGGTCGCGGTCCAGCGCGGCACGGAAGACTCGCAGCGCGTGGTCGTGATCACGGGCCATCTCGACTCGATGAACTCGGATGTGATGGACCCGGCGGGCGACGCACCGGGCGCGAACGATGACGCATCGGGCGTCGCGGCGGTGCTCGAAGCCGCGCGCATCCTGTCGAAGCACAAGTTCCGCGCGACGCTGGTGTACGGCGTGCTCACCGGCGAAGAGCAGGGCCTGTACGGTGGCAAGGTGCTCGCCGAATATGCAAAGGCGCAGGGCTGGCGCGTGGAGGCCAACCTCAACCACGACATCGTCGGCAACACCGATGGCCAAAATGGAATGCACGACAACACAACAGTGCGCGTTTTCTCCGAAGGCACGAAAGCAGTCGAAACACAGGACCAGGCCAATCGTCGCCGCTACAACGGAGGCGAAGTGGATTCACCGTCGCGCAACATCGCTCGACTGATCGAACGCATGGCGCGAGAACACCTCACGAACTTCAGCGTGACGATGGTGTATCGCACCGACCGCTACGGTCGCGGTGGCGACCAGGTGGAGTTCGTGAACATGGGCTATCCCGCGGTTCGCGTCACTGAATCCCACGAGAACTACACGCGCCAGCACCAGAACGTGCGAGTGGAAAACGGCGTGCAATACGGCGACACGATCGACGGCGTGGATTTCGTCTATCTCGCGCAAGTGGCAAGGCTGGGCGTCGTGTCGCTCGCGGCGCTTGCAAATGCGCCCGCGCCGCCGGCCGGTGTTGCGATCGAAGGCGCGGTGTCGCCCAGCACCACGATCAAGTGGCAGCCTGTGCCCGGCGCGGCCGCGTATCGCGTGTGGTGGCGCGGCACAACTGATGCGCAGTGGCGCTATCACCGCGATGTGCCCGCAAGCGCAACGCAAGTGCAGTTGAAAAACGTCGTGATCGACGATTGGTTCTTCGGCGTGTCGGCGGTGTCGGCGGACGGCTTCGAATCGCCGGTGGTGTTTCCGGGTGATGCGGGCGCGTTCTGATCGGTTGATGAAGCCTCAGGCCGCGGAGACTTCCGGCGAAGGCAAGTTCGCGGCAAGTTCGGCCGCGAAGCCCGATCGTTCGATCAGCCCCTTCGGCTGCTCGTGAAGATTCTCGATGTGCAACGTGCCGTCGCGTGCGAGCACGGCCTTGTGCAACTGGCGCAGCGAATCGAGGCCCGACGTGTCCAGCTGCACGAGGTGCGAACAATCGATGATCACGACCGGCTCCGTCGGACCGTGTTCGACGGACAGCACCACTTCGTCGATCTTCGCGACCGCGCCGAAGAAGAGCGCACCGAAGAGCTCATAGTGGATCACCGCGCCTTCCTCGCGCACGCGCTTCACGCTGAACAATGAACTCGCGCGGCGAATGAAAAGTCCGCATGCGGTGAGCAAGCCAACTTGCACGGCAACCGTGAGATCGAAGACGACCGTGAGCAGAAACGTGCCCAGCATCAACACACGGTAATGCGTGCTGTAGCGCTTGAGCTGCGCGAATTCGTGCCACTCGCCCATGTTGAACGCGACGAACAGCAAGATGCCCGACAGCACGGCCAGCGGCACATGCAGCGCGAGCTTCCCCGCCGCGAGCACGATGATCGCAAGCGTGATCGCATGCACGATCCCCGCGACCGGAGTGCTCGCGCCGGCGCGGATGTTCGTCACCGTGCGCGCGATCGTGCCGGTGGCGGGCATGCCGCCGAAGAACGGCACGATGAAATTCGCGATGCCTTGCGCCATCAATTCCTGGTTGGGGTCGTGGCGTGGCAACGTGCTCAATTGATCCGACACGCGCGCGCAGAGCAGCGACTCGATCGCGCCGAGCGCTGCGATCGTCAGCGTGGGCGCGACGAGCAGCTTCACCGTCGCCCACGAGAACTCCGGCAGCACGAAAGCGGGCAACCCTTCGGGAATCGAGCCGAAGCGCGTGGCGATGGTCTCGACCGGCAACTGGAAATACCACGCGAACCCGGTCAGCGTGACCAGCGCGACCACCGGCCCCGGCAATCGGCGATTGAACGCCGCTGCTGTCTTCACGCCGGGAAGGTCGATCGCGGTGCGGATGGGCGAGCGATCGCCCCAAAGCAGTGGCCACAGGAAGAGGCCGAGCAGGCAGGCCGCGCCGAGCGCGAACGAATACGAATTGAACGACGCGATGTTCTCACCCATCACGCGAAGCTGCGCGAAGAAATCGGCGGGCATCTTCGCAATGTCGAGGCCCATCCAGTCCTTGAGCTGCGACACGGCAATCAGCACCGCGATGCCGTTCGTGAAGCCGATGACGATGCTCACCGGCACATAGCGCACGAGGCGGCCGAGCCGGAAAAGCCCTGCGACGAACAGCAGCACACCCGCGCAACTCGTGGCGATCAACAGGTTGGCCAGCCCGAAGCGATCGACGATGCCGTACACGATGACGATGAACGCACCGGCGGGCCCGCCGATCTGCACGTTCGATCCGCCGAGGCCCGAGATGATGAGGCCCGCGATGATCGCGGTCCACAAGCCCGCTTCGGGCTTGAGGCCCGATGCGATCGCGAACGCCATCGCAAGCGGCAACGCAACGATGCCGACGGTGACGCCCGCGCCTAGGTCGCGCATGAAGTGTTCGCGGCTGTAGCCGCGAAGCGAGTCCACCATGCGGGGACGAAAGACGAAACGGAATTTCAATGGGGGCTCCGGAAGTCGAACACAAACGCGGTGGCGTTCAGTTCAATTCCGGCGGGCCGCAATGATGCAGGCGCGTGATGAAGCGCTTGCGGCGGGAGAGTTGGAGCGGCACCTGGGCCATCCCGCCAGTGTAGGCCCGCGAGCGCGCGGGGCCTATTTGTTTTCGGGCTTGGAAGGGCTCAGCGCGCTGCCGACCACTTTGACCGTGCCGACGGCGGCATCGACCGCAACGCCGGCCACTGTCGCTGCAAGGCCGACGACGGCGCATCCGGAAAGCAGGCAGGCGGCGGAAACGAGAAGGAGGGTGAAGGTGCTGCGCATGAGTTCACTCTAGCCGCGAACGGCTGAGTCAACGCACGCGCATGCCGGGAGTCGCGCCGGATGTGGGCTCAAGCACAAAAATGCCCGGATTGGCCTTCTCGTCGGCGTGGCTCGCGGCCAACACCATGCCTTCGCTCACGCCGAACTTCATCTTGCGCGGCGCAAGGTTCGCGACGAGGACCGTGAGCTTGCCCACGAGCTGCTCGGGTTTGTAAGCCGACGCGATGCCCGAGAACACGTTGCGCATGCGGCCTTCGCCCGCGTCGAGCGTGAGTTGCAGCAGCTTGGTCGAGCCTTCGACGGCTTTGCATTCGACGATCATCGCGATGCGCAAGTCGACCTTGGCGAAGTCGTCAATTTTGATTTCCTGCGCCAACGCTTCGCCACCGGGCTCGCTCCCTCTCCCGCTCGCGGGAGAGGGCTGGGGTGAGGGCTCTTCGATCTCGAACAGCGCATCAATTTGCTTCACATCCACGCGCTGCATCAGGTGCTTGTATTCGCCTACGGCATGCCCTTCGCCGAGCGGAGTTGCAGCGTTGGCCCAATCGAGCGGCGCGCACTTCAGGAACGCTTCGGCTTGCGCCGCGAGTTCGGGCAGCACGGGTTTGAGGCAGGCGGTCATCACCTTGAACATCTCAATGCATTCACTGCAAATTTCGAGAGCGGCCGGTGAATGCTTATCTTCCTTAACCAATTTCCAAGGTGCAGCCGAATCAAACCAGAGGTTCACTTCGTCGGCAAACGCCATGATCTCGCGCAAGGCCTTGCCATACTCGCGCGTTTCGTACAGCGCTTTGACTTGCTCGACCAGCGCAGCTACCTTGGCCTTCTTGAGGGAAGAGAGAACCAGCTTGCCATCAGGCAGGAACTTCACCGCACGGCTCGCGATGTTCACGTACTTCCCGATCAAATCCGCGTTCACGCGCGCGACGAAATCATCGGGATTGAAATCGACATCCTCGACCTTGCCGTTCAACTTTGCCGCGATGTAATAACGCAGCCACTCGGGATTCATTCCAAGCGCGAGGTACTTCAGCGGATCGATGCCCGTGCCGCGGCTCTTGGACATCTTCTCGCCGCTGACGGTGATGAAGCCGTGTACGTTCACTTGCGACGGCGTCTTGCGCCCGGCGAAGTGCAGCATCGCGGGCCAGAACAGCGTGTGGAAGTACACGATGTCCTTGCCGATGAAGTGCACCTGTTCGACCTCTTTGTCTTCGATGAACTGAGCGAACGTTTGATCGGTGCGCGACGGTGCATGCCAATGATTTTTCGCTTGGCCCTTGTCGAAATGGTTCTTGAGCGAAGCAAGGTAGCCGATCGGCGCGTCGAGCCACACGTAGAAATATTTGCCCGGCGCATCGGGAATGTCGATACCGAAGTAAGGCGCGTCGCGGCTGATGTCCCAGTCGGCCATGCCGGCGTCGAACCATTCGCTGGCCTTCTTCGCCATCTCGGGTTGCAGTTTGCCGTCCTGCGTCCACGCCTTGAGGTAGTCGACAATTTTGGGGTCGGACAGCGTGAAGAAAAAGTGTTCGGACTTGCGCAGCTCCGGCCGCGCGCCGGTGAGCACCGAATACGGCTCGATGAGTTCGGTGGGCGAATACACGCTGGAACACACTTCGCACGAATCGCCGTACTGGTCCTTCGAATGGCACACCGGGCATTCGCCCTTGATGTAGCGGTCGGGCAGGAACATGCCCTTCACGGGGTCGTAGAACTGTTCGATCGTGCGCGTGGTGACGAGGCCTGCCTTCTTCAGGTCGAGATAGATCGACTGCGCGAGCTGCGTGTTCTCCGGGCTTTCGGTGGAGTGCCAGTTGTCGAAGCGGATGTGAAAGCCGTCGAGATATTGCTGGCGGCCCGCGGCGATCTCCGCCACAAAAGCTTGCGGCGTTTTGCCGGCGTTTTCGGCCGCGATCATGATCGGCGCGCCGTGCGCGTCGTCGGCGCCCACGAAGTGCACCATGTTCCCCAGCATTCGCTGATGCCGCACCCAGATGTCGGCCTGGATGTACTCCATGATGTGGCCGATGTGGAACTTGCCGTTGGCATACGGCAAGGCGGTGGTGACGAAGAGCTTGCGCTGGGGCATTGAGGTCGAGACTTCCAGGTGAGCTGAAGATTCTATTCGGCAGGGAAGATGGGCGCTGCCTTCATAGAATCGACGCCTTGAATCAACCAACGATCATCATCATTGCGGGCCCGAACGGCGCGGGGAAGACGACGTTTGCGCGCGAGTTCCTGCTGAACGAAGCGAATTGCCCCGTGTTCATCAACGCGGACCTCATCGCCGCGGGACTGTCGCCGTTCGCGCCGGACAAGGCGGCGATCCAGGCGGGACGCCTGATGCTCGATGCGATCGATGAGCATGTCGCGCGCCGCGCAAGCTTCGCGCTCGAGACGACGCTGTCGGGTCTCGGTTACGCGAGAAAGATTCCTCAGTGGCGGTCAGCCGGCTATCGAGTCGAGCTCTCCTTTCTTGCGTTGCCGAATGCGGAGTTCGCAAAGGGGCGCGTCAAGGAGCGTGTCACGCATGGCGGTCACGACATTCCGGATGCAGTCGTGTATCGCCGCTACCATTCGGGGCGCAAGCTTTTTGATTCGGTGTACAAGGGGCTTGTCGATGAATGGTCGCTCTACGACAGCTCCGGCAACTTCCCGGTTCTGGTTGAATGGAGCGGCGAAGAACGAGGACCGATCAAGGTGGAAGAGCACAAGCCTGTCTACACGCCACACATTCCCGCGAACGCGGGGCCGCGTCAAAGGGACGCACTTCATGCGCTTTACCGGGCTGCCGAGCGTGCGAGAGAGATTGCCCGCCAGACCGGTACAAAGCTCGTGATCGCTCGCAACGGACAGATGGTCCGAGTGGATCCTTGGGACTCATCGGAACCTTGACTCAATGCCCACTACCGATCAACTCCTCGCGGCCCTCGCGGCCGTCACCGACCCCAACACCAACATCGACTTCGTCTCGACGAAGCAGCTGAAGAATCTGCAAATCAGCGGTGGCAATGTTTCGTTCGACGTCGAACTCGGTTACCCGGCGAAATCGCAAATCCCGCAGCTTCGCGACAACCTCGTCGCCGCAGCGAAGTCCGTGCAAGGCGTCGACAACGTTTCAGTGAACATCACGACGAACGTCGTTGCGCATTCCGTGCAGCGTGGTGTGCAGCTGATGCCGCAAGTCAAAAACATCGTCGCGGTCGCGTCGGGCAAGGGCGGCGTCGGCAAGAGCACGACAGCGGCGAACCTTGCATTGGCACTCGCGGCCGAAGGCGCAACGGTCGGCCTGCTCGACGCCGACATCTACGGCCCGAGCCAGCCGATGATGATGGGCGTGTCCGATCGGCCCGAGAGCGAAGACGGCAAGACGATGGAGCCGCTGGTGGCGCACGGCGTGCAGGTGATGTCGATCGGCTTTCTGGTGAACCAGGACGAAGCGATGATCTGGCGCGGCCCGATGGCCACGCAGGCGCTCGAACAATTGCTGCGCCAGACCAACTGGCGCGGGCTCGATTACCTCATCGTCGATTTGCCGCCGGGCACGGGCGACATCCAGCTCACTTTGTCGCAGCGCGTGCCGATGACGGGCGCGGTGATCGTCACCACGCCGCAAGACATCGCGCTGCTCGATGCAAGGAAAGCCATCCGCATGTTCGAAAAGGTCGGCGTGCCGATCCTGGGCGTCGTCGAGAACATGGCGGTGCACGTGTGCAGCAACTGCGGGCATGCCGAACACATCTTCGGCGAAGGCGGGGGCACCAAGCTCGCGCAGCAATACGGCACCGACTATCTTGGTGCGTTGCCGCTGGACATCAACATCCGCCTGCAGGCCGACGGCGGCAAACCCACGGTGGCGAGCGATCCCGACAGCGATGTCGCGAAGATCTACAAGGCCGTCGCGCGGCAGATGGCGGTGAAGATCGCGCAGAAGGCAAAAGACTTCTCTTCGAAGTTTCCGACGATCACGGTTTCCAAAGACACCTGATTCTTTGCGCGATTGCTGCGGCGCGTCATGCGTTCCACGGAGCAGGCTAGGGCATATCCCGATGGGCCGACGCTCGGTGTGCAGTGAACACTCCCGGGATCACAACAGGAGACAAGCACCATGTCGGAACCCGGCCTGCTCGATAAGGAACGGATCATCGCCGGCCCCGGCTTCAACCGATGGCTCGTTCCTCCCGCAGCTTTGGCGATTCACCTGTGCATCGGCATGGCCTACGGCTTTTCGGTGTTCTGGCTGCCGCTGTCGAAACAACTCTCCTTAGCGGGCGCCGGCAAGACGTGCCCGGCCGACATGGGTTTCTTCGGCGAACTCTTCGCATCGAACTGCGACTGGCACATCTCCACGCTCGGATGGATGTTCACCATGTTCTTCCTGATCCTCGGCTGCTCGGCCGCGATGTGGGGTGGATGGCTCGAACGTGTTGGGCCGCGTAAGGCGGGTGTCGTTGCGGCGCTTTGCTGGTGCGGCGGGATGATGATCTCGGCATTCGGCGTATCGATCCACCAGTTCTGGTTGATGATCATCGGCTCCGGCGTGATCGGCGGCGTCGGGCTCGGCTTGGGCTACATCTCGCCGGTGTCCACGCTGATCAAGTGGTTCCCCGACCGGCGCGGCATGGCGACCGGCATGGCGATCATGGGATTCGGCGGCGGCGTGCTGATCGGCTCGCCGCTCGCGGTGGACTTGATGAAGAACTTCTCGACGGCGACGAGCAACGGCGTGATGGAAACGTTCGTCGTGATGGGTCTTGTCTACTTCGTCTTCATGATGGGCGGCGCGTTCGGCTATCGCATCCCCGCAGTGGGCTGGAAGCCCGCGGGCTGGGTGCCGCCCGCCAAGCAGGTGAGTGACGCGATGATCACGCAGCGCCATGTGCACGTGAAGAAGGTGTGGGGCATTCCGCAGTTCTGGCTGATCTGGATGGTGCTGTGCATGAACGTGTCGGCGGGCATCGGCGTGATCGGCATGGCCTCGCCGATGCTGCAAGAGGTGTTCGGCGGCGCGCTCATCGATATACCCAAGAAATTCGGCGACCTCGACAAGACTCAGCTCGCAGCCATCGCCGCGATCGCGGGCGGCTTCGCGGCGCTGCTGTCGCTGTTCAACATCGTGGGCCGCATTTTTTGGGCGAGCCTTTCCGACAAGCTCGGGCGCAAAGTGACGTACATCGTCTTCTTCGTGCTGGGCGGCATCCTGTACGCCAGCCTGCCGTCGTCCGGCGGCGCGGGCAACAAGGTGCTGTTCGTCGGCGCGGTGTGCATCATCTTGTCGATGTACGGCGGCGGCTTCGCGACGGTGCCCGCGTATCTCGCGGATATCTTCGGCACGCAGTTCGTGGGCGCCATCCACGGACGGCTGCTCACGGCGTGGTCCACTGCGGGCATCCTCGGCCCGGTCGTCGTGAACTACATGCGCGAATACCAGCTGGGCATCGGCATCCCGCGCGAGCAGGTCTACAACCAGACCATGTACATCCTCGTGGGCTTTCTTGTCGTCGGCCTCATCTGCAATCTGCTCGTCAAGCCGCTCGATGCGAAGTGGTTCATGACCGACGAAGAGCTCGCGGAAGAAAGGCGCCTCGCGCATGAGAAGGCCGTTGCCGCCGAGGCGGGGATGAGCGGCGCGCCGGTGTCCACCGAAGTCACGCCGATGGTAACGGTGTGGCTCGCGTATGCCGCGATCGGCATCCCGCTTGCGTGGGGCGTGTATCGCACGCTGCAGACGGCGGCGAAGTTCTTCAGCTGACGCTGCCTTTCACGCTACCTATACTCCTCGCTATTCCCTTGGGTGAATAGCGAGGCTTCAATGCTCCAGCGGTTTTTTCTGGCGCTCCTGGCTGCGTGGGGCGCAATGGCGTCGGCGGCCGAAGTGCAGGTTGCTGTCGCTGCAAATATGGCCGCGCCCATGCAGAAGATCGCGGCCGAGTTCAAGCGCGCGACCGGGCACGACGCGCAACTGGCCATTGGCTCCACCGGCAAGTTCTACGCGCAGATTCAAGCGGGTGCGCCTTTTGAGGTGCTACTCGCGGCCGACGAGGAGACGCCCGCGAAGCTCGAGAAGGAAGGCTTCACCGTGCCCGGCACGCGCTTCACTTATGCGCGAGGCAAGCTCGTTTTGTGGAGTGCGGACTCGGCGAAGGTCGACGCGCAGGGCCGGCTGTTGATTCGCGCGCCCGAAGGCAAGCTCGCCATTGCCGATCCGCGCCTCGCGCCTTATGGCGCAGCGGCAATGGAAACACTCGCGCGCCTGAACGTGCTCGCCGCATGGAAGCCGAACATCGTTCAGGGTGAAAACATCGGGCAGGCTTTCCAGTTCGCATCAACGGGTGCAGCGCCGTATGGATTCGTCGCACTTGCGCAAGTGATGGAAGGCGGCAAGATCACGAAGGGCTCGGCGTGGATCGTGCCGGGCAACCTGTATTCACCGCTGAAGCAGGACGCCGTACTGCTCAGGAAGGGCGAAGCGAACGAAGCCGCACGTGCGCTCATGAGCTTTCTCAAGAGCGATGCAGTGCACGAAACGCTTCGAGGCTACGGCTACGAGTTTTAAAAGAATGCCTTTGCCCTTTCTCACGAACGCGCAGGCCCCGCTCACGAACGAGGTCGAAACCGTCAACGAGCACGGCGTGCGCGGCGTCGCATCGATTCCTGCCGAGCGTCCGCTGACGGTGTATGTCGACCGCCGCGAGCTCGTCACGCTGATGACGCTCGGCGCGCATCCGGAATGGCTCGTGCTGGGTTTCCTGCGCAACCAGCGGCTTGTGCATTCGCTCGATGAGATCGCGTCGATCACGGTGGACTGGGACGTCGAAGCCGCAGCAGTGAAGACGCGCCGCGGCATCGCCAAATTCAAGGAGCGCACCGCCAAGCGCGTCGTCACCACGGGTTGCGGTCAAGGCAGTGTGTTCGGCGGCATGATGGATGAGGTCGATTCGATCCGCCTGCCCGAAGGCAAGATCGCGCAGTCGCAGCTGTATGCGATCGTCGATGCGATCCGCGTGAAGGAAACCACATACAAGTCGGCGGGCTCAGTGCACGGCTGCGCGCTGTTCGAATGCACGAAGGCCGACGGCGCGAACATGCTCCTCTTCGTCGAGGACGTCGGCCGCCACAACGCAATCGACACGATCGCCGGATGGATGTGGCTGCAACAGGCGGACATGCCCACGCACGACAAGGTCTTCTACACAACGGGGCGCTTGACGAGCGAGATGATCATCAAGTCGGCGCAGATGGGTGTGCCCATCGTCATTTCGCGCAGCGGCATCACGCAGATGGGCCAGCGCATCGCGCAGCAGCTGGGCTTGTGCGCGATCGGACGCGCGACCGGCAAGCACTTCCTTTGCTACGCGGGTGCCGATCGCCTCATCCTGCAACCGGAGTTGGCGGACCCCAAGCTGCGCACGGTGGCATGATCGGCGCCGATGTCGCAAGAAACTCCCCGCCTGTCGCTGCACGAATGGATTCTCAATGGCCTGCGCGCGGCCTTTTTCCTGCCGCTGCGCGTCGGTGCGGCGCAGCCCACCGCGCCGCAGCTGTTCGCGCTTGTGGTGATCGGCTCGGCGCTCGACATCGCGCTCGACCGCTGGGTCATCGGCGGCGATGCGCACTTCGATGCACGCGGCGCGCTGCTGTCGTGGTGGAACGCCGGCGCGATCGTGCTGCTGGCGTGGTGGCTCCTGCCGCGGCAAACCGATAGCAGCGAGCCGAACCAAGGACCGCCGCGAGGGCTGGCAGCGTGGTTCGCGTTGTGGGTCGTGGCGATCATTCCGGCGAACACGCTGGTGCAACTGATCCAGGTCGCGCTGGGCAATGGGTGGCTGCCCGACGCAGACGCACTCACGTGGGTGCCCACGCTCGTTGCATCGATCTGGCTTGTGGCCGCGACGCTGTGGCTGGGCGCGCGCTTCGCGATGCGGCCGTTGCTCAACATCGCGCTGACGGGCGGGCTCGTCGCTTTGTTCGCGTTGTCGGCATGGCAGTTTCCGGATCGGCCCTGGCAGCAAGACATTGACGAAAGCGCGCAAGAGCGCAAGCCGGGGCTCCAGCTGTCGCAAGACACGTTCGAGACGCAGCAGGGCTTGTGGCGGCAAGTCACCGCGAACCTTGCGCGCGGGCGGCCCGGCGTCGCGGATGTGTACGGCATCGTCTTTTCGCCCGACGCGGACGAAGAAGTGTTCCTGCGCGAAAGCACGATGGTGACGCGCGTTCTCGAAGACCGTTTCGATGCATCGGGCCGCGTGATTCATCTCGCGAACAACGCAGGCACGGCCGACTCGCTGCCCTGGGCCACGCCAAAGAACCTGCAGCGCGCGATCGATGCAGTCGGCGAAAAGATGGACCGCGAGCGCGACGTGCTCATCGTGTATCTCACGTCGCACGGCGCGAACGATTTCAAACTTGCGGCCTCGAACCCGCCACTTGCAGTCGATTCCATCAGTCCCGGCGAATTGCGCCAGGCACTGGACAACGCGGGCATTCGCAACCGCGTGATCGCGATCTCTGCGTGCTATTCGGGCGGCTGGGTCGGCCCGCTCGCGGACGATCACACGCTCGTGATGACCGCGGCCGATGCGACGCACACATCCTTCGGTTGCGGGTCGCGCTCGGACCTGACCTTCTTCGGCCGCGCGATGTTCGACGAACAGCTGCGCCACACGCATTCGTTCGAACACGCGTTTGCCGCAGCCGTGCCGGTGATCAAGCGGCGCGAGGAAGAAGCCGGCAAGGACGACGGTTTTTCCAACCCGCAGATCAGCGTGGGCGAAAAGATCCGCCCCATGTTGAACGAGATCGAACAGCGCCTCGACGCGCACTGAGCGCCCACTGAATGTCACCCCGGGCTGTAAGGTGTCACCCCGGGCTCGACCCGGGGTCGTCGGCGCCCCTTCGCCCACCCTCTATCCACTGCCCGCGACCACGCTCTCCGCCGGGGTGACAATGGGCCATGAATTCGGCATTGCACTTGGGCTGGCGCACGCTGTGGCGTGACCTGCGCGCGGGCGAGTTGCGCCTGCTCATCGTCGCGGTGACGTTGGCAGTCGCCGCGCTCACAGCCGTAGGCTTCTTCGCGGATCGCTTGAAGGGCGGCCTTGCACGCGACGCGCGCGCTTTGCTCGGCGGCGACGCGGTGATCGCCAGCGACAACCCCACGCCGCAAATCGTCATCGACAAGGCGAAGCAGCTCGGGCTCGCGGCTCTGGTGACCGAGACCTTCCCGACGATGGCGCGCGCACCCGACGCGAAAGGCGGCGGCGCGCGCCTCGTCGCATTGAAGGCCGTGCCGGAACACTATCCATTGCGCGGCCGCGTGAGCACATCGACGAAGTTCGAGGACGAAGGCGTTGCGACGGACGGCGTGCCCGCGCGCGGCGAAGCCTGGGTCGATGCCGCGCTGCTCGAAGGGCTGAGCGTCGACGTCGGCGATGCGGTGCTGCTCGGCGACACTCAATTGCGCATCGCACGCATCATCACGATGGAGCCGGATCGCGGCGCGGGCTTCATGAGCTTCGCACCGCGAGTGATGATCAACGACGCCGACTTGCCCGCGAGCCACCTGATCCAGCCCGCGAGCCGCGTCACGTATCGCTTCGCCGTCGCCGGGCCCGACAAGGCCGTCAATGAATTCGCGGGCTGGGCCGATGCGCTGTCGAAGCGCGCGGAGATTCGCGGCGTGCGCGTCGAATCGTTCGAAGCTGGCCGGCCCGAGATGCGGCAAACGCTCGATCGCGCGGAAAAGTTTCTGAGCCTTGTTGCATTGCTCGCTGCGTTGTTGAGCGCTGTCGCCGTTGCACTCGCAGCGCGCGGGTTTTCATCGCGACATCTCGACGACTGCGCAATGCTGCGCGTGCTCGGCCAAAGCCAGCGCACGATTGCGTGGGCGTACACGATCGAGTTCGGCATCGTCGGGCTGTTTGCAAGCGTCGCGGGCGTCGTAGTTGGGTTCGCGGTGCACTTCGTGTTCATCAAGATTCTTGCGGGCCTTGTCACGTCGGGCTTGCCTGCGCCGGGCGTGTGGCCTGCGCTCTTCGGGTTGGGGATGGGCCTGACGCTGCTCGTCGCTTTCGGGTTGCCGCCCGTGCTGCAGCTTGCGCAAGTGCCGCCGCTGCGAGTGATCCGCCGCGACATCGGCAACCTGCGGCCCGCTTCATTAGTGGTGCTCGCGATCGGCGTGATCGGCTTTGCCGCGCTCTTGCTGGGCGCAAGCAGCGACATCGTGCTTGGCGCACTGGCGGTCGGCGGCTTCGCGGTCGCGGTGGTGCTCTTCGCGCTGCTCAGTTGGGTCGCTGTGAAGATGCTGCGCTTGCTCGTGAATGAAGCAACGGCGCCGCGTTGGCTTGTGCTTGCCACGCGGCAGATTTCCGCGCGGCCCGCGTACGCCGTCGTGCAAGTGAGCGCGCTGGCCGTGGGCTTGCTCGCGCTCGTGCTCTTGGTGCTGCTGCGCACCGATCTCATCTCGAGCTGGCAAAAGGCCACGCCCCCCGATGCGCCGAACCGCTTCGTGATCAACGTGATGCCCGACCAGGCCAACGATTTCCAGAAGGCGTTGCAGGCTGCGGGCGTCAAGGGCTACGACTGGTTTCCGATGATTCGCGGTCGCCTGGTCGCGGTGAACGGCAAGGCAACGTCGCCGGAGAATTTCGCGGACGATCGCGCGCGGCGCCTGGTCGATCGCGAATTCAATCTGTCGAGCAGCGCGAAGCAGCCCGCACACAACACGATCGTCGCCGGAAAGTGGAAAGACGACGAGGCCGATGCGATCAGCGTCGAAGTCGGGATCGCGACCACGCTGGGCCTGCATCTGGGCGACACGCTGCGCTTCGACATCGGCGGCATGCAGAAAGATGCGAAGGTCACGTCGCTGCGCAAGGTGGATTGGGGTTCGATGCGCGCGAATTTCTTCGTGATTTATCCGGTGAGCGAGCTGAAGGACGTGCCCGCGACCTATATGACGGCCTTTCGTGCGCCGCTGCGCAAAGGCTTCGACAGCGACCTGGTGCGGCGCTTCCCGAACATCACCGACGTCGACATGACCGCCACGATCAACCAGGTGCAAGGCGTGCTCGACAAGGTGATCGGCGCTGTGGAGTTTCTCTTTGGCTTCACGCTGGCGGCGGGCGTGGTCGTGCTGTTCGCGGCCGTGACGGCCACGCGCGAAGAGCGTGCGCGCGAATACGCGGTGATGCGCGCCGTGGGCGCGAGCAGCAAGCTGCTCGGCCAGGTGCAGCGCGCGGAGCTGGCGGGCGTCGGCTTGCTCGCGGGGTTTCTGGCTAGCATGGTTGCAAGCGCGATCGGCTGGGGCATGGCGAAGTACGCGTTCGACTTTGAATGGACCGCGTCGGCATGGGTGCCGCTGTTCGGTTCGCTCGCGGGTGCGGCGCTTGCGCTTGCGGCGGGGTGGTGGGGATTGCGTGAGGTGCTCAATCGCCCAGTGGTCGAGACGCTGCGCCGCGCGGCGGAGTGATTAACACCACCACCGCTCCCGCGCCGCCTTCATCCGCGCGCGCCTGCACAAACGCCAGCACTTCGCTTTTCTGCGCGAGCCAGCCATGCACCTTGCCTTTGAGCACCGGCGCTTTGCCCGGTGAGCCCAGCCCCTTGCCGTGCACGATGCGAACGCAACGCCAGCCGCGCTTGATCGCATCGCGCAGGAAAGCGGCGAGCGCCTCGCGCGCTTCTTCGCGGCGCAGGCCGTGCAGGTCGATCTCGCCCTGGATGCTCCAGCCGCCCTTGCGCAGCTTGCGGATCACATCGAGCCCCACGCCATCGCGGCGGAAGCTCAGTGCTTCATCGATTTCGAGCAGCGTGGTCGCGTCGAACTCGTCGCTGATCGCCTCTTGCAGCACGCGTTGTTCATCGAGCTTGTGCTGCACGGCGATGGGCTCGGGCGGATCGGGCGTGTGGTGGATGCGCGCGTGCTTGCTGCCGCGCAGCGGCGTGACGTCGCCCGCCGCGCGCGAGAACAGCGTGCGCTCGGCTTGCGATTTGCGTTCCGCGTCAATGCGCATACGTTCGGCATCGGCCGCGCGCTTGCGCTCCTCGGCCAGCTTCTTGCCGATCGCTTGCAGGTCGTGCAGCGATTTGGGGTTCACATCAGCCCCTTCTCCGCCATCGACAACGCCCCGCCCGGCGCGACGATCACATGGTCAAGCACTTTCACGTCGACGAGCGCCAGCGCGGATTTGAGCGCCTGCGTCAACACTTCATCGGCGCGCGACGGATAGAGCGCGCCGCTTGGATGGTTGTGCGCCAGCACCACGCTCGCGGCGCCGTGCTTCAGCGCACGCAGCACGACTTCGCGCGGATACACGCTGGTGTGGCTGAGCGTGCCGCGAAAGAGCTCTTCCATCGCGATGAGGCGGTTGCGCGCATCAAGGAAGAGGGCCGCGAACACCTCATGCGGCCGATGCGCAAGATGCAGTTGCACATAGTGCTTCACCGCTTCGGGCGTGGCGACAACTTCGCGCTCTTGCAGCTGCTGCGACATCGCGCGCCGCGCAAGCTCGGTCACCGCCAGCAGTTCCGCGCGCTTGGCCGTGCCGCCCAGGCCTTTGATCTTCTTGAGGTCATCGGCGGCGGTGTGCAGCAGGCCCGCGAAGCCACCGCAGGTGTCGAGCACCTCGTCGGCCATCTGAAGCACGCCGCGCCCTTTGGTGCCGGTGCGCAGCAAAAGCGCGAGCAACTCGGCATCGGACAAGGCCGATGCGCCGCGCGCAAGAAGTTTTTCGCGCGGGCGCGTGGCCAGGGGCAGGGCTTTGATGGACATGGATCAACCTAGAATCACGCTTCAGTTTATCGGCACTTGCATGACTCCAAGACGCGTCGAGCCGGGCTCCTTCCTCACATTGCACTACCGGATGGCGGGGCCCGAAGGCGACATCATCAACACGTTCAACGACAAGCCCGCCACGCTCACGCTCGGCACGGGCGAGCTGTCGCCGGCCGTGGAAAAGCACCTCATCGGCCTTGAAGAAGGCGCGCATGATTCGTTCGAGATCGCCGCGGGCGAATGTTTCGGCACGCGCAACCCGGACATGGTGCAATGGGTGGCAAAAACCCTGCTTCACAAGATGGGCGATGCGAACGAGCAATATCACGTTGGCGAAGCGGTGCAGTTCCCCACGCCCGACGGCCTTGCGAGCTACGCCGGCCATGTGAAGCAGGTGACCGATGATGCCGTGCTGTTCGATTTCAACCATCCGCTGGCGGGCTCGCCCGTCACGTTCGAAGTGAAAGTGATCGCAATACTGTGACGAAGGCTCATTCCCGCGAGATCGTGCTGGCGGAGCCGCGCGGCTTTTGCGCCGGCGTGGACCGCGCGATCGAGATCGTCGAGCGCGCGCTCGAAAAGTTCGGCGCGCCGATCTACGTGCGTCACGAAATCGTGCACAACACGTTCGTCGTCAACAACCTCAAGGCGCAAGGCGCGGTGTTCATCGAAGATCTCGATGAAGTGCCGCCGGGCTCGACGCTTGTGTTTTCCGCGCACGGCGTGAGCAAGGCGGTGGAGGACGAAGCGCGCCGGCGCGGCTTCACCATCTTCGATGCAACTTGCCCGCTCGTCTCGAAGGTGCATGTGGAAGTCGCCAAGCTCGCGAAAGAGGGCTACGAATTCATCATGATCGGCCACAAGGGCCATCCGGAAGTCGAAGGCACGATGGGCCAGCTTGAATCGGGAATTCACCTTGTGCAGGACTTGAGCGATGTCCCGAAAGTCCAGCCGGCGCAGACCGAACGCCTGGCCGTCGTCACGCAGACCACGCTGTCGACCGACGATGCAGCGGAGATCACCGCAGCGGTGAAGAAGCGCTTCCCGAGCATCCGCGAGCCGAAGCAGCAGGACATCTGCTATGCCACGCAGAACCGCCAGGACGCCGTGAAGATGATCGCGAAGCAGGTCGATGTGCTGATCGTCGTGGGCAGCCCCACGAGCTCCAACAGCAATCGCCTTGCGGAACTCGCACGCAAGCTCGGCGTGCAAAGCTACATGGTCGACAACGTCGAAGACCTCAAGCCCGAGTGGCTCGAAGGCAAGGCGCGCGTCGGCTTGACGGCCGGTGCTTCCGCTCCCGAAGTGCTGGTGAAAGCAGTGGTGCGGCGCATCCGCGCGCTCGGCGCGGTGACGATCCGCACGATGGACGGCATCGAAGAGACGGTGAGTTTCCCGCTGCCGAAAGGGCTCAAGCTGTGAAAGGTCCCCCGCTGTGAGCCGCGCCGACATCGAACGCGCTGCCGAGCGCTTCGAGCGCGACTACGCGCACTTCATCCGCCGCACGCCGCTGTGGAAGTTGCCGGGCAAGGCGCTGGGCGTGGCCAATGAAGAAGTCTGGCTCAAGCTCGAACACCTGCAGACCAGCGGCAGCTTCAAGGCGCGCGGCATGCTCAACCGGTTGTTGTCCAACATCATCCCCGCGAGCGGCGTGATCGTTGCGTCGGGCGGCAACGCGGGCATTGCAACCGCGGCGGCGGCGCGCGAGCTTGGCGTGAAGTGCGAAGTGTTCGTGCCCACGGTGTGCAGCCCCGCGAAGCAGCAAAAGCTGCGCGAACTCGGCGCACAAGTCGTGGTCATCGGCGCGGTGTATGCCGATGCGCTCGAAGCCTGCCTCACGCGCCAGAAGCAAACGGGCGCGCTGCTCACGCATGCCTACGACCAGGCGGAAGTCGTCGCGGGCGCGGGCACGGTCGCGAAAGAAATCGAAGAGCAGGGCGGCGGCTTGCCGGACGCGGTTCTTGTGAGCGTCGGCGGCGGCGGATTGATCGCGGGCATCGCGTCGTGGATCGAAGATCGCGCACGCGTGGTGGCGCTGGAGCCCGAGCTTGCGCCGACCCTTCATCGCGCACGCAAGGCCGGCAAGCCGGTCGACGTCGACGTGAGCGGCGTCGCGGCCGATTCGCTCGGCGCAAAGCGCGTCGGAACGCTGGCGTGGGACATCACGCAGCGCTGGGTGAAGGAATCGCACCTGCTCACCGACGCGCAGATCCGCACCGCGCAGCTGAAGCTGTGGAAGGATTTCAAGCTCGCCGTGGAGCCTGCGGCCGCCGCGCCGATCGCGGCGCTGCGCGCGGGCGTCGCGGGCGACGCGAAACGCGTATGCCTGGTGATCTGCGGGGCGAATCTGGATCCTGCCACTCTCGCGTAACTGCCCGGCCATAATTGGCCGATGCCTTCCTACGCCGACGTCCGCATCGACACTGCGCGCCTCGCGCTGCGCCCCTTCCGCCACGCGGACGCGCGCGATCTCTTCGCGATGTATTCGGACCCGCAGGTGTTCCGCCACATCCCGATCGGCGACTGGAAGCAAATCGACGAGTCGCACCAGCGCATCGCGCGCGACATCAACATGATGTCGGAGGGCTCGTACATCCGCCTCGCGGTGGAGCGCCGCGAGGACGCGCGCGTGATCGGCGAAGTGCTGCTGTTCAACTTTGCGCTGGAAAGCAAGCGCGCGGAGGTTGGCTACGCGCTCGCGCGCGACGCATGGCGCAACGGCTATGTGGCCGAAGCTTTGCCGCCGCTGATCGACTACGGCTTTCGCGAGCTGGGCCTCAATCGCCTCGAGGCGGTGATCGATCCGCGCAATGCGGCGTCGGCGCGCGTGCTCGAACGCATGGGCTTCAAGCCTGAAGGCGTGCAGCGCGAACACTACATCGTGCGCGGCGAAACCAGCGATAGCGGCTTGTACGGGTTGCTGCGGCGCGAGTGGCGGCAATCGTGAGCTTCACCACGAAGCCGCTTGCGTCCGCCAACTTCGCGGACCTCGAAGCGATCTTCAACGCGCGCGGCTGTTCGGTGGCGCGCAGTTGCTGGTGCATGTACTACCGCAAGACGGGCGGGCCGGGTTGGGGCGAGGGTGACTACGCCAAGCTGAAGCAAAAGAATCGCGGGCAGCTCAAGTCGCTCGCGGATGACGGCGCGCAGGTGGGCCTTATCGGCTATCAAGGCGGCGTGCCGGTGGGCTGGATCTCGTTCGGCCCGCGCAAGGATTTCGCGCGGCTTGCCAATTCGAAGGTGATGAAGGCGGTGGACGACCAACCCGTGTGGTCGGTGATCTGCTTTGTCGTGCCGTCGGAACATCGCGGGCAAGGCGTCGCTCGCAAGATGCTCGATGCGGCCGTGGCGTTCTGCCGCAAGAAGAAGGTGAAGCTGGTCGAGGCGTATCCCGTGGACATGGCGGAAAAAGAAGACAAGTCGGCCGATTCGAGTTTGTGGTTCGGCACGAAGTCGATGTTCGACGACGCGGGCTTTGAAGAAGTTGCGCGGCACAAGCCGTCGCGCCCGATCGTGCGTTTGCACCTGAAGGCCGCATGACATGGTGCATATCCGCATCGAACGCGCGGACCAGCCCGATGCGATCGCGCTGATCGACGAGCTCGACGCCTACCAGAAGCCGCTTTATCCGCCCGAGAGTTTTCACGGCATCGATCTCGATGCGCTGGCGCAGCCGAATGTTGTGTTCGCGGTGGCACGCACGGTCGAAGGCAAGGCTGTCGCTTGCGGCGCGGTGGTGGTCGAAGCCGGTCGGGGCGAGCTCAAGCGAATGTTCGTCAAGCCTGTCTATCGCAGCCGCGGCATTGCGCAGGCGATGCTGTCTTTCCTCGAAGGCGAAGCGATGCATCGCGGCGCGATGTTGATGCGGCTTGAGACGGGCGTGTCGCAACCCGAGGCGTTGCGCTTTTACGAACGCGCGGGCTACGCGCGGCGCGGGCCGTTTGCGAACTATTGGGATGATCCCTTGTCGGTGTTCATGGAAAAGCCGCTCGCACTTAATATCGCGAACGAGGAGGCACAGTCATGAAATCCATTCACTCATTCATTGCAGCTTGCGTCGCTGTTGTCGCTTTTGCAGTCGCGCTTTCGGGCTGCGCAACGCCGATGGCACCGCTCACGCGCGGCGAAGACGCGCGCCAGCAAGTCATCGCCACCGAGCGCGCATTCGCCAAGAGCATGGCCGATCGCGACTTCAAGGCATTCGGCTCGTTCGTGTCGGAAGACACCGTGTTCTTCGGCGGCCCGGAGCCGTTGCATGGCAAGGCGGAGGTGCTCGAGTTCTGGGCGCGTTTCTTCGCGAAGCCGAAGGCGCCTTTCTCGTGGCAGCCGAAGGTGGTCGAGGTTCTGGCGAGCGGCGAGCTCGCATCGTCGAGCGGCCCGGTGTACGGCGCCGACGACGAACTGTTCGCTTGCTTCAGCTCGATCTGGCGGCAGGAAGCGCCGGGGCAGTGGAAGATCATTTTCGATCGCGGCACGGGCCCGCGGGAATGCGACAAGTGACTTGCGAAAGTCGGGGCGAACCCGGGCTTCCGATATAGGGCCGCAGGCTTGCGCGGCCGATAATCCGCCGCATGGAAACCAAGTGGCTCGAGGATTTCGTGAGCCTCGCCGAGACGCGCAGCTTCAGCCGCTCGGCGCAGTTGCGGCACGTCACGCAGCCTGCTTTTTCGCGCCGCATTCAGGCGCTTGAAGCGTGGGCCGGCACCGACCTGGTGGATCGCAGCTCGTATCCCACACGCCTTACGCCCGCAGGCGAAACGCTGCACGCGCAATCGCTCGAAATGCTGCAGGCGCTGCAAAGCACGCGCGCGATGTTGCGTGGGCATTCGGCAGCGGCGCAGGACGTCGTCGAGTTCGCCGTGCCGCACACGTTGGCGTTCACGTTCTTTCCGGCATGGGTGTCGTCATTGCGCGAGAAGTTCGGGCCGGTCAAGAGTCGCCTCATCGCGCTCAATGTGCACGACGCCGTGATGCGCCTTGTCGAAGGCAGCTGCGACATCTTCATCGGCTATCACCATTCGTCGCAGCCGTTCCAGCTGGATGCCGGCCGCTACGAGATGGTCACGCTCGGCGACGAGACGCTGGCACCGTATTGCAAGCCGGATGCAGAAGGCGAGCCGCTTTTCAAGTTGCCGGGGCGCGCGAGCCATCCGCTGCCGTATCTCGGCTATGCGCCGGGCGCGTATCTCGGGCGCGTGACCGACCTGATCCTCAAGGAAGCGAAGACGCCGATCCATCTCGATCGCGTGTACGAAACCGATATGGCCGAAGGCCTGAAGGTGATGGCGCTCGAAGGACACGGCATTGCATTCCTTCCGTTCAGCGCGGTGAAGAAAGAGCTTCGCAGTAAGCGGCTTGTCAGCGCGGCAGGATCGATCGAAGGGCTGGAAATGGCAATGGATGTTCGCGCTTATCGGGAGAAACCCGTAGGCAAGGAACCGGCGAAGGGCTCCGCGCAGTCGTTGTGGGAGTATCTGCGCCGAGCGAGTGCATGAGCGCATGAGTTTCGTGCATGCAAGGCAGCGTCACACTCCCGGTAGTTCCGGTATTCTCGGCACTTCCGCCGCTTTCCCCGTATCACCACAGGAGACTCGTATGAAAAAGCATCTGCTCGCGCTCGCCGTGCTCGTTGCATCAGGCGCAGCATTCGCGCAGGCGAACGACACGCTGGCCAAGGTCAAGGAAACCGGCCTGATCACGATGGGCGTGCGCGATTCGTCGGGTGCTCTGTCGTACACGCTGGGCGACGGCAAGTACGTCGGCTACCACGTCGAGATTTGCGATCGCATCGTGGCCAACATCGCGAAGGCGGCGGGCCGCAAGCTCGACGTGCGCTACCAGCCCGTCACATCGCAAAACCGCATCCCGCTCGTGGCCAACGGCACGGTGGACATCGAATGCGGCTCCACCACCAACAACCTTGCGCGCCAGAAGGACGTCGACTTCCTGCACACGACGTATGTGGAAGAAGTGCGCATCGCCACCAAGGTCAACAGCGGCATCAACGGCATCAAGGACCTCGCGGGCAAGACCGTGGCGACAACCACGGGCACCACATCCGTGCAGCTGCTGCGCAAGCACGAACGCGCAAACAACGTCGACTTCAAGGAAGTCTTCGGCAAGGACCACGCCGATTCGTTCCTGCTCCTCGAATCCGGCCGCGCCGATGCGTTCGTGATGGATGGCCAGATTCTTGCAGGCAACGTTGCCAATGCGAAGAACCCCGCCGACTATCACATCGTCGGCGAGCCGATCAGCGTCGAGCCGATCGCGATCATGGTCCGCAAGAACGACACCATCAAGAAGATCGGCAACGACACAATCGACGCGCTGGCGAAATCCGGCGAACTTGCAAAGATGTACGACAAATGGTTCGTGCAGCCCATCCCGCCGAAGGGCGCGAAGCTCAACCTTGTGGCCAGCCCGGCGACGAAGGCGCAATGGGCCAGCCCGAACGACAAGCCGGTCGAGGACTACCAGAAGAAGTGATCGTGCCCGCTGGGGAGCGGGTTAAACAAGAGGGGCAGGCCACGCCATGAGTCTGGACTGGGAAGTCTTCTGTCGCAACACGTCCGACGCTTCGATCGTCGAGCCGATGTGCTGGGCAAAAGGCGGCGACATCACGTATTTCCAGTGGATGCTCCACGCATGGGGATGGACGCTGGCCGTCGCTATTTGCGCGTGGGTCATCGCCATGATCGTGGGGTTCGGAGTGGGCGTAGCGCGCACTCTGCCCGACAGTCCCATGATCACGCGCGTTGCGAATGCATGGGTCGAGCTGTTTCGCAACATCCCGATCCTCGTTCAGCTCTTCCTCTGGTATTTCGTGGTGCCCAAGGCATTCCCGGTGTTCCAGCAAGTGCCGGGTTTCCTGCTGGTGATCTTTGCGCTGGGCTTCTTCACGTCGGCGCGCATCGCTGAACAAGTGCGCGCGGGCATCCAGGCATTGCCGCGCGGCCAGCGCTATGCGGGCATGGCCATGGGTTTTTCGACCTGGCAGACGTATCGCTTCGTGCTGCTGCCGATGGCCTTCCGCATCATCCTGCCGCCGCTCACGAGCGAGTCGATGAACCTGCTGAAAAATTCTTCGGTGGCGTTCGCGGTGTCGATCGCGGAGCTCACATGGTTTGCGACGCAGGCCTATGAAGAGACTTCGAGCATGTTGATGTACGTCGGCGTGACGGCGGTGTATGCGCTGTCGGCCTTCGTTGTGAACCGCGTTTTTGCTCTGATCGAAAAGCGGATGCGTGTCCCGGGCTTCGTCGCGGCCGGACCTGGAATGGGTGGGCATTGACATGGGAAACCTCGATTTCTCATGGGTCACCTGGGACGTCATCAGCAAGTTCGTCCAGAGCGGGTTCATCTTTTCCATCGAGCTGACGGCCATCTCGACGCTGGGCGGCATCTTCTTCGGCACGGTGCTTGCGCTGATGCGGCTGTCCGGCAACACGGCGCTCGTGGCGCCCGCGACGTTCTATGTCAACGGAATGCGCTCCATCCCGCTGGTGATGGTGATCCTGTGGTTCTTCCTGCTGGTGCCGCTGATCATCGGCCGGCCGATCGGCCCCGAGTATTCGGCCATTATCACTTTCACCGCATTCGAAGCCGCGTATTTCTCGGAGATCATGCGCGCGGGCATTCAGTCGATAGCGCGCGGGCAGGTCTATGCAGGGCAAGCACTCGGCATGACGTATGGGCAGAACATGCGCCTCATCATCTTGCCGCAGGCCTTTCGCAACATGCTGCCTGTGCTGCTGACGCAGACCATCGTGCTGTTCCAGGACACGTCGCTTGTCTATGCAATCAACGCGTATGACTTGCTCAAGGGTTTCCAGAGCGCGGGCAAGATCTACGGCCGCACCGAAGAAGCTTATTTGATGGCCGCCATTGTTTATTTCGCGCTGTGCTGGTCGCTGTCCTTCATGGTGAAGCAGCTACAGAAAAAGATCGCGATTATTCGCTGAACGCAACGGGAAGATTCCACCATGTCCTCGATGATCGAAATCAAGAACGTCTCCAAGTGGTATGGGCCTGTGCAGGTGCTCACCGATTGCAGCGTCTCCATCAACAAGGGCGACGTCGTCGTGGTGTGCGGGCCATCGGGTTCGGGCAAATCGACACTGATCAAGACGGTGAATGCGCTGGAGCCTTTCCAGAAGGGCGAGATTTATGTCGATGGCATTCCCGTGCACGACCCCAAGACCGATTTGCCCAAGCTGCGCAGTCGCGTCGGCATGGTGTTCCAGCATTTCGAGCTCTTCCCGCATTTGTCGGTGACGGAAAACCTCACGATTGCGCAAGTGAAGGTTCTGGGCCGCGGGATGGACGAAGCGCGCGAACGCGGCCTGAAGATGCTCGACCGCGTGGGCCTCATGGCTCACAAGGATAAGTTTCCCGGCCAGCTCTCGGGCGGCCAACAGCAGCGCGTCGCGATTGCGCGTGCGCTGTCAATGGACCCGATCGTGATGCTCTTCGACGAGCCCACATCCGCGCTCGACCCCGAGATGGTCGGCGAAGTGCTCGACGTGATGGTCACGCTTGCCAAGGAAGGCATGACGATGATGGTCGTCACGCACGAGATGGGCTTTGCACGCAAAGTTGCCAATCGCGTGATCTTCATCGACGTCGGCGGGCGCATCCTTGAGGACTGCGCCAAGGACGAGTTCTTCGATCATCCCGAAAACCGCCAGCCGCGCACGAAGGATTTCCTGAACAAGATCCTGGCGCACTGAGTACGCCCAACGTTGTCACCCCGGGCTTGACCCGGGGTCGTCGGCGGTTGTGGGGCTCGCGACGGCCGATATCCGGCAAGGCCTCATACGTCACCGCAGAACGCTTTCGCGTTCTGTTCCCACCGGCCTTAAAGCTG
>Ga0265314_10001277_pt1 | contig 28623 bp, 28 predicted proteins | sample 4126metaG_FD_203106 | JGI IMG/M metagenome (GOLD analysis project Ga0265314, IMG submission 203106) | Rhizosphere microbial communities from Carex aquatilis grown in University of Washington, Seatle, WA, United States - 4-1-26 metaG | ecosystem: Host-associated > Plants > Roots > Rhizosphere >... | reverse complement strand
AGCGGTGAGAGTGGTAGCGCCGCCGGCGGAAGTGAGGGCGAGGGCGTCCTTGGTATCGGCGGTTTTGGGAATGATGCGCCAGGAACCGTCGGTCAACTGATCGAGGCGCCACAATTGTTCGGGCGCGCCGGTGTACGCGGGGACGGTGACGAGTTGTTTGCCGGCATCGATGGCCAGGGCGCTACCGCCAGCCTGGGTGATTTTCATATAGGGCATGCCGAGATAGCCACCGGCATCGGGCATGGGGGTGACGGTCCAGTCGGAAACGGGGGCGGTACCGGCGGGATGCAGGCCTACGCCACCGTTGGCGGAGGCGATTTTAAAGGTGGTTTCCTTCTGGATGTTTTCGCCGGCGATGGGCCAACCATCGAGCCAGTGGAGGGGACGGACATCCAGGACGCTGCGGCCGCTGCGGTCGAGGTCGGCTTCATAGTGGCAGGACCATTTCTCAACACCGTCGGCCTCGACGATGCGGCCGAAGTGGCCGGCGCCGATGAAGCGGCCTTCGGCGGCGGCGACCATTTTGCCACCGCCCTTGATCATGTCGACGCCCATGTTGTCAAGGTAGGGGCCGGTGACTTTCTTTGAGCGGCCGACCTGGATGTTGTAGGTGGAGGTGGCACCGTTGCAGCAGGTGCCGTGGGTGCCGAAGAGATAGTACCAGCCGTCGCGATAGACGAGTTCGGTGCCTTCGCAATCGATGGCGATGTTGACGGCCTGGTTGCCTTCGACGCGGAGGCCGGTTTTGGGATCGAGTTCAACGACGCGGACGAAGCCGAAGAAAGTGCCGTAAGAGAGCCAGAGGCGCTGGTCGGCGTCGATCATGAGGGAGGGGTCGATGGCGTCGCAATCTTCGTTGCCGTCGGAGGAGGCGACGACGGTGGCCTGGGACCACTTGTAGTTGGGGGATTGCTGGTCGAGGGTGTCGTTCCACATGCTGAGGATGCGACCGTTGTGTCCGCCGCCGAGACCGCCGCCGGTGGCGCCGTAAACCATGAGGTAGCGGTTGCCGATCTTGATGACGTCAGGCGCGGCGCCGCCGCCGGGGCGCTGGGGACCGGTGTGCCAGGTCCAGCCGTCGTCGGACATGATGCCGCCGCCGCCGGTGCCGTAGGTGTACCACTTTCCGTCGCAGGCGGTGACGGTGGCGGGGTCATGGATGTAGGGATCGCCGTTGAGGGCGGCCGCCTTGAGGGAAAGGGAAGACGCCAGGGCGGCGATGACTGCTGATGCTGCGAGAATTCCGTATTTCATAAAGCCTCCGGGGCTCAAAAGGGTAAGTTAAGTATAGCGATTGCAGACTCCCATTCGGCCCGTTGCGGGCGGAATGGCCGACGGTTTTTTGCGATTTATTTGGGAGCGTCCTGAAGGTTGACGGTGATGTCCTTGACGGGATTGCCATCTTCATCGATGAAGCGGACGCACATGTCGCTCATTCCGGGGCCATTGATGACGGCGCCCTGGATGAGGTTGGGGCCCTTCTTGAGGGAGATGCGCTTGGAGACAACATCGTCCTGGATCATGCGGCGATCGGTGAACAGGCCGTTGGTTTCCTTGCCGTTGACCCACCAGACGGAGGCCGAATTGGAACCGACGGCGAGGCGGACATTCTGCATGTCTCGGGGGCTATCGACGATGGTCTGGGCGAGGAACATGACGCCGTAGACCTGTTTGCTCAGGCCGTCGGCGAAGCGGAAGAGTTTGACATTGAAAAGCGTGGAGTCGAGGGCATGCCAGGCGAGTTCCTGATCCCCGATAGTGAGTTTGTCGCCGTCTTTGGGGAAGGTGGTGAACTGGTCGGGGAAATTGACTTCCTTGATGGTGTTGTGGACGAAGGCGTCGGTGAAGCCGGTGTTGCCGCGGATGGGTTCGTTGACGGGCTCGAGGAGCATCCAGCGTTGGATGAAGCCATCGGCATCGGGGGCCTTGGGGCCGGCGGTGGCGGGGGTGAAGTAAGGGGAAAGGGTATGGTTGGCGGGGGGTATCGGGGCGCCGCGGCCTGGGCCGGCGGCGCGGGCGGTTCCGGTGGAGATGGAGAAGGATTTGGCCAAGGCAAACGACGCGAGCAGGGCAAGCGTGAGGACGCTTGTGTTGCGGAGGTTGATCATGTGAATGTGCCCTTCAAAGAAATTGAGCCGGCGAAAGATCCGGAACTGTGGGAAGCGAAGCGGAGGCGCCAGCATCAGTAATGGAAGTATCTTGGGTATTACTCCGATGGGTGTCAAGGGGAAGAGGAGTGGATGGTCTTGAATTGGTTTTCTTTTTTTAGACGATGGGTTGGATGAGACCGGATCGGGGGAGGGATGGCGTGGGAGACGTAGAATTATCGCGAATTAGGGCATTTTCGATTTGGGGCGGGGACTGTATTCTTGCGGCCATGCGGCGTGTTTTGTTTTTTCCTTCGTTAGTGCTGCTGGTAATGGGGGTGCTTTGCTATTTGCTGAGCGCCCAGGCTGGGGATGCCACGGGTGCGGCGGTGCGCGGGGGCGTGCATCGGCCGGTGACGTTTGCGATTGCTGATGACATCAAGACGCTGGATCCGGGAAAAATGAGCTGGGTGAATGACATCCGGGTGGCGATGGGGCTTTGGGAGGGGCTATGTGCATACGATCCGGAGACGCTGGCACCGGTACCGGGGGTGGCGGCATCGTGGGAGATTTCGCCGGACCAGATGACGTACACGTTTCATCTCCGCGGGGATGCGAAATGGTCGAATGGTGAAGCGGTGACGGCGCAGGATTTTCTTTTTGCGTGGCAGCGGGTGCTGACGCCGTCAACGGGGGCGGATTATTCGGAGCTTTTCAATTGCATCACGGGGGTGAAGGAATATTCGGCGGCCTATGCGGCGCATGAAGCGGATCCGAAGAAGAATCCACGGCCGGAGTTTTCATCGATTGGCGTTTCTTCGCCGGATCCGCACACGCTGGTCGTGCACCTGAACATTCCGACCAATTATTTTCTGGATCTGCTGGCGTTTCCGCCTTTTTTTCCGCTGTATGAGCCGTCGCTTCGGCCGTTTCAGCTGAGCGAAACTGATGCGGCACAGGGATATTCCGGGGGCTGGACGCGGCCGCCGGCGATTGTCTCGAATGGGCCGTTTGTGCTTGCCGATTGGCGGCTGCGGCGGAATTTGACGCTGGAGCCGAACCCGAAGTACTGGGACCGCGTCCATGTTCTGTGCGACCGGCTGACGATCACGCCGATACCGCAGGATGAGCGGGCGGCGTTGCTGGCGTATCAGACGCGGACGGTCGACATGCTGAGCTTTGTGCCTCAGGAATTTGGCGAGGAGTTGCTTGCCGCGCAGGCGAAGGGGCAATGGCCGGATGTGCATTTCCGCCCGGTATTCGGGACGTATTACTATGTGTTGAATTGCACGCGGGGGCCGCTGACGGACAAGCGGGTGCGGCGGGCGCTGGCGCTGGCGATCAACCGGCAGACGATCGTGGATGAGGTCACGCGCATGCACCAGAAGCCGGTGACGCGTTTGGTTCCGGCGGATGCGATACCGGGGTATGTGAGCCCGAAGACTTTTGACCCGAAGGGGGATGTCGCGGAGGCACGGAGGCTGCTGGCGGAGGCGGGTTTTCCGAATGGGAGGGGCATGAAGACGATTGACATTCTCTACAGTTCGGATGTTCCGGTGCATGGGCGGATCGCGCAGGCGATTGCGCAGATGTGGAAGCAGAACCTGGGAGTTGATATCACGTCGCGGCCGCTGGAGCGGGCGGGATTTTCGGCGGCGCGGCAGCAGGACCATTCGTTCGACATCGCACGCGGCGGGTGGTACGGGGATTACCGGGATCCGACGACGTGGCTGGATCTGCTGCGCTCAACCAACGGGAACAACGACGGGAAATTTAATTCCCCCGCGTATGATGAGCTCCTGAACAAGGCCGCTTCCGAGCATGACCCGGCGCGGCGGCTGGCGATTCTGTCGGAGGCTGAATCGATGATCGACAATGACGAATTGCCGCTGATCCCGCTCTATCAATACAGCGACGGGATGATCTTTGATGAGAAGAAAATCCAGGGGCTGTACGTGAACGACCGGCTGCTCACGCCGTTCAAAGGTCTGCACGCGGCGCCGTAACACCCGGGACGACAGGACCGCATGGTTCGATTTCTATTTTTTCGTTTGCTGCAAAGCCTGGCGGTCCTGTGGATCGTCTACACGCTTACCTTTGCGCTGCTGATGCTGGCGCCGGGCGATCCTTTTATTACCAGCGACAAAAGGCCGACGGAGACGATCCGGCGGGCGCTGGCGCAGCGGTATGGCCTGGATTATCTGGCGCAGGGGGAGTCTTTTGCGAAATTGCCGTTGCCCCGGCGGGTTTACTATTATGCCAAGGCGTACGGGCGGTATTTGGGCCGGGCGTGCTGCGGGGATTTCGGGCCGAGCATCCAATTTGAGAATTTTTCGGTGGGTGAGATCATCGGCTCGTCGCTGCCGGTGTCGCTGGCGCTGGGGTCGGTGGCGTTGTTGCTGGCGCTATGGGCGGGGGTGCTTGCGGGGACGCTGGGCGCGCTCCACCGCAACCGCCTTCCGGACCTGGCGCTTTCGGCGATCACGCTGCTGGGGGTTTCGCTGCCGACGTTTGTCATCGGGTCGCTGTTGATCATGGCGTTTGTCGTGGGGGTTCCATTGATGCCATCGGGCGGTTGGGGATCGACGGGCGGAGCGCACGGGTTTCTGGTGGGATTGATGCGGCTGATTCTGCCGGCCATCACGCTGGCGCTGTTTTTTCTCGCGTTCATCGCCCGGCTGACGCGGTCGAGCACGCTCGATGTGCTGTCAGCGGATTTTGTCCGGACGGCGCGGGCCAAGGGGCTGCCGCCGCGGGTGGTCATTTCCAGGCACGTGGGCGCCAACGCGGCGTTGCCGATACTGTCCTACCTTGGCCCCGCGGCGGCGAACATTTTGGTGGGGTCTTTTGTCGTTGAAAGGCTGTTTGTGATTCCGGGGCTGGGGACGCATTTCGTGAATGGCTGCATCAACAAGGATATTCCGCTGGTGCTGGGGGCGGTGCTGGTGTATTCGGCGCTGGTGATATTCTTCAACTTGCTGGTGGACGTGGCGTATGCCATGGTCGACCCGCGGATACGCATCGCGGAATAATCCAGCAAATCGCATTTCGAATTCCGCCGGTTCACCGGTACACTCCCCGCATGCAACGCACCGATCCAGAAGGCATTGTTCTCGTCTGCGATTTCTGCCGGCGGGACTGGGATGGCCAGGAACCGATGATCGAGGGCCACCACGGCTCGATCATCTGCCTGGAGTGCCTGAAGCAGGCGCTGGCGCAGCAAGGAACAGGGGGCGAGAAATACACCTGCACGCTGTGCCTGCGATTCAATATTCCGCCGAAGGTGCCGAACTGGAAAAATCCGGCGCATCCGGAAGCGGTGATCTGCCAGGAATGCATGTACCAGTCGGCGCGGACTTTTTCGCGCACGGAAGGGGTCGACTGGAAATTCGAGCCGGGGGCCCATCCGCCGCTGGTGAAGTTGCCGAAGCCCGCCCCCGAAGAGGCCCCGCCGTCTTGACGCAACCCACCGCCAGCGTTTAGGTTGTCCCGCTCAGAGACAGGAAACAAAGGAGCCACATGGAACGCGAATATCCCAAGGGACACATGACCCGGATTATGGCGATGGACGGACTGATTGCGGTCATCGGGATGGCGCTGGCCGCCGGGCCGTTTGTGAAGCACTTTTTCCCGGGGGATGTGGACACGACGGTTCATGTGGCATTGGGGGCGCTGATAGCGGTGCTGGGGATCTTTCGCGCGATGCTGGGGTATGGGTCGGTGTGGATTGACTTCTGCCTGTTCTGGATCGGACTGATTGTGTTTCAGCTGCCGACCATCATGCACATGCGGTGGAGCGGGGGTTACACGGGCGCGCACATGGCGGCGGGCGGGATCATCATGGGGCTGAGCATCGTGGCGTGGATTATGACGGTTCCGGTGAACCGGTCGTTCAAAAAATCGTGACCTGAGGATTCAGGGGCGCGTGGAGCAACTCTCCGGGGTGCAGCGCCCGGTGAGGCGGTACCGGTTTCTGGCAAAGAGCCGGTAGAAGATGTTGGCCAATGGAATCATGCCGGGGATGGCAAAGACGGCACGGAGCAGGGCCCAGGGCCAGCCGGGCAGCGCCTGCCAGATTTTGACAAAGGCTGTGATCTGGGTGAATACGCCGCCGTCGGGGGCTCGGGCATGCATGACCTGCTGCACGCGAGCGGGATCCAGGCCGAACTCTGCGGCTTGAAACTCGGGCCTGGAAATATCGACCCAGGCGATCCGCCCGAGCTGATCGCGCCGGCGATAAACCGCCACCTCCCGGCTGCAGAGTGGGCAGGCGCCATCATAAAAAACCTGCAAGGGCCAGAGGGGGAGAGGGGACATGGGCGGGTCCATTTAAGAATGCGGCGTCTGAACATTGTAGGGGGGATCGCCGGGCTGGGATTTTCTGGCTCCAAATCGCGGGAGATTCAAACTCGCTCGCCGTCCGGTGTAATGGTAGGAAGACCCATCGTTCGCCGCGATTCCAAAAGCGAAAGCGAAATGTCCTGGGATTCTTCAAGCCAGCGGAGCTTTTCTGACATGGGCCATTCAGACATGCGCTTGAGTTGAGCGAATTCGTGGTCACTCCACCCCTGCTCCCATTCGGCGGCGTCCGACTTAAGCGCCCATTTATTATTTGAGGATTCGACGCGAGCAGAATTCATATCTGATCCGGGTAAAGTTTTTTCAAATATTCCAGATCAACCCGATCCTTGCCGCGATCGGCCGCTTTTTTCAATTTTACCAAATCGAGGAGGCTGCATACAGGCATCTTCAGATTTTCTCCCAATGAGAACCAAACCGCCCTGGCGGCGGCTTCGTCGAAGCCAAGGGGATCGTCGATGAACAAGTCAATTTCCGTCCTGGGATGAAGCGCACTAAAAAGAGCGAATGCCTTAAGGCCTTTAGCCTCTTGCCATTCTTTGCGCTTGGCGGAGATTGCGAACTCCTCTATAGGCACCGGAGCGCGCGGTCGATAATCGAGCGCTTTTAAAACGGCAAGTGCCTTGGTCAAATTGCTCTCTTCCAAGGCCAGAATCAAATCGACGTCCGCTGTGAATCGAACATACCCGTGAGCATTCACGGCGAGTCCGCCGACGACGAGATAACGAACGCCGGCGTCGTTAAGCGCTTTGATAATTTCGCGAACGGAAGATTGCGTCACGATTGAGATCCAGAAATAGCGGTAACGGTGCTGGCGATAGAATTAGTGAGCCACGGGCGTGCCGAGCTGGCCGCCGACTTCGGCCACCTTCTTTTTGAGCAGGTCGGCGGTGTTGGCTTCGAGGTTGAGGCGGAGCAGAGGTTCGGTGTTGCTTTTGCGGACGTTGAACCACCAGGTGTCGTATTCGACGGTGAGGCCGTCGAGGTAATCGACGCTGGCGTCCCTGTATTTCTCCGCGAGCTTTTTGATGGCGCCGTCCTTGTCCTGCACCTCGTAATTGATTTCGCCGGAGGAGTAATACCGCTGCAGAGGTTTGATGACTTGTGAGAGCGGCACATCGTAATTGGAGAGCACCGAGGAGGTGACGGAGAAGACGATGGCGCCTGAATCGGTCTTGAAACTGTCGCGGAAATAGAAGTGGCCGGAGAGTTCGCCGCCGAAAACGCCGTGCGAATCGGCGAGTGCTTTTTTCATGAACACATGGCCGACGCGCTCGCGCTTGGGCACGCCGCCGGCGTTGAGCACTTCCTCCTTGACCACGCGGCTGGAGCGCAGGTCGTAGACGATTGCGCTGCCTGGGTTCTTCTTGAGGAAGTCCCGGGCGAGAAACGCGGTGAGGATATCGCAGCGGACGACCTTGGCCTGTTCATCGACGAAAACGCAGCGGTCGGCATCACCATCGAAGCACACGCCGAAATCCGCGCCTTCCGAGAGCACCGCCTCCTGCAGCTCGCGCAGATTCGTTTCGACGAGCGGGTTGGGCTCATGCTTGAAGGTGCCGGTGATTTCCGTGTTGAGGAGCCTGATATCGAGCTGCGGCTGTCCGACGAAAATATTGGGCACGAATTTTCCGGCCATGCCATTGGAGCAGTCGACCACGATTTTCAGCGGCCGGGCGACCTTGAGGAATTGAAGGACGTGGCTTTTGTAGGGGCGGGAAAGGTCCATGGTTTCGACGCGGCCCGTCTGAGCGGCGGGTCCCTTGCGCATGTTCATGGCGAGGCGCTTGATTTCATTGAGGCCGGTGTTTTCCCCGATGGGGCGGGCCTCCATTCCGGAGATTTTGAAACCGTTGTAGTTTGCCGGGTTGTGCGAGGCGGTGACCTGAATGCCGCCGCAGCAGCCGAGGTGGTTGATGGCAAAGTAAATCTGGGGCGTGTCGATCATGCCGATGTCGATGACGTTGGTGCCGGTGGCGAGGATGCCGTCTATAAGGGCCTTGGTGAGGGCGGGGGAGCTGGTTCGCATGTCGCGGCCGACGATGATCATGTTCATGCGGGGGTCGGCCTTGGCCAGTCCGGTAAGGTTCATGCGGAGGAACTGAGCGGTGGCGTGACCGGTTTTCCAGGCGATGTCCTCATTGAGCGGATCGGGATAAATACCGCGGACGTCATAGGCGTGGAAAACTTTTTCGATCATCGAAACCTCTAGCTGAGCATGCGACGGCGGCTCGGCCGTCTTTTCCAGGATGAATTTCGTGGCCGGATTCCACTGGCATCCGGGGCATTTGGGATAATGGTGCCGCTGCCGCTGGAAACAGACGGCGTCCGAGATGTCGTAATTCTCGCCGGGACATCGGCGGTAATAATCCTGCAGAATCTGCGGCTTTGAATCGGACACACGCGCTCCAACAGAAGAGGCATGTGGGAGAGGATATCGCGGCGGCGGGTGGATGGGTAGCCCGGCGCGACTCGCGACACGAGACGCCTACTCCAGATAAACCTTGTCGCCCGGGTGAATTGCCGGGACCTGGGATTTTTTGGCGGGGATATCGCCGGCATAAAGGGCGAAGCTGGAGGCGATTTCGATCGTGCAATCCGCGGTGTTGTCGGCTTTCCGCGGGACCTTGATGCCGGCCTGCTCGAGCCACATCGCGTTGCGCTTGGTCGTCGTGGCGTGGCTGGTGGCGGGGGAATCAATGCCCTGGGCCTGCTTGATGGGCGCGAATTCATCAAGGCGATCGGTTTCGTAGACGTCACTCACCTGCGTGAGCGGCAGGGCGTCAAAGACGAATGTCTCGAGTTTGACGGCATTGGGCTTGGCGGGCTCCACGGGAGCGCCGGACTCCATGTCGATGTGCGGCACTTTTTTTTCCGCCCGGTGAAACGGCAACGCGAATCCATGGCGGTTGATCGATTCGACAAAATCGACGCGGATGGCGTGCAGTGCGATGGAGCCGGAGCGGAAGCGCAGCTCGCCATCCGGCAGTCGTTGCTCGGCGAGTTCATCGGGGAGATCGGAATATTCGATGACATGCATTTTGCCGTCGATGAGGGCGAAGTTGCCGAGTTTTTCCTTGGGGAAGGCCTTGGGAAGCATTTTGCTGGACATCTGTCCGCCGTCGAGATCGTGCAGACCGACGAAGAGCGGATCGATGCAGCGGACGATGGGGTTATCGACCTGGAAATAGGAAATCTGGGTGATGCCGCGCTTTTGCATGTCGGCGATGGCGCCGGATTTCCAGAGCGCCATGAGCGAGCCGCCGTGGCCATTGGGGGAAAGGGCGAGAGAATCCTTGCGTTCCAAAAGCACCTTGCCGTCGAAGCCGATTGCGGGCATCTGGTCCTGGGGGAAGAAGACGACGTCCTTTGAGGGCATGCCGAAGAAATGGTGGGTGTACCAGAACTGGCGCGTGGCGGCGTCGTTCTGCGGGCTGGTCATGATGTAGAATGGAATCGGGTGGCCGTAGCGCTTGCCGAGGGCGATCAGGTATTCGGCAAAGCACTGGAAGAGGGATTTGTGTTTTACCGGCGTGGCGGGAAAGGTTCCCTTTGGGGCGTCCCAGCCCAGGCGGGTGCCCTGTCCGCCGGCGACGACGAAGGCCGCGATTTTTCCCTGGCGGAGGAGTTCCTCGCCGCGGAGGAAGGCGTCCGTGAGTTTTTTTTGCCTGGCCGGATCGGCGGGTTTGTTTTCGTAAAACGGCGCGGGCTGGACTTCGCCTTTGAGTTCGAACTTCTGCGGATGCTTGACGATGGTCTCGATGAGGCGGGCGATGAGGTCCCAGTCGAGGCTTTCGATTTGTTTGGCAAATTCGTTCTGCTCGTCCGGGGTGAGGTGCTGCCAGAAGCGGAAGACATGCGCCTGGCCGATGGCGTTGAGCCGCGCGGCGAGATCGGAATATTTCATTTCCTCGAGATAACCCATGGCACCTCCAAAAGTCGGCGGGCTATGGTAGCGGACCGGCCGCGGAATTTGAATTGACACCGGGAAGTTTTGGAATTTTTGAGGGGGTGCTGTCAGCCGCCGGGCCACCCTCAGCGGCGCAAGGCGTCGGCCTGGGCCCTGGCCCGGGTGGCGAGCCCGTTGCAGACGAGGTGGCACAAATCAAAGACCAGGGGCAAGACGATGGAATAAATCGCGAGGTTACCCTCCCTGCGCCGCGCGATCACGCCGGCGGCCGCCAGGATTCCGAGCTGTTTGGACACATTCGCCTGTTTGAATCCCGTGCGTTTGACGAGTTCACCGACGCTTGCCGGAGCCTGCTGGAGGACCTGGAGGATGCAGAGTCGCGAGGGCTCCGAGAGGACGGCGAAGAGCGCGGCGACCGCGTCGATCTGCGCCGGGCCCAGGCCGTGCCGACTTCCCCTGGAAAGGGCGGTTGATTTTGACTTGGTCACGACGCGCTCCGCTTGACTATATTACTGATTGGTCATACAGTAATTTTACAGGATGACCCGCCTGGAAGCAAGCAGGCGCCCGTTTCACAGGAGATGTTGAATGGCAACCAGCGCAAGAGACTACTACCAGAACAACGCCGCCGCGACCAAGCCGGTGCGCGATGCGATGCCGGAGCTGATCAAGGGATTCGGCGCGCTTCACCAGGCGGCGATGAAGGCGGGGGCCCTTTCGGTGCGCGAGAAGGAACTGATCGCACTGGCGATCGGCCTTGCCGACCGCTGCGAGAATTGCATCTACGCCCACACCCGCGCAGCGCTCAATGCCGGCGCCACCCGCGAGCAGATCCTCGAAGCGGCCGGAGTCGCCGTCCTGATGCAGGGCGGTCCGGCTTACACCTATTTGCCCCGCGTCACCGAGGCTCTCGAAGCCCTCGCCGAGCAGTCGGCAGGCTGATTCCCAAGGCACGAGCAGGAGCCGCCATGGCTGTAAAGACCATAACGCCGGCTGATTTCCGGCAGATCATGCAAAATGGCGCGGTGCGCCTGCTGGACGTGCGCACGCCCGCTGAATACGCCCGTGTGCATGCGGTGGGTGCGCAATTGGTTCCGCTCGACACGCTCGAACCGTCAGCCGTTGCGGCACGCCGGTCCACGGCGAGCGAGCCGGTGTACGTCATCTGCCAGTCGGGCGGGCGGGCGGCAAAGGCGTGCGAGCGCCTGGCCACGGCGGGAGTTTCGCCGGTCTATTCGATCGCGGGCGGGATGGCGGCGTGGGAGGCGGCGGGCTTGCCGGTGGAGCGCGGGACGACGCGCGTGATATCGCTGGAACGACAAGTCCGGGTTGCCGCGGGGGCACTGGCGTTTGTCGGCTCGCTGCTGGCGTGGCTGGTGCATCCGGTGTTCCTAACCATCCCGGCATTCATCGGCGCGGGGCTGGTCTTTGCGGGCATCACGGATTTCTGCGGCATGGGGATGCTGCTCGCGCGGATGCCCTGGAACCAGCGCGACGCATCCTGTGGCAAGTCCTGAGGCGCAGACCCCGAAGCTTTGTCCCGAAAATGATTATCCCAGCACGGACCGCGGTTCGTGCGGCGCGCCGATGGCAAACGGGCTCGACGACCGCGGGGCCGCCCATTTCACGGCATTGGTGATCACCCGCTGCACTTGCTTCTGGTGATAGCTCGGGAAGACCTCGTGGCCGGGGCGGAAGTAGACGACCTTGCCCCTGCCGCGCCGCCAGGTGCAGCAGGAACGGAACACGTTGCCGCCGGCGAACCAGGAAATCAGGACGAGTTCATCGGGCGTGGGGACGTCAAAGAATTCCCCGTACATTTCTTCGCGCGGAATTTCAAAGAACGGCGGCAGGCCGTCGGCAATTTCATGGCCGGGGTTCACGACGTAGAGCAGTTCGCGCTCGCCGCTGTCGCGCCATTTCAAACCGCAGCCGGTGCCCATGAGTTTGATAAAGGGTTTGGAATAGTGCGCGGAGTGGAGAAAGATCGCCCCCATGCCTTCCAGCACGCGCTGATGCACGCGGTCCACGACCGCATCGGAAACCTGCGCATGGCCCATGTGGCCCCACCATGCCAGGACATCGGTTTCGGCGAGGACCTGCTCGGTGAGGCCGTGCTCGGGCTGATCCTGCGTGGCGGTGCGCACCTCTGCACCGGGAATCGCCTGGCGGATCGCAGCGGCGAGCGTCGCATGGATGCCGTCGGGATAAACCGCCTTGACCTCCGCGTCTTTGCGTTCATGAATGAATTCGTTCCAGACGGTGACCCGCAGTGTGCTCATCGTGAAAACTCCCAAGAAGTGGCGTGTTTGAGTATATCGGCAATCGGCCGTCTCATGCCTCGGAGCCTTCGGCGGGTTGGCGGGCGCGGCCGATGCGCCAGCGGCGGAACGCGCGCCGGTCCATCGGGCGCACCAGCAGGCCCATGGAATAAAGCAGCAGCACGGCCCCGATTTCGGCCGGCCCGGCGATCCAATCCACGACCCAGCCGGGCGCGAAGAACGTGATGGTGCAGCAGCCGAGAATCAGCAGCGGCACGCCGGTCGCTGAAAAACGCATCGGCCGGCAGAGCAGGAGCGGCGCGGGAATCACGAGTGCCAGGGCGAGGCCCAGTGCCGAGGTGAGCATCATCCATAGCTTGGCATCCCCGCCGACGAGGGCAAGTGCGCCGAATCTGCCCGCGACTATTCCGGCGAGCTGCACGAACACCGCCGTCGCCCAGAGCGCGGCCCCGCGTTGCGGCGACTCGCGCAGATCGGAAAGGCTGCTGAAAAACGCCACCAGCGAATAGCCCAGAAAGACCGCGAGCAGTCCCGGCAGGAGCGCGGCGATCGCACTGGCATACTGCGGCAAGATCCAGACAAAAATCCCGCGGCACCACATCACCAGCACCGCGGTTACGGAGAGCCCGGCCATCCCCAGCCGGCCGATGCGGAAGAACTGGGCCGTCGCCCGCCGCACCTGGCCGTGCGACCAGGCCCGTGCGGCGATGCCGTAGGAACTCGCCCAGAGCGTGACCGCCAGGAATCCGAGCATCTGGGCAATGCGGAACGGCCAGGAAAACTGGCCCGTCGCGGATAACGCCTGCTGGGTTCCGCCGCCGGCATGTTGTTCGAGAAACCGGACGCCCCAGAGCGAAAAAAAACCGCCGAAGACCATCACCAGCATCATGCGCACGAAGGCCCAGAGGGCGAAGTTTCCGGTAAGCAGCGGTTGGCGGGAATTTTCGGCGGCGGCGGTCTGTTCGGCATCCGATTCGGTTTTGACGAGTTTTCGCCACAAGAGAAACTCATAGACCAACAGCGGGATCACAACGGAGGCCGCGTATGCCGCCATCAGCCAGACGGCGTTGCGGAATAAAGCGGCGACTCCCGAAAACAAAAGAAGGAAGGCTGCGGAAAAGAGTTCCAAGCCGGCGGACGCGGCATAAAACCGCAGCCCGCGCAGAACGCCCGCCAGATGCTGATAAAACGCGAGCACCAACACCGTCGCCGCGCATACCACGGCCAGCCCGACCTGCCGCTCGCCCCACACCGCCCGGCTCAACCACGGGGAAAGTAGCGCCATGAGTCCGGCCACGAGCAGCGCGCCGATGGCCAGCCGGCCGTACTGCTTGAGAAGCCAGCGGCGCACGCCGGCATGGCCACCGTCGCGTTCGATGCGGGAGACATAGCGCTCCGCCACGTCGGCGGCTCCGAACATCACGAGCGCCACCGCGGGATTGGTCAATTCCAAAGCAAGCTGATACGCGCCGAACTGGGCATCGAGGCCCCCCAAAATCCGCGCCACCAGGTAGGTCCGCAGAAACGCCAGCGCCCGCGAGCCCATCACCGCCGGCACATACACCCGCGCCGACGCTCCGGGTGAGATGACCGGCTCCATCCTGATAAAACGTGCGAACATTGCTGACCGGCAGAAAATACGAAACTCAAAACGCAAAACTCATAACGGATTCAAAGGCCACGGTTTTGAGCTTTGCGTTTTGGGTCTCGCGTTTCGGTCAAGGCACGATCGCCACCACCGGCTGCTTGCTGCGCATGGCATCCTGCGCGGTGTTGGCATCCGCCCAGGTTTTGTAGCTGCCTGCGACCACCCGGTACAGCGGCTTGCCATCGTGGAGATCCGTGGAAATCGTCGGCATCACGCCGTCGGCCTTGAGCCGGGATGCAAGATCGCGGGCATTCGCGACGTCCTGAAACGCCCCGAATTGCAACTGGAAATTTGTCAGATCCAGCCGCGAGACCGCCCGATCCACGAGCCCCGCATCGGCCTTGCCGGTGATCACGCGGGCGAAATAGGGCCGTGCCTTGTCCCACTGCCCGAGCGCCTGCAGACAGGCCCCAATGTGAAATTCCAGGTAAGCCCCGGTCGCCGCCGGCAACCCCGCCGCGCCCGCCGCCAGCGCCTGCTCATAATCCCCCTGGGCCGGCGACCAGTGCTGGTCGTCAAATTCAATATCACCAAGAGCCCGGTAGGCTTTGCTTTTTAAATCGGGACGGGTGGTGCGGTTGGCTGCGACGCGCAGGTCGCCGAATGCCCCCGCGCGGTCGCCCCGCGTAAAGCGTGCAATCCCGCGGAGGTAATACGCCTGGTCAATATTGGGAGAATCCGGATGCCGGGTGATAAAGGCGTTGGCAATCGATTCGGCCGTATCCAGTTGCCGCGCGGAGTAGCTGTTGAACCCGTCCTGCAGCGACCGTTCCACCGGCTGAGGTGCGCAGGAACCCAGCACCATGGCCAGCGCCAGTGCCCAGGCTGCCCGCATCTGGTGAATGCCCGTGCCTCGCCATCGCCATCTGCCCATGCATTGCTCCCGATTGCGCCCGCCCGGCAGAGCCGCGCTATGATTGTCCACGCCGCCGTCTGCCGATACATTCTGTTCCGGCTTGTGCCACAATGCACCCCCGCACGCGGACTGTCAACGGAGAAGCCATGATCCTCGAGAAAGTCATCGCGCATGGAGTCCACACGCCCAACCAGGTCGCCATTGTCGATGACAAACGCACGCTCACGTACCGCGAGCTGGTCTTTGCCATGCATCTGTTTGTCGACCACCTGCGGGAGCTTGCGCCAAAATACCAGTTCGGCGAAAAAGTCGGCCTCCTGATCCCCCCTACCGCCGGGTTCGTCGTCGCCTTCGGCGGGGCGCGCTGGGATGACCGTGTCGCGCTGCCGCTCAATTACCTCCTGAAGCCCGAGGAAATGGTCGCCATCGTCAAGGACGCCGGCCTCAAGATTCTCTTCACCATCGAATTCTTCAAACCGCTCGCCGAAGCCGTCGCCGCCCAGACCGGACTCAAGATCGTCTACATGGAATCGCTCAAATTCGAGCGCCCGGGGCTCGCGGTGATGGCTTCGATCGCGATGAACGCGGCCAACCTTTCCAAACACCTTAAGCCCCTCCCGCCGCGCAATCCCGACGATGTCGCGGCGATCATGTATACCTCCGGAACCTCCGGCACGCCCAAGGGCGTCATGCTGACGAATCGCAACCTGGAATCCAACGCCCTGGATTCCTGCAAGCACGCTCGCTTCACCGAGAGCACCGTGTTCCTCGGCGTGCTGCCGATGTTTCATACGCTGGGCCTCATGGGCTGCGTGCTCATCCCGCTTTATCTGGGATCGAAGGTCATATTTCAGGCGCGCTTCAGCCCGATGGGCGTCTTTGAGGCGATCAAGCAGCACGGCATTGAGGTGCTGATCATGGTGCCGACGATGTACGCCGTCCTCGGTAGCGCCAAGGCGGCGAGGCCGGAATTGTTTCAAAATCTCAGAATCGCGATCTCCGGGGGCGAACCGCTGCCCGTCTCGCTCATCGAACTGTTCCGCGAAAAGCTCAACGTGAACCTTATGGAAGGCTTCGGTCTTACCGAGACCTCGCCAATCATTTCCATTAATCTCCCCTGGGCTCATAAGCCCGGCTCGGTCGGAAAGCTCATCCCGGAAGTGCAGGCCAAGACCGTGGACGAGGAAGGTCGCGATCTCCCCATCGGCGTCGACGGAGGCGAAATCTGGATTAAAGGTCCCAACGTCATGAAGGGCTATTACAACCAGCCCGAAAAAACCGCCGAAGTCCTCACTTCTGATGGCTGGTTCAAAACCGGCGACATCGCGCGCATCGACGAAGAGGGCTACCTTTACATCACTGGCCGCAAGAAAGACATGATCATCATGGCCGGCGAAAAGGTCTTCCCGCGGGAGATCGAAGATGCGCTGCGGCAGCACCCGGCGGTTCTGCTGGCCGCGGTGATCGGTGTGAAAGACCCGAAGCGCGGCGAAACGCCCGTCGCCTTCATTCAATTCAAACCGGAAGTGGCGCAGGCCGTCGATGGTTCCGCAAAGCCATCCCCTCAAGAACTCCGTACGTTCGTCCGCGAGCGCATCGCCCCCTACAAGACGCCAAGCGAAATCTATATCATGGAGGAACTCCCCATGACCCCGACCGGCAAAGTGCTCAAGCGAGCCCTGAAAGTCCCAACCGCTTAAATCCGGAGACGCATGGATTTTTTCAATCAAGGTATTCCGCTCGGGCGATGGTTCAGGATTCAGGTGATCATTCACTGGACCTTCGTCATCTATGCCGCATTTGAAATCTTCGGGGTCGGCAAAGCGGATCCGGTGACAAGCGCGCTTCTGATGGGCCTCCTTTTTGCCACGGTGCTGCTGCACGAATTCGGTCATGCGCTGTCCTGCAAAGCCGTTGGCGGCGAGGCGCCGCGCATCATTCTCTGGCCGCTGGGCGGGATTGCTTTTGTGCAGCCGCCGATGAACCCCCGGGCCTGGCTGATCACCACCGTCTGCGGCCCGCTGGTGAACGTGATTCTCTGGCCGATTTTCTATTTCCTTTCAAAATCACTGGTCACACAGCGCATCGGAGTTGAGGGCTGGCTCTACATCCGCGACCTGATTCTTTCCGACCCCGGAATAGGGTTTGGCAATGAACTTGGTGTCGCCGTTCAAATTTCCATCGTGATGTGGCAAATCAACCGGCTACTGCTTCTTTTCAACCTTATTCCCGCCTATCCGATGGACGGGGGGCGCATTCTTCAGGAACTGCTGTGGTTCGGCGTTGGCTATCCGCGCTCCCTCATGATTGCCGGAATGGTTGGCACCGTTGCGGGCGTGGGATTCATCGTCATCGGGCTGGGCTTCGAGAGTATTTCCATTCCAGCCATTCATTTCACCCTCGGCAATCCGGATCACACACCCGAGACAATGCTCGCCGTCATTGGCTTCCTCTGCTGCACCCGATCGTGGGCGATTTATCAGCAGTCGCAGCAGATACAGTCGTGGCGAAAGAAATGACGTGCCACGCCGCAAAATCTGCTCCATTTCCCGCCGCAACGCTGCTCTTCACCTTGACACCCGCGCAGGCGCGCGTTACGGTTCCGAAACTCATTTTGAGGCAACCTGTGTAGCTGGCAGTACATGGGCGATATGCTGGTGTTACCAACTCTTTTCTGCGACGCGCGGAGCAACTGATGGTGTGTCGGCGGTGGCGTGTGTGGGCCTTGATGAGCCTTGCAGGGGCGATTTCTCTGGCGGCGGGGCCCGGGGGGCTTCCCTATTCAGCAAACGACATGGAGAACGCCCACGGCGCGGACGCGGTGAAGATTCGCGAGGCCATCCTAAAGGCCGCCCCAAGCGGAGCGGCCGCGCTCGCGACCTACGGATCCAACGTTGCCACGGAATTCACACGCACCAACCTCGGCGTTAACAGCAAAAATCCCGATGCGCGGCTCAATTCCGCCATCCTGATCGCCCAGCTCCAAACCATCTCCACCGATACCGCCCTGGAAGACATGCTCAAAAGCTCCGATCCATCGGTGCGTTTCTGGGCGGCAAAGGGGCTCGCCGATATTGCCGCGGGCCTCAAACCGGTTGGTGGGGGTGCCGTTGGCCGCGCTGTTTCCACTCTGTCCGCCGCGGTCAAGACTGAAAAGTCCGGCGTCGTCATTCAGGAAATCATCCAGGCGCTCTCCAGGTTCGGCGATCCGGCGGCGATCCGCACCGGCCTGGCGGCCGTGGTCACCCAGATTTCCGCCAACCAGCTTGACGTTGAAATGTTCCACGCCGCCGGGGCGGGGCTCTCGGCGCTTGCCCCATCGGTCGGCAGCGGCACGGCGGCGGAAAAAGTCGACTCTGCCTCCCTCGCCGCAACCCTCGCAAGCCTGTCGGCCCAGCAACTGGTAAACTACAACAACACCCTCGCCGCCGCCTCGCAGACGCTGCCGAAATCCGCATTGGATGCAACGCATGCCGTCGTCTCGGCGGCGTCGCAGGTCGCCGATGCCGCCACTGGCAAACGGTATACGGCCCCCGCTGGTTCTTCCCCCGATGAAATCCTCTTTAACGTCAACAGCCTCTTTGGCACCCCCGGCTCCGGCGGCGGCACGCTGCAGAAAGACCTCCCCGGCGTAGCCACCCCTCCGGCCGTCGCCTCTTCGAGCGCTCACTAAAACGACCTGCACGTTTATCGAAACCGCCCCTCGCTATCGGCGCTGCCCGCAGCGGCCAGGGTTGCATCATCGTTGCGCCTTCCGCACAATAACGCACCATCACGGGAGTCCTGCGTGCGACACTCAACATCGATTTTTCTTCTGGCGGCGATGGCGCTGCTCGCCGCTTCGGGGCTGTCGCTGCTCAAGGCGCAGACTCCACCGCCCGGGCAACCTCTGGTGCGCATCGTTCCGCCCATCCCCCCCGCTCACCGCAAGACGCAGCAGGTCCGCGGATTTTCCATGCAGCTTTTCCAGCAGGGCAAGGACGAATACATCAAGGCCATCGACGAAATGGCGGACCTCGGCTGCACCTGGGTGAATCTCTCGTTCTCCGCCCGGCAGGACAACGTCCACTCGGAAGTCATCGCCATCAACTGGACCACCGTCCCCTCGGAAAATGAACTCCGCGAAATCATCATGCACGCCAAGAAGCGCGGGATGGGCGTCATGTTCATGCCCATCGTGCTGCTGTCGAACTCCGGCCCGAAGGACTGGCGCGGCGTCATCGCCCCGGCCAGCTGGGACAACTGGTTCGCCGCCTACAACAGCTACATCACCTACATGGCACGGGTCGCCGCCGACTGCGATGTGGATATTTTCTGCGTCGGCTCCGAACTGCTTTCCACCGAGCCGCAGCGCGAACGCTGGGTCGACACCATCGCCCAGGTCCGCTCGGTGTACAAAGGCAAGCTGACGTATTCGGCCAACTGGGATCATTACGAATATCCGACGTTCTGGGATCAGCTCGATTACATCGGAATGAACAATTACAACGAGCTGGGCGATTTCGGCACGCCGGTCGACAAGCTCGACGAAACCTGGAAGCCCATCAAAAAGAAGATCCTGGAATTCGTGGCCAAGGAAAAAAAGCCGTTCATGTTCACCGAAGTCGGCTGGCACAACCTCGTGAACACGTTGAATCAGCCGTGGAATTACGTCGCCGAGGGAAAGGTGGACTACAACGAACAGCTCCGGGCGTACCAGAGTTTTGTGGACACCTGGAAGGACGTGCCGCGCGATGAGTTCATGGGCGCGTTCATCTGGGAATGGTGGCCCGGCGCGAAATACGGGGACCACGGCAGCTATTCCCTGCAAGGCGCCCCGGCACTGGATGTCGTCAAGAAATGGATGTCGACGGAATAGCCAGGAGGGCTGTGTGCATATCGCCGTCCTGATTCCCTTCCGCGACCGTGGCGATCAAAAACTGCTCGGCTGGACTCTCGAAGGTTACGCCGGCCAGATTCTCTCTCCCGGCAACTCCACGGAAGTCCACGTCGGCATCGACGGCGGCGACACCAGCGCCACGTCTGCCGTCCAAGAAATGGACGTACCGGGCCGCGCAAAAGTCACCGTCCACGCTTATCCGCGCATCGGCGCCGCCGCGGTGCGCAATAAACTCGCCCAGGAATGCTCTGGTGAAACCGAGCTGCTCATCTTCGGCAACGCCGACGCCCGGCCCGAGCCCGACATGGTGCAACGCCACGCCGACGCGATGCGAAGCCTTCCGCCCAAATCACTCGTGCTGGGCTCCGCCCCATGGGAAAAGCCGCCGCAACCCACGGTATTTGATGCGCTCCTCGCCGATACGCCGATGGTTTTTTTCTACAACCAGCTTACGCCGCACACCTGGTACGATTTCCGTCACTGCTGGACGCTGAATCTCTCCGTGCGGCTTCAGGATTTTCGCGCTTCCGGCGGCTTTCACGAAATCCTCCGCCCCGTCTATTACGAGGACCTGGCCTTCGCCTTCCGCCTGCTCGGTCCGGATAGAAAGGGCGTCTGGTACGAGCCGGATGCGCGCGTGCTCCATCGCCATCCGACAACGCTTCAGCAATACCTGGACCGCGAGGAACTTCTGGGCCTCATGTCTCCGGTGCTCGCGCAGGCCGAGCCTGCCGCCTTCGCCGCCCTCCACGGCACCATTGACCCGCATTCCCTCTCCAAACCTTTCCGTGACTGGCTGGCCATGGACGCCGCGATGCACAAATGGATCTTCAAACGCCTTCAAGAATGGGCCGCGCTGCCGGAAACCGACGCGGGGACCGGCAAGTCCCGCGAGCGCCTGCTGATGACCATCTACCAGATGCACATCCCGCTCAAGCGGCTCGCCTTCCGCCTCGGCTATCTCCGCGGCCTGGAACTGCTCAACGACGCCCGCTGGCAGGAGCGCCAACCCAACGGAATGTGGCGCTCATTCGTCGGCTGATTGCCCCTCACCTCAACGCCGCCAGGCCCGACCTTGTTTCAGCCTTAGCCGAAGCCCCTGTGCTACCAGCTGCGCCCGGGACAAACCCTCTCTCTTTGCTTCGGCGTCCGCCAGGCGCAACAGGCCCTTCTCGACGCTCAGACTGATCACTTTGACTCCCTCACCGGTGCGTTTGCGGCCGGCGTGGCGGGCAGCGTCGAACCACTCCCGCTGGACCGGGGTTAATGGACGGCCGCGCAACCCGGGATTTTCTGCGTCAAATTCCCGTGTCGCGTTTGCCAGCTCCCGGGTGGTCATCTCGGTCAATTTTTTTTTCTTGGTCATCCGTGTCTCCTTCGTCGGAATTGCCGCTTTTCACTGCTGCTGAGCGGGCGGGCATGGATCACAAAAATGTCGTCAGTGTCCGGGTCCCGGATGAAGATCACCTGCACATACGCCCCCGCGGCGGTTTTTCCGCGGACAAGATATCGGCCATCGCCCAGGTACTCTGGATAAGGCCGGCCGGCGCTGGTCACGACAAACTGAGCCTCATTCACACTCACGCCATGTTCGGCGATATGCTCGGCGTTCCATGCGATCCACCTGAATCCCATCGGTTCATTATATAACGAATTGAAATGGAAAGAAACGGCAAGCGCCGCATGTCTTCGGCCCAATTCAGCTGCCGGCACACTCCCGCTCCGCCCTCTTTGGAAACTGCCTCACCCCTTGCGCCCCACCATCTCCCACTCCATGCGGTCCATGCCGCCTTCGCGGGCACGCTCGAACTGCTGCGTGAACATCCGGTGGTAGACGCCGCCCTTTTCCATGAGCTCTTCGTGCGTGCCGTCCTCGACGATCTTGCCATCCACCAGAACCACAATGCGATCGGCGTGCATGATCGTCGAGAGGCGGTGGGCAATCACAAAGGTCGTCCGGCTGCGCATCAGCTCGTTGAGCGACTCCTGAATCAGGATTTCACTGGCCGAGTCGAGCGAACTGGTTGCTTCATCAAGGATCAGCACCTTGGGATCCGCCAGAATCGCCCGCGCGATGCTGATGCGCTGCTTCTGACCGCCGGAGAGCGTGTTGCCGCGCTCGCCGACGAGCGTTTCGTAACCTTTTTCAAGATTCAAAATGAACTCGTGGGCATTGGCCTTGCGGGCGGCTTCCTCGATCTCGGCGCGGGTCGCGTGCCGTTTGCCGTAGGCGATGTTGTCCGCCACGGTGCCGTCGAACAGGTACACATCCTGCAGCACCATTGCGAACTGCGAACGGTAAAACTCCAGGGGCAACCCCCGGATATCCACACCGTCGAAGGTGATCGATCCGCTGTTCACATCAAAGAAACGCGCCACCAGGTTCACCAGCGTCGTCTTCCCGGAGCCCGATGGCCCGACAATCGCCAGTGTCGTGCCCGCCGGCAGATCCAACGAGACGCCGTCGATCACGAGCTTGTCCGGTTTGTACCCGAAGCGCACGTCCCGCAGCGCGAGATTTCCATCTGTCTCCAGCAGCGGCTCTGCGCCCGGTGCATCCGGCATGTCCACCGGCTGCTCAAGCACATCCACCACCCGATCCAGCGCCCCGAGGTTCTGCTGGAGGTTCTGGAAAGAGTCGATCATCTGCGAGATCGGGTTGATTAATTGCAGGATGAGCGTCTGGAACATAATCAGTGTGCCAATCGTGGTATCCCCACGCAGCACGCGCAGCCCGCCGTACCACACGATCGCGATGCCGATGGCGGGACCAAACGTATTCCATCCGGTGTTTAGCAGCCTGCCCAGCACGGCCGTGTATTGCTGCTTGCGGATCATCGTGTCCTGGCCGGCGTTGAATTCCTTCCATTCCGAACGCTCACGCCGGAAAGAACGCACCACCCGGATGCCGCCGTACATATCCGTGAGACGACCCGAGAGAATCGAGCGGTCATCCTGGATGTTCCGCCACATCGGCCGAAGCCGCTTGAAGATGTGGTAATGGATCGCAACGATGGGCGGCACCAGCAGTGCGGCGGCGACCGAAAGCCGCCAATCGGTGAAAACAATCAGGAATATCGTGACGGTAATGCGGAAGGCCGCATTGATGGGATTGATGATGGCATTCTGCACGCCGCCCACGACCTGTTCGGTGTCACCCATCACGCGCGAGACGATCCCGCCGGTTTTGTATTCGGCAAGCTGCGACAATGGCAGACGTGACAGGTGCTTGTGCAGGCGCAAGCGAAGGGATCCCGCCATGCGGTAATTGACGCGCTGCTGAGCCAGGAGCCGGAGCCAATCCAGCGCGATCGAAATCACCGCACTCGCCACGAGCAGCACCGTTATCCACAACAATGAGGCATAACGGCCGGCCGGCATGGAATCGCGTAAATGTCCGAGCGGGGCGAGAACTTTGGCCCCATGGAGTCCCAGACCGGTTTTTGGAGCAATATCATCCAGCAGAATACGCAGCGCCGTCGGCATCACCAGCGAAAGCACCGATGCGATCACGGCAAAAAACAGCAACCACGTCACCGGCCCGTAATACCCCTTGAGCATCACCCGGTATTCGGCGAAGAGCTGCTTTTTTTTCCGTTTGAGCTGGTAACTTCCCCCGCCCCCGCCGCCCATTGCGCCGCCACCGCTGAAGCGCCGCCCCATTCCCCCCCCGCCGCCATGGGCCGGCCCGCCGGCATGGTGCCCGCCGGTATTGGCCGTATCCCCTTTTTTACCCGGATCGCCAAATCGAAACGGATCCAGCTCCCCTTTGCGCATTTTTTCCCGGAATTCGCTAAATCGTTTACGGCTTGATTTCATCCCCAGCACAACTCCGGCAAAGACATCGCTCCCATTCTAGCCGAGCCGCACCGCCCTTTCACCCCCGGGCGGATTTTCGACCATGGGGAGCGCCTTCATCCATGATCTTTCGCAAAATCGATCAAACGCCACTCATCCGTGTCTTTCCCGCGCTGAACAAAAGCGGTCGCCCCGATGGAATCACCCCATCCCTTCCCGTACAATGCCCCCCTTTGTGCTTGCGAAAAACGCAGCAGAACCCGGTTTACCCTGATCATTCTGAAGGAATTCTCTAGCCGATGAGCCATCTGTTTAAACGCATCCCAACTCCGTCGTCGCTGCTTCCTTTCCTGATGCTGGCCATGACGATCTTCTTCGGCGGCTGCATGGATATCACCGGGCGCGGCCCCGCGCCGCTGGATCGCACCGTCGACCAGGCGCAGCGCCAGCTCCACACGCGCGTTGGCTATGTTTATTGCATGCGCGGCTGGCTGGGCATTTTCTCCACCGGAATGGATACCCTCGCGGACAAAATCGACAGCAAGATCGGCGCTCCCGCCGTTTCAGTCGCCGATGAAGAATACCGCCGCCTGCAGGATTGGCTGATCAAAGAACATGATGAAGGCCACATCAATGAAGGGCCGCTGGTCCTGCTAGGCCATTCGTATGGCGCCGATGATCAGATTCGCGTGGCCGAAGCCTTGAAGGAACATGGCATCAGCGTCGACCTGCTGGTGGTCATCGATCCCGTAACCCCCCCGCCGATCCCCGACAACGTCAAACGCGCGTATTGCCTCTATTACAGCCACCCGCTGACGGACTGGTACCCGGCATGGCGCGGCGTGCCGGCGAGAGTCGCCGATCCGACCAAAACGCCCCTCACCAATATCGATCTGCGCACCACGGATGTGGGCTTCGACACCAGCGAAATCAACCACGTCAATGTGGAAGCCGTCAATGGCGTGCACAACATGGTCATGAAACAAATCGAGCAGGTCTGCCCGCCGCGGACCGCCTGGCTTCAGACCCACCCGGCGACCGGCAACCAGCCGCTGACGCAGGTTCCCGCCGCAGTGATAAACGGCGCTGCCATGCGTGCCCCGGGCGGCAAACCCAACGTCGCAACACCTTAAGCAATTTGTTTCGGCCGCAGCCGGAAGAGCAACTGCATGAGCGCCAATCCGGATTCCCCGCCGAGCGCCCAGCCAGCCGCCCCGGAAAATGCGCGCCGATCCGTCGAAGTCGCCATCGCGATCATCCTTGACCCCGCCACCCAACAAATCCTGATCTGCAAGCGCAAAGCGGACGCAGTGCTCGGCGGATTCTGGGAATTCCCCGGCGGCAAGTGCGGGCCATCCGAATCGCCCGCCGATTGCGCCCGCCGCGAAACCGCCGAGGAAACCGGCCTGACCATCGTGGTGGACCGGGCGCTGGCGATCATCGAGCACGATTACCCCCACGCCCGTGTCCGGCTGCATCCGTTCCTCTGCCACTGGACCGGAGGCGAGTTGCAGCCCCTGGAAGTCGCCGAGGCCAAATGGGTGGCGACCGAAGCCCTCGCCGATTATCCCTTCCCGGAAGCCAATGCGACCTTGATCCGTTCTCTCATGAATGACCAGGGCCGTCGCTAATCGCCATCGAGCCGACACTCCAATTGATTCCCCTCCCCGCCGGCTCGATAATCCATCGGTACCGCTCGGGTGGCGAAACTGGCAGACGCGCAGGATTTAGGTTCCTGTTCCGAAAGGAGTGCGGGTTCGACTCCCGCCCCGAGCAGATTTTCCATGAAGACAGCTGTCAGCCACGTGCGGGGTCGTGGCAGGCCTGAACCTCGCCCCGCGTGACGGTCGATGGGCGCATGGTGCCTTACGCCGTCACTCATATTTCCAATTTCGCGACCGCCCCTGGCTGATCCATTGAATGGCCGTGGCGAGCCGTTTGATACGCGTTTCTTCGCGCTTGGCTTCCACGATCCATTCGATGTACTCACGCTGGTGGCTTGGTGGAAAGGCATCAAACGCGGCGCGCGCTTTTTTGTTCTTCGAAAGCGCAGCATCCAGAATGGCAGGGATCTTTGGTGCCGGCTTCCTCGACTTCTTGCGGACCGGTTTATCGCCCGCGGCGTTGATTGCTGCTGCCTTCTTTACCGCGGCAATGAAGCGAGCGTCCTTGGGAAGATCAGAGAGTGATGTGATCAGGCCCAGGTGGCTGGCGCCGGTTTGCTCCGTGGTGTCGCCGGGGAACGTGCCGCGCATTGCGGGGTGCCAGAAGCCAAATCGGCAGTGCTGGCGGAAGGCGGACATATTGCAGAGAACGCCGTGGTAGACGAAGAACGGAAAATTCCATTTGATGGTCTCGGTGACGCCCGGGCAGGCCTTGTGGACGAGTTTTCGCAGGTGACGCAGAATCGGCTGGGCAAAAGGAGGACTTTTCTCGATATAGGCGTCGACGCGGGCATCCGTGGGGGCCATGCAAATCTCCATGATCATTGAGGAGGCGGAGAAAGCTTACTCAATGCTCCGTCCACGCAAAAGCCGCTGGAACTCTCGTCGGTTCGACCTCCACCGCCCTCGCCCGCCTCGCGTTGCCTTCCCCACCGCATCGCCACTACCATTCTCCCGATGAAATTCCTCCGTGGCATCTCGCGAAAAATCATCGTCCTGGGCTGGGTGTCGTTCTTCAACGATGTCGCGGCCGAAATGCTCTATCCGCTTATCCCCCTCTTCCTCACCGGCACACTTGGCCTGCCTAAGGAAGCGCTCGGCGGCATCGAAGGGATTGCGGATGGCATCGCCACCGGACTGCGCTGGCTCGGCGGGGTGTTTTCAGACTGGTCCGGGAAGCGCCAGCCATTTGTCCTCTGGGGTTATGCGCTTTCGGCGATTTCCAAACCGCTGATGGGTCTTGCTGCATTCTTTGCGGGGTGGCCGATTTTCCTTGCCGGGCGTTGTGCGGATCGTCTCGGCAAATCGATCCGCACCGCGGCCCGCGACGCGCTCATTGCCGATGCGACCACGCCGGAAAATCGCGGCGTCGCCTTTGGCCTCCACCGGGCCATGGATACCGCCGGGGCCGTCATCGGTCCGCTCACCGCGCTCCTCGTTGTTCTTTGTTGGCCGCATGTCAATCTCGCCTGGCTCTTCCTTCTCGCGCTGGCGCCGGGAGCCGCCAGCACCCTGCTCGTCGCGTTTTTTGTCCAGGACGAACCTCGTGCACCTGACGCCAACGCAGCCAGGGCCCGCACCCATTTTCTCCAGAAATATTCCCGCCCCTTCTGGCTTTTCCTCGCCGCCACCACGGTCTTCTCGCTAGGCAATTCATCAGACTCCCTCATTCTCCTACGCGCCGCGGAAATCTGGAATCCGACTGCCGCCAAAACGCCCAACTCCGCCCAGAGCATCGTTTTCCTTACCGCCCTTTACGCATTCTTCAATGTTTTCTATGCGATTCTCTCCACGCCCATCGGCTATCTTTCCGATCGTATTCCGCGCAAGTGGGTCATCGCCGCCGGCTGGATTATCTACGCGGGTGTCTACGCCGGATTTGCCACCGGCGGGCCGTTTTGGCTCCCGTGGGTTCTCTTCGCGGTCTACGGCGTCTATCAGGCGTTTACCGACGGCGTCACCAAAGCCCTCGTCGCCGACTTCGTCCCAAAGGAAAAACGGGCCGGCGCGATTGGTCTTTATTACTCCGCCGCGGGGGCAGGCCAACTCGTGGCTTCCTTTGTTACCGGTTACCTCTGGCAGCACAGCGGGCCGCTTCCGGCGTTCGCGCTGGGGACGCTATTTTCCCTCGTCGCGGCGGGCGTTCTCATGGCTCTCCCGACAGCCAAGCCGGCCGTTCCACCGATGAACAAATAACTCAGAAAATCTGCCGCCAATTCTTCCTGCCGATTTTTCTTGACGCGCCTTTTGTTGAATCCTAAAGTGGCGATTCACAGTCATCTCGATTGATGCGGAAGCTCTGAGCCATTTTCCGCTGGTGAAGACAATTTGGAATTACACGCACTTCCTGACAAGGACCTTGTCATGAAACGTTTTGCAATCATGCTGGCCGCGGTGATTGGCTGGCAGTCCGTTGCCCGCGCGGCCGATGAGCCTCGGCCTTTTGTGCGGCATGTCCAGCAGGACGTCGCGTTGTCGACGATCCCACTGAATCTGCGCGATGGTGCGGAGGCCAGCGATGGGGCGGGCGCCAAATGGTCACTCGCGGTGGTGTCCAACCCTGTCACAGGGCAGCTGGACGCTCAGGATTACCGGCTCACATGGACGCTTGGTGCGGGAGCGGTGCAAGGCGTTTCCGTGGGCGTCACCTTTGAGTTCAAAGACTGGTCTGCGGAAAACTTTGTAATGGTTCCCGCCGCCGTTTATGACGGCAACCGCTTTGATATTAGGGGTGGTGGCTGGCCGTGCTATTGGTTCGACCCGAGTGAATGGCGTCTCGACATGCCGACGACCATGAACTGCATCTACACCCTGGGCAAGAACCCCGCGGGGTCGGGGCGCATTTCTTTGAGCACCGGCGATGCATCGGTTCCGCTGATGGCGTGGCAATCCTCGGAGAAAAAGACCGGCTGGATGGTCCAGACTGTCCAGGACTCGCGGCTGGGCAACAACCGGTTGCTTATCGAGGAGACCAGGGGCCGCACTGCCGCTCGTTTTGAAATCTCCACGCCCGCCGCCACATGGAACACCGGCGACACGATTACGATTCCTTTCCGCGTCTACGCATTTCCCGCCGCCACCAGGGGTGATCTTTACCGCAGGTTCTTCACCGCCCGCAAAGATCTCAATCCCGCGGAGCG
>Ga0265314_10001276_pt1 | contig 28637 bp, 28 predicted proteins | sample 4126metaG_FD_203106 | JGI IMG/M metagenome (GOLD analysis project Ga0265314, IMG submission 203106) | Rhizosphere microbial communities from Carex aquatilis grown in University of Washington, Seatle, WA, United States - 4-1-26 metaG | ecosystem: Host-associated > Plants > Roots > Rhizosphere >... | reverse complement strand
GCTGCGCTCATGGCAGCCGGGCTGCTCGTGATGCAGGCGGCCGCGGCTTCGGCTGCGGAGGCACCGATCCCGCGGCTGGTCCACCAGGACGGCCGCCATGCGCTCTTCGTCAATGACGCGCCGTACCTGATCCTCGGCGCCGAGGTCAACAACTCGAGCGGCTGGCCATCGCAGTTGCCCCAGGTCTGGCCGGCCATCGACTACCTGCACGCCAACACCGTACTGATTCCCGTGTATTGGGAGCAGTTCGAAGCGCAGCCGGGGCAGTACGATTACAGCGTCGTGGACACGCTGCTCGCGCAGGCACGCGCGCATCAGGTGCACCTGATCCTGCTGTGGTTCGGCACCTGGAAGAACGGCAGTCCGCACTACGTCCCGGAGTGGATCAAGCTCGCCGGCGATCGCTATCCACGCGTGCAGGATCGATTCGGCCATCCGATCGATGCGCTCTCGCCGTTCGGCACCGCGACGCTCGAGGCCGACAAGCGCGCCTTTGGCGCGCTCATGCATCACCTGAAGGCCGCCGATCCGCAGCGCACCGTGCTGATGGTGCAGGTCGAGAACGAGACCGGCAACTATGGCGCGCTGCGTGACTACTCGCCTGCCGCGGAGCAGCTGTACACGGCTCCGGTGCCGGCCGACGTGCTGGCCGCGATGGCAGTCCAGCCGACCGTCGCGGCGCCCACGTGGCAGCAGGCTTTCGGCGCGGATTCCGAAGTCTTCTTCAACGCCTGGGCGGTGTCACGGTACGTAGGTCAGGTGGCGGCTGCCGGCAAGGCCGAGTACCCGCTGCCGCTGTTCGCCAATGCGGCGCTGCGTGATCCGATCAAGCCAGGCGCGCCCGGCAGCTACGAGAGCGGGGGCCCGATCGACAATGTCATTCCAATCTGGAAGCTCAATGCACCGGCACTGGACCTGCTGGGCCCCGACGTCTACGCGCCCGACCTGCCGACCTACCGCAAGCAGCTCGATCTGTATGGTCGCGCCGATAATGCGCTGTTCCTGCCGGAGACTGGTGGCAGCCCGCGATTCCTATTCTTCGTACTCGGGCACGGAGGGATTGGATTCGCGCCATTCGGCATCGACTTCACGCGCACGCCCGTCTATCCCGATGCCGCGCGACCCCGGGAGGAATCGCTGACTCCCTGGTCGCGAACGGGCACGAAGGAATTCGTCGCGCCGTTCGAACCGCTGTACCGCCTGTTCGCACCGATGGCTCCGGAACTGGCGCGCCTGAATTTCGAAGGCCGGCTGCAGGCCACCGGCGAGGAGCAGGGTCGCCTGACGCAGACGCTGCACTTCGGTGCCTGGGACGCGCTCGTTTCCTATGGAGTCTGGGCTCGCAATGGCGCTCCGATGGGCAATCCGCAGCCGATCGGCGCGGCACTGGTGGGGCAGCTCGCTGACAATCAATTCCTCGTCAGCGGCTTCCATGCGCGCATCGATTTCCGCCCCGTTCGTCCGGAGCTGCAGCGTCAGTTCCTGCGGGTCGAGGAAGGCACTTATGAGAACGGCAGCTTCCGGTTCCAGCGCGTGCTGAACGGCGATCAGACCGACGGCGGACTCGACTTTTTCGCCGATCCGCTCGTGCTGCGGGTGTCGCTGGCGAGCTATTGAGCCGCCGGGTGCGCTCGCATACCATGGACTGGCTTTGCCGCGGCGCCGGGGGGTGTCTTGGGATTTCGGGCCGCCGCACTCAATTCCAAATCCAACAGGAGTTCCTGCCATGCGTCTGCCACCCTTGATCGGCGTTGCGGCCGCCAGCCTGTTGCTGGCCAGCCCGATGATCCGAGCGGAAACCATCGACCAGCTGACCAGCAGCGGACCGACCACGAAGTCGATCGCGCTGCCCGATCCCACGCACATTCCGATCGTGTTCGGCAAGGACATCCCGTGGAAGGGCGATCCGAAGGGTGAGCAGATCGCGGCGCTGTTCGGAGCCGAGGACCAACCCGGCATCTACGGCTTGCTGATCAAGTGGAATCCGGGCGCCAACAGCAAACCGCACTCGCATTCCAAGCCGCGCTATATCTACGTCGTCGCCGGCACCTGGTGGGTGAATTCGAGCACCACCTACGACAAGACCAAGATGTATCCGGTTCCAGCGGGGAGTTTCGTCACGGACATTCCTGACACCATCCATTGGGACGGCGCGAAGCAGGGGGATACCGCCTGCATCATCCTGCTGGTCGGCGAGGGCCCGATGGTGACCACGACCTTCGTGCAGAAGGATCCGAACAGCCCGGTGTTCACGGCTCCTGCCAAGTAGCCCGAAGCACACGAAAAATCGAACCAGGAAATCTCATCAAGGAGCATCTCTCATGCGTCTGTCATCCCTGATCGGCATCGCGGCCTGCGGCATCGTGCTGGCCACCCCCTTGTTCGCGGAAACCCAGGAGCAGCTGCTCAACAGCGGTCCGACGACGACGTCGATCGCACTGCCCGATCCGACCCACATCCCGATCGTGTTCGGCAAGGACTTCAAGTGGAAAGGGGACCCGGCGCATGAGCAGCAGGCGCCCCTGTTCGGTGATCCGGATCAGCCCGGAATCTACGGCGTGCTGATCAAGTGGAATCCGGGTGCGAACAGCACCCCGCATTTCCACTCGACCGTGCGCTACATCTACGTCGTGTCGGGCACCTGGTGGGTGAGTTCGAGCACGACCTATGATAAGTCCAAGATGTACCCGATCCCGGCCGGCAGCTTCGTCACCGATGTGACCGACACGATCCATTGGGACGGCGCCAAGGCGGAGACCGGACCGGTCGTGCTGCTGCTGGTGGGCGTCGGACCGATGAAGACCACACGCTATACGCAGAAGGATCCGAACAGCCCGGTATACACGCCCGATACCAAGTAGCTCCCGTTGCCCTGAGCTGCGCCGCCCGGAAGGGGCGGCGCAGTGCGGTCCCCGCGCGCCTTGGACCGATGCGTCAAGGATTGGGCTCGAAGTTGTGCATGCCCTCCGGGCGCGGATTGATCGCGATGCGTGTGTCGATCGTGGTGCCGCTCCAGGTGGCGCGATGGAAGCGCCCCTGCGGCGCATACACGACATCTCCGGGCTCAGCGGTGAATACCTTCATGCCCTCCATTTTGTAATCAATCGTGCCTTCGGCGATGAACCAGAACTCGTTGTAGTCGATGTGAAAGTGGCCCTGGTTGGTATCCGGCGGCGTCGGGAAGCCATGGCCGCGGATGATGTTCATGAAGTTCCCGTTCTCGTTGACGAAGGCGAAGTCCCCGAGTGGCTTGGCCGGATTGTTGACGAAGTCCTGTTCGAAGTCGACGTAGAGCTTATTGACCCCGGTGTACGGGTCCGGCGGCGTGGTGTATCGGGTCTTGACGTACACCTTGCCCGGTGGCGCCGCCGGTGGGGCGGCATTGCCGTCGATCGGATACAGCGGGGTCCGGCCGCTGCGCACGACCTCGAAGCGCAATGACGGCTCTGTGCCCACGGTCTCCATGCTGTAAGGCGTGCGATAGGGCACCTGCACCAGGAAGCCCTTGGTGGCCACGAACGGCTGCTGGCCCTGGATGGTGAAGCGGATCTGTCCGCTCCATACCACGAAGAAGATCCGGTCGTCGGCCCAGAACAGGGTGCGCGTCTTCTCGCCAGGTGCCATCTGGATGTACTTCGCGTCGTAGTCCTGATCGAGCACGATCTGCTCGGTCCACGAAGGTTGACCCTGATGTGTGGCCAGGATTTCTCGCAGCCGCCAGACCGGCTTGTTGGGCGCTTTCCAGGGGCTCGGTGCGGTGGATTTCGGTGCCCAGGTATACCAGCTCGGTGGCGGAGTCGGTGGCGGGGGCGGCGTGACCGCCGACTGCTGGGCCAGGACCTGCGGAACGTGCAGCATCCCGAGCGCAGCTAGGGTCCCAAGGCAGGCCCGCAGGCGGCTCGATTGAATGCGGCAGGCTGAGTGCGCCATGAGGACCCCCGTTCTTATGCTATGGAAGCTCGTATAATACGCGTCCGACCTCATTCCAATAAGCGTAGGGGTGTCCCATGAAGAGAATCTGGCTGCTCACGGCCACGGGTCTGCTCGGCGCGGGCCAGGCGATGGCACAGGCACCGGCGAGCGCGCCGGCACCCGCACCCGCACCTTCACCGACGATCGCTGCAGCACCCACCAACGACGAGGTGCGTGCGCCCCGTCCCGCGCGCGCACGCGGAATTCCGACGGCGCTTGCCATCGAGGGCGCGCAGACCGCCATCGCGACCTGCCTCGGCAATGGCTACAAGGTGACCGCACTGATCGTCGATTCCGGCGGCGTGCCGATCGAATTGATCTCCGGCGACGGCGCGGCGGCGATCACGCAGCGGATCGCGATGGGAAAGGCGCAGAGCGTACTCAAGTACAAGACCACCAGCGGTGAAGTGGCCGCGAAGGCCGCCAGCGATGCAGCCTTCATGGCGCAGGTCGTCGCCGATCCGCTGATCGGCACCCCGCGGCAGGGCGCGGTTCCGATCACCGTCGGTGGCGAGCTGGTCGGCGCATTCGCGGTGTCCGGCGCGCCTGGCGGCGACAAGGACGAGGTGTGCACGAAGGCCGGACTGGCGAAGATCCAGGATCGGCTGCAATAGGTAATTCGGCCGGCCGGCCCGACGGGCCGGCCGGTCCTGTCAGTGCTGCAGGATGAATTTCTGCAGCCGCTTTCCGGTATCGACCTCGCCCGTATAGAGGTTGCCCTTGGAATCGATGCCGATCTGGTGAACCCAGTGGAACTGGCCGGCATTGCGGCCACTGTGTCCGAAGCTGCCCACTTCAACGCCATCGCTGCGGCGCACGATGGCGATGCGGTTGTTCTCGCCATCCACCACGAACAGATATTTCTGCTGCGGGTCGCGTGAGAACGTCAGTGTCCACGTCGAGCCATTGCCGAGCGTGCTGGTGCGCAGCGAGAACTCGGATACGAACTTGCCCTGCCGCGTGAACACCTGCACGCGATTGTTGTGCCGGTCGCAGACGTACACCAGTCCGTCGGAGGACAGGCGTACGCAATGCACCGGCGAGCGGAACTGCTTGTCCGGAGGATCGCCTGGGGCGTATGCCGGGATGGACCCTGCCGCGGGCACGTCGCCCTCGACGCCCTCGATCGTGTTCGTGACCTCGCTCAAAGGAATGCCGTAGGCTCCCCAGCCACGCTTGAACTGGCCGGTGTTCGAGTCGTAGACGACGACCCGATTGTTCAGGTAGCCATCGGCCAGGTACACCTCGTGCGCCGATTCATCGACGTCGATGCTCGCTACGCGACCGAGCATCGTGGTGTCCTGGTTGTTCTTGCGCTCCTTGGTCTTGCGGCCGATCTCGAGCAGCTGCTTGCCGTCCGGGGTGAACTTGAGCACCTGACGGTCGTCCACGCTCGAGCCACTGATCCATACATTGCCACCTTTTTCGACCCAGATCGCATGCTCCCCGCTCGGCCAGTCCGGCACGAATCCGGGGCCGCCCCAGGACCGGATGAGCTTGCCGGCAGTATCGAACTCGAGCACCGCTGGGGTGGTCACGCAGCAGTCATTGCGCGGCGGCGTCTGCGATGCCCCGAGCTCGTCCTTGGTGGACGAGTGGGGTCGCTGCAGTACCCAGACATGGTCCTGGCTGTCGACGGCGATACCGGCCACCTGTCCCATGATCCAGTTGTTCGGCAGCTCCTGCGGCCAGAAGGGATCAACCTTGTACCGCGGGACATCATCGCCAGCGGCGTGCAATGGAGCGGCCGCGCAGGCGCCCAGCAATGTGAGTCCGAGCACCGCACTTCGGAGTCGCAGCATGAGCCATCCCCCCAATTCGTCGTTGTTCTGGTTAGTCTCGGTTCGTGGAATCGGCGCTGAGCCCTGGGCCGTTCAGCGCTTCACGCCGAAGGCGTAGACATGCGCGTCGTGCGTGACGATGAATACCTTGCCCAATGCGACGACCGGCTCGTTGAAATGGACCCAGTCGGTGATCGTCTTGCCGCTGGAATACAGCTGCTTGCCGGTCTCGGCATCGAACGCGTACAGCACCAGGTTGCTGACCGGCGTGGCGCGATAAACCGCACCGGTCGTCGTCGCGTCACGCGGCGTGCCGTCGGGCATCGGTGTGTTCTGCAGCGCCTGGCCGCCGGTCTGGGTCGCAAACACGATGCCGTTCGCGACCGTCGGCGGATCCGGCATGACCATGTCCGGCGAAGTCCACGTCGGGATCTCCGTGAGCTTGTCGCCATCCGCGACCACTTCGACCGCCATGATGCTGCCGTTCGGGACCGGGCCACTCGTGAACTTGAATGGCGCCACCTTGGTCGACTGCGGTCCCCACATCGGCGTATAGATGAATCGCCGACCCGCGGGTGACTGATAGGTCGCGATTCCGCCCCAGACGCCCTGGCTCGGCTGGGTCCCCGAGGCCGCGTCGTTGCCCAGCTGCGGACCCTGGTACAGCGGTGTCGAATGATTCTCGGATGGCCCGCCGCCGAGGTCACTGGTATCGAGCAGGTCGATGACCGATTCCTTGCCGGCGACCGCGACCAGTGTCTTGCCCGCGAACGGGAACACGATCGGGCTGGCCGACCAGTCAAGATCCTTGGCGTTCATGTAGCGCCAGTTCTTCGGCGTGAACATGTCCATCAGCCGCGTCGCCTTCGGTGCAAGCATCAGCACGCTGATGCCATATTGGCCCGAGGCCGGATCGACGAAGCCGTCGGCGGTTTCGATCAGCAGGGTGTTGTTCGGGCCCTTTGTTACGCCGCCACGGCCCCAGGGGCCGGCCGGCCGGCCGTTGCTGGTGTAGAAATGGGTCACCTGCGGATGCGCAGGGTCGTGCACATCGACCGCGGTGACCATCCCCGGATCGATGGGCGGGCCGACCATCGGTCGGCGTCCAGGCGGGGTAGGCGCCGGCTGCGCACCCGGGTTCAGCGTCTCGGCGGCCATCATGGGTGAATTCGGATCGACCAGCTCGCCGCAGCCGCGCGCGTTGGTCGTATAGACCACGTTGTCGATGATGTTCAGGCCCCAGGCGCGCGCGAACGGCGCGACCATCTCGGTGGGTGCCAAGCGCTCCGATCCGTCGCCCAGCGCCGCCCCGCGCAGCTTGCCGTCGCTGGTCAGAAAGTAGATCACGCCATTGGCCTTGTCGATGGCCGGAGCGCCGTTGGCGGTGTTCGAGCACAGCCAGGTACCGGGGCGTCCCGGCTGGATCGGATTCGGATAGGTCTTCTGCCACAGCACCTTTCCGGTGTCGGTATCCAGCGCGAACAGCGTGTCATCAGCGCCGAGCAGGTACAGCAGGTTCTTCGGGCCCGCGGCGGTGGGAACGCCGGCCGCGACGACTGGTGGGCTCAAGGTGGCGAGCGCCACGGCGGTCGGCGGTGTCGAGAGCTGCGTGCTCCATTGCACCTTGAGCTTCGACACGTTGGTCTTGTCGAGCGTGGTCTCACCGCGGTTCCAGCCGGTGCGCTCCTGATCGTAGCCATAGGTGGGCCAGTCGTTCGCGGGCGGCGCGGCCGCGCCGCTCTGCGCGAAACTCGGCGCGGGGCCGAGCAGCGCCAACAGCAGCACCGGGAGCAGGGCAGGATGGATCTTTGACATGCGGTCCTCGTTAGTGGCTCGGCTTCTTGGCGTCGAAGTGAATGCTTTCCAGGCTCTGCGCATCGTCGGTCAATTCCTTCGCACCCGCGGGAAGCTGATTGACCGACAGCACGTATGCAGTCAGGTCGGCTGCCACCTGGCCGCTCAGGGTCCCCGGATTGCTTTGCGGCATCGTCGTGTGGATGCGGTCGAACAGGGCCGTAAGAGACAGACCGTCCCAGTCGTTCAGGAACATCTTGCCCGTCAGCGCCGGCGCATCCGTACCATTGCCAGCCAGCGTTTCCCCATGGCAGGTGGCACAGCGGCTAGCGTATTCTGTCGCACCGCGCTGCGCCTGCTCGGCCGTGAAGACGCCGTCCCAGATCGAATGCCCGGCTTCCTGCGCGCGCAGCGCGCGCGCCGCAATTGCGCTGATGGCCAGCAGGCCGATCGCGGCAGCCAGCGGCAGCACGCGTCCGGCCCTACCCTTAAGCGGTCGCGGTGGACGTATCACGGGCATGACGATCCTCTCGAGCTCAGGCGCTGGCGGCAGGAGGCGCGGCCAGGCGCACCTGCAGCGTCTTGCGCAGGTAGTTGACGTTCGCGGCGAGTGTGTCACCGATGCTGCCGCCGCCGTCGCCCGGCCTTGGCGCATCGACGTCCACCATGACCCAACCCTTCCATTTCCGTTCGCGTATCACCTGGAAGATACCGGGGAAATCCACTCCGCCGTAGGCCCCCATCGTGCCCCAGATATTGCCGCTGGAATAGTCCTGCGGCGGGGGAGTGGACTTGTTGCCGCGATACTTCGCGTAGGTATCCTTCAGGTGGAACTCGGCGATTCGCGGCAGGAATTCCTTGACCATCTGCACGACGTCCATACCGCCGAGCACGTTATGTCCCGTATCGAGCGTCAGCCACACATAGCGCGGATCGGTGAGTTCCATGACGCGGCGGAACTCATGTTCGCGCTCCATCGGTCCCCAGATATGCGGATGCGGGCCCAGACGCACGCCATGGGCACTGGTCTGTCGGCCGATCTCGTTGAGCGTATCGGCAAGCTTCTTGAGTTGATCGTCGCTGGGTCCACCCGGCGGGCGGCCGCCGAGGTTGGTCTTCCAATGGTCACAGCCCGCAGGCGCCAGAAAATCGCGCGCAAAGCTCACCATGTCCCGGACCAGCTGGTCATGCCCTTCCTCGCCAAGCCAGGGAAAAGGGCCGGTGCCAAAGGGAGATGCGGCGGCCGCGGCGCCGCCAGCGGCTGGAGCGGCCGGGGCAGGCGCCGGGCCCCGCCGCGGCAGATCCCCGACATCCACCAGCGTGACGCCCGCCAGGTCGCACAGGCGCTTGAGCGCCAGCGGTTGATCGATGTACGGGGCGGCCTGATCCGAATACGGCTCCAGCCCCTGGAATCCATAGCGCTTCACGTCCGCCAGAATGCGCGGAATATCCGTGATGTTCTTCATGCGCCCGTTGGACCATTCACCCCAGGTCGAACCAGTGATTCCGAAGCGGATATCGGGATTGACCGGGTCGAGCGCGTGGGAGTCCGCGGCCCAGACGCGAGCGATGCCGACGCTGCCGATTGCGGCCGCCGCGCCCGAACACGCCAGCGCCGAGCTCAGGAAGTCCCGCCGGTTCACGGGGCGATTTGCGTGATCTGCATCCATGGACAGTGCTCCCCTTGTAGTTATTCAGCGCTCGCGGCTCCGCCGCCGCGCCGGCCCACCCACCTGCCGGAATTTTAAGACAAAAACGGATTGCGACCCAGCGGCCCGAGGGCCGCCAGCGACACGGCCACGTCCGGCGTCAGATCGTCACGTTGCCGGCCTTTGCTGCCCTGACCAGGTGATCGGCCGCGCGGTAGGCCAAGGCCGAAATCGTCATGGTCGGGTGGTTGCGGCCGCCGGTGACGAAGCTGCTGCCGTCCACTATGAACAGGTTCGGCACGTCGTGCGCACGGTGGTACTTGTTCACGACCGACCTGGACGGATCGTTGCCCATCCGGCAGGTACCGCGGGAATGCGCGCCGCCACGGCTGTCAGAGACCTGATCGCGCCAGATCTCGGTCGCGCCTGCCGCCTGCAGCACGTCCACCGACCGGTCGATGAAGAACTGCATCGCCTTGAAGTCGTTCTCATGACTGCTCGAGGTGATGCGCATCGCCGGCAGTCCCCAGGCGTCCTTGACGTCCGGATCCAGATCGACCCGATTGGTTTCGACCGGCAGCTGCGAGATGAAGTTGGAAACATCGAGGCGGTGGTTGGCCTGCGTAAGGAGCGCCTTCTTGTAGCCCGCACCCCAGCTCGGCGCATTGTGCGCGCCGCGCAGCCCGTATTCGATCGGAGTCGTGAACCCGCGCGCGGTCATGCGGCCGCCGCCGTAGAAGCCGCGCTTCTGCGCATCGTTCGGCACGTAGTCGACGATGGCCGCACCGGTGACGCAACCCTTGTACTCGTTGAGCGGATGCTCGAACAGGCCGGAAGCGCCGCCACCATTGCCGCTCATCAGGTACCGCCCGACCACGCCGCTGGAATTCGCGAGCCCGTTCGGAAAGCGCTTCGAGCTCGACAGCAGCAACAGGCGCGGCGTCTCGGTGCCGTTGGCGCTGAGCACGACCACCTTGGCCTTCTGGAACTGCTCGCGCTGCTGGTCGTCGAAGTAGACCGCGCCGGTGACCTTGCCGGCATCATTCACCGAGATCTCGCGCACATAGCTGTTCGCGCGGATCTCGCAGCGGTTGGTCTTCTCGGCAATCGGCAGCAGCGCCACGGCCGAGCTGGAGCGGGCCTTCACCTGGCAGCCGAAGCCCGAGCACATGCCGCATTGAATGCAGGCCGCGCGCCCGTTGTACGGCTCGGTAATGATTGCCGCGACGTTCGGTACCACGGTAAGTCCGAGCTTGGAGGCGGCGACCTTGAACAGTGCGCCAGAGCTCTTCAAGGGCAGCGCCTTCAACGGGTACGGCTTCGACATCGGTGCCATGAATGGCGTATCGACCCGCTCGCCGCTGATGCCGAGTTCCCATTCCGCCTGCGTGTAGTAGGGCTCGAGTTCCTCGTAGGAGATCGGCCAGTCGGCGACGCCGGTGCCGGCGATCGTGCCGAAGCGGCTGGCCTCGTTGAACTCCCACGGCAGGTGCCGCCAGCTGCTGCCACCATACGTCACCGTTCCGCCACCAACCACGCAGCCATAAGTATGGTTTCCGGGGACGGCTTTTTCGGAGGCATTGCGGCGGAACGTGTTGCGCTGCTTTTTCGGGTCGCTCATCATCGCGTCAGCTGCGTCCGGGTGCCGGTTCAGCAGCTCGTCCTTGTTGAAATCCTGCTCATGTCCGTAGGCGCCCCACGGACCCTGCTCGAGCACGACGACCGAGAATCCCGCGACCGACAGCTGCTTGGCCATCACGGCACCGCCGGCACCTGAACCGATGACCAGGAAGTCGACCTCAGTGGAGGGTGAGTATTTGATCATTGAGATGCTCCCTGTCTAGCGGTCGTAGTAGCCGAAGGGCGGCTTGAACGCGAGCGTGTCTTCGAAGCCGATCAGGTGCCAGCCCACCTTGTCGAAGTTGCCGCCATGCTTCGGGCTCGCGAACATGCCCATGATCGTGTGATCGCGCACCTGCTTGAAGAACGGCGTGGTCTCGATTGCCGTCAGAACCTGGATCTGCTGGGCGGAAGTCAACGCCGAGAACGTCGTCGCGCCGGGGACCAGTTCCCTGGACTTGGACTGCAGGTCCTGAATGCCCTGCGTGTAGAGCGGCTGCGCGTCCTGCGCAAAACTCGTCAGCGAGCGATCGATGAAGTGCACCACCCGCGCCTCGCGGGCGCCCGGCGTGTCGTCGGTCGGGAAGATCTGCGCCGACATGGCTTCGATCTCGGCCGCCTGCCCGTCGGAAAAGAACGCGAATTGGGCGGACTGGTGCGCCATCTGCTGGGCCTGCACCACGGCCGGCCAGTTCAGGGCGATCCACGCCGTACTGACACCGGTCATGGAACTGACCAGGAATTGTCGTCGGGTAGTGTCTTCAGCGCTCATGGCTCGCTCCTCAGGGCTGACGTTTGGCGTATCGGGTAATACCGTGGGGTGGGGAGTTGACCGCTCCGTACATCGTGCCGCCGGCATCGACGACGACTCCCTCGCCGGCCGAATCATCCGGCACGAACGCCGTCGGCTGTCCGCTGCGGATGCTGCCGATCCAGACGCCCTTGTGCCAGCCCGGGTGGACGGTCTCGTTGGAATCGGCATCGATCGCGTACAGCGTGTCCTTCTTATCCACATAGAAGCCGGCCGGACGCCCGAATTGGGTCCACTGGTCCAGGAACTTGCCATCCTGATCGAAGATCTGGATGCGCGAGTTGCCCCGGTCGGCGACGAACAAGCGCCCGTGCGAATCGAACGCCAGCGCATGCGGATTGCTGAATTCACTGGGTCCGCTTCCCGCCTGACCCCATTGTTTGATGAATTTCCCGTCCTTGGAGAATTTCACGATCCGCGGCACGCTGCCGGCGGGTATCGTGTTCGGGATTGCGGTGTGGCCGTCGGCGACGAAGATATCGCCGTTGGGAGCGGTGATCACATCAGCCGGTGCCTGGAAATGGCTCTCGTCGCTGCCCCGGACGCCGGCGGTGCCGAGGCGCAGCAGCACCTTGCCTTGCGGGCTCAGTTCGATGACCTGCACGCCGCGGGTTCCGTCCTTGCTCGTGGCCCCGTCCGTGACCCAGATGTTGCCGTGGCGATCGACGTGCAGTCCGTGCGGAAATACGAACAGTCCAGCACCGATGCTGCGGATCGGCTTGCCCGTCGCCGTGTCCAGGAGATTGACGGGCGGGATGTCGGAACCATCGCAACTGTTGACGCCGCAGCGATCGATGGCCCAGATTTCATCGTGCGGACCGCGCTTCACGGCGGCGCTCGATCCCCAGGGGCCGGCCCCGGCGGGTTTGGCCCACTGGTATTCGGGCGCCTGGAAGGGATCTGGCAGCCCGGAGATGGGAGCGTCCGCCGCGCACGCCCACGCGGCCGGCAGCGCACACAGCGCGGTCAGCGCTAACCAGGATTTCGCCATCAACACCCCCCAACAAATAGGACGGCACGCTAGCACCGGGCTCGCAAGCCGTCAAAGCCCAGCTCGCCGGCAGCGCAGCCGGGCGGCGGGCGAGCCTTTCGAGCCCGGTGGGTGGCGCCGGCTTCAGCTCTTCAGGCCACCGGTGGCAGCTTGATGCCGAGCACGTCCCGGAGGTAATTGATGTTGTGCGAGAAATAATCGTCCACGGCCAGATCGAAGCTGAGATTGCCGCCGATCGCATCGAAGCCGTCGTCGCCTTTCCGCGGTCCATCGACGTCGAACACCGCCCAACCCTTGAAGTGGCGTTCGCGCAGCACCTGGAACACGCCCGCGAAGTCCACGCCGCCGCCGCCGAAATTGTGATAGACGCTGGCGGCCCGGTGCATCTCCTGGGTAGGCGTCTCGGTATTGCCACGGTACTTCGCGTACGTATCCTTTAGATGGATTTCGGCGATCCGCGGGAAATAGTCCTTCACGATCTGCACGGCGTCGCCGCCGCCCAGCGTCAGATGCCCGAGATCGGCAGTCATCCACACGTACTTGGGATCGGTCAGCTCCATGACGCGGCGCATGTCCTTTTCGCGCTCGAGCGGACCCCAGATGTGCGGATGCGGCGCCAGCCGGATGCCCATCGCGAGTGTCTGGCGGCCGATCTGGTTGAGGGTGTCGGCGAGCCGCTTGAGCTGCTCGTCGGTCGGGCCTCCCGGGGGGCGGGCGCCCATGTTGACCTTCCAGTGATCGGCGCCGAGGGGCTGCAGGAAATCGCGCGCAAACGCGACATGATCAGCAATGGTTTTCGGGATCTGCTCCGGGTCGATGAAGTTCGTCGACTGACCTTTCTCGCCGTTCGAGGCATCGACGAAGGTGATGCCGGCCTGGTCGAACAGCTTCTTCAGGCCCTGCGGATTGCTGCGCCACACCTCGATTTCCGTGCCATAGGGCTCGATGCCCTGCAGGCCGTATGCGGCAACGCGTGGGATCCAGTAGGCCAGGTCATGGGCCTTGTCGGGGGCAACGCCGCCGCCACCCCAGATCGAGCTGGTGGTGCCGAACAGTATGTCGGGATTGAGCGGATCGAGCGGCAGGTGCTTGATTTTCTTATCCGCTGCCCAGGCGGTTGCCGAGCCGAATACGCCCGCTGCTGCGGCCGCGCCGCCCACGGACAGGGCAGATTTCATGAAATCGCGTCGCGCAGTGCTGCGCAGATCCGTACTTCCGGCCATGTGGATGCTCCCCCTGAAGGAATGGTTTTTCGAATTCTCGGGTGGTCGCGTAGGCGACTCGCCCGGCCGCGGCGGCGATGATTGGGCGCGTTTGTGCCCGAAGTCAAGAGCCCGCATCGGTCGCGCGCCTGCGGCTTGATTTACAGGGCTGGGTGGAAATGCGACAGTGCTCCGAACACGGCGCGGGCGGGACGGGCGGACAAGGGCGGGGGAATCCATGCGTACCACGGCTACGGCCGCGCTTGCGGGCGTGGCAGGAATCTTCCTATTGGTGGTTGCATTGCTGGCGCCGCCGGCGCGGGCGCAGCAGAGCGCGCCGAACGTGCAGTTCGCCTGGAGTCCGAAGCTGGACGCGTTGCCGGGCTACGGCTCCAACAAGCCTGTTACGCGACTGCGGGAGGTATTGGCCGCGCACCAGGGCCAGGCCCACTGGCGGGAAGACGTCGTCGAGACGCAGCGCTGGGATGCCCACTGGATTCAGATGGCACCGGGCGAGAAGACCCGTGCACAGTTCTATGGAGATGACCGCACCGTGTGGGTCGTCTGGGGCGGGAGGATCCGGTTCACGATCGCCGGCCAGCAGCCATTTGTCGCCGCCAAGGGCTTCATCGTCCAGGCGCCGGCGCGCGTCGCGTACCGCCTGGAGACGGTCGGCGATGAGCCCTCGCTGCGCTTCGAGGTCACGCACGCGGGCCGCGAGCCGCTGTTTCCGGCAGACGACGGTGCTGCGGCTCCTCCCGACAGACCTGACGTTCACTACATCAAGATCAGCTCGCCGACCCCGCCGGCCGTCTACTCAGGCGTGAACCGGCCCTACGTCGATTTCCTCAAGGACGTCGTAGCCGCCGATCCAACGCATGGACCGAAGGACGGCTCGACCGTTCGCGATGATGACATGTACGTCAACATCATCCGCGGCCAGGGTGTACCGCTGCCCCCGGAGACGAACCGCGGTCACTACCATGTCGCGGTGGACGAATTCTGGTTCATCCTGGAAGGCAGGATGGACTATCTGTTCGAAGGGGTGGGACTGGTAACCGCCGATGCCGGCGACGTGGCGTTCACGCCGCCCTACCGGTGGCATCGCGCCAGCTGGCACGAGGGGCAGATGGACACGCGGTTGTCCTTCAACAACCGGCCCGGACTGTTCCACAACTTCGGCGAGCACGCGAACGCGCGGCAATAGCGCGTCCGACTGGGGAATCGACATGCGTATTTCGGGTCCTTTATTCGCCGGCATGCTCGCAATGTGCGCGCTGCCTGTCGTTGCGCAGCAGGATCATGTGTGGATGGCATGGGCACCCAAACCTACGGTCCTGCCAGACTATGGCGCAAACAAGCCCGTGACGCGCCTCCCGGAGGTCCGGGCCGCGCACCAGGGGAAGGACAGCTGGAGTCAAGACGTCGTCGTGACGCGCCGCTTCACAGCGCGGTGGATCCAGATGGCACCTGGGGAGACGACCCGCGAGCAGTTCTGGGGTGATGATCGGACCGTATGGGTCGTATGGGGCGGCCAGATCCGCTTTCACATCCAGGGCCAGCAGCCGTTCGTGGCTGGCAAGGGTTTCCTGGTTCAGGTTCCCTATCGCGTCCCTTACAGTCTCGAAACCGTCGGCGATCAGCCCGCGCTGCGCTTCGAGGTCACCCATACCGGTCGCCTGCCGTCCTACCCCGCGAATCACGACGAGCCGCAGCCGCCGAGCCTGCCAGGCGTGCACTACATCCGGATCAGCCGCGATCTGTCGATGGACCGCTACGACGAGCGCAATCGCATGGTCGTGGATTTCTTCAAGGACGTAGTCGCGAAATATCCGAACGGCGCTCCACCACAGCCGCTGTTCACCGACTTCGACGATGGCCTGGTCGACATCATCCGGGGCCAGGGCGTGCCGACCCCGCCGGAGAGCAATCGCGGCCATTTTCATATCGGCAACGACGAATTCTGGTTCATCCTCGAGGGCAAGTGCGACTACCTGATCGAGGGGGTAGGGCTGTTGACGGCGAATCAGGGCGATATCGTGTTCGTGCCGCCGAGCCGCTGGCATCGCGCCAGCTGGCATGAGGGGCAGATGGACACGAGGCTGTCGTTCAATACGCGCCCGAGCATGCTGCACAACTACGGCGCAGACGCGAACGGACGCCAATAGGGTCGGCGCGGGCCCACGCGCGTCTTTCGGGGTCCGAACGCACCTGCACCATCGCGCGCTGCTGCTCATCGCCATCGCCTGCATGGGGGTGCTGGCGGTGCAGCTGGTGCGCCATCGACCACGCTGGATCGAGACGCCGCAGCTGGGCGCCGTGCGGGCGTTTCCGGCGTGGTTCGGCCAGCGCGGTTTCGTCTATGTCTTCTCCGGCGCGTCGGGCTGGGATGCCGGCGACGAACGGGTGGCCCGCAGGCTCGCGCTGCGTGGCAACTATGTCGCCGGACTCGACGCGCCGAAATTCCTCGACCGCCTGAATCGGCTGCATCCCGGCTGCGTTTACCTCCCCGGAATGCTCGAGAACTACAGCCACGCCGAGCAGCTCGCGGCGCGGACCGCGCGTTTCTCTGAGAGCCTGCTGCTCGGACATTCCCTGGGTGGCACGCTGGTCTACGTGGCGCAGCTGCAGGCGCCGGCTCTGGCCCTGCGCGCGGCGATCGGTGTGGATCCGGAGCCGCGGCTGGCACTGCAGGTTCCATTGTGCGATCACCCGGCCCGTGCGCGCACGGCGGATGGCCTCACGCTCGTGCCTGAAGCCCTGAGTCATACGGTACCGGCCCGGCTGCTCGTCGATCGTTGCGCGAGTCCGGTCCAGCGCAGCTTCGTCGCGGCAGTGGGGCGAGCGGACCGCGCCGCCGCATCAAGGCCGGATGGCGCGCCGATGCAGACGGCGCAGTGCGAGGACTATTCCGGGGCGCTGGCCGGCATCGACGCCGAGCGGGAGCGCAGTGGCATCGACGAGCTGCCGATTGTGGAAGTACCGGCCTCCCCGGCCACCAGTCCGATGTTCGCGATCATCTACTCCGGCGACGGCGGATGGCGCGACCTGGATCGCACGCTGGCCGACGTTCTGGCCTCGAGGGGGGTCAGCGTGGTCGGCATCGATGTGCTGCGCTATTACTGGAGAGCAAAATCGCCGCGTGCCGCCGCCGCGGATCTGGCGCGTGTCATCCGCTACTACCGGCAGGCCTGGCAGCGCCAGCGCGTGATCCTGATCGGCTTCTCGTTCGGTGCCGACGTGCTGCCGTTTTTGGTCGACCGGCTGCCGTCCGACGTGCGCGCCGAGCTCAGCCTGGTGACGCTGCTCTCGCCCGAGCGCACGACGGCGTTTGAGGTGGAGCCGCGAGGCTGGTTCGGACGTCCGAGCCGTGCCGGTGTGCCGGTAGAGCCCATGCTGCAACGCCTCGGCACGCTGCGAGTGCAGTGCATCTACGGCGCCGACGAGGCGGACACCAGCCTGTGCACGACGAGCGCGGCACGAGCGCACCAGATCGTGCGCAAACCCGGCGGACATCATTTCGACGCGGACTACGGCGAACTGGCGAATGACATCCTGGCCGCCGCACGCTGAAGAATGCCGTAACGCTTGCAGGGGCGGCCAGCGACTGGCAACCTCGGGCGACAATTCAATCAAGAGCGATCCGCTGGTGCCATCCATGCAAGGTTCGTTGCTGCGCTTCTATGTGCACGAATACCAGCGCGTGAACCAGCGACTGCTCTGGGAGTGGCTGCTGCGCCAGGCCGACCGCCTGTCGATCCATGGTGGCGTCGCGGTGCGCACCATGGCGGGCTGCGGCCGGCGGCAGGCATTGCGCGAGCAGCCGTTCATGGAACCGACGGGAAGCTTCACCGTCCAGGTGGATTTCATCGTGGATGACGCAGAGGCGGAACGGCTGCTCGAGGTGGTCCGCCAGGAGAAGATCCGCGTATTCTTCGCGCGCCTTCCGGCACAGTTCGGCATCCTGAATGCCGACGCGCCGGAATGACCCGTCAACGCATGAGGACCCGAACGATGCCGAGATTCGCCGGATACCTGGTTCTGCCGCTGGCGGCGGTGGCGGCCGCAGCAGCGGGAGCGGCAGCAGCAGCATCGGCAGCGGGAGCGGCAGCGGCGGTGGTGTCCGCTCCTGCGCCTGGGGCTGCGGCCACGCCATCGGCTCTGGCGACACCGCCGGCGCTCGAATACCCACTGCAGCACGGGTACCACGCGATCCGTAGCTTCAAGGCTGCCTCGGGCCTGACCGGGTGGGTGATCCAGTCCCAGGACGGCAGCTATAGCGTCTTCTATTCGACCGCGGATGGTCAGTCCCTGATTGCCGGTGATCTTCTCGACAGCAACGGCGAGAACCTGACCGACCGCTATATCGAGCAGTACGCGCCGGCGCCCGATCTCGCCGCGTTCTGGCCGCGATTCGAGCACGCGAGCAGCATCGTGACCGGGACGCACAGCAATCCGAAATCCGTGATCTACGCGATCATGGATCCGAACTGCATCTTCTGCCACCTGCTGTGGATCGCGCTCAAACCCTATGAGGCGGCTGGCCTGCAGGTACGCTGGGTGCCGGTCGGATTCCTGCACCAGGACTCCGCGCCCAAGGCCGCGGCACTGCTCAGCGGCGGCGAGAGCGCGCTCACGCAGCTGCAGGATCACTTCGACGAGAAGAAGGAAAGTGGTGGTATTGCGGGCATCGCGGTGACGCCGGAACTCAAGCGCGAGCTGGACGCCAACCTCGCGCTGATGCGCGACGCGCGGGTGCAGGGCACACCCGGTATCTTTTACCGGACTGCGGCCGGCCAGGTGCGCCGCAAGTCCGGAATGCCAAGTCTCGCAGAGCTGGTCGACATCACCGGGCTGCCGGCGCAGCCGGAGACCAATCCGGAGCTTGCCGAGTTCGGCGCGCTGGCCGCAGCTGCGCCCAAGTAGATCTGAGACGCGCGATGCAAACCCGTTCGATCGGTGGCGTCCAGGTCTCGGCGATCGGCCTCGGCTGCATGAACCTGAGTCATGCCTACGGCAATCCGCCATCGCGTGAATCGGCGCTGGCGCTGCTGCACCGGGCCCTCGAACTCGGCATCACGCATTTCGACACCGCGGCGCTGTACGGGTTCGGCAGCAACGAGGAACTGGTCGGGCCGGCACTCAAGGCCGCCCGCCAGCGCATCTTCCTGGCGAGCAAGTGCGGTGCCACCGGCGTGGACGGGCGCCGGGTCATCGACGGGCGACCCGAGACCCTGCGCCGCACCTGCCTCGCGGCGCTGACCCGGCTGCAGACCGAAGTCATCGATCTGTACTACCTGCATCGCTGGGACCGGCAGGTCCCGATCGAGGAGAGCGTCGGAGCGCTGGCCGAGCTGGTGCGGGCCGGCCACATCCGTGCGATCGGACTGTCGGAAGTGTCGGCGGCCACGCTGCGACGGGCTCATGCCATACATCCGGTCAGCGCGGTGCAGAGCGAATACTCGATCTGGACGCGCAATCCGGAGGTGGCAGTGCTCGCCGAATGCCGGCGGCTCGGAGTGGCGTTCGTCGCCTTCTCACCGCTGGCGCGCGGATTCTTCGGCGGCGCCGCCTTCGATCCACTTGCACTCGTTCCGCGGGACATTCGACGCGACATGCCTCGATTCCAGCCGCCGCATCTCGCGGTCAATGCGGAGTTGGCCGCTGGAATCGCGCAGCTGGCCCGCGAGGCAGGATGCACGTCGGCCCAGCTGTGCCTGGCGTGGTTGCTGGCGCGGGGCCCCGACATCCTGCCGATCCCGGGAACGACTTCAATCGATCATCTGGAGCAGAACTTTGCCGCCGCTGCGATCCGCCTCGGACCCAGTCTCATCGAGCGCATCGATGCGCTCGTGAATGCCAAGACCGTCAGTGGAGCACGCTACAGTGAGAGCGCCCAACGGGATATCGATACTGAAGAAATATAGTTCTCTTACAATAGGTTCAGAATAAAAGCTCTAGTAAAGCTTTACAAAGATCCAGACTGCTGCACCGCGGAGTACTGGATGGACGCCAGCGCCGGGCGACCGATAGCCTGCCGGCATGATCCGCCGGCGCAATCCGAGCAACCCCCTGGAATCGACCGATGAGCTGCGCTGGTACACGGTGCGCTCGATGCACGGTGCACTGCTCGAAGCGCGCGCGCTGCCGCGCGGCAGCGACCTCAAGCGCGCGTTCGTCGGCGCGATGCTGGAGTGGCTCGATGCCGGCTGGCAGCTCGGAGAGTTCTCATCGGTCTCGGGCACGTTCTTCTGCACGCGCGGGACGGAGCGGCGCATCGTCGGCATCAGCCCGGGTGATCCGCAGCTCGAGCACCGCTACGGCGCGGCGCACCTGCTCAGCTGCCCATCGTGCGAGGAATGAGCGGGGCCTCCTGCTCCGGTGGCGGTTCTGTGCGCTTCCGCACGGCCCCGGGTCGATCCGGTTCCTAGTATCGGGCTACCTGTCCCGCCTTAAGGACATTCCCGGCCATGCCGATGACTCACGAACGGTACGAGATCTCCCCGATGGCCCCCGAGCCGGAGGCCGATGCGCTGCTGCAGCAGGTGCACGTGCTGCCGGAGGCCGAGGCGCTGCAACTCTACGCGCGGCTCTCGCCGCGGCTGCAGTGGCTGGCGCGCCAGCGCACCAGCGGCCCGCGCCGCTCAGCGCTGATCGTGCACCACGCGCTCACGCATTCCCACGCTCGCTGACGGGCGCGCTCACGCCTGTTCGGGCAGCGAGCGCAGCCGGCCCGTGTTGACCTTGCTGGGCGAGCGGCCGAAGACGACGCAGTTCTTGCCGTTCGCCTTGGCTTCATACAGCGCCGCGTCGGCGCGCGCATAAATCGAACGCCAGCCCACGTCCTCCGCCTGGCTCTCGGCGACACCGAAGCTGCTGGTGAAGCGCACGATGCCCTTGGGGCAGTGCACCCCCTCCTTGCCGATCTGCTCGCCGATGCGCGCGGCGAGCTGGCACAGGGAGGTCTCGTTCACAGCGCCGAAGCACAGCACGGCGAATTCCTCCCCGCCAAGCCGCGCGACGATATCGTCGCGATCGCGGACCTGTTCTTTCAGGATCCGGCCCATCGCGCGCAGCACTTCGTCGCCGACATCGTGGCCGTATTCGTCGTTGACCTGCTTGAAATCGTCCAGGTCGAGCAGGATCAGGCCGTATGGCGTACCGGTCTGCTGGAAGCGCCGGGCGGCCGCCTCGCTGTGCTCACTGAACACGCGCCGATTGGACAGCCCGGTCAGGTAGTCGATCACGCTCTCCTGCACCAGGCGCGTATGGGCGGCCTCGAGCGCCTTGACCGCGGCGCGCAGCGCGCTCACGTCGGTCGAGAGCACGTAGAATCCCTGCACTTCGCCGCCCTCGCCGACGTCAGGAATGTAGCGCACGTCGAGCGTCGCCACGCTGCCGTCGGGCATCGGGATGGAGCGCTCGAAGCGCTGCGCCTGCCCCGCGAGTGCCTGCAGTGTCCTGGGTTCGATATCCTGGAACTGCGCCTCGCCTACGATCTCGGCCATGGTCTTGCCGACCACATCCTCGGGCGCAATGCCGAACCAGTCGCGGTGCGCCTCGTTCGCGAATTCGCAGTGCAGTGAGCGCGAAAAGTACGCGATCAGCGCCGGCACCGCGTTCGCGATCGCCGTCAGGCGCTGCTGCGACAGCCGCAGTGCGTGTTCGGACTCGATGGTCTGCTTGAACTGCACGCGCAGGGTGTCATTGCGCTCCAGCAGCTGCCGGGTCTGCAGCGCCACCTCGGCGGCGAGCGAGTCGCGCATGCGCCGCAGTTCCGCCTCGGTCTGCTTCTTCTCCGAGATGTCCTCGATGACCCCAATCAGGAACTGCGGTACGCCGGTGGGCGAGCGTCGTACGCTGACCGACAGATTGGTCCACAGGTAATCGCCGCTGCGGCGCCGGAATCGCTTGTCCAGCCGGTAGGCGTCGATCCTGCCGGCGGCGGCCTGCCGGAACAGGGTCATGTTCTTTGCGACATCGTCCGGATGCGTGATGTCGATGAAGGACTCGGCGCGCAACTCCTCGAGACTGTAGCCAAGCATCTGGCACAGCCGGCGGTTCGCGCGCATGAACTGGCCGTTCAGCGCGGTGTGAGCGATGCCGACGTCGGCCAGGTCGAAGGTATCGCCGAACAGCCGCTCCCGCTCGAGAGCGCCCTGGCGCAAGCTCTCGGCACGGACAGCGCGCTCGCGCGCGTGAATGCCGTCCTCGAACAGGCGCGCGAACTCCCAGACCTGGCGGATGACGTGCTCGCCGAAGCGGCGTACCCGCGTGTCCATCGCGCACAGCGTGGCGATCGGCTGGCCGGTGAGCGTGTGGACAGGCACGCCCAGATAGGCGCGGACCTGCGGCGGTCCGCTGACCAGCGCGCTGCCGGCAAAACGCGGATCGGCCAGCGCATCCTCGACCGCCAGCGCCTGACGCTGCGCGATCACGTGGCCGCAAAACGAGCCTTCGCGCGCCAGGGTCCCGAGTTCGGTACCGACGCGCGCCACAGGCAGCAATCGCGACTCATCGACCAGGCAGATCGCCACGATCGGAAACCCGAGGGTCTCCGACATCAGGCGCACGATCCGGTTGCCGGACTCGGCGGCAGCATCGTCCATGAGGCCCGCACTGCGCAACGCGGCCAGCCGCTCGGTCTCGCAGGTGGCGTTGGGTGCGACGGACGCAAGCCCGCTGCAATCGGCGGAGTCTGGCTGCTGACTCATAGGTGCAGTCTCGGTCCGGTCAGGACACACCGGGCGTGATTATGATCACAGGCCCGGCATGTGGCCATCGGGAGCCACCGCGGCCTATGACGCGCTACCAGATCTTACCGGGTCGGTACGGCCTCGGAGGGCTTGCTACATTCTGCCGCGCTGCAGCGCGCGCAGTCGCCCGGTCGACGTACGACTGTTCAAGTGGCCGAAGACGATACGGTCCTTGCCGCTGGCTTTCGCCTCGTACAGCGCGGCGTCGGCACGAGCGTAGATGTTGCGCCAGCCTGAATCTTCCACGCTGCACAGGGCGACGCCGAAGCTGCTGGTGAAATGGACCATGCCACGCGGGCTCGGTACGCTCGCACGGCTGATCTGCACCCGGATGCGCTCGGCCAGCGCGCACAGCGCCGTCTCATCCAGCGGCCCGAAGCACAGTACCGCGAATTCCTCGCCGCCCAGGCGTGCCGCGATGTCCTCGCGCCCGCGCAGCTGTTCGCCGAGGATCCGGCCGAGCGCGCGCAGCACTTCATCGCCGATGTCATGGCCGTACTCGTCGTTGATGTGCTTGAAGTCATCCAGATCCATCAGGATCAGGCCATAGGGGTCGCCCGCGGAGGCGAAGGCCTGCGCCGCCGCCTCGCTGTGCTCGCTGAAGACCCGCCGGTTGGACAGGCCTGTCAGATAGTCCAGCACGCTCTCCTGCAGCAGCCTGGCGTGAGCGTCCTCGAGCTCCACGAGCGCCTGGCGCAGCGCAGTCACATCCGTGACCAGCGCATGGAAGCCACGCACTTCCCCGGTCTCGCTGATGTCCGGCACGTAGCGCACATCGGCGATCGAGACGCTGCCGTCCGGGCGCACGTGGCGCCGTTCGAAGCGCTGCGCCTGACCGGCCAGCGTCAGCGCCACGTGCGACTCGTTCAGCGCGAACACCTCGGGACCCATGAATTCCTGCATCGACATGCCTTCGATCTCTTCGGCGGTGCGGCCGAACCACTCGCGGTAGGCCTTGTTCGCGAACTCGCAGCGCAGCTCGCGGCTCCAGTAACCGATCATCGCCGGGACGGCATTGGCGATCGAGCTCAGGCGCTGCTGCGACTGCCGCAGGGCATGCTCGGACTCGATGGTCTGCATGAACTGCATGCGCAGCGCGTCATTGCGCTCCTGCAGCTGGCTGGTCTGACGTTCGACCTCGGCCGCGAGCGAGTCACGCATCCGGGTCAGTTCCGCCTCGTTACGCTTCTTCTCCGTGATGTCCTCGATCACGGTGATCATGTACAGGATGCTGCCGGTGGCGGAGCGCTTCAGGCTCACGGAAACATTGACCCACAGGTAGTCGCCGTTCTTGCGCCGGTAGCGCTTCTCGAAGTGGTACTTGTCGGCCTTGCCGGCCAGGATCTGGCGGAACAGTGTCGCGTTGTTCGACACATCGTCCGGGTGCGTGATATCGAGGAAGCTCAGGTGCGAGAGTTCCTCGGCGCTGTAGCCGAGCATTTCGCAGGCGCGCGGATTGGCCCGCAGCAGCTGTCCGCGCACCCCGGTGTGCAGGATACCGACAGCGGCCAGCTCGAAGGTGTCGCGGAACACCTGCTCGGGCTCCGGTGCGCCGGGCGCGGCCGGCCATCCCGTTGCTTGCACGGATGGAGGATTCATGGGTACAAGTGTCCGATCAGAGCGGCTACTTCAAGCGTGATGACCGTCACAACACGGCCATCGCGCGGGCGCCCGCGCCGGTGGCTGCGGCCGCGGGGACGGACACGCAAATGGTGGAGGCGGCGGGAATTGAACCCGCGTCCGCAAGTCCTAGACTTCAGGATCTACGCGCGTAGCCCATTCTTTGTTTCTCATCCGTCGCTACCCGAAGGGCAGGGAAGACGCCGGACCAGCGACGGTATCTCTTAGCGGAACCACCCCGTCGCACGGTGGCCCGCGATCCTATGAGCGCTACCCCTGATTCAGTCGCATAGGCACGAGCTGGTCAGAGGGATAGCTGCGTTTAGGCAGCTAGAGCGTAGTTGTCGTCGTTGGCAACTAGAGTTTGCAGCAGTGTTTTACGAGGGCCACTGCACCTCGGCACGCCCCTGAAGGTTCGCAACCCACGTCGAAACCGGTCGCCCCCTTGCAGGAAACACCACCACTATAGCCGGAATCGCCCGGTACCGCGAATGGACGCAGGCCGTCGTCACCCGCGGCGCAACGCCCGGGCGCGGTCGCGTTCCCAGTCGCGGTCCTTCTCGGCGGCGCGCTTGTCGTGCTGCTTCTTGCCCTTGGCGAGTCCGATCTGCAGCTTGGCCCGGCCGTGTTTCCAGAACAGCTCGAGGGGCACGATCGTGTAGCCCCGGCGCTCCGTGGCGCCGACCAGATGATCCAGCTCTTTGCGATGGAGCAGCAGCTTGCGGGTGCGTACCGGGTCCGCGATCTTGTGGGTCGAGGTCGTGCGCAGCGGGGACAGGTGCGCTCCGGTCAGGAAGGCCTCGCCATTGCGCACGTAGACGTAGGCTTCTGCGAGCTGCGCGCGCCCGGCGCGCATCGACTTGACTTCCCAGCCCTCGAGCGCGAGACCCGCTTCGAGCCGCTCTTCGATGAAATACTCGTGGCGCGCACGCCGGTTCTCGGCAATCAGGCGTTGACTGGTTTCGGGTTTGGTCACCCGCTCATTGTACAGAGCGGGGCGGGTGCGGCTTGAGTGCGGGGCGACGCTCGGCGACACTGCCGCGATGCGTGAAACCGTCCGTACCGCGCTCGTCGCCCGGCCGCCCGCGGTACTCTACGATCTGGTCGTCGACGTCGAGCGCTATCCGGCCTTCGTTCCCGGGGTCAGCGCGGCTGCCGTGCTCGAGCGCACCGGGAATGAACAGCTCGCAAGTCTGACCGTGCAGCGCGGGCCGCTGCGCACGGCATTCACGACCCGCAACCACCTGGTGCCAGGGCAGAGCGTGGACATGCAGCTGGTCGAGGGTCCCTTCAAGGTCCTGCAGGGTCACTGGAGCTTCACGCCCGTGGCCAGCAACGGCTGCCGGATCGAATTCCGGGTGCGCTTCCAGTTCTCCAACCCGCTCAAGTCGGCGCTGTTCGAACCGCTGTTCGAGGACACGGTGGCGGCGCTGGTGCGTGCCTTCGTGGCGCGCGCCCAGGGCTCGAACCTGCCGTGAAGCGGGTGCGCGTACTGTGCGATACCCCGGGCGGCTTCATCGACTGCGTGCTCGAGCTGCCGGATCCGGCAACCATCGCCGAGGCGCTCAGCGCTGCCCATGCGCTGCTCGGCCGGCCGGAGCTGGCAGCCCCGGACGCGGTAAGCGGAGTCGATGGACGCGTGCGCCCACGGTCGTACGTCCCCGCGGATGGCGAGCGCATCGAGATCTACCGTGCATTGCGCATCGATCCACGCGCCCAGCGCCGGGCACGCGCGCGGCGTGGGCGCGCCTAGAAGGGCTGCGGCGCGTGTGCGCCGCGCGCACTGACCGGCGCGAACGGCGCAGTCTTCACGTCGCTCTGGACGCTCGCGACCAGGTTCTTCTCGAAGCGCACCACGACGTGTCCGCGCTGCGGGGTCTCGAGCCGCCGGGTCTTGAAGAAAAAGTCGTAGTCCCAGCGCGTATTGTCGAACGCATCCGGCACCATCGGCGTGCCGAGCAGGTAGCGCACCTGGCTGTGCGTCATACCAGGCTTGACCTGCCCGATCACGTCCGGATCCAGATAGTTGCCCTGCAGGATCGGCATCCGGTACACGCACGCGCACAGCAGCGCAGCGAGGCCGAGCAGCACGACACGCGCGGCGCTACGCGCCCCGGCGCCGCGCGTTGCTGGCCGCGCTGGCTGTGAATCGGCGATAATCCGGTACATCGAATCATCATACCGCATCGTGCGGGCTCCGTCGGTCGCCCCGAGGTACTACATGGAAGGCAAGGACCTGCGCAAGGCAGGACTGAAGGTTACGCTGCCGCGGCTGAAGATCCTCGAGATACTCGAGGGCAGCCCGATGCACCACCTGTCGGCCGAGGAGATCTACAAGCGGCTGCTGGACTCGGCCGAGGATATCGGTCTCGCAACGGTCTACCGCGTGCTCACCCAATTCGAGGCCGCGGGGCTCGTGAACCGCCACCACTTCGAGGATGGCATGGCGGTGTTCGAGATCAACCACGGCAGCCATCACGATCATATCGTCTGCATGGACTGCGCGGCGGTCGAGGAGTTCGTCGAGCCCGACATCGAGGCACGGCAGCACGCGATTGCCGAGCGCCTGGGCTTTCGCATCGAAGCACATTCGATGGTGCTCTACGGGCGCTGCAAGCGTGCCGACTGCCCGGCGCGAGTGCAGGGGCGGGTCAAGACCCCCGTGTAGCGAGCCGTCATTCGGCGCGCTTCGCACCCGTCTTGCCTGGTACGGCCGCGCCAGCACTGCTGCGCATCTCGAGCGCGTGAGCGCGTGTGCGTGGCGTGATCTCGACCCCACCGAGCATGCGCGCGATCTCCTCGACGCGGGCCGCCTCGTCGAGCACAGTGATCCCGGTGCGGGTGCTGCGTCCGTCGGTGTGCTTGGAGACCCGCAGGTGCTGGTGCCCCTGCGCTGCGACCTGCGCGAGGTGCGTCACGCACAGCACCTGGGCCGAGTTGCCGAGTGCGCGCAGCTCGCGACCGACGATTTCGGCGACGGCACCGCCGATACCGGTGTCGACCTCATCGAACACCATGCACGGGGCCGCCTGCGCCGCACAGCAGACCTGCACGGCGAGTGACAGGCGCGCGAGTTCTCCGCCGGAGGCGACCTTCGCGACCGCACGCGGTGCCTGCCCCGGGTTCGTGCTGACGCGGAATTCCACGCGATCGAGTCCGTGCGGCGCCGGCTCCGCCGAATCCAGCGGCGTGACCTCGATCAGGAACCGGCCACCGGCCATTCCGAGCTCCTGCATGCGTCCGGAGATCTCCTTGGCCAGCGCCCGCGCCGCCGCGGCGCGCCGCGCCGAGAGCTGTCGCGCCAGCTCCTGGAAGCGCGCCAGCGCGGCATTGAGCTGACCGCGGATCGCGCCCAGATCGGCGGCCGCGGTTTCGAGGCCCGCCAGCTCGGCGGCGAGCGCGTGGCCCTGTCCGATCAGCGCCGAGGGCGCGATGCGATGCTTGCGCGCGAGCTCCTCGACCGCGGCCAGGCGCCGCTCGATCGCGTCGGCGCGCTGCGGATCGATGTCGAGGGTATCGAGGTACTGCTGCAGCGTATGGCTGGCGTCCTTGATGCGCAGCGCAGCCTCATCGAGCAGCGGGACCAGCGGGCCCAGCTGCGCGTCGAGCGCGGCCGCGGTACGCAGCCCGGACATCGAGCGCGCGATCAGGACGTGGGCGTTGGCGCCCTCGGCCTCGTACAGTCCGTCCAGCGCGGCGCGCGCGGCCAGCAGCAGTCGTCCGCGGTTCGCGAGCCGCGCATGCTCGGCGTGCAGCGCTTCGATCTCGCCTTCCTGGAGCTGCAGCGCCTCGATCTCGCGCTGCTGGTAGCGCAGCAGCTCGAGCCGTGAGCCGCGCTCGTCGGCCGCACTCTCGAGTTCGACGCTGCGGTTGAGCAGCGCGAGCCACAGACTGTGCGCGGTACGTACCTGGGCGCTCAGCGCCTCGAGGCGCCCGTAGCTGTCGAGCAGCGTACGCTGCGTCGCCGGGCGCACCAATGACTGGAATTCGTGCTGGCCGTGGATATCGAACAGCAGCGCGGCAGCAGCCTGCAGCACCTGCAGCGGCACGGATTGGCCGCCGAGCCAGGCGCGGCTGCGGCCGTCGCTGCCGATCACGCGCCGCAACACCAGCTCACCCTGTGCCGGGATCGCATGCTCTTCGAGCAGGTGCAGCAGCTCGCCGGCCGTCGCGCTGATGTCCGCGGTCGCGCTGATCTCGGCGCGCTCGGCGCCGCTGCGTACCCACTCGGCGCCAGCGCGGCCGCCGGCCAGCAGCTCGAGTGCGTCCACGATCATCGACTTGCCGGCCCCGGTCTCCCCGGTCAGCACGGTGAGGCCCGGCTGGAACTCGAGTTCCACCGCCTCGATCAGCGCGAAGTCGCGGATCTGCAGGTAACGCAGCACGCTCTAGCGCTCGTGTTCGAGCCCGCCACGGCCCCAGTGAAGCTTCGAGCGCAGCA
>Ga0265314_10001275_pt1 | contig 28645 bp, 21 predicted proteins | sample 4126metaG_FD_203106 | JGI IMG/M metagenome (GOLD analysis project Ga0265314, IMG submission 203106) | Rhizosphere microbial communities from Carex aquatilis grown in University of Washington, Seatle, WA, United States - 4-1-26 metaG | ecosystem: Host-associated > Plants > Roots > Rhizosphere >... | reverse complement strand
TGCCCGGTGCGCGCGCATTGCGAGATCGTACGCTTGGGTCTTGTCCCGGGCGACCTCCCGGTGAAGCAGCCGCGCGCCGCGCGCCGCCCGGTCTCGATCGCCTGCGCCGTCGTCGAGCGTGCCGGCTGCGTCCTGCTCGTGCGGCGGCAACCGGGCGAGCTGCTCGCGGGCACCTGGGCGCTGCCCGCGACGGAGGTGAGCGAAGGCGTGCCCGCCGAGGATGCCGCGCGCGCCGCCGCCACCGCGCAGGGCGTGGTCGCGGCGGCCCGGCCCATCTTTCGCGGGCGCGTGCGCCACGTCTTCACCCATCGCGATCTCACCGCCGACGTCTTTTCGGTTGGCGAGGCGCGGCGGCCACGGCACGCCGGCGGCGCGGACGATCCGGCGCGGCGCTGGATCGCGCGCGATGATCTGGCCGGTCTGGGGATCTCCAGCTTCACGCGCAAGACCCTGGCGGCCGGGCTGCCCGCGGCCTTAAATGTTATGAAGAGATGATGCTGCGCCTCTCCGCGGGTCTCTTCGTGGTTCTCACCGCCTGCGCGTCGGGCTCGGCGGCGCAGGTGCCGCCCGCGCAGCCGCCGGGGAGCACGGAGCCGCCGCCCTTCGGCGAGCCACCGCCGGCCGCTGTCCCGCCGGCTCCCACGTCGCCTCCCCCGATAGAAGGGACGGGCACCGATCGCGCCGGCGTCGACGCCGACTTCGTCGCCGCGCGCAGCAAGTTCGATCGCGGCGACGCCGAAGGGGCGCGCGTCGCGCTCGAAGCCTTCGTCGCCCAGCACGCGAGCGATCCGGAGCGTCCGTCGGCCGATCTCTTGCTGGCGCGTCTGGCGCTCGGGCGCGGCGACGCCGCGGCGGCCAAGGCGCGCCTCGATCGGCTCGCGAGCGACCCGACGCTCGGCACCAACGCGCGCTACTACCTGGGACTGGCCGAGCTGCACCTCGGCAAGGCAGCGCACGCCAAGGAGCTGCTGCTGCCGTTTCTGTCGAAGACCGCCGCGACTTCGGGCGCGCCGGCCGACGACTCGACGCTCGAAGTCTACGGCGCGATGGCTGAAGCCGACGCGGCGACCGGCGACGCCGCGGGCGCGATCGCGCTCTGGGACGGCTATTTCCGCGGCGCGCGCGAGCCCGAACGGGCCTTCGCGCGCATGCGCGCGGAGCAGCTGGCGGCGCAGATGCCGGGCGAAGCCGCCTGGCGCGCGTTCGGCGCGGCGGGGCAGGGCGGCCTGGCGCGAGCGGTGCTCGGGCCAAGAGCGGCGATCTACCTGCGCGGGCAGAACGACGCCTCGGGCGCGGCGTTCGTCGAGACCGAGAGCGCCAAGGCGCGGCGGGCGCTGGGCTTCGACGAGTCGGGCCAGCGCGTGGGCCCGGGCGATCCGACGCGCGTCGGGCTGGCGCTGCCGCTGTCGGGAAAGTTCCAGCCGATCGGCGAGGCGGCGCTGCGCGCGGCGATGCTGGCGCTGGGGTCGGTCGCCGACGCGCCGGCCACGGCGCGCGAGACCGTGGGCGGCCCGGCGTCGCAGCTGGTGATTCGCGACACCGCGACCGACCCCGAGCGCGCGGCGCGCGGCGTGATGGAGCTGACCCGCGAAGAGGCGGTGATCGGGATCGTCGGTAGCGCCGAGAAGCGGGCCGCCGCGGCCGCGCTCAGCGAGGCGACGCAGGACGGGATCCCGCTGCTGACGCTCGACGATCAGCCGCCGGGCGCGCTCAGCACCGGGTTCCAGCTCATCCACGCGCCCGAGGCCCGCGTCGCCGAGCTCGCGCGCCGCGCGCTGAAGCTCGGCGTGCGCGAGGCGGCGATCCTCGCGCCCGACAGCGCGTCGGGAAAGCGGCTGCGCGACGCGTTCCGCAAGCAGTTCACGGCCGGCGGCGGCAAGGTCACCGTCGAGGCGACCTACGTCGCGGGCGTCAACACGTTCTCGACGGCGGTGGCGTCGCTGAAGAAGGCATCGTTCCAGGCGGTGTTCGTGCCCGACGCCGCCGATCGGCTCGAGCTCATCGCACCGGCGCTGGCGTTCGCCGACCTGTGGCCACAGCCGTTCCCGGTCGCGCGAGCGAAGAGCGGCGGCGCCAAGGTGCCGCGCAAGATCCTGCTCCTGTCGACGGCAAACGATCTGTCGCCCAAGTTGATCCAGAACGCCGGGCGCTACGTGCAGGGCGCGTTGCTATCGCCGGGCTTCTTCGCCGACGAGAACGACGACCGCGCGCACGCCTTCGTCGAGGCCTACCGCACCGCCTACGGCCAGGACCCGCACGCCGCCGAGGCGTACGCGTACGACGGCGTGCGCCTGCTGCGCGGCGCGACCGAGACCGGCGCGCACACGCGCTCGGAGGTGCTGAAGACGCTGGCCAGCGGCGCATTCCCGGGCCTGACGGGCACGGTCCGCTTCGGCCCCGACCACGGCCGCATCGATCCGCCGATGGTCTACATCGTCGACGGGGATCAGATCCGCACGCTGCGCTGATAGCGCTCGGACGTGGAGGAGAGAGCGTTCGGAGGGGCGCGGGAATGGTCAGCCGCGCGGCGCGCAGCGCACGACCTTCCAGAGCGTGTCCTTGCCGGGCAGTTTCTTTCGTTTGCCGCCGGCGACGCCGCCCGCCTTCTTCGTGGCAACGGCAACCACCGAATCCCGCCGCTTCGACACCACGCCCGGCGCGCCCAGGCGGCAGGCGCCGTCGAAGAACGCCGCGCCGTTGCCCGCCACGTGATCCGCGAAGCGCAGCGGCCCGGGCTCGGCGACACGCGCGAGCAACGCCTTGAGCAACTCCTTGCGCTTCTGGAGCGGCACGCCCGAGAGGTCGTGGCCGTCGAAGAACAGCAGATCGAACGCGAAGTAGGCCAGCTTGCCCGGACCCTTGCCGCGGAGGACCCCCTCGAGCGCCGCGCGGCGCGTGGTGCCGTCGGGCAGCAGCGCTGCGAGCACGCCGTCGACGATCAGGCTGGTCGCGGGCAGCAAGTTCGCCGCGCCGGCGATGGCCGGCGCGCGCTTCGTCCAGTCCTCGCCGGCAGCGTCGTGAAGGTGCATGCGCCCGTTCTCGCCCCGGCAGATCATCCGCTCCCCGTCGATCTCGATCTCGTGCAGCCACTCGTCGCCGTCGGGCACGGCGCGCGCCACGTGCGCGACCTCGGGAACGATCGTCGCCGGCAGGCTCGCGGCGCGCGCGCCCTCGACCGACGCCGGATCCAGCCGCTGCCGATTCGAGTGCCAGACGTAGCTGCGGTCCGCGGCGATCTGCTCCAGCGTGCGCTGGGTCGCGACGCTCTCGGGGCGCGCGGCCGTGATGTCGAGCTCGGCCTCGGGGCGCGCCGCCGGATCCTTCTCCTTGATGAGCAGCCAGCCGCGATCCTCCGGGTAGGCGGCGGCCGAAGATCCGCGGCGCGCGTTGGGTTTGCCCTTGAGCTTGATGAGCGCGAACCCGCCGGACAGCTTCTCGCCCTGCATGACGAACTTCAAATTTCCCTCGCGCAGGTCCTTGTCCGCGTCGCCCTGCGGCGCCCAGACGCCGCGGTCCCAGAGCAGCACCGTGCCGCCGCCGTATTGGCCCTTGGGGATGATCCCCTCGAAGCCGCCGTACTCCATCGGGTGGTCCTCGACTTCGACGGCGAGGCGTTTCACCTTCGGGTCGAGGCTCGGGCCCTTGGGCACCGACCAGCTCTTGAGCACTCCGTCCAGCTCCAGCCGGAAGTCGTAGTGCAACCGTGACGCCGCGTGCTTCTGGATCACGAACGTGAGCGCCTGTCCGTGGGGCCGCTTGGCGCCCACCTTTCCCGGCGGCTCGCTGGTGATCTTGAAGTCGCGCTTGCGGTTGTATTCGCCGAGGCCCATGGCAGCATTCTAATGCTCGTGCGTCGGGGCGGAGCGGCTCACCTCTTTGCGCCGGCCGCGCCAGGTGTTAAGACGGGCACTCCATGCGCCTATCGAAGACCCTGGTTCCGACGCTGAAGGAGGCCCCCGCCGAGGCAGAGGTCCCGTCGCACATCCTCATGATGAGAGGCGGTTACCTTCGCAAGGTCGCCGCCGGGATCTACTCGTTTCTGCCGCTCGGCTGGCGCGTGGTGCAGAAGATCTCCCGTATCATCCGCGAGGAGATGAACCGCTCCGGTGCGTCCGAGGTCTTCCTGCCCGCAGTGATCCCCGCCGAGCTCTGGCAAGAGTCCGGCCGCTGGGATCAATACGGCGCGCAGCTCCTGCGCCTGAAAGACCGCAAAGGCGGCGACTTCGTCATCGGCCCGACGCACGAGGAAGTGATCACGGCGCTCGTGCGCGGCGACGTGCGCAGCTACCGCCAGCTGCCGCTGAACCTGTATCAGATCCAGACCAAGTTCCGCGACGAGCTGCGGCCGCGCGCCGGCCTGATGCGCGGGCGCGAGTTCATCATGAAGGACGCCTACTCGTTCCACGCCAGCGAGAACGACGCCACGCGCGAGTACCACGTCATGTACGACACGTACACGCGCATCTTCCAGCGCTGCGGCCTCGAATTCCGGGCCGTCGAGGCCGACACGGGGAACATCGGCGGCTCGCTGTCGCACGAATTCCAGGTGTTGACCGAGACCGGCGAGGACGCGCTGGTCGCCTGCGACAAATGCAACTACGCCGCCAACGTCGAGCAGGCGGTGAGCCGGGGCAGCGCGACCGCCGCCGCAAAGTCCGACGGACCGCGGGCCGCGCTCGAGAAGGTGCCGACGCCCGGCAAGCACAGCATCGAGGACGTCTCGCAATTCTTGAAGGTCGCGCCGGCGGCGCTCGCGAAGACGCTGATCTATCTCGCCGACGGCAAGCCGCTCGCGGTGATGGTGCGCGGGGATCGCCAGGTCAACGAGATCAAGCTCAAGAAGGCGCTCGGCGCCCGCGACATCTTGCTCGCCTCCGACGCCGCCGTCCGCGAGATCACCGGCGCGCCGACCGGCTTCGCGGGCCCGGTCGGCCTCAAGGCGCCGGTCCACATCGACACCGAGGTCGCGGCGATGGTCGACTTCGTCACCGGCGCCAACCAGGCCGACCTGCACCTGACCGGCGTCAACGTCGGCCGCGACTTCACGCCGGCCGCGCAGGGAGACTACCGCCAGGCGGCGCCCGGCGATCGCTGCGCGCGCTGCGACGAGGGCACGCTGCACGGCTACCGCGGCGTCGAGGTCGGCCAGGTCTTCTTCCTGGGCACGAAGTACTCGAAGCCGATGGGCTGCAATTTCCTCGACACCGACGGCATGGAGAAGCCGATGCAGATGGGCTGCTACGGCATCGGCGTCACGCGCATCGTCGCCGCTGCGATCGAGCAGAATCACGACAAGGACGGCATCGTCTGGCCCGTGCCCATCGCGCCCTACGAAGTCGAGCTGGTCGCGCTGCAGGCCGACGACCCGAAGTTGATGGAGGCGTGCGACGGCATCTACGAGGAGCTCACGAAGGCCGGTATCGAAGTCCTGTATGACGATCGCGACGAGCGGCCGGGCGTGAAGTTCAAGGACGCCGATCTCGTCGGCATCCCGTACCGCATCGCGGTCGGGAAGAAGGGTCTGGTCGAGGGGATCGCCGAGGTGAAGCTGCGCCGCGGTCCCGAGGTCCGCAAAATCAAGATCGCCGAGGTCGCCGCGCTGGTGGCCGGCGAGGTTCGAAAGGAGCGTCTGTGATGACGGCCAAGCACCCGCCCGCGCATACCATCCCCGCCCGCGACCGCGTCATCGTGGCGCTCGACGTACCCGATCGCCCGCGGCTCGCTGAGCTGCTCGATCGGCTCGACGGGCGCGCCTCGTTCTTCAAGATCGGCCTCGAGCTGTTCATCGCCGAGGGCGAGCGCGCGATCGAGCTCGTGCAGAAGCGCGGCGGGCGGATCTTCCTCGATCTCAAGCTGCACGACATTCCGGAGACGGTGGCGCGCGCGGTGACGTCGGCGGCGCGCGTCGACGCGCAGTTCCTGACCGTGCACACGTCGGGCGGCTTCGAGATGCTGACCCGCGCCGCCGCCGCCGCGGGGCCGAACCTCAAGATCCTCGGCGTCACCGTGCTCACGAGCCTGCTCGAGGACGACCTGCGTGCCGAAGGGATCGAATCGACGATCCCCGAGATGGTGCGCGCGCGCGCGCGCGTCGCCGCGCGCGCCGGCATCGCCGGTCTGGTCTGCTCGCCGCACGAGATCGAGCCCGCGCGCGCGGCAGCGCCCGGCCTGTTCATCGTCGTGCCCGGCATCCGTCCCAGCGAGGGCACCGGCTCGGCGCACGGCGACCAGAAGCGCGTCGCGACGGCGCGCCAGGCGATCGAGAACGGCGCCGACTACCTGGTCGTCGGCCGTCCCGTGCGTGACGCCGCCGATCCGGCCAAGGCGTTCGAGGCGATGGTCGCCGAAGTCGAAGCCGCGGTGTGAGCGAGCGGGTCGTCTTCGGCGTCCGACCGGTCGAAGAGCTCCTGCGCGCGCGCCCGCGCGAGGTGTCGGTGGTCTACGTCGCCGACGGCTATCGCTCGCCCGAGATCGATCGCCTGGTGGCGACCGCACGCGACCGCGCGATCAACATCGAGTTCCGGCCGCGCCAGATGGTGGCGGAGCTCGCGGGCGAGGCGGTTCACCAGGGCGTGGTCGCGCTGACCGGCGCCTACGCGTATGCGGAGCTCGGCGCGATCCTGGCGACGGCGGCGCCGATCGCGACCGACGCGGCAGCGGAGCCGCTGCTGCTCTTGCTGCTCGACGGCATCACCGACCCGCACAACTTCGGCGCGCTGGTGCGCAGCGCCGAGGTCCTGGGCGCGCACGGCGTCGTCGTGCCCGATCGCGGCGCCGCGCCAGTGACGCCCGTGGTCGTGAAGTCGTCGGCGGGCGCGACCGAGCGCACCAAGATCGCGCGCGTGGGAAACTTGTTGAAGACGATCGACTCGCTGCGCGAGCGCGGCGTGCGCGTGCTGGGCGCGGACACCGATGGCGGACAGCGGCTGGACGAGGTCGATCTCGCAAGCCCGGTGGCCCTGGTGGTCGGCGCGGAAGGGAAGGGGATGCGCGAGGCGGTGGCGCGGCGCTGCGACGCCCTGTTTCACATCCCTCAGCGCGGCGCGGTCGCGTCGCTCAACGCGTCGGTTGCGGGCGCGATCGCGCTCTACGAAGCAGCGCGCCAGCGACAAAAGCGCCCAATGTGAGAAATCCCCCTCTCGCCCCCGCCACGGCCCGCGCTACTATTTCAGAAGGAAGCGGCGCCAATGACGTGGGGACTTTTGTTGCAACTGGGCGCCGGCGCGATGGCGTTGACCGGATACGCAATCGGCTGGTGGTTCGAGCCGCGGCGACGGGCGCGGCGTGCGCTCACGCGCGTGCAAGAAGCACGGCTCGCGGATCTGCGTGACGGCGATCGCGCGCGGGTGACCGGGATCGCGCGCGCGACCGATGAGACGACCACGTCGCCGATCGGCCAGCGGTCGTGCATCGGATTTCACGTCGTCGTCGAGGAAAAGACCGCCGGCGGCGCGGGCGCGAACTGGCACACACTCCTGGTGCGGTCGCACTGCTTACCGTTTGGTCTGGTCGACGGCGATGCCGAGGCGGTGGTCGAGGGGCCGTTCGACCTCGGGCTCGATCCCGATGATCGCGGCGACGTCTGGTCGAACCTGCCGCCGACGCTGTTCGCGATGCTCGAGGAGGCGCGCATCCCGCTGACCGGGCACTTCGGCCGCGACAAGGAGTTCCGCTTTCGCGAGGCGCTCCTGCGCGCCGGCGATCGCGTGTCCGTGCTCGGCCGCGTCTCGGTCGAGCCGCACCCGTACGGTCACCGCGAAAACCCGCGCGGCACGCCCCTGCAGTGCCGGGTCAGCGGGTCCGATGGCCAGCCGGTGGTCGTGGGTGACGTCGACGACCTGATCCGCGTCTGAAGCAGGAAGTTCTCGCAGGGCGTCGCTTCTGCTAGATTCGCCGACGACGATGATCGGCGACGAGCTACATGAACAGTACCGGAGCCGCCTGCTCGCCTTGCTAGCTCGGTTGTCGTACGAGCAGCGCGAGGTCACGCTGGCTTCGGGGATGAAGAGCAACTTCTACATCGACTGCAAGCAGACGGTGCTGACCGCCGAGGGGCACTTTCTGGTGGGGTCGCTGTTCAACCGGATCCTCACCGAGCAGGCGCGCGACGTCGAGGCGATCGGCGGCCTGACCATGGGGGCCGATCCACTGGCGTCGGCGGTCTCGACGGTGAGCTACCTCGCGGGGCGCCCGCTGGCGGCGTTCTACGTGCGCAAGGAGCCCAAGGGTCACGGCACCGGGCAGTGGCTCGAGGGCACGAAGTCGCTGCGCCCGGGGATGCCGGTCGCGGTGCTCGAGGACGTGGTCACCACCGGCGGCTCGGCGCTGAAGGCGATCGCGCGCGTGCGCGAGTTCGGCCTCAAGGTGAGTGTCGTGCTGGGACTGGTCGACCGTGAGGAGGGTGGGCGCGAGGCGCTGGAGCGCGAGGCGCCGCTCATCACGCTGTTCCGCCGCCAGGACTTCAGATGAGAGAGCGCGCGCGATTTGTCGTGGCGCTCGGGCTCACGGCGATCGCAAGTTGCGCCGCGCCGAAGCCGGTCATCGTCGACTTCTCCGAGGCGCAGCACGACTACCAGTCGCGTGACTACGTGGAGGTCTACCAGCGCTGGACTCGCCACCAGGTCGTGCGTCACGAGATCGCCGACGATGCGCTCGAGGCCTGGGCGACGCTGAAGTCCTGGGACTTTCGTGAGGCCTACGTCGAGCACTACGCAGCGATCTACAGCCTCTCGGACACGGAGAAGGCGGCGCTGCGGGCGGCGCAGCTCGAGAGCGCGCGCGACGCCTACGAGTTCCACGTGACCGCGCAGAGCACGAACTACAAGTGGAACGACCTGGAGAAGCGCAGCTCGGCGTGGCGCGTGACGCTGGTCGACGGCGCCGGCCACGAGCTGGCGCCCGAATCGGTGCGCCTGGAAAAGCTGCCCGACCCCTACGAGATCGAGTTCTTCCCCGCCAAGGGCCCGTTCACGCGCAGCTATGCGATCCGCTTCGTCAAGCCGGCTCCGACCGACGGCAAGGAGCCCGACTTCGTCGGCCCGCGCAGCGGCAGCCTGACCCTGCGGATCGCCAGCCCGGTCGGCCGTCTCGAGCTGGCCTGGCAGTCGAGCTGAACTCCTTTTCGATCCCTGCGCTCAGCGCCGGTCACCACCGGTCACTTCTTCCGCGTGCGCACGCCTCGTGACCCCTCGGCGCGCACCGGGCGCGGTTTGCCGTCGCCGTGCTCCAGGTCCTCGAAGGTGTCGCCGGCTTCGCTCTTGTAGAGGTCGGCCTCGCGCGCGAAGAAGTCGGCCTCGAGATCGCTGAACGCGGGAGCGCCGGGGACCGGCGTCTTGGTCCTGACGGTCTTCTTGGGGCGAACCGATGTCGATGACTGCCGCGCGCTCGGCGGCGCTGAGCTCTGGGCTCGGGCGGTGACCGGCGCGGCCGCGACCGGCGCGGCCGGCGCGGCTGCGACCGGAGTGGCCGCGACCGGAGTGGTTGCGACCGGTTCCGCAGCGACCGGGGCGACGGCGCCCGGCGACGCGGCGTGTGCCGCCGGCGCAACGGGCGTGGGCACCGAACCCGGGACGGAGGCGTCGAGCGACAGCGAGGACAACGGCACGCCGTCGAGCTTCACCTCGACCGACGGCTCGCGCTCGAGCGCGGCGACTGGCCTTTGCGGCGCCAACCGTGGCTTCGAGGCCGAGCGGATCTCCCCGGCGGCGAATCCGCCCGAGGGACTCTTCTTCGTCACCAGCGGAATCGGCGCGGGTGCCGGCTTGGCGGCCGGCTTCTCGAACGGCACCGGCGTCCGGCGCAGGTTCTTGCGGCGCTCGCCCGGGGCCGCGCGGCGCTCGGCCGACAACGTCTCCGGGACGCGCGGCTGCGTCGCGCGTCCGACCGGGATCTGCGCGCCGCTGCGCGTGCGCGCGCGCGGCACCGCCGTCGGATTGGCCGGCACCGCCGCCGCCACCTGAGGACCCGTCGCCGGCGCGCTCGCCGTGCGCGGAACCAGCGCGCCTGAATCGAGCAGCCGCTTGACCACGCGCAACGTGTCGAAGACCCGGAACGGACTCTCCTCGATCACCTCGCCCAGCGTGCGCGCGCCGTCGAAGAATCGCGCCACCGGCGCCACCTCCTCGGGCACGCCGGCCTGGAACGCGCCACCCTGGCGCGCATCGATCGCGAACACCGTCTGCAGCGAGCCGATCTGGCGTGCGGCATGAGTGACGTCGCGCAGGAACCGCTCGCACTCCTCGAGGATCTCCGGGCCCTTGGCCGAGAACTGCGCGCGCCGCGGGACGTGCCGCAGCTTGAGCGAAATCTCCGCGCCCGACCAGAGCAACACCTGGTGCAGCGCCGGGAACGCCTGCAGCCCGCGGACCTCCGCCGCGGTGACCGCGCCATCGGCGAACTTCACCTCGGCCTTGCGGTTGCCGCGCGTCAGCTGCAGGACGCCCGATCGGCCGGTCGCGTTCATGGCGCGCATCAGGAAGAAGAGGCCGTGCAGGAGGTCGAGCGACCCGACGATGTCAGGAACGGTGTCGCGATCAGAGGTCGGCCCGCGCGCGTACAGCCACAGCCGGCATACGACGCTCGCGTCGCGCACCAGCAGCGGGGTGTCGAGATAGTCGAAGGCGCCGGCGGCGACGGCGGCGTTGCGCAGGGCCGGGGCGCCGAAGGCAACGATGGGCAACGTGCGTGTCGCCAGCGCGCTGCGCAGCTCGCCAATCAGCTGCAGCGCCGGCTGCTCGGGCGAGCGGACCGCGATCAGCGCCACGCGGCTCCCGGTGGCGCCGAGCAGCTGCTTCGCTCGATTGAGCTCGGATGTCCCGGTCACCGTGAACCGCTCTTTCTCGAACGAGTAGGCGAGCGTCGCGATACCCTTCGGATCCGGGTCGATGAGGGTGACGAGCGGTGACAGGTTCATGCGCGCGATCCCACCCACTACGTTGTGGAAGGGTCGGCCGAGTATACGCCGACCGTGCTCGACCGTGGCGTCTTAGGGCGCCAGTTTGGATCGACGCTCGGGGACCCGTCTCGGGCTCCAAGATCAGCCAGACCGAAACGTTCAGTTGACCTGAAGCCGCAGCATAGTAGCCTTGCGGCGCTCCGCCAACGGTCGTTGCTTCACATCTCCCTCTCGCCCCCACCGTCTGGCACGCCGACAAACGAATGGCCTCTCATCGCGATGTAGAACCGTCCGCCGCCCCCTCGGCGGTCGACCTGGTGGGATATTTCCGTTCCGCGGCCAAGCCGCGCGACCAGTGGCTGATCGGCCTCGAGCAGGAAAAGATCGGCGTCCTCGCCGACGGCCGGCCGGTCCCCTACGACGGTGCGCCCAGCATCTCGCAGATCCTCGAGGGCCTGCTCGCGCGTGGCTTCACCGCCGAGACTCAGGATGGACACATCATCTCGCTCGAGCGCGGCGCGGAGCGGATCACCATCGAGCCGGGTGGCCAGCTGGAGCTGTCGGGGGCCGCGCTGTCCACCGCCACCGCCTGTCGCGACGCGCTGCTCGCGCACGTCGCCGAGGTGAACGGGGTGGCCGGCCCGCTGGGCATCCGCTTCATTGGCTGCGGAGCCCGTCCCTTCGGCAAGCTCGACGACATCCCCTGGCTGCCCAAACGCCGCTACGCGGTCATGCGCACCTATCTGCCGTCGCGCGGGCGGCTGGCGCACGAGATGATGAAGCGCACCGCGACGGTGCAGGCGAACTTCGATTTTTCCGACGAGCAGAACGCCACGGACAAGATCCGCACCGCGATGGGCGTGACCTCGATCGTGACCGCGCTCTACGCGGCGTCGCCGCTCACCGACGGCAAGCCCAACGGGTACAAGAGCCAGCGCGCGGCGATCTGGCTCGAGACCGACGAGGATCGCTGCGGGCTGTTGCCGTTCGTGTTCAAGCCCGACTTCGAGTTCCGCGACTACGCCGAGTGGGCGCTGGACGTGCCGATGTTCTTCCTGGTGCGCGACGGCGTCTATCGACCCCCGCGCGACCGCATCACGTTCCGCCGGTTCTTGAAGGAAGGGTTTGACGGCGAGCGCGCCACGTTGGCCGACTGGGAGCTGCATCTGTCGACGGTGTTCCCGGAGGTGCGCCTCAAGCGCACGATCGAGGTGCGCGGCGCCGACGCGACCGCGTTGCCGTTGGCGGTGGGGCTGGGCGCGCTCTGGCGCGGCCTGCTCGACGACGCCGACGCGCGCGCCGAGGCCTGGCGGCTGGTCGCCGACCGGACGATGCCGGAGCGCGAGATCCTGCGCCGCGAGGTCCCGCGCCTGGGGCTGACGGCGCGCTTCGGCGGCCGCGCGCTCAAGGACCTGGCCGTCGAGCTCTGTCGCATCGCCAAGGACGGCCTCGGCCGCGTGCCGGGCGGCGCGGCGGACGCACGCCTCGTCGAGCCGCTGCTCGCCTACGCGACCGCTGGGCGCTCGCCCGCAGACGACCTGCTCGACGACTTCAATGCGACCAGCGGCGACCCCAGGAAGCTGGTCGCGCGCTGGGAGCTACGCGCCTGAGGCGCGGGGCTCACGAGCCCGGCAAGAATTTTGAGGTGCCGCCCGGATTTGAACCGGGGAATGAGGGTTTTGCAGACCCTTGCCTTACCACTTGGCCACGGCACCCTGAAAAAAGCTCCAGGGTGATACCACAAACGAGCGCCGGCTCAAATCGTCTCGGTGGCGGTGGTGTTGCTGCGCTCGGCCGGCGGCGATGACGGGGCACCGACGCGCAGGTAGCGCGAGGCCATGTCGAACTCGAAGAACGAGAACATCTTCGTGTCGACCACCTTCTGCCAGAGCTGGTGTGCGTCGTCGGCCTTGCCGTCTTCGAGCCGGCGCATCGCCTCGTAGAAGTAGATCTCCGCTTGCTTGGCGCGCGTGTCGGCGGCGGCGAGGATCTCGGCATAGCCGATCTTGCCGACCACGTAACGCGCCAGCTCGCGGTACCAGGTGGCGCCGCGGTGGGGCCGCAGCTCCGGGTGCCGCTGATCCAGCGTGCGCAGATAGGTCTCCGCCGTGCCGTCGGCGACCTTGCTCGACCGCCGGCTGAGGTCGAGCACCCACAGCGACGTGTAGACCTTGACGTACTCCGAGACCGCGCGGTTCGGGCGCGCGATCGCGCGGTGATAGATGCTGATCGCCGCGTCGGCCTCGCCGTTCTGAACCAGGAACGCGATCATATCGATGTACGACTGGTCGCGGTCGCTGTCCTGCTCGAGTGACTCGTCGAACTTCTGCAGCCCCTCCGAGTGGCGTCCCAGCAGATAGAGCAGCCGCCCGACCTCGAACGTCGCTTCGGCCGACGACGTGTAGCTCTTGCGGCGCAGGTGCTCGATCATCAGCCGCTCCCAGCCGACCAGCGACTCGCGCCAGGCGGCTTCGGCGCTGCCCCGATCGCTGGCCACGTCGTAGGTGTCGCCGAGCAGGCGCTCCATGCGCGACCGCCCCTCGACCGAGCCAATCGTATCTTGCTGCGCGCCCTTGGCGTGCTGGGCATCGAGCGCCTCGCGCAGGATCTCGCTCGCGCGCCGCGGATCTCCGCGCTTGAGCGCGAGGTTCGCGATCTCGATGCTGATCTCCGCGGTCGGCTCGCTCTCGCTGCGCGCGCGCAGGAACAAGGGTTCAGCGCGATCGATGAGCCCGGCGTTGAGGTAGCTGCGCGCGACCTCGAAGTCGATGTCGGCGTCGCGGATCTTGATGTCGGCCTTTTGAAATCGCCGCCGCGTCTCCGCCGACCGCTGCCGGAGCACGTCCGCCTCGCCGAAGGCGGGCGCTACGCGCTCGGGATCCAGGCGCAGTCGCAGGCGCACGAAGTAGAGCTCGAGCAGCTCGGCCGAGATCTTCGCCGCCTGATCGCCGTCGACCGCGCCCGGCGTCGCCTCGACGACGGCCGACGCCTCTTCGAGCCGGCGAATCGCGAGGAACGGCGACGAGAGGATGCGCGCCACGTGCGCCGACAGCACCAGCATCTCCGTGTCGCCGGAGAAGCGTCCGAGGCCCGCCTCGAGCACGCGGAACGCGACCAGTGGATCGGCGCTGTCGGTCGCCGTGCCACCGAGCATCTCGACACGCGGCAGGAACCGGCGCGCGAGGCGCAGGTAGTCGCCAGCCTCGGCGGTCGGCCGCGCCGCCGCTTCGAGCATCGCGCGCAGCTCGGGATCGTCTCCCGGCTGCTCGGCGAGCTCGCCGGTTCGCTGCGCGGCGCGCGCGATCAGCCCGCAGCGCAGGTACAGCGTGGCGACGTTGACGACCGCGCGCTGCATCTCGTCGCCGTGCGCGAGCAGCAGATCGCCGAGCGCCTTGCGCGACGACTCGCCGCCGCCCAGCGGCTTGCGCAGCACCGAGACGAACTTCCGCTGTCGCTCCGCGTACACACCGTCGAGCGGGCTCGCCAGCGCGGGCGATGGCCAGTCCGAAAACGCGCTCTCCAGGATGTCGGCCGACGTCGTGGGACGCCGGAAGCCGCTGCCGTCGCCGGCCGCGCCCGCCTCCTCGGTCCAGCGAATCAGCTCCGACAGGCGCTCCGGCCATTCCTTGGACGTGGGATCGATCGTCGCCAGCACCGCGGTCGCGAGCGCCACCTGCGTGTCCGCCCCGCGGGGTGAATAGACGGAGACCACCAGCTTCGCTGCGCGCCCGAGCAGGTCCTGCTCGACGGGCGTGATCTTGGCACGCGGATCCGGCGCCCACAGCTCCGAGGGATCGAACAGCGCCAGCGCATCGCGGAACGAATCGAAGATCCGGTCATAGATGTCGTCGTTTTCGAGATCGCGAACCTCGCGCCGCAGCTGCTCCGCCGGCAGCGCGACCACCGGGTCGAGCAGGTAGTGCAGCAGGCTCTGGCGCAGCGTTGCGCGCTCCGGGACGCCTATGGGCAGCGCCTGGAAGACCAGCCGCGCCTCGACGAAGTCGTCCTCGTACTTCACGCCGCCGATCTGGGTCGCCTCGCTCTGAAAGTGCTGCGACGGCCCCACGGGCGCCGGCGGCCCGTGGTGCGCGCATGCGGCGGCTCCGAAGGCGGCGAAGCCGAAGGCTCCCAACACAGCAGCAGCGGACGGCTTCAGGAGCCAGGCGGGCGAGGGTCGCACACGACGCATCCCTGGAGTTTAGTTCTTCGCGCCGCAGGTGGTACGCTTTTTGTTGTGTGGCAACGTCGGGACGCGAACCGAGTGCGCGCGGGCGCTTCCGGTGACGGCGGCCTGCCGTTGCCGCTGGTGATAGGCCATCGCGGGGCAAGCGCGCTCGAGCCCGAGAACAGCCTGGCTGCCTTCACGCGCGCCGCACGCGACGGCGCCGACGGCGTGGAGCTCGACGTGCTCTGCTGTGCGACCGGCGAGGTGATTGTCTTTCACGACGACGATCTGGCGCGGCTCGCCGGCCGCCCGGAGCGCGTCGCGAACCTGACGTTGGCCGAGCTGCGTACCGTGACCTTGACCTCGGGTGCGCGCATCCCGACGCTGGAGGAGGCGCTGGACGCGTGCGGGCCCGAGTTGCTGGTGAACATCGAGCTCAAGACGGAGGGCTACGCCGGCGGCCCGATCGGCCCGCTGGTCGATCGCGTGGCGGCGATCGTCGCGCGCGCGGGCGCCGCCGCGCGCGTGCTGGTGTCGTCGTTTCATCCTCGCGCGGTCTGGACCTGGATGCGCCGGGCGCCCGACGTGCCGGCGGGGCTGCTCTTCGAAGCAGAGGCCGCGTTGCCGCTGCGCGCGGCCTGGGCGCGGCACTGGCTGCACCCGCGCGCGCTGCACCCGGAAGCGGCGCTGTGCGCGCCCGAGACGGTGCAGCGCTGGCACGAGCGCGGCTATCTGGTCAACGTCTGGACCGTGGACGACGCCCATACGCTGCACGCGCTGGCGGCGATGGGCGTGGATGGCGTCATCACCAACGATCCGGCTCGGACGCGACGGATCCTCCAGCAGGGGAGATGATCGTCAGCGCAGGATCGTGTGCGTCGACGTCGCGATGCCGACCACGACGCCGGCCTCGTTGGTGGCACGTCCCTCGGCGACCGCCAGGCGCTTGCCGATCTTGATCACGGTCCCCTGCGCGCGAATCACGCCGCTGCGGATCGGCTCCAGGAAATTGATGTTCAGCTGAGCGGCGGCGTTGAAGCGGCCCTGAGGCACGACGATCTCGGAGACCGCATGCCCCATCGCGGTGTCGAGCAACGCCATCAGCACGCCGCCGTGGAGCACGCCGTTCGGGTTGAAGTGCACGGGATCGACGGTGTACTCCCAGGTCGTCGTGCCGGTGGCGATCGAGCGCAACACGAACGCGAACGGCCCGTGCGCGCGGTCGAGCGCGATGAGCGCCATCAGCCGGCTCCCGTTCCAGCTTGCGCTTCCGCGGCACTCACTGCGGCGAGGTAGAGCCCGGCGAAGATCTTGGGGTCGACCAGCCGGCCGGCGCGCTGCCGCTCGGCCAGCCAGCCGCGAAGCTCGGCGAGCGGCACCAGGTGCACGGTGATCTCCTCCGTCTCGTCGCCACCGCCCGGCCCCACACGCCGCAGGCCCAGCGCGTGGAAGAACGTCACGACCTCCGACGACACGCCGACCGCGATCGGCCCAGCGCCGAGCTCGACCATCTGCTGCGCCTCGAAGCCGGTCTCCTCGATGAGCTCGCGGCGCGCCGCCGTCTCGAGCGGCTCACCGCGCAGGGCGCTGGTGTCGCCCACCAACCCGGCCGGAAGCTCGATCACGCTGCCGTGGACCGCGACCCGGTGTTGCTCGACCAGGACCAGCTCGCGGGCCGGCGTGAAGGCGACGATCACGACCACGCCGGTGGAGTGCGGGCGGATCACGTACTCCCAGCCGCCCTCGCTCAGGAAACGCAAGTACTTGCCCTCGGCGAGCACGGTGAGCGGGCGGTCGTCGTTCGAGGAAGCCACGGTTCTCTGAAAATACCACCTGGCGGCCCGGGATGTCCGCCTGAGCCTCAGTCCTGCTCGAAGCCGACGACGTCGATGGCCGTGTCCTTGATCTTCGCCTGTACGAGCAGCTTCTTCATCACCGAGGCCGTCGCCACCATCGTGATCGCCAGGTCGCGCGCGTGGACGTGTTTGGCGATCGCGGCGTTGACCTCGGCCGGCGTGACCGCGCGAACCCGGTCGGCGTAGGTGTCGACGAAGTCGGGCGGCAACCCGGCCAGCTCGGCGCCGACGCGCGCGTCCAGCCGGTGCTCGGGCACGTCGATCTCCGAAGCGTACGATCCGGCGACAAACGCCTTGAAGGTCTCGACGCGCGCCGGATCCAGGCCTTTTTCCATGAAGCTCAAGTAAAGCTTGAGCACCAGCTTCAGCGTGGCCACGACCTTCTCGTTTCCCGAGAACACCCAGCCGCTGATGGCGCCCGCGCCGCGGCGCTCGGACAGGCTCAAGTAGGCGCCGTAGGCGAGCCCGCGCTTGGTGCGCACCTCGTCCATCAACGTCGACGTCATCCCGTGGCCGCCGAACGCGGCCAACGCCACCTCGAGCGGCACCAGGTCGGGATCGCTCGCCGGCGGTCCCGCGTGGCCGAACATGATCTGCGCCTGCTGCCGGTCCGGCTTGTCGACCAGCTGGATGCGCCAGCCAGTCGCCGGCACCGGCACGCGCAGCGCCGGCTGCTTCTCGGCCGGCCCCTCGCGCAGCCCCGCGAACGCGCGCCCGAGCTCGGCCGCCAGGGCCGCCGGCTCGACGTCGCCCGAGGCCGCGAAGATCAGATTCCGGCCGGCGAATTGCCTGCGGAAGTGCGCCGCGACCTCGTCGGCTGTCATGTTCTCGAGGTCGGCGCGCGATCCGTCAGGCGCGTGGCCGTAGGGATGGTCGCCGTACAGGTTCTTGGTGAAGAAGCGCGTGCACAGCGTCTGGTCGTCGTTGCGGGACTCGTCGATCTGCGCCTCGATCTCGCGGCGCGTGCGCTCCAACTCCGCCGCGCCGAGCTGCGGCCGCACCACGATGTCGCCGAGGATCGCGAGGAACCGATCCAGGTTGCGCGCCAGCACCTGGCCGACGAAGCGCACGGAGTCGGGATCGGTCTCCACGTCGAGGGTCGCGCCCAAGGCGTCGAGCGCCTCGTCGATCTGAGCGCGCGTGCGGCCTCCCGCGCCCCGGCGCGCCAGCTCCGCCGCCAGGTTGGTGAGCCCGTCGCGGTGATGGGGGTCGGTCGACGAGCCGCCGCGCGCGGCGACCACGACGTAGACCAGCGGGATGGCGTGGTTGGTCTCGACGATCATCAGCGAACCGGCCGGCCCCGCCTGGCGCACCACCGACGGCCGGCTCGCCGCTTCCGCTGCGCGTGCCGACGGCGTCATCGGGAAGAACCCGGAAGCGAGGCAGACAGAGAGAACAAAGGGAATCGCCGCAAACCTGTTGACGCTCACGATCGGTTCTTCGACACCGGCGCCTTGGCCGGCCGTTGCCCGCCGCCGCCCGCCGGTGCCGCGCCCGGCGGCGTCGCCACCACGACCGAGCGCGGTCCCGACAAGTAGCGGGTCGCGATCGCGCGCACGTCGGCGGCCGATACGCGCGCGTACTCGCCGCCGCGCGCGAACATCTGGCGAAAGTCGCCGCACGCGATCTCGAACTGCCCCAGCATCTCGGCGCGGCCGTGGCTCGATGTCAGCTCGCGCCAGAACTCGGTCTCGAGGCGCACCTTCGCCTTGTCGAGCTCGGCGGCCGGGATCGGCGTGCGCGCGAGCGAGGCGATCTCGTCGACGATGATCGCCTCGGCCTCGGCCGCGGTGTGCCCCTTGGTCAACTGCACCCAGATGCCGTACAGGCCCGGATCGCGCGTGGGCGCGATGTCACCGCGCGCCGACGATGCCAGCTCGCGCTCGACCACGAGCTTGCGGTAAATCCGCGACGACGGGCCGCCGAGCAGGAGCTCGTTGACGAGCTCGTAGGCGGCGCGGTCGGCGTCGGCCAGACCCGGCGCCGGGTAGCCGACGACCAGTCGGTCCGCCGGGACCGGCCGCACCAGCGTCGCGCGCACGTCCTCGGCCGGCGCGTGCTCGGGCTGCGCCACGGCACGCGGCGATTCCGCCATCATCGGGAGTCCGCCATAGGCGTGCGCGAGAGCTTCCAGCGTCGCCGCCTCGTCGATTCGGCCGGCGATCACCACGATCGCGTTCGCCGGATTGTAGAAGCGCCGGTAGAACGCCGTCGCCTTGGCTTCGGTGACCGCCTTGATGTCCTTCATCCAACCGATGACGGGCCACCGGTACGGGTGCGTGCGGAACGACTGCTTGTACATCAGCTCGTCGAGCGTCCCGTCGACGCTGTCCTCGACCGAGCCCAGCCGTTCTTCGGCGACGACGTCGCGTTCGTTGTCGACCTGGCGCTTGTCGAGCGCGAGGTTGACCATGCGATCGGCTTCCATGCCCGCGACGCGCGCGAGCTCGCCGGGCGGCACGTTGTCGATGTACGCCGTGAAGTCGTAGTAGGTCATGGCGTTCGCGTTGCCGCCCACCGCCTCGATCGCGCGGTCGAAGGCGCCGGCGGGCTGGCCCCTGGTCTGCGTGAACATCAGGTGCTCGAAGAGGTGCGCGAGCCCGGTTTGCCCCGCCGCCTCGTCCTCGTCGCGCGAGCCGACCCGGAACCAGGTCGTATACGCGATGCTGGTCGCCGTCGCGTCGGGCATCAGCACCGCGACGAGGCCGTTGTCGAAACGCCACTTGCTCGCGGTCAGCGTGCCGAGCGGCGCGCGCGCCACCTCCTGCGGACGTGCCAGAGGGGACGGCGACGACGCAGCCGGGCTGCCAGCCGCGTTGGGCGCGGCGCCGCTCTTGCTGCCCTTCATCGTCGAGCAACCGAGCGCGCAACCGAGCAGCGCCGCTGCGGCAGCGACGGCGATTGGTGACGGAGTGAATTCACGCGCGCCTATCATGCCATTCAAAATCGGACTGTCATCGCCAGGCTGAAGTCCTGCTCCGTGCGCCCGTAGGTTCCGTCGGCGGTCGGCCGCGCCAGGCCCTGCTGCCGCTTGATGCAGTTCGAGTTGGACAGATCGCCGCTGACCGGGGGTGCCATACACGCGGCGGCGGCCGTCGGGTCGAAGTTGGACGGGTGAGCGGTCACGTCCGGCATGTACGTGAAGCCGTAGCCGCCCGTCAACGATAGACCGCGCGTCACGCGCAGCTCGGCCATCACCATCGGCTGGATCTTGAAGCCGTCGACGGCGGCCGGGTTGACGTCGGCGGGCGAGACCGCGCTGGTCTCGAAGCGCATCGCCGCGCCCACGCGCAAGCGTTCGCGGATCCAGTAGGCCACGCGCACGCGCGTGTCCCAGACATCCTTGAATCCGCGGTGGAACGTGATGTGGTCGGGCAGGGCGGTCGGCAACGCCGGGCTGGTCAGCCGGATATCGATACGGTCCTGCAGGTGAAACCAGATCCAGCGCGCCATGACCGCGATCTCCAACCCCGCGCGCGGGTGCCAGGCCAGGCCGGCGATCCAGACGTCGGGCAGCTGGTAGACGATGTCCCCGAAGACGCAGCGATTGGCCTGGCCGCTGGCGCAGATCACCGGCCCGCCGCCGTTGGGCAGCGTCACCTGCGTCTTGTCGGCGGCGACCTCGATGCCGCCCACGTCGGTGCCGATGGGGCGGCTCGAGTAGGCGAGCCCGAACTCGACCGTCTTGCGCCGCCAGTAGATGCCGCCGCCCAGCGTGACCGAGAAGCGCGCGTCGGTGATGGACTGGCCGGAGTCGAGGTTGTAAATCGCGTCGGTCCCCGGGGTCTCGCTGCCAGGCATGGTCTGCTCGGCGAAGCTGAGGCGCCCGGTCGAGAACAGAAAGCCCGGCGCGACGCCGACGCGAAAGTCGCTGCCGAAGCGGATCGACAGCGCCGGCACCAGCGCCAGGTTGCGCAGGTCGACGTCGAGACGGTGGTAGCGCGTCGGCTCGGTGCCGGCGGCGTTCACCGAATAGTGGCTCTGCTCGACGTAGGGCTCGTAGGCCGCGAACCCGAGGGTGAACCGGTCGCCGCCGACGTCGGTGCTGATGGCGATGAACCCGCCGGGGCCGGGCGGCCACTGCAACGGCTGGGTCACGTCGTGCGCGGTCGCCGTGGGCAGCGGAGCCAGCGACAGGTCGGGCACGCCATGAGCGTCGACGCCGGTGCGCCGGACCGTGGTCGTGGACACGCGCGTGGTGCCGGCGATCATCATCTGGAACCCTCGCACCAGGCCGAGCGCGGCGGGATTCCAGTAAACCGCGCCGAGGTTCGCGGCCGTTGGACCATTGAAGCCGACGCCCCCGACGAACGGGTCATCGAGCGGCGCCGCCCCGCCGGTCCGCGCCGCGAGAGCCAGCGTGGCGAACGCCACCAGCGTCGCCGGCCGCTGGATGATCCGCAGGCTCATGAGCCACGCGACGTTAGCTGAACGATCCGACGCCAGCAACGTCCGTGGCGTCTGGGAATGCCCGTCCGCGCAATGCCTTGACGCTGCGATCGCCGCGTGGCTAACATCCGACCGATATGGGGAGAGCTGTGCTACACGTTCATTCTCCGTCGGTGAGAACCGTCGTGTGGCCACCCTCGTCCCGGCCCAAAATTGGGAGCCCCGAGAGGGTTCTCAGACCCTCCGAGCTCGCGCTGGTCGTGTTGCTCGCGGCGGTGGCCGGCGCGTGCGCGAAGCCGAGCTCCGACAACATCCAGCTCTGGAAGACCACGCAGAAAGGGCCGGAGCGGCTGCACGATGCGCTGGCCGATTCGACGGTCGCGCCACGGCTGCGCGCCGAGGCGGCGGCGGCCCTGGTCGACATCGGCCGCGCCGACGAAGCCGAAACGGTCATGGCGCAGATCCCGGCCGGCGAGCGCTCGGAGATCCTGAAGACGCTGATGCCGATCGACGAGGTCGCGATGAAGGACCCGTCGCCCGACAAGTCGCTGGCGGCGCGCGACGCGCTCTTCTCCGTGCGCGGCTACGCCACGCCCGAAGAGCAAAAGCAGATCGACGGCGCGCTCTTGCCGGCGATCGCCAACGACCTGCGCACCGGCCACCTGCGCAACGGGCGTCACTCGATCGAGAAGGTGCTGACCGCGATCGGGCCCGACAGCGGCGTGATGCTGGCCGACGTCCTCGGCGATACGGTGCCGTCGTTTCCGATGGCGGCGGATCTGCTGGGCAAGGTCGGCGACGAGGGCGCGCGCAACAAGGGCGCGACCGCGCTCATCGCGCGCGCGCAAAAGGAAAAGGCGAAGGACAAGGAAGTCTCGCCGTCGATCTGGAAGGCGATCGGCGCCGTCGGCGGCCCGGTGGCGACCAAGTTTCTCGAGGAGAAGGCGCTCGGCCCGAACCGCGACGAGGCGGCGAACGCGGTGCGCGCGCTCGGCCAGCGCCGCGACCCCCAGACGCTGCCGTTCGCGCTGAAGGTCGCGGGAGATCCCAAGGCGGACAAGCTGGTGCGCGACGAGATGTTCGGCGTCATCGAGGGCATCGGCGGCCTCGAGGCCCGCAAGGGATTGCTGGCGATCATCTCGTCGGATCGCGAGGAGCTGGTCCGTTACCGCGCGTTCGAGGTCGTGCTGTCGACGTCGAAGGCCGAAGGGATCGTCCCGGCGCTCGACGCCTTTCCGGCGGGGGCGGCGTACAAGAAGGTCGACGTCGACGATCTGCTGGTGCGTCTCATCGAGAAGCTGGGCGCGGCGGCGCGGCCGGCGCTGGTCCAGGCGCTCGACTCGCACGCGCCGCTCACGCGCATGACCGCGGTGATGGCGCTGGAGCAGGTCGGGGCGCGCGCCGATGCGCCGGCGCTGGCCAAGATCGTCGGCGACAGCACCTCGCTCAAGGGCTTCCCGAGCGGCGAGACCATCGGTAAAGAAGCTTCGCGCGTGGCTGAGGCGCTGAAGAAGAAGACGTGAAGGGCCGAGCCTGAATGTCGTCCGATTCCAACGGAAAACGCAGCCTGCGCCAGTTCCAGTGCAGCGACGTGCTGTGGGCGACCTTCCAGCGCATGGCCGAGGAACAGGACCGCGACATCGGCGAGCTGATCAGCGACGCGATGACCGCCTACGCGCAGCTGAGCGGGTACCAGACCGACGTCAACGAGATCGATCCGGCCGCGGGCGAATCGACGCCCCCGCCACCACCCGCGCCGCCGGGGCGGCCGCGCCTGACGCCGTCGACGCCGCTGCCGCCGTCCGCGACCCGGCTCGGACGCTCGGGCGGTACGCCGGGTCCGGGCGTCAACTTCGTGGCGCCGTCCTCGCCACCGCCACCGCCACGCGGCGCGCCCGTCCCCGACGCGGGGACGGCGGGCCCGCCCCCGCTGTACCTGGTGTTCGACAACCAGAAATATCGCATCGACAAGGACCAGTTCATCATCGGCCGCGGCGCCAAGTCGTCGGACCTGCCCATCAAGGACGGGAACATCTCACGCAAGCACGCCGCCGTGATCCGGCGCAACGGGACGTATTTCATCAAAGATCTCGGATCGACGAACGGCATCGACTTCAAGGGCATGCGCATCGACAACAAGCGCATCGACGAGGGCGACACCTTTCACCTGTGCGACTACGAGCTGAAATTCACTTATAAGCGGTAAGCGTGCAGGAAGTTGCAGTGCCGGTGAGCGCGGGGCTCGGCCTCGACGACGGGATCGATCACGTGCCGGGCGTGGGCCCACGGACCGGCGAACGCCTGCGGGCGCGCGGGTTGGCGACGATCACGGATCTGCTGTTTCATCTGCCGCGCCGCTACGACGATCTCCGGCGGGTGACGCCGATCGCGGCGCTGGCGTCGGTTCCGTCGGGGACGACGGTTTTGGTGCGCGGAACGGTGGCGCGCGTGCGGATCTTTCCGCATCGTTTGCTCGACGTGTTCGTCGAGCAGGATGGCATGCGCGTGCGCGCGCGGTGGTTCCGACCGCCGCGCGGCATGCAGAAGAGCTTCACCAAGGGCGCGGCCGTCGCGCTCGCGGGTCCGTTGCGGCGACTCGAAGACGGGGCCGGCGAGCCGGACCTCGGCTTCGAGCTCGTCCAACCGTCCGTGCAGCGGCTGGGGCCGGGCGAGCCGGAGAGACCGGCAGACCTCGGCGCGGGCATTCGCGCGCGTTACCCGGCGATCACCGGCGTCGGCGCGCGCGTGCTGGAAAAGGTCATCGCCACCGCGGTCGACCGTTACGGTGAGCGCGTGCCCGAGGCGCTCGGCGCGCAGATGCGTGCGCGGCTGGGATTGCCGCCCATCGGCGCGGCGCTGCGCACGATCCACGCGCGGCCGGGGTCGTGGTCGGACGAGTCGTCGCCGGACGAGCTCGCGCGGCAGCGCGCGTCGGCACGACGGCGGCTGGCATTCGAGGATCTCCTGGTCGTGCAGCTGGGCCTGGCCGCCGGGCGGCGGCAGGCGCGCGCCGGCGCGGCGCGGGCTTGCGCGGATGTCGACGTCGGCGCGGTTCTGCGCGCGGTTCGCGCCGCGCTGCCGTTCGAGCTGACCGCCGCGCAGGCGCAGGCGATCGACGACATCGCCGGGGACATGGCGCGACCCCACCCGATGCAGCGCTTGCTGGCCGGCGACGTCGGCAGCGGCAAGACCGCCGTCGCGTTCGCGGCGGCGGCGCTCGCGGCGGCCGCGGGCGGGCAAACGCTGTTGATGGCGCCGACCGAGGTGCTGGTCGAGCAACACCTGCGCACGCTGACCGCGCTCGCCGCGCGCCTCGCGGGCTCCTCGTTGCGCGCGGCGCGCTTCACGTCGTCGATGTCGCGTGCCGAGCGCGCCGAAACGCTCGCCCGCTGCCGCGCCGGCGAGATCCAGCTGCTGGTCGGGACGCAGGCGTTGCTCGAGTCGCCGCCCGACTTCGCCGACCTGACGCTGGCGATCGTCGACGAGCAGCACCGTTTCGGCGTCGCGCAACGCGCGCGCCTGCGCCGCGCCGGCGACGGCGGCTCTGCGCTCATTCCGCACCTGCTGGTGATGTCGGCCACTCCGATCCCGCGCACGCTGGCGCTGACGCTCTATGGCGATCTCGACGTGACCTTCCTGCGCGAGCTGCCGCCGGGCCGCCAGCCGGTCGAGACCGAGATCTTGTCGGGCGACGAGGGGCGCGCGAACGCGCAGGCACGCCTGGAAGCCGCGGTGCGCGCCGGTCGGCAGGCGTACGTGGTCTGTCCGGTGCGCACGCGCGCCGAGCGCGCAGGCGCGATCACCGCGGTGGCGCGCGCCGCCGAGCTGCGCCGCGCGCTGGGACCGGCGGGCGTCCGCGTCGGGCTGCTGCACGGCGAGCTCGATGCCGCCACGAAAGAGGCGCGCCTGCGCGCGTTCGCGGGCGGCGCGATCGACGTGCTGGTCGCCACCACGGTGATCGAGCTCGGCATCGACGTACCCAACGCAACCGTGATGCTGGTCGAGGAAGCCGACCGTTTCGGCCTGGCGCAGCTGCACCAGCTGCGCGGGCGGGTAGGGCGCGGCGCATTCGGCGGCGCCTGTCTGCTGTGCACGACCTCGGCGGTGCCGGCACATGGCGATGCGGGACAGCGGCTGGCCGAGCTCGCGGCGACGCGCGACGGATTTCGCATCGCCGAAGCCGACCTGGCGCTGCGCGGGCACGGCGACATCTTCGGGGCGCGCCAGGCGGGCACGCCGCGCTGGCGCTGCGACGATCCGGCGGCCTACGTCGATCTGCTGGAGCTGGCCCGCGTCGAGCGCGACCGCATCGAAGTCGACGATCCCGCGCTGGTGCGCCCCGAGCACGAGCGCCTGCGCGCCGCGGTGCTCGCGCGCTGGGCAGCCGGAGCGGTGTACGGCGCGGAGACCGGATAGGCGGTATGGACCCCGCCGTGGATTCGAATCCGTCGAGCAGCCGTGCGGCGAACACGGGCGCCGTGCGTACGTCACCGTGGATCTGGCCGCTCGCCGGCATCGTCGGAGGCAGCCTCGCTGGCATCGGCGATGCGCTCACGGCGGTGCTCCGCGGCATCGGCGGCCTGGGCTGGCCCAAGGCGATCTGGTTGGTGCTGCTGGCGGCAAGTCTGCTGGGCGCGGTGGGGCTGGTCGCGGGCCTCGCGATCCGGATCGGGGAGGGGATCGTCGCTCCTCCGAGCCGGCGCGAGCGCCGGCGGCGGGCGACCCAGATCGCGGCGGCGCTGGTGACGGCGCCGCTCTGGCTCTATGACGGGGTCGCGATGTTTCGCGGCCATCGCGCGGCCGAGATGCCGGCGCACCACGTCCTGTCCCTGCTCGTCGCGGTGATGGGCGCGACGCTGACCTATCATGCGGCCGGCCGCTTCACGGACCTGCTGGCGCTCCTGCCCGGCGCGACGCGACCGCAGCGCAGGCGCATCCGCGCCACGGCCCTCGGCCTGGCGGGGCTGGCGATCGCGCTGCAGATCGCGAACCGCGAGGTCCTGCCGCGGCTCTACGTCTGGTTCCACATTTCGCTCTCGATCGGGACCCTGGTCCTGGCGGTGCTGGCGGCCCGGCTGCTCCTGGGTTTGCTTGCCGGTGGCGTTCCGCGGCCGGGGCCGGCGTTCCGATGGCTGGCGGGTCTCACGCTGGTGCTGCTCGCGATCGGCGCGGGCGGAGTCTGGCAGCTGCGACGCAGCCAGATCCTGCGTTTCGCGTCGTACGAGCGCACGGCGATCGTCGGCCTGGTGCTGCACGCGGTGCCGCTGTCGCTGGCGCCGCTGACCGTAGCCGCCAGCGAGCGCGAGGCGGCCGAGGCGGCGCTGCCGCCGCTGCCCGAAGGGCCGCGCCGCCCCGACGCCGACGTCGTGGTGATCACCATCGATGCGCTGCGCGCCGACCACGTCGGTGCCTACGGCTACAAGCGACCGACGACGCCCCACATCGACGCGCTCGCGCGCACCGGCACGCGCTTCGAGCGGGCGTACGCGCAGGCGCCGCACACGTCGTTCTCGGTGGCGTCGATGCTGACCGGCAAGTATTTCCCGACGCTGGCGCGGCTGGCGCCCGGCGAGGCGCACGACCCGATCGCGACCATGCTGCGCCACGACGGCTGGCGCACCGCCGCGTTCTTTCCGCCCGCGGTCTTCTTCGTCGACGCGCAGAAGCTGAAGGCCTACGCCGACACCTACTTCAACTTCGAGTACGTGAAGTTCGAGTACCTCGATGCCGAACGCCGGGTCGACCAGATCGAGGCGTATTTCGACACGACCAAACCGCCGAAGGCGTTCGTCTGGGTGCACTTCTTCGAGCCGCACGAACCGTACGAAGCGCACGCCGACTTTCCGTTCGGACCGACCGACATCGATCGCTACGACAGCGAGATCGCCTACGTCGACCGCGCGATCGGCCGGCTCGTCGCGTACCTGCACCGCACCCGCCCGCGCGCGATCATCATCCTGGCCGCCGATCACGGCGAGGAGTTCGATGAGCACGGGGGGCGTTACCACGGCTCGACGCTGTACGACGAGCAGCTGCACATCCCGCTCATCGTGAACGTCCCGGGCGTGGCTCCGCGCGTGGTGCCGAACCCGGTGGAGCTCATCGACGTCACGCCGACCGTGCTGAACCTGCTCGACATCCCGGTGCCGGCTCGCATGCGAGGAACGGACCTCGGCCCCTGGCTGGCGACGCCGCCGGCTGACCCCGACCGCTTGCCGCCGGCGTTCGCCGAGGTCGAGGACAAGCGCATGATCGTCTGGCGCAAGGAGAAGCTGATCTGCGACCTGAACTGGGGCTTTTGCGCCTATTACGACCTGTCGACCGATCCCGGGGAGAAGCGCAACCTGGCCGACGAGCGGCCCGAACGGACGGCCGCGCTGCGCCGCATGCTCGACGACTGGCTCGACGGGCACATGCGGCTCGAGCCGTTGCTGGCGCGTGGGGAGTCGAATCCCGAAGGCGGGCCGGTGCCGCGCGCGATCGAGCGTGGCCGGCTCGGCGATCTGCTGGCGGCGCCCGATCTGGGTGCGCTGCTGGTGTCGCATGAATCGCTGGCGATCCGGCGCGAGGCGGGCGAGCTGCTGCTGGCGCTGCCGCCCCGGCCAGAGACGGCGGCCTTCTTCGCGCAGGCGATGCACGATCGCGACGTGGCCGTCGCCGATTGCGCGGCGATCGGCGCGGTTCGGCTGGGTGACGTCGGTGCGAGGGAACGCGTCCACGCGGTCGTCGCCAACCCGTCGGCGGCCCGCCTGCTGCGCATTCGCGCGGCGCTGGCGCTGGCGAAGATCGGCGACACGAGCGGTGTGCCGGCCATGAACGAGGCGCTCGACCACTGCGACGACGTGCTGCTGTGCCGGCTCATCATCATCACGCTTGGCCAGCTGCATGATCGGCGCGCGGTGCCGGCGTTGCTGGCGCACTTGCCCGAGGTCCAGAACCGCCGTGAGATGGTCGATGCCCTGGGCGCGATCGGCGATCCGGCGGCGTGCGACGCGCTGGTCGAGCGCCTGCACGCCGACAGCTATGTGCCGGTGCGCGTGCAGGCGGCGAAGGCGCTCGCCAAGCTGGGCGAACCGTCGGTGATCCCGGCGCTGGAGCACGCGCTCAAGCAGGAGACCGAGACCACGGTCATCGCCGCGACGCAGGAAGCGCTGGCGACGCTGCGGGCGCGCGCGTCCCCGACGCGCTAGCGCCGGCCCCCCTCACCCCGACCCCGGGTTTGGGTGAGGAGGTCCCCCCAGCAGCTATGTCGCCGCCGTCGACGCGCGCAGCCAATCCAGGTACGCCGCGCTGCCCTCCTCGACGGCGAACGCGAGGATCTCCGGGACCTCGTACGGGTGC
>Ga0265314_10001273_pt1 | contig 28685 bp, 14 predicted proteins | sample 4126metaG_FD_203106 | JGI IMG/M metagenome (GOLD analysis project Ga0265314, IMG submission 203106) | Rhizosphere microbial communities from Carex aquatilis grown in University of Washington, Seatle, WA, United States - 4-1-26 metaG | ecosystem: Host-associated > Plants > Roots > Rhizosphere >... | reverse complement strand
CCAACGTCTGGCAGGAACACCCCTTTTACAATATTTTCGATAAGACCAAGTCCGTGTACGTGCGTGTGGTCCTGACCTCCCACAACGCGATGGTTTTTGCGGGGCCGGATGGGCTTAATTGGCGCAAGCTCGACGATCTGGGCGGACGTCCAGTCGAAGGAATACCTCCGAAGATCATGCTCGGGCGCGGCTGGCAGGCGGACAAGAACGATCCCAACCGCAAGCCGGACCTGGCCAACGATTACTACATCGAACCGAACAACAAGCCCATCCAAACGACGATCTTCAGAAATTTCCGGCTGTACGACGGAACGCGACCGATGCCCAACGACGCCCCGGCGCTCGAGAAAAAGGACAACTGGCAGCAGTCACTGGACGAAGTCGAGACGCTTTTCACGCCGCCGCAATGGACGCTACTCGGACCGCGGCCCGACAAGGATTACCGCCTGGTCAAGCAGCCGCTGATTCCGGACCAGACCGACGATTGGACCAAGCCGCTGAACGACGAATCAGGCTCGCCGTTCAAGCTGCGCGTCTGGAAGCGCCCTGAAGGCGACCTGGGCTGCCAGGTGAATCTGGCCGAAATCCTGGACATCGCGCATCCGGCCATGGGCTACGCGCGCGCGGAGATCGACTGGCCGATGGACGGCCCGGCATACCTGTGGTTCGACACGCCCAACGCGGTCTCGATTTCCCACAACGGGCACGTGGTCTTCCAGGATCTGGCGCCAAACCAGTGGCGCCCGGCCTTTAAAGATGCGCGCAGCGTCGCGCTGGCGATGAAGAAGGGCAAGAACTACCTCAAGCTGAAACTCAGCACGAACGGCGGCGGCTGGTGGTACTTCGCGCGGCTGGAACGCATGGATCCGGGCTACCGCATTTTGCTGCTCGAAAAACTGCTCGAACTGTACCCGGAAGAAGCGGGCGCGTGGCGCGGCGTTGAAGCACGGCTTGAGATTATCCGGCGCTACGTGCAGATGAACAACTTCCCGGGTGCGTGCGCGGCGGCGGGCAAGGCCGTCGAGGCCTTCGCGCAGAACGAAGAAGCGCGCGCGCAGGCACTGGCCGAATGGATCAATTTGCTCGAATCCCTGCGCGACTGGGATGGCCTGGCCAGCGCAGGCAATAGCTATCTGACCAAGCACCCGCGCGACATGGGCTTTGTCACCGCGATGCGCGCGTGCGTGCTGGGCGAAGTATTGAGCGGCAAAGGCGACGCCGCGGAAGCGCGCGTTAAACAGTGGCTCGACGCGCACGGCGGCGATGCTCGCGAAGCCTGGGTCCTGCGCCTGCTGGCCAATGCCTACGCGGCCTCGGGCCAGCAGGACAAAGGCTGGGCGACGCTGGAACGCATCACCGACCGCCCCACCGTGTCCGCCGACGAACGCGCGCGGGCGGCTTTCGACGCTGCGGTGGGCCGGCTGTACTTCGAAATCGACCGCGTGAACCGGAATGAAAAGCTCGATCCCAACCGCCTGCCCGCGGCCTGCCATGCCGCGCAAAAAGGCATCGCCTGTCTGCCCGGCGCGAAAAATCCGATGGTGCAGGCGTTCGTGGCGGACGCCGAAGCCGATCTGAAGGCCGGAAAAATCGAACGCGCCGCGCTGGGGTATTGGGGCGCGATGTACCTGTGCTGGTGCGCGTCCGATCCCACCTCCGCCTACCACATGGCCATCAGCAAGGGCTACAAGCTGCCCAGTCCGACAATCGACCCCAAGACCGGCACGGTACCCGATATGGGCGCCTTTCAGCGCGACCGCTGGAAGATTATTACGCCCGCTTTCGCCGGACCGGTAAAAGCCGGTGATAAGTGGCGCGCCATCGGCCCTTTCGATGCGGCTGAAGGTGCGGCGTTGTCGGCAACCTTCGGCCCCGAAGCGAATCCGGACTACAACGCCAAGTTCAACGGGCGCGGCGGCCAAAAGGGCTGGGTCGAGATCGATCCGGCAAAGGGCGGCACCGAGTTTGGCACCGACCTGAATCAATTCCTGGGCGATTGCCGCGGCGGCTGCGCGTTTGTGGGCATCGATCTGGATGTCGCGCAAGCCACGACGACCAACCTGAATATTTCCGAACGCGCCGGCTGGGCCGCGTACCTCGATGGGCAACTGCTGCAAGCCAAGCCGGAAGACGGCTTCACACTCGACGGCACGCGCATGCCTCTGGATTTGAAGCCCGGCCATCACCACCTCGTGGTCAAATTGCTCTGCCCCGGCGACGGACCGTTGTCGTTCCGCGTGCGCGTCGACGATGAACCGGAAGTAGGCATGAACGTGCTTTTGCTTTGCTGGGCCACGCGCGAACTGAACCAGATTCGCTTCCTCCAGCAGTGGCGCGGGGACTTCGAATGGTGGATGGGCTTCGCGTACAACAAAATCAATGCCGATGCCTACCGCACGCTGGGCGAAGCGTACTGGATCATGTTTCCGAACATCGCGGCGTCGTGGCGCCCGGTGGTGCTGCAGCGCACGCGCGACGCCGGCGAGTACGCCGATGCATCCGACGGCCTCCGCAGCCTGTTGATGGATTACGAAGCGGAGCTGCCCTACCCCGAACGCGACGATCGCTATTGGGGCGCGGTCAACATGCTGGCCACCTCCCTGATCGCCGAAGGTGAACCAGGCGCTGCCGACGAAATACTAAAGGAGTGCCTCGCGCGCTATCCCAGCGCCTCAGCGTACTATGGCGAAGCGCTGGTGCGGCGCGGCTGCCTGCGGCGCGACTTCTCGATCGCGCAAGCCGGCCAGGCGTTCTTCGACCGCGCGTTCCGCGGCTACAATTTCCATTCTGTGGTTCAGCAACACACGCAGGCGGCGTTTTCGGTGATGGGCCAGAAGATCGAATACGGCCAGGCCGACATCAACATGGAGACGGAATCCGCGATCAAAGCCGCCGAACGCCAGCTTGGCACCCGCACGCCCGAAGACGTGGAGCGCGCGGTCCGCAACCTGAGCGAAGTGCTGCGTTCGGGGGTCGCGAGCGTGCTGGCACTCGCGCAGCAAGGTTTTTATCCGCGCTACGTCGGGGCACGCGAACGCGTACGACTGCTTTTGAGCAACCTGAAGGACGACAGCCTGGAGACCTACCGCAAGGCGGTCTCGGGCGCATCGGAACAGCAATTTTCAATCGCACAAGCGGCGGCCTCGACCACAGGACTGGAAGCCACCGCGCAGAAATTCCCCAACACCTCCGCCGGCGTGCAGGCGCTCAACCACGCGGCGAACCTGTACATGGATCGTGGGCAGTACGCGCAAAGCGCGTCGTTGCTGCGATTGTTGCTGCGCGATTACAAGGGTTCTGAATTCTTTTCGGAGCCCGCCGCGGTGGCGAAGCTGGGTCGCTGCCTGGCACTGGACGGGCAATACACGGCTTCGAAGCGCCAGGCCGAGATCCTCGCGAAAGACTACGCCGCGGAGAAATTCGATTTCGCAGGCCGGCCGGTCTCAGGCCAGGAGTACGCGGCAACGCTGCGGGCTTTCATCGACAAAATTGCGGCGGGCGTGCCGACCGAGCAAGCCTCCGGCACCGACACTTACATGGGCGGGCCGGCGCGTGCAGGCGCGCCGCTGACCAGTCCGGCGCCGCAAACCGGCCCCGTGGCTTGGGCGCGCCTGAGCCCCGCTTCGGCGTCGATGGATTTCGCGCGCTCCTGCATCTGGCCCGATCCGTTCTCACATCTGCAAAGCCATCCGATCGCCGCCGGCGGAAAAGTCTTCCTCACGTCGCTGGAAGGCGTACAGGCCATCGACCAAGCCAGCGGTCAGACGGCCTGGTCAGAAGTCTGGTCGTCGAACGGCGCCTTCAAGCCGCGCCTGTTTTCTGGATTCCCCACAAGTTGCCCGACGGTGCGCGACGGCTACCTCTTTATGCGCGCATACAACGGCGCGCGCACCTCGATTCAGTGCTTCCGCACCGATTCCGGACGCCAGCGCTGGACCACCGCGGGGCTGCCGGAATTCCGGGACAGTTTCTGGATCAGCGATCCGGTCGTGGCCTACGGGCTGGCAATCGCAGAATACGTCGATGTGGGCGACCAGAACTTGCACGGCATCGCGGCACTCGACGCCGAGACCGGCCGCCTACGTTGGAAGCGCCCGCTCATGACCGGCAACACGGGCTTTAAAGCGGGCAACGATTATCTGCCCACCACATTCCACGTGGGTCCACCCGCAGCGGACGCCGGAACGCTGTTTGTGACCACGGGTGTCGGCGCAATTGCCGCGGTCAACGCGTTCAGCGGTGAAGTCGTATGGATGACCGCATACCCTCGCCTGGGCTTCCAGTATTGGGAAGGCGGCAACTCGGGCATTCAGCAGGATTTCCGGCTCTCCTATGTGAAGCTGCTCGCGCGCGAACCCGGTTCACCGGTGGTCGCTGAAGACGTGGTCATCGTCGCGCCCCGCGATTCGATGACCCTGCTCGCGCTCGACCGCGCCACAGGCCAGGTGCGCTGGAAGCAGGAACTCTTCGACGAACGCTTTGTCGCGGGCACCTGCGAAGACCTGGTCCTGGTCGTCGATGGACGCGTCCGCGGACTGAAGACTTCCAACGGCGAAACCGCGTGGAGCTACGACCTGAAGGGCGAACGCTGCTTTGGCGCGCCGGGATATTCCGGCGGCGTGCTGTACGTGCCGACCAGCGAAGCGCTTTACACCTTCGAAGCCAGGACGGGCAAGCTGCGCGCCCGGCAGGCCTGGGATCCGCGCGTCGGGCCGCTGGGCAATCTGCTGGTCCTGCCTGACCGGGTCGTGGGCGTCGGCGAACAGAAGACGGCCGCCTTGGCCCCCAATGGCGCAGGTACGATCGAGCTGCCCTACTTTGAAGCGCAGGGCCTGGAGCAGGCAGGCAAACTGGAAGAGGCGGCGCAACGCTACCTGAAGGCGGCCGAGACGCGTCCGGACGAATTCCTGCCGGCCCTGCGCGGGCGCATCCGCGTGCTGGAACGGCTGGGCAAACAACCGGAGGCGCTCGCCGATGTCGACCGCCTGCTTGCGGGCAAGGAAGGACTGGCCAAGGCGCCGGACGGCCTGTGGAAGATTTCGTACGCCACGTTGAGCGAAGCCCTGCACACGCGCCTGGGCGCGCCGGCGCCACCGGAACAACCCGTGACCGGCGAACTTTCCGGCACGCCGGTGTACGCGTGGCATCTGGACGGCACCGACCCCAAGCTGAGCATGCCGACTGACGGCCCGCAGGATCGGTTTTTCGTGCAGGCCGGCAATTTCCTCTATCACCTGCGCGCGTCGGCCAAGCTCGACGTGCTCTGGCAGGCGTATTTCGGTTCGGACCTGACGGGGTTCAGGGTCGGCAAGGGCGTGGTCGCGGCCTGGGGTGCGCAGCGCGCGGTGTTCTTCGACCGCGACACGGGGGAGCAGATCTGGGAAAAATTCGTCCCCACTGACAAAAAGAAGCGCCGCGCGCGCGCGGCGGGTGGGTTCTCCATGGTCGGGATGGACGAGCAGTACGCGGTGCTGGCGGCCGCACAGACGCTCTTCTGTTTTGACTTGCGCACGGGCAAGGAACGCTGGGCCAACGAATGGCGCAACGGCGAGCGTCGAACGATTTTCCTGGGCTGCGTTGGCGGCAAGTGCGTCGAAATCAACGGGCATAGCGGCATCGACATGTTCGTCTCGACCTATGATCTGGCCACCGGGAACCTGGTCTCGCGGCAGAACCTCTGGCACCAGACGCACGCGACTTGGGCCTATCCTTCACCCGATGGCAAATACGTGATCGTGCGGCCCTTCGCCAACAAGCTCGCAGCCATCGATCTCTCTAAGGGCACCAAGGCCTGGGAAATCGACGTGCTTAACCTGTTCATTAACGATTGGCCGAATTACGGGCTCGAATTCGACGGCAACAACATCGTCTACTGGGGCGAATCGCGCGAAGGCGGCGAGCGCGGCTGGTTCACCTACCTGATCAACCTAACGGATGGCAAAGTCCTGCGCAAAGTTTCGAGCGGGCACTGGGCAGGCAACAGCTTTGTGCAGTTTTCGGATGCCTGGGGCAAAACAATCAGCCGAACCGATGAAGAGAACGGCCAACCGAAGCGCATCTGGCAGGTCACGCTCCCGGATCAACAGGTCCAGGGCTTCAATCTCCAGAAGGTGAACGCGGCGAAGGATCGCCTGTACCTGCTCTTTGCACAATCGATCGACTGGCCATGGGAACAATTCACGCTGCGCGTCATGGACTGGAACACGGGGCTCTTGATCCGCGACGAATATCTGCCCGGGATTCCGCCGCGCCGGCAGGACCGCAGCTTCAAGACCGCGTTCTTTCAGCGCGGCAACCTGCTCCTCTATACGGCGCAGGATGGTCTTTACGCGCTGCAATTCGAAGATTCATCGAGAGAAGAAGCGGCGGCGAAGGTCCGCACGCGTCTGGCCGAACCGGCCTTGAGCGCGGGCGAACGCCGTGCGGCGCATCGCTCCCTGGCGCTGCTGGACATGCCCGGGATTCAGGCGTTCCTGGCGCCAAATGCGGCGCGCGCGGACGGCAATTTCGCCGAATGGGCCACGCAGGATCCGGTGGCGCTCGAAAAGCTTCAGGACTTCGTACCGCTGGTCGAAAACGCGGAATGGCACGGCAAGGACGATCTGTCGGCGCGCGTACATTGCGCGTGGAACCAGGAAGGCCTGCTGATCGCGGTCGAAGTGCGCGACGACAAATTCGTTGCGCCGACGACCGGCTCAGGCAGCGCCTCCGGCGACAGCGTGCGCGTGTACCTGAACGGGTACTCGTACACACAGTACGGTTTTGACAAACGCGAGAACGTTTCGTGTTGGCTGGGCCGCGTGGACGGCCGCGGCGCGGTGGTGCAGGAAACCGCATCGCCGGAAGGTTCCGACGCCAAAGTCAGCGGAACGGTTGTGCCTGCGCCCGACGGCAAAGGCATGCGCTATGAGCTCTTCGTACCGTGGGCCATTGTACGTGTGCAGGGGCATTTGCGTCCGGGCGACCGCAAAGATCTGCGCCTGGGTGTGGCGGTCTATGACGATGACGGCGAAGGCGTGAAGGGCGCGCTGGAATGGGGCGGCGCGTTTGCCGACGGCGAACTCGTGCCCGGCGCGCTGGGCCAGGTCTCGCTGCTCGATATCTCGCGCGAAAAGATCGAACGATTCCGCAAAGTCATCGCCAAGATTCCGGATTCTGCGGAAGCGAAGGCCTATATCGACCTGATCCTGCTCAGCAAACGCGGGCCGAAGGCCGACCAGGAACGCATCGAAGAGCTCGAAGGCTTGGTGAAGACTTACGCGCAGACACAACTGGCGGCATATGTGCTTTCGCGCCTGCGGAACGAGTACCAGCGTGCGGGTGACGCCAACCCGACCACACGTGTGGTCGCGTTCGGCAAATCCGCGAATGTCGCGCCGCAGGTCTTGGGCAAATTCACCGACCAGGCTTTCCGCATCTGGGTGCTCCCCGATGCGAAGACGCCGCCTGCGATGCTGATGGTCCAATTCAATCTCAAGAATGGCGGTTGGTGCCGGCGCGCCTACTGGGGCGAACCACGCGTCGACTGGGGCCGCGACCAGACCCCCGAGCGCATGCCGATGGGCAAGATGCCCAAGCCCGGCGAATGGACACAGCTCGAAATCCGGCCTGTCGACTTTGGGATGGATGACGAGCAGGTGGTCGGCGTGGCGTTCACGTCATTCGGCGGGCTCCTGCACTGGGACCAGGCCACGGTCCAATCGCCGGGCGGGCAACAGCTCACTCTGGTCGAAGACGGCCTGCCCGACAAATTCCACTTTGAAGGCAACCCGCTCCAATTTGTCGACAATCCCAAGAAGAGCGGCGCGAAGTCTTGGACCGGCGGACCCACAAGCGGCGTGCTGAATTCGCATATGTCCACGCCGGACGGAACCCCGTGGTTCAGCTTCAGCCCCAAGAAGGAACAGCCCGCACCTACCCCGGTCGACGCGGCCAAAATCCAGGCCGTATACCGCGACGCCGCATCGCTCGTGCCCGACACGCCGGAAGCGCAGACCTTCCTGATGCGCGTAATCGACCAATACCCGCCAGCGGACCGCGTACGAAAAGGCTTGGGCGAAATCGAAGCGTTCCTCAAGAAAAATCCGAGCGCGCAGCCCGCGATTCAATTGATCAGTATCGCCCAGGATTGGTACCGGCAGACGGGCGAACCCAATCCGCTCAAGCGCTGCGAAGAGCTAATGCAGACCTGCAATCTGGCCCGCGACGTGCGCCGCAACTTCTACAAGCAGTACACGAGCATCTGGTACGAATGGCACGTCATCGGCCCGTGGCAGGCGCAGGGCGAACGCCGCGGCATGGAAGTCCCCACGGACGTCGAAAAAAACATCGATCACGTGGACCTCGAGAAGAAGCATAAGGGGCCTTTCGATCTGGAGCTGGCCTGGATGAAGGTCAATCCGAAATACGACGACAAGGGCAAACAGGTCAAGGACCTGCCTCCAGTGATCGACCTGAATCACTTCCTGCTTGTAAAACAGTTGAAGTCGGAAGCGACCAAGAAGCGCGACCTCGAAGCCGGCCCGCACTTCGCTTATGCATTCAAGGAAGTCACCGCGGCCGATGCGCGCTCCGCGTGGCTGTACTTCGGCGCGCAGGATATGGCCAATGTCTGGGTGAATGGAAAGAAAGTGGTCAACGAGCGCCAGACCTGGCCGGAGAAAGATCAGCAGGCCGTGGCGATTCAGCTAAAGAAAGGCAAGAACGAGATCCTGATCAAGATCGGCTGCCAGAATGGCAAGCTCTCGTTTGCCGCGCGCATTGCCGACGAATTTGGTCAGCCAATCGAGGGCCTGCCCAAGGAGTAGCCTTTCGGGTTACTTGCTTGCGCGCTCGAACAATTCTTTCAGCGTGAAGTTCGTGCCGGCCACGCGCGTGGACATTAAATTGCCGCGCGTGATTGCGACCTGCAACGCGCGCTCGTCGGGCGAGAAGACGATCGTGTGCGTGTTAACCGCGGCTTCCTGCTCGCCGCCGATCAGAATTTTGCGCGCATCAGGCACACCAATTTCCTTTGCGCCCTTCGCGAATGCCTCGATGCCGTCGGTGATGCGGGAAAAGCGCCCGCATTCCTCCGGCTTGCAACGCACGCAAAAATGATTCGTCACGACCAGAAAGCCGTCCGCGTCCTGACGCCGCACGCCCACGGCGTCGGGGCCTTCCGCGCAATGCGAATCGAATTCGAGCACCGCCGCGGGTGCGGTCTTATGCTTGGTCGCGGCTTCAGTAGGCCAGGACAGGTGAAAAATATTTCCGCCGCACACGGGCTTCTCGTTGACCAGCTTCAGGGCCTGTTTCACGGGTTCTTCGTCGCCCATCGGATCGACGCTTTCGATAATCCGTCGCAGCAGCATCCCGCGCGGCATGAAGCCTTCCTTTGCGCCGCCATCCTTGGAATTGTACGCGTCATGAATGCATGCGACAAAGCCGTTCGCATTCATCGCCGAATACGCGCCGGTCAAGCCGGGCCAGCCGACCCCCACCCACGCCAGGCGCGCTGGCAAATCTCCGCGTTTGGGCAGTGCGTCCATGGCGAACACCACCTGGTTCGCGATCGCTTTGCCGCCAATGGGAAAATCAAGGTTGCGGCCGTGCAGCACGTGCCCGCCGGAGGCCAACTTACCCCAGACCGTAAAGCCTGAGCAACCCGGCCCGAAGTAATCGGGGACCGCATTGATGCCATACAGATCATCGATGGTCAGCTTGCGCTTTAAGGTCGGCGAATTGAGCCCGTCTGCGCCAACGCGCGCCACGAGGCCCTCCCAAATACCTTCGAACTCCGCTTTCGCATCAGCGTCGTAGACAAACTTTTCCTTGGCCCACGGAATCAGCTTCTTCTCGAATTTATCACCGCCAAAATTGGGGAGGCTCTGTAACGCGCCTTCGACGCTTTCGAGCATCTGATCCGCAAGCAGATACCCATGCGCAAAGCCGCGCTCCTTCATGTTGTCGCCAAAGAGGCGCAGCACGCGCTGGTTCTTCAGGACCACAAGTTCGCCAGCTTTTGCGGCACGTTCCTGGGCGGTTTCGGCGGAAACCGAATACGCCGTCAGCAAAACCAAGGCAAGCAAGAATGGTCGCAAACGCATGGGGGTACCTCGAGGGCCAAGCCAACCGTAATTAAGACGTGGAATTGTGGTCTTCTCTTCGAACTTCGTCAAGCGGGACGGGCAGAAACCTTGCGGAAGCGCTCGCGCAGGGCCGCAAATGCTGAATTTCGCTCCGGAGCGATCGGCGTTCCGCCAAAATGCATGAAAACCTTGAACGCCGAATTGCCGCTCTTGTCGAAGAATTGCACGCTAAGCGTATTCACGCCGTCCATGTGGCTGGGCTTTTCTACCGCAAAGGCGCGCGCGCGCTGCTCGTGCCGGATATGCATGTCGAGCGAATCCGTTTGCACGTTAAAGAACGGGCCGGTTAGCGAGAAACCGCCGAACGCGCCGTGGACTTCCAGCGTCGCGGCCTGATTGGTACAGATTACGTGGCATTTGCCGAAGGCTTCGAACGCGCGGAAGAGTTCTTCCCAGCGCGCGGTGTCCAATTCGACGACCTGCGTTTCGGGCAAGCACGCGATCACATCGGCCTCGGGCACGCCCAATTGGCGCGCCAAAACCACGGTTAGCTGGCGGGGATTGGCGGCGAGCGCCGCGCAAATCTGTTCGGTGGTGGCGGGCATAACGGGCGCGCGTGGAGGGCTGCTACTCCTCTTTCTTCTTCTCTTCATTTCCCGTCGCGGTCTGAAGGCGCTCGGGGAAACAATAGTCTTCCAGCACGCGAAAGCCTTTAATGGACTCCGGCGTCAGCGCGTAAAAATATTTTACCGGACCTTTGTGCACAGCCATCCAACCTGAGGTGTAGCAGATCAATACCTCAATCGTTTTCGAATTCTTCTCGATCCTGAACGCTATGCTGGGTTTGAAGGTGCCCCTGCCTTCGTAGCCATACGATTCCGGCTTCTTAAGCAAGGCCTGCAGCATATCGGCGGTTTCGCGGTGGTCGATCTTGCGTTCAACGATGACCGGCTTGCCGTAGAGGTGCGTGCGCACATCTGGATCGCCGATCAAAATACTGCCGGTGGGCTTGAGTTCGAAGGCGCTCAATTCGCCTCCATCAAAATTTTCAAGCAGCCCGGTGACTTCCTTCGCGGCGGTTGCATCGCCGACGCGCTCTTGTTGCAATTCACCGGCCCAAAGCGGCAACGAAATAAAGCACAGCGAAAGTAACGCGATACGCATGACGCACTCCTTTCAAAAAGTTCAGACTGGCGTTTGTGGGGCCGAGCCAATCTGAACCGACTCTGGCGGTGCCGTCCAAATGCGCGCGCTCAGGCTGGCCCAGCAGACGACAAAAGAAATAACCAGGACAGGCCATATAGCGAGATCCAAAAATCTCAGCGTCATGAGCTGTGGCGTCAAAAACTTGAACTCGCCGGTAATGACGGGGTTATAAGGCAGCAGACTGGCCCCCATGACACCGGTGCACACAACAATCACCATGATTCCGACCGCGAACGGTCGGGCATACGTGCGTCGATTCAACAACAGCAATACACTGAGGGTCAAAAATCCGAGCCCGGGAATCCACCCGAGCCAACTTGCATTCTCCTGCTGCACTTCCCTGAATTTACCAAGCGCAGCCTCCCGATTTTCGAAAATCCAGGTGTCGAAATCCTGGTCAGAGGCGCCGCGTAGTTCTTCAGCCGCGCCTGAATGCGCAGCATAGCGGATTGCGGCCCGCGTGATTTCCACCGCAGAGTCGTCGTCCAAGTTGACGGAGACCCATTCATTGAGCAGAAAATACACGGATAAGAGCAGTGCCAGTGATGCGCAAATTTTTCTCAGCATCGCCTTACCTCTGCTCACGCCATTCGCCGGGTGTGCAGCCTTTTATTTTTTTAAACACCAGGCTGAAATACTGCGAACTGGAGAACCCCAACTCATGCGCAAGGGTGGTGATTTTGATTTCCGGCTCCGCACGCAGGCGTTGCGCGGCGGCCTCAACGCGCGCCGCGGTGAGGAACTCGAGCGGCGTCTGCGCGGTCTCACGCTTGAACAGAACCGCGAAATGCGATGGCGAAAGCGAGGTACGGGCGGCCATCTCCGCAAGCGTCGGTGGATGCGCCAGGCGTTCGGGTGCGGCCAGCCAGCGTTTGAGTTCTTCGAAGGGTCCACCTGCACGGAGCGCGGGGAAGCCTTCCCCGTCCTGCCCCAGCCGGTGCGTGGCGTAGCAACGCGCAACGAATACCAGAAATTCAACCAAGACCGCCTGCACCATCATTGTGCGCAGCGAGGCTAAGCCAGGCTCGGCCGGTTCACGGTCGAGTTCCGCGAGCAAGCGCCGGTAGTACTGCTCCGCGCCAAACGCACCGGGAATCACGCGCTGCTCCAACGCGCCCAAACCTTCGCCCGACGCGCGCGCATCGTCGACCGCGCGAGCCACGTCGTCTTCTCCGCCCTCGCCGGGGAGCTGCTTTCGTGCGGCGCCATCCCAGCGAAATGGCAGTGCGGCCGGATCAATGCCGAGTGCGAATATATGATAAGGCTCGCGCGCGTTCGTGCGCCCGCCATGGACTTCGCCGGGCTTGGTAATGTACAGATCGCCTGCCTTGAGCGGAAACGTGCGGCCTTCGGCAAACCATTCGCCGGTGCCCGCGAAGATGTGGCAGATTTCAAAGGTCGGGTGAATGTGGGGCGGAATTGCATGCACGGAGGTGCAGACGGCCTCCTGCACATGCGTGAGCGCGGGAAAATTGCACAGCGGATGCATGTGTTCGTGGAAATGCCGGATGCCGTATTCTGGTTTGGGGCCGAAATGGCGGGCCACGATAAAACTCCGTTCCATCGCGTGAACTTATACACGAATCGCGCGATCCTGAACGCACCAGCGCCAGGAGCCGGGTAAGTTTCGCCCAGATCAATCCCCGGTGCAAGGCGCGCCGCTTTTCGCCCCTAAAGGAGCTTTTTCCATGAGCACCGCCGTGGCCAGCGTTCCCGAAACTCTAGCAGCGACAGAACTGACGGCGGCCGAAATTGCCGCGTTCCAGATGCGCGGGTTTCATTTACACGGAAAAGTTTTCAGCGACGCGGAAGTCGCCGAACTACTGGGCGCCTGCGAACGCGTTTGCAACCGGGAATACGAAACGGGCATCGAGCCCGACTCGCGTTGCTGGAATCCGGGCGATTCCGAGCTGGCCGTGCGCAAGATCGACAACGGCTGGAAGGCCAATCGAACCGTGCGCAAATTCGCGACGAGCGAACGCCTTGGCCGGATCGCCGCGCAATTGATCGGCGCACCGTCCATTCGGCTTTTTCACGACCAGTATCTGCACAAACCGGCGCGCGGCGGCAAGGTCGTCACCTGGCACCAGGACTGGGCGTACTGGCAGATGATCGACCAGCCGCGCACGGTCACGTGCTGGATCGCACTCGACGACGTTTACGCCGACAGCGGACCGATGATGTTCCTGGAAGGCAGCCACAAACTGGGTCTGCACTCCCTGCCGATGGGTATTACCGGCGACGACGAGCAGAAGCCCCGGCTCCCCGACGGACTGAACCTAAAAGAAGTCCCGGTGATCATAAAAAAGGGCTGCGTCTCGTTTCACCATGGCCTGACTTTGCACGGCAGCGCCAAGAACACCGGCAACACCCCGCGCCGTGCGCTGGTCGCGCACGTGATGTCGGGCGAATCGCGCTACCGGCCCAGCCAGCCGCACATTTGCGAACGCATGATGAAGCTGCAGGCAAATTGCCCGCAGCCGGGGGAGTTGCTCGCGGGTCCGCAATTTCCGCCGCTCTGGCCAGTGGAATAGCGCGCGGCCCTTCCTTATATGTAGAACTCAAGCTGGCTTCGACGCGGACTCGTCCGGGGGCTTTCCCTCGGCGGGCCGCGTCGTGATTTCATCGGAGGCTGCGGAGGGCTCTGGCTCCAGCTTGCCGAGGCGACGAAGTTCCGGCCAACCAATCGCCGCAGCAAGCACGACGATCAGCGTGCCGATTCCGCCGCTGACCACCGAAGCGACCGGGCCAAAGAACTCGGCCACGTACCCGGACTCCGCTTCGCCCAACTGATTCGACGAACTGATAAAAACTGAATTCACCGCGGCCACACGACCTCGCATCTCGTCGGGCGTGCGCAGCGTGATCAGCGTGTGGCGAATCTGCACGCTGACCTGGTCAACCGCGCCCAGAAGGATCAGCATGCCCATTGAGAGCGTAAAATCTTCGGAGTAGCCGAAAACAATCGTCGCGACGCCAAAAATAGCGACCGACCACAGGAGCGCCACACCTGCACGCTGCATCGGCTGCCGATACGCAATCAGCCCAGCCATTGAAACCGCCCCCAGCGCGGGCGCCGCGCGCAGCCAACCCAGGCCCGTCGCGTCCACGTGCAAAATGTCCGACGCGTAGACAGGCAGGAGCGCCGTGGCGCCGCCCAGCAGCACGGCAAACAGATCGAGTGTTACTGCCGCCAGAATCACCTTCGTCCTAAACACAAATTGCAGGCCGCCCATGACGCTGGCCCACGTCGCAGGCTCCTTGCTCGATTGCACCGCTCGAATCGGCTTGAGACTCAGAATCACCAGCATATTGAAGATCGACGTGGCGACATCGATAACGTAGATCCAACCGGCGCCACCAAATGCGGCAATCGCCACGCCTCCCACCGCGGGACCGATAACGGTAGCAATGTGAAAGCCGCCTGAGTTCCATGTGACGCCGTTGGCGATCGCGTCCATTGGCAAGAGTTGCGGGAAGAGCGATGAACGCGCGGGTCCCATAAACGCGCGCGAAGTCCCCTGCACCACCAGGCAGGCGTACATCCACGCAACGGGGCCTTCTTGAAAGGAAAGCGCGGCCAAACCAAGCGAAGAGAACAACCGCAGGCCCAGCGCCCAAGCGCAGACAAAGCGCCGGTCATGCCGGTCGGCAAAATGCCCGGCGGCGAGCGAAAAGAGCAGTACCGGCAGGACCAGCGCCAGCCCCACATTGCCCAAGGCCATTTTCTGGTGTGTGCGTTCGTAGATTTCCCAGCCGATCGCGACAGCGACCATCTGCCCGCCGGTCATGCCGAACAGGCTGCTGATTAAGAATCTTCGAAACTGCGAAAAGCGGAGCGCCTGAAACGGGTCCTTGCGCGGAGCGGCGTCTTGAGGTGTCTGATCCTGGGGCACGCTTCAAACATAGGCGAATTCACGTTGACCCGCAAGGCAACCGCCGCAAGCATGTGCCGCCGAAGTTCTTTGGGGAGAAAGAACGCCACGTGGCCACACCGTCGCCGGACGTAAAACTTTTGCGCGCTATTGCCCTCGGGGGCAAGCGCGCCGCGGAAATCCAACTGCTGCTCGACAGCCAGGCGGGCGAGCCACACGGCTTCCAGAAACTAGCGCTGCTGCTGGCGGATATTTCCGTGCCCGAAGACGTGGCGGCCGCGACGCTGGAGCAGTTGCGCACGCATCAATCGGCGTTGAAAGCCAGCCTGGGCCGCCCGGTTTCGATCAAGACCGCAGCGCTCGATTTTCTCGAGCAGATCGAATCGACGCTCGGCCTTTCGCCCGAAGAGCAGAACCTGACCTATGACCAACTGTTCCAGATGGCCTTTCGCGACCACCTGACCGGTTTGCCGAATTTCCGCTCCTTCTCCAAACGTTTGAAGGATGAGCTCCAGCGCGCGAATCGGTACCGCCACCTTGTATCCCTGGTGATGCTCGATATTGATTACTTCAAACGCTTCAACGACCGCTTTTTGCACGCGGGCGGCAACTTGGCGCTCGAATACCTCTCAAAGACCCTGCAGCTGGAAGTCGATCCCGCAGACTTCGCCGCGCGCTACGGTGGCGAAGAATTCGCAATCTTGATGCCCGAGACTGCAAAGCACTCCGCGGCGCGCTTTGCCGAACGCTTGCGCGCGCAAATCGAAGCCGGCAACGTGCTGCTGCCCGAAGGTCCGCAAAAGATCACCGTGAGCCTGGGCCTGGCGACATTCCCACGGGACGCGCGCGATGCACACACCCTTCTGCAAGCTGCGGATGCCGCGTTGTACGAATCGAAACGCGCGGGCCGCAACCGGCTCTCGGCCTGCGTGCCGGAACACCGAGTGGAACTGGCCTTCCGGCCCGAACGCCCCGAAGCCGTGCAAAAGCTCGCAATCGTCGGCGACTTCAACGGCTGGGACAGCGACGCGGACGCGCTGGAGCCCGCGGGTGACGGCCGCTTTGCCATTACGCTCGCACTCGCACCGGGGCGCTACGTCTACAAATTTGTCGTAAACGGGGAATTCTACATCTCCGACCCGCTTGCCGGGGCTTACGTCAATGACGGCTATGGCGGCAAAAATGCGGTCCTCTTCGTGAAATGAACTCGCCCGAGACTTTCAGCCGCACGGACACGCTGTTCAAACACGCGCGGCATGCCTTAAAGGAAGCGCGCTGCGCCGGCAACGCCGCGCCCGCGTTCCTCAATTTTGCCGGACAATTTCTCACGCGCGAATGGACCGTGCTCGTTGCAGGCCTGCGCAGCGTCGGCAAATCGAGCTTTGTCTCCGCGTTTTGGGGCGATGCGGACCTGCTGCCCACTGCCGTGCGCGACTGCACGCAAACCAACACGCTCGTACGTGTGCCGGGCGCAAACGAAGCCGACCACGGTCTGGCCGTCGAATTCCTGGCACGCGAACGCGCCTTGGAATTCGCCACCAAGGACTTGGCTTTCGAGCGCCTCACGGCGCTGCTGCGCGATGAAATGGGCTTTGATGCCCCGAACCTCGATGCGCTCCCGCCGCTCGAACGGCTGCGCGCGCTGCCGCAGGCCGTACGTAAGCTATTTGCAGACCGGCCGCAGACCGCGGTGCTGTACGACCCACTGCTCGACGAAGTCGAGAAGCTCGAACAATTCCTGGAATTCATCGAAACGCCTGCGTACACACCTGGCGTGATGCGCACGGCGCCTTGGTCCGAACGTCGCGAGCATCTAATGGGGCATCGCCGGCCCGATGGCCGCACGGTCGACGTGGGCAAATTACTGGCTTACGCGCGCGTCCATGTGGTGCGCGCCAGCAGCGTCTGGCCCGCGGGGCTGGCGCCTACGTTGATCGATACACCCTGGATCCCCGAACGTCACGACGCGCGACGCGCGCAATTGATTCTTGAAGAAGCGCCGCGCGCGGACGTGCTCTGCGTCGTCGCGCACCCGGAGAAGTTCGAACTCGAGCCGTGGCTTACGCGCCACTTCCGCGAACACCCGCAGGCACCCGCGAGGACCCTTCTGATCTTTAACCAAGTGGACATGGTCGATGCGAACCAGCTTTACCGGCGTGAAGGCTGGGCCGAGAGCTACGAAGAAAACCTAAAGCGGCTGCGCAGTCTAGGACTTCGCGAAGCCAACCTGCGCATGACCTGCGCTCGCCTGCCGTTCCTGTGCGGAATGCCAAGCGATCCGGCGGCGTCTGAACGCGCAGAGAAGTTGCGCACCGTTCTCGCGCGTTTGAAGACCTGCGCCACGCAGCGTCCCGAATCGCCATTCCGCACCAAAGTCGAAACGGCGTGCACGGAAGATGGCGGGCTGGAGACCGTGCGCGCGCGGTTTCTCGAATTACGCACGGAGGTTCTGCGCAAACGCGCGGCCGATGCCTTGCGCCAGTTGCTCGCGAATGACGGTCTTGATGCCGAGATCGTCGCGGAGGCGCGCGCCTTAAGCACGCTATGGGAACCGCCCCGCCCCTTTTAGGGCACGCAAACTGCACTTTCGCACACCCGCGGGACTGTAGAATACCCACTTGCCGCCAACCACCAGGAGCGCTTTGTGAGCAACGCAATCAATCTCATCGTCTCCGCCGGCCCCCACGCCCGCTACGACACGCCTGTCTCCATCGATCTCGGGGACGCCGTCAAAGGCCAGACGCAGGCCAAGTTGAGCGAGACGGACACCGCGCGCTCGATCCCCTGCCAGCTTGATGGGACGCGGCTATTTTTCGTGGTGCCTGGCCTGGGCGAAAACGAAGAGCGTCCGCTCAAGCTGGAACTCGGCGCCGAAAGCGCACGCCACGGCGGCGTAAAGTTGACCGACAAGAAAGAAGAAGGCTTGAGTGTCGAGATCTCCGGCAAGCCCTTCACCACATACCGCTATCAGCCGGCGGGCGAATTCCCAGTTAAGGCGCGGCCCTTTTTCTACCCCGTGTATGGCGCGGGCGGCGCGGGAATGACGCGCAATTTTCCGATGAAGGATCTGCCCGGTGAAACCAAGGACCATCCGCACCACCGCGGCTTGTGGGTGGCGTTCGGCGACGTCAACGGCACCGACAACTGGTCCGAGGGCCCCGATCACGGGTATCAGACGCACCAACGCTTCAGCGAAATTCTCTCCGGGCCCGTGTGCGGGCGCTTCGTCGAAGAACTGCACTGGGAAGACAAAGCGCACAACAAAGTCTGCGAAGAAACGCGCACGTTTGTGACGTGGAATTTGCCGCAGGACCAGCGCCTGATCGACCTGACCGTGAGTTTCCGTGCCAACCCCGGCCCGTTGCGCTTTGGCGACACGAAGGAAGGCGGCATCTGCTCAATCCGGGTGCCGTGCTCGCTTGAAAGCGGCCGCGGACGCATCGAGAACGCCGCGGGCGGCGTAGGCGAAGGCGAAACCTGGGGTCGCGCCGCGCACTGGGTCGACTACAGCGGCATCGTCGAAGGCCAGCCGCTCGGCGTCGCGATTATGGACCATCCCTTCAATCTGCGCCATCCCACGCCGTGGCACGTGCGCTCGTACGGCCTATTCTCGGCCAACCCCTTCGCGCATTCGTATTACAAAGCGTCGCATCTGCAGGACGGTTCCTTCAGCGTGCCGGTCGGCGGCGCGCTCACATTCCGCTATCGCGTTTATTTCCATCGTGGAGACCGGCGGCGCGGCGACGTCGCGGGCAAATGGAACGATTACGCGTTCGCGCCGGTGGTGAAGCGCGCCGAATAGCGCGCTTTGCAGGTCACTTGGTCCAGTCGAAGGCGACGCCCATGACCTTCTGTTTTTCTTCGTTGAGCATGCGGTAAAGCTCGGGGCCTTCGCGCCAGGAGACGCAGTGCGTCAGCGCCGGCCGCGGTCGGACCATGCCCGCCCGAATCATCTCCAGCAGCGCTTTGCGGTTGCCGCGATCGTCGAACGGATAATCGCCCGGATACGGCGAACCGCATCCGACCATCGTTAAATTGCTCTTTTGAAAGCGTGTGTACAGATCCATCGGCACAATCCCGTGCACGCCGCCCAGCACGACCAGTTTGCCGAATTCCGCGGTCAGGTCAGGCAGCGATGCCATGACTTGCGGCGTGCCGGTGGCGTCCATGACCACGCGCGCGCCGGCGTTGTTCGTCACGCGGCGGATTTCCGCACCGGCATCGCACGCGCGCGGATCGAAGACGAAGTCCGCCCCAAGCTGCTTCGCGATATCGCGCCGCATGGGCACCGGATCGACACCAATAACCGGATACGCGCCCGCGACTTTCGAAAGATGCAGCGCATAGGCGCCAATTACGCCCAGCCCAAAGACCGCGACGGAATCGCCGATCCGCACCTCTCCGCCACGCACACCGCGGATCGAAACGCCCAGCAGGATCGCCGCGGCCGCGTCCACGTTCTCGACGCCTTCTGGAATCGGCAGCACCGAATTCGGCTTGGCGTTGTGGTGCGCGGCGTGGCCGTGCTGCGCAAGCACCCGCGCCCCCGGCATAAAGCCTTCGACCTTCGCGCCCATGCCGACGACGCGCCCCACGGAAATGTACCCAGTCGCGCTCGGGAAAACGGTTTTCTTGGTGTGCGTTCCGGTAATGTGGTGCAGTTCCGTGCCCGGACTGACCATCGTGTGCTCGACCTTGATGCGCAGTTCATCATCGCAGAGCGCGGGCAGCGGACGCGCACTGACCGCGACCTTGCCCAGCTCCACCGCCATCAGACAAGCATTTTTCTCCAACGCACCGGTTTCGCCAGGCATGCTGCGGCCTCCAGAATATTTCGGCGTTAACGTTCGATGGGACAGCCGGAGAACGGCGTCTCTTCGGATTCAGGCTTCTTGCCTTCGACGACCGCGGCGAGCGCATCGGCGGCAAAATTCTGGCCGCGCTTCACGAAGCTGCCGCGATATTTCACGTTGCCTTCACCATCGAGCACCACCGCCGAGGTCGTGACTTTGGCCCCGAGGTAATCCGCCACTTCCGCCTTTGGATCGAGGTACACCGGAAATGTCATGGCCATGCGCTTTTGCATTGCAGCGACTTTCTCGGGCGTTTCGGCTTTGTTGCTGCTCACGACCACAATCGCGGCCTTACCCTTGTAGTCTTTGACCAGCTTCTCCAGCGTCGCATCGATCTCGCGGCAGCACGAGCAGGATGAACACCAGATCACCAACAACATTGGAATGTGCTCGCCTTCGCGCGCGCCCTTTTGCAGTCCAATGATCGTGACATCCTTACCGTCGGTGGTCTTCAGCGTCAGATCCGGGAAGGCTTCGCCCAGCTTGACCGGTGTAATCTTATCTTCGGCGTGTGCTGCGCTCAAGCCAAGTACCAGCGTAAGAGCGATAACCAGCATGCGCATTGGCGGCCTCCTTAATTTACGCATTTTCCAGGGATTTAAGTTCGCGGGTAATCGCGCGAGCAAGTGGTTTAACGGTCTTGGCCGAGAAATCGAATTTCGCGCCAGCTGCTTTGAACAAATCCGGCAGCGGCCTCGAGCGGCCCAGCGCCAGCGCTTTACGGTAATTCGCAATGGCCTTGGGCGTGTCTTTCTTCGATTTCAGCCAGACTTGCAACGCGCCCAACTGCGCGATCCCGTATTCGATGTAATAAAAGGGCGAGGTGAAGAGGTGTTGCTGGCGGTGCCAGAGGTAGCCGCGGCAATCTTCGAAACCGCTCCAGCTCTCGATGCCACCAAAACGGCCCAGCAGTTCCAGCCAGTACGCGCGGCGTTCCTCCCGGGTATGCGGGCGCGTGTAGACCCAGTGCTGGAACGCGTCGATGGTCGCGACCCACGGTAGCAGTGCCACAATGCCTTCCATGTGTACGCGATGCGCGCGGTCGGCGTCTGCCTTGGAGTAAAACACTTCAAGGTGCGGCGAAGCGAGCAGTTCCATGCTCATCGATGCAACTTCGCAGAATTCGATGGGCGCGTGGCGGTACGCGAGCAGATTTTCGTTGCGTGTGGCCAGCGAATGGAACGCGTGGCCACCTTCGTGCAGCAGTGTTTCCACATCGCGCTGCAGACCTACGGCATTCATGAAAATGAAAGGCAGGCGCGCTTCTTCGAGCGAATGCTGGTAACCACCCGGCGCCTTGCCGCGGCGCGAGTCGAGTTCGAGCAGCTTGTTCTCGCGCAGCACGTTGAAGTCCTGCCCAAGGCTCGGATCGATGCGCTTGAAGATCTCATGCGTCTTCTCGATCAAAGTCTGCGCGTCCTTGAACGGCTGCAGCGGCGCGCGGTTCTTGGGATCGACGCCGAGGTCCCATGGGCGCAGGTCTTTCACGCCCAGCAATTTGCGGCGGCGCTGCTGAAGTTTGCGCGCCACCGGCACCACGAGTTCCTCGACTGCCTTGTGGAAGTCTTCGCAGTGCGTCGGCGTGTAGTCGAAACGTCCACGCGACTCGAATGCGTAGTCACGGTAATTTTCAAAACCCGCGTTCTTGGCCATCTCGCCGCGCAGTTTGATCAGGCCGTCGTACAAATCTTCAATCTTATCCTTGTCCTGAAGCCGGCGCAGCGCGACCAGTTTCCAGGCTTCCTCGCGCACCGCCCGGTCGGGCTCTTCAAAAAAGCGCCCCATCTGCTGCAACGTGTATTCCTGTCCTTTGTACGTCACCGCCATCGCACCGACGGTCTTCTGGTACAGGGTGGCCTGCTTCGATTCGTCGGTCTGCAACGGAATATTTTCCGGGCGGAAGAGTTCGATGTCCTTACGTGTATCGCGTTCGAACACCAGCCAGCGCTTCTTGGAGAGCTTCTCGCGAAACGGCGAAGCCACGAAAAGTTCATCCAGCTTATGCCAACGCGGCTTGGCTTGCGGTTCGATGTGCTCGACGAAATGGAGGAAGGCCTTTTCCGCCGCCGGGTCATCGGTTTGGCAGGTCATATTGATGTAGCGCTTCGCTTCTTCCTGAAAGAGCGCCGCACCGAGTTCGCTGGCCTTGAGCACCCACTTTTCGAGCGCCTTGGGGCTTTTGAGTTTCGCGGCTTCCTCTTCGAGCTTTACGAAAAGCGGCTCCAATTGATTCCAGTCGCCCAAGTCGCAATTTTCCGGCACAAAGGAACGCGGCTGGAAGCGCGGCAGATTTTCAAGCGCGGCAACGCCCATGAACAGGTTCTCCGGTGGATGCGGATTGGTATACGGGGGCAATTCCGAATTGCGAGGCGCGTTATGCACGGCCTGCGCGGTTCTAAAATTCGATGCGCATATGGCGGGTCGGGCCCCATTGCCCCGCCTGGTTGACCGCGCGCAAGTGGATGTAATGCAGGCCATTCACGCCGCCGAAAGGCTGCAGCGTGTCACGCGTGCTGACGCGCGCGGGCGCCTCGGTGTCCGGCTTTGCGTCGATCACGAGGGAATATCCCGCGATCCCCAGCGGATCGTCCGCGGCCCACTCCAGGCACCCGCCTGCGCCGTAGTCCGGAGCGAAGTGCAAATTGTCGAGCGCAAACGCGGCTCCACGTTTCGCTCCGGGTTGGCCGTGCGCGGAGAGCACCACCTGCGACACGACCTCGGGCAGGCCATTGGGCCCCGCGATACCCAGCAGGCGCCGCAGATTCACACTGGCGTGATGCCACTGGCCGTCGGCTTGCGCGTCTTCGATCGAACCCGCGCCGCGCTCGCCTTCTTGCGCGCCCGCGCCAAGAAATTTAACCGTGTACCACTCGCCAAGGACTTGGAATTGCAGATCGAGCGCCGTGCCAGCGTCGGCTTTGTAATCGAAATGGAGTTCAGGCAGGTGCACGAGGTTAATGGCCGACTTATGCAGCAGAATCTGCGGCTCGCCGTCATCCTGCAGCACCACAAAGCGCGCGGCGCGGCGCTCAAATTCGGCCTGCTTGGGATCGTCGAGCCAATCGAGGCGCATGTCCCGCAGCGCGCGAACGTGGCCGAGGGTTTCCTCGAAGTCGAGTTGTAGCGAGACTTCCGCCAGCACCGGGCGATGCATGCGTTGGCCACGCTGGCCCCCGCGCGCCGCCCAGCGCAATTGCGCGATCTGGGAACCCGGCCCGGCCGCCGGGGCGGCCGCAGTGAAGCTGAATTTGTACGGCTCACGCATCGAATTTCCGTAGCAGTCCGTCCCGCCCATAACCATGACGGTAACCTGCTCGCCGGCTTTCCAAGGTACGCGCGCGGCGCTCGAACCGTCGAAAATCAGTTCGCCGGTCTGCGGGACGTAGCGCAGGCCCGGGTCTCCGTCGATCAGCGTCAGGTCACCGATGGTCACACCCAGCGTGTGCGGCCGGACAAGGTGCGTCTCGTCAATCTGCATGTGAATCGTCTGGCCCGAAAAGCTTGCGCCCTCGGGCGGATCGGTCTTCACGACCTTGGGCGGGTCGTTGTCGACGTAGAATTTGTAATGCGCGGTCTCGGACCACTGCCCGGCGGCGTTTTTCGAGCGCACGTGGAGGAACTTCCAGCCGCTCTTCATGACCAACGTGTTCTCGGGAACTGCCTGGCCCGCGGCCTGCGCCTGGCGACGCGCGGATGCTTCGATGGCCTCGCTCATGTTGACTTCCTGCGTCGAAGGCACCGTGTCGGGCTTTTCGTCGATGGCCGTTGCGTACCCAGTCGCAGGGCAAAGGTCCCGCGTGCGCCAGTTGAACGCGAGGCCCTTCGAGCGGCCCGCAGGCAGCGCTTTCACCGAGAAAAACCGGTACCACATGCCGCGGCGGTTCCCGCGCCAGGGCGCATCGAGGAATTCGAAATTCGACACGGTCCAGTCTTCAATCGCGGGGCTGGCTTTGCTGGCCATTTGCAGGAACGGAATTTCCGAGCGGCGCCATGTGCCGTCGTCCTTGAAGTCCGGGGGCGGGCCCATGAATACCCGGCCATGCTTGCCTTCGGCAAACCAATCGTCGCCATCGCCAATGTCTGTGAGCACCAGCACGCCGCGCGTCCCGCCGCCGAGGAAACGCAGGTTGAGCGGCGCTTCTTTCGGCACGCGGTAAACCAGTTCGAGGTAGGGCCAGCGCGTCAGGTCGTAACGCGCATCGGGGAGCGTGAGCAGGAACTGCGAGCCATCGGCCTGCGCGCGCACTTCGTAACTGTAAGGATGCGCGGCGCCCGGCGGCGCATCCGGCACTCGGTGGGTTGTGCATTTGTCGCCTGCCGCCGGCTCCCATTTATGCGTATCCGTGTCCAGCGGGCCGCCGCGCGCCAGATTCGCGGGGCTGCCATCGACCAGGACTTCGATTTCCGGCGCGGCGGCCGACATTTTATGTTCAGCGACCTGCGTGATCGAATACGTCCAATTAAATTCCGGGCTCTCTTTCAGTTCGTTGCCCGCGCGGTCGGCGCCCTTGACGACAAGATTGAACTTTTCGCCTTCCGAGATCGGTTTAAATCCGTGCATGGCGAGCAGGTCGATCGAAACCGTGTTCTCGAACGGCTCGAACTCGTATTCATCTCGTCCCAGCGTCGAATTATTGAAACGCAAATCCAGCCGCCCGGGATCGATGCCGCTGCCACCCGGTTCGTTAAAGTGAATCACGACATGCCGGCCGTCGCCCTTCGCGTCAAAGGGCCAAACGACTTCGGACACGGAAGGCGCCTCATGGTCGCGTTCGGCATAGTTGAAGAATTTAAGTTCGCTGACCGAGTAGCTCACACCGAGGTGGTTTACACCCATTCCAGCGAGCCCGTAGGCGCTGTTGTCGAGCAGGCCAAAGGCCGGGCGCAGTTTGGTATCCACATCAGGATATGTACCGCGCTCGCGGAGCATGCGCGCCCAACCTTTGGACAAGTCGAGTTCGACCGTGTGCCAGCGCCCATCGCATGGCACCGGCGTCGAGCCCAATAAAGGAATGGTGTCTTCGGCGCTCGCAGGACCAGACAGCCGCCAGCGATACAGTGCGCAGCCTTGGTGGTTGTTCTGTGCAAACTCGAAATCGCGCAGATAGAAATCCACCGCCGCACCAGGATCGAGTCGAATCGCGAAGCGCACAAAGTCCCTCGCACCCGGCTTGAGGTAACCACTATTCCATAGCAGCGCGAAGGGTCCCCCACTGATGCCGTTGGTCACCGTCCACGCGGCGGGTTTTTCGTTGGGCTCGGCCTTGCCTGCATCCGCGTCCGTGGGCACAAACGCATCCGCCGGCGCACCCAGCGAAGCGCGGATTGCTGCGGGCAACGCAGTAGGAGCTACGCGCGTGAAAACTTCGCCTTCGTACAGGTTGGTTGTGCGCGTGCCGTCGAAAATCTCGGCTTCGGCGCTTTCGAGCGGGCCGGGTTTGATCTCGCTCGCGGCGATGCGCGCGCGGGCCATCATCATGCCGTTGCGCACGGTCCAGACCCCGGCACGGCCTCCAGTGAGCGGCTCGGGGTCGGTGAATTCGAAGGCCTGCTTGCCGTCATTGTAAAAGGCAATCTTGTTGCCGATTTTTTCCAGCTTCAGGTGAAACCAGCGCTGGTGCAGTTCGGGTTTGTCGGGCTGGCGGACACGGTCCCCGGGCAGCCGGAAGCGTTCTTCGACCGTCTCCGCGACCTGCTTGCCGTTGCGGTAAAGCCGCGTCCAGCGATTGTTCTCGCCCGCCACGATCAGCGTATAGCCTCGGTCGAAGTGCACGCCGTCGCCGCAGATCGTGAGGTTGAAGTCGCTCGCGTTTTCATACGGCGGCTGCTCCTTCACCATCAGTACCGCCAGATACGCCTCCAGGGTCACGTCGCCGCTGAAGACCTGTTTGTTCCAGAGCGCGCCCAGCGTCGGCGCACGCCCGCCGAACCACGACCAGCGCGGATCGCAGATGAATTTATTCAGGAGGCCCCAGCGCCCGCTCTGCACTTTCCAATCCCACGGCGCGCGGTCGAAGGTGTATTCGAGCGCGTTGGTGCTGGTGAGGCGCACGGTTGCGGGGTCGCCCAAATTTTTAAGGCCGCTGAGCGCAATGTGGTCGTCCGGCGGCGGCCCTTGGATCGGGAATTCGTTGCGCTTTCCGTCGACATCCAGCGCCAGCAAACCTGGCCGCGCAACAATTGTGACGCGCTTGGGCTTGGCCGTGGCCATATCCGTCCCTGGCCCATTGAGCGGGAGGTCACGGGTGGTCGGAGCGCCCGCCAAACCCGGCGCCAACGCGTAAGCAATCCGGCCATGCAGGACAAGCGTGTAGCCGCCAGCGTCGACGCGCAGTTCATCGTACTTGGGCTGGTGCAGCGTGATGATTTTTTCGCCGGGGAAGCGCGCGTGATGCGTGGCCCAGGGCGAAGTCTCGCTGCGTTCCCAATCCAGCGTCGGGTTCGCCCAGGCTTCCATGTCCTGGTCAGCGGAGAAGATCGTATTGATCGTGCGCTCAGTCTTGCGGGCGCCAGCCAGTTCGCCGCGTTCGGTGAAGACCGCGACATCGTCAAAGAAGACGGGCTGCCCGCGCGTCGCGAAGAGTCCCACCTTGCCGCGCTTGAGGCCCTGCACGCGCGCTTTGAAGACTTCATTCTGGTCGAGCGACGCGGTGACTTCTTCGCCATGCCAGTCCAGCGCGAGCAGATAGAATTCGTAAGGCCGGTAGGCGATCTGCTTCGAGCCCAAAATCACTTCCGCGCCGTCATGCACGCGCACCAATTCCAGGCGCGCGGTTGGGGCGCTCAGCCAGCGCAGGATCAGATAGTCCTGCGGCGACGTAACTGCGACGGCCAGGCCAAAGCCGCCCGGACCCAGCGGCTTGGCCGCGACTTCCGCCGCATAGTCGGCCCAGCCGCCGTCGCCGCTGACAATCAGGGCTTCGCCTTTGTCGTCGACCGGTTGGAGCGGCGTGCCTTCCATTGGCGTGCCCCATTTGAAATCTTCGCTGACCACGGTGTAGTCGAGCAATTCTTTCGCCCCGGACCGCAAGACGGTAATCGTAGTGCGATGCCCCCTATTATTGGCCGTGTTGAGCAACTGATACACCTGGCCCACATTGGAGTGCAGAGTCGAAATCCCGTCGACGGCCATGATCACGTCGTCTTCCTGCAAGCCTGCATGCGCCGCGGGCGATCCGCCGGTCAGGCGCGAGATGGTCGGCAGGCCGCCTTCCTGGCCCATTTGAATACCCAACCCCACTTCAGCGCCCTGCATGCGGCCTTCAAAGAGTTCATCCGCGTCGACACTCTGAACCGACTTGCCCATTTTTCCTTCAGTGCTGAAGACCGCGCGCAGCGCGAACGGATTGGCCGAGCGCTCAGGGAACGTCATGCCCGTGAGTTCCCAGCGCCCACTTAAGGGGACCCACGCGCCCGCGCGATCGCGCATGAAGGTGTCACGGAACGCCACCGCACCCAGCGCTGTCGTGTGCCGCTCGCGCAGCCGCGCCCCGGGGCCGGCCAGGCGCGCCGCGCTTGGTCCGGTCAGGTCGAGCGGCGCGCGGTACGTGAGTAATTCGCTGCCATCAAGCCAGAGGCTCAGTTCGCCTTTGCGCCAGAGCGCGCCGAGAGTGGCCTGCAGTTTAACCATTGCGGTGGCCGGCACCGGTGCTTGCCCTAGGACTTCGGGCTTGGCCCACGGTTCGGCGCCCTCAGTGGAGCGCTCCAGGACCAGCTCGGAGCGGCTCAAGCGCGCGCGCACGCCGCCGCCACTTTCCTTATTATAGGAAAGGTACAGCTCGCAAAGCGGCCCGTCGGGCGCGGGCAGCGCGAGCGTCTGCTCCAGCCAAAAATCGCCGCTCTTGCGCTTCGCATCGTCGGAGAGGTGCAGATCGAACGACGCGGGCTCGATGGGCTTGGGTTCTTCGACCGGTGGTGTTTCCTGCGCACCGGTGGGGGCTGGCGCAGACGTGGGCGCGGGCGGTGTTACGGGAGCCGGTACAGGCGTGGGAGAAGGACTGGGTTGCTTGCGCAGCGCCCAGACCAGGGTTCCACTGATGAGAATAAGCGCAAGAAGGAGCGGAACGCGATTCCGGGAATCCATAGGCCCCTCGTGGGTCAAACGACTTATCGCGATGGCGTGCGTCAGCTCTTTATATGACGCACCGTCGGCACTCTACCTCTGTAAAAAGCGGCGCGAAAGCGTTTGTTGGGGCATTGCGGTCTATAAATCTTGGCGGCATGATGCCCGCGCTTTCTTACATTCACGCAAAGAGGCCCCCCATGATCGACGCAGAAGACCTGCTGCAGCGCTTCCTTCGCTATGTCCAGATCGACACGACCAGCGACGCGCATTCGCCCACCACGCCTAGCACGGAGAAACAGTGGAACCTGATCCGCGTGCTTGAAGCCGAGCTGCGCGAACTGGGCCTGAAGGACGTGCGCGTCACCGAGTTCGGCTATGTCCTCGCAACCGTGCCCGCGACGAGCAAGAAGCCCAAGTTGCCGCGGCTCTCCTTCTGGGGGCACGTGGACACCGCGCCGGGCCTGCCTGGAAACGCCAAACCCATCGTGCATCGCAACTACAATGGCGGGAAGATCGTGCTTCCCGACGATCCCGCGCAGGTCCTGAGCCCAAAGAACATCCCGTTGCTCGCACAGAAAAAGGGCGAGACGATTATTACAGCATCGGGCAAAACACT
>Ga0265314_10001271_pt1 | contig 28723 bp, 28 predicted proteins | sample 4126metaG_FD_203106 | JGI IMG/M metagenome (GOLD analysis project Ga0265314, IMG submission 203106) | Rhizosphere microbial communities from Carex aquatilis grown in University of Washington, Seatle, WA, United States - 4-1-26 metaG | ecosystem: Host-associated > Plants > Roots > Rhizosphere >... | reverse complement strand
ATTTTGCGCCAGTGAGAAAGCTCTTCGACACAAGGTCGGTGATTGGATTCCAATTCTGTCCGTACTTCTAGCAAACTACCTCGTTCGTGCGGTCTACCCTCATCGCGTTTCACGGTCAACGCTTCGCAATGTTCACAAAGTCCCCTCAAACTCTCCGGCGACAAAACGGCGAAGCATTGCTTACACGATACAGCCTTGATCGCTTCAGCCACCCAACCATCGGCCTGGATCGGTTCGCCAAGGGAAAGAAACGGCCAGCGTCCAACGAGATGAACATCCGATCCGGATGTAACAAAGGGCTGGCATAGCATTCGGTAGCCGTCCGCGTCGATCAGGGGAATAACCAGCTTCGCCCGCGCCCAAGCAGCAAGTTGCTTCCCATAATTCAGCTCTCGGCTATAGGCGCGTGGTTCATCCGCCATCGCCCCCCAAAGCAAGATTCGACATCCGGCACGTCGTGTATCACCGTCTTGTACGCCACAGACTGAGCATACTAGGTTATCATCGCGATCGCACTTGTAGGGCTTGGCTTTCGGCGCCGCCGGTATCTTGTCGCTGAGCAGTTGCCACGAACCAAGGGCCTTTACGATCTTGCCGGCCAGCGGGCGGAATTCATTCATGATCAGGTTTTCTACCTGGTCGGCGACCAGCCCGCGAACCCGCTCGTGCTCATTCGCCAACATGCGGCCCATCCACTCGGCGAGCCGATCACGAAGTTGATCATCGTTTAACTTCGGCAATGGCGTAGATTCGACAGAGAATCCGCGTTGTTTCGCCGCCGATTCGAACTTGGCCCTTTGCTTGGGGGAGAGCATTGGCACGTTCGAATCGACCCACTGCCGCAGCTGTCGGCCACCCGCGGAAAGCAATTCGGGTGGTACTTCGTACGTGCGATGGTCGATTCTCTCGGCCGCAGCCTCACAGCGTTTGCCAAATCGCTCCAAGTCCTGTAAGCATGCGGAAATCACGTTTGGCACGCAAACGGTGATGTGTTCCGCCCCGGCGGCCCCGTGCATATTGCCGTCAGAGCTCGGTTCGGAGGCCAATAGCCGCTCGATCGCCAGCGCCAGCCGCCGTGCCGGGTGGTCCGCCATTATTGCGTATTCCGGTGAATTGCTCGGCCCGATGTCAGCGTCTTCCCACTCGGCCGCAACGACAGGGTTGGTTGTCATCTCGAAGGCCCATTCCATGACGCCGACGCCTGCCTCTTGCTCTGGGGCTGGGAGTTTGACGCCAGCGGCGATTAAGTGCCGGTGTGCCTCGACGGCCATCGCCCCCAGTGCTTGCTGGCCGCGCGCGTCGCCCTTGCTTAAATACGTTGCTGGTTCATCGCCATCGGCCGGCGCGATGATGCCTTGCATATCCGGGTAGTCGATGGCCAGTTGATCCAGCCTGCTTCGTATGACGTTTAATTCAACGCGCCAGTCCGTTGACATGTTTGGAGTTATCCTGCTGTCGGGTCGAACCACCCACGGACTGGCGGCAGGAGAATACCCAATCCGTCGAGTAGTTCAGTCGGCTAGCTGCTCCGGCGAGATGCAGCGAGTCGCCTACAAAGTGAGTTGGCACACCTTCGGGATTGTTCGCGTTGCTGTATTACTCGTTGCGCAACCCCAATAGCTCATCAGCGCTGACTTCAAGCGCAAGTGCAATCGCCGCCAATTTGCCTGCACTGGGCTCGACGGCACCGGTCTCGTATTCGCTCCAACGAGTCTGTGTAATACCAGCAGCTTCAGCCGCTTGCGTTTGCAGCAGCCCGCGACGCAGACGTGCGAGACCGATTCTCGCTCCCAAATGGTCACATTTCCATCCATCCCCATCCAACGTCAGGCCACGCAACAGCGCCGAAATCTCTCGACCGCCAACGCGGTTGGAGAGGCGCAATTCGCGGCGCACCTCGCCATAGGCATCGTTCGGCGTCTGGCACTCGGGCAAGTTGCGGGTTGCGCGACGATCACCGCCGAGTGGGCTAAGTAGGTACAGCGTACCGACGTGTTTTTTCCCGCGGCGTTCGAGTAGGGTTGGCATGCCTATTTCCTCGTAATGGTGCATTGCGATTGCCCACATGTAGCGAGCAACCCTTGAATGACATCCGTTATAGCGGATGTTGTGGAAGGCGGCAAGTAGCGGCTGCGGAAGTTCGCCGGAATCGTGAATTCCGTGTTGAGGGCCCAAAAATGCAAGGGGACCATTCGTGGTGATCATGCCATCGCGCAAATTGAACATGCCGATCAATCGGCACAAGCAAAAGTGGGCCTACGAGGAAGCCAACGCAGGTCTTGATCCCATTCGGCAGAATTGAATGCTGCTTGCGGTCGCGATTGGTCTTGGCCAACGGTAGCGAGAATGGCGGCCGATCTCCTCATTTCGTCCTCACCTCCACGGCTGGACTGTCAAGGTCCGCAACTCGGCCAGCGTGAGCCAGATGCACCCGTCGTTGCACATTCGACCAAGCCCGTGCTTTACACAGAGTATGTGCGTCATCGCACGCGAAACGCCGACGCGCTCGGCAGCCTCGATGAGCGACACTCCCAGAATTGGCGGGTTTGGCGCTGGCGTTGTTTCGGATTGGACATCTTTCTTCACGGGACGCTTCGCCAAAGGCCGGCGTTGAGTCATCCGGCGCTGCCGCTCATGGCCGCAGCGGGCCGAACTCGTGACGGCGTGCGCCCGAAGCCGCCGGGCCGGGAGTGGCACACCACACTCGACGCACTTGGGAAGTTTCGAGCGTTTGGCTGCCATGATTAGCCCGAGTAAATCCCAAAGGCGCCGAACCTGCTTATTCCCGCCGGTAGCCGTAGAGCCAATGAGCCGTGGTCTGCCCGACGTTCCGGGCGGAATGGTTGTCCTCGGCAGGGATCAACAACTCCTCGCCAAGCTTCGGGCGATGAACCTGCCCCTTAACCTCGAACTCCATATCACCATCGAGCACGATGACCAATTCGTCGGTCGCGTGGACGAAGTCCTCCCAACACTGGCCCGGCGGGTCAGTCTACAACTCGCAGCCGAATCCACGGGCGGCCCAATCGGCGGCAATTTGTTCGCGATTCACAATCGCAGGCGGCACGCGGTCACTCCTTTACCGTTCCGAGGCGCGTGATCTCCATCGCATCTCGCTTTTCCCAGGGTAGATCGAGGTCGAACCACTCGGTTTGACTGCGGTATTTTGACCGAACACGCTTCAGGAAGTCCGCCATCGAGGTCGCCCCGATGCCGACGTTGTCAGCAACCACGACGGCGTCCTTCGCCAGCTTCGATTCGATGCCGGTGAAGCATGGATCGTAGTTCTCGAAGTTGCAGTCGATGAACAGGAAATCGACCGGGCCTTCCACGTTTTTGACCAGCTCCCGCGCATCGCCCACGCGAATCTCGATCCATTCGGACAAGCCGGCCTTGTCGAAGTTTTGCTTGGCTTCCGCGGCCCGCGTCTCGTCGATCTCGATCGTTATCAGCTTCCCTTGGCCCAGGGCCCTTAGTTCTCGGCCAATCCAAAGCCCGGAATAGCCGATGGCCGTGCCGCATTCGACCACGAGCTGGGGCTTCTTCTCACGCACCAATTCGGCCAGCCGCTTTGCCTTCTCGGGGCCGATCATGTAGACGGTGCGGTCACGGCATTGCTGATCCACCTTGTCGATCACTGGCCTAACCTCTCTGTCGATCTGGTCGCGGCTGGTGGCGGCTTTGTTTCGGGCGCCTGGCTCGGCACAAAGGGGGCGATCGCACGCCAGCGCACCACCGACGACGAGCCAAATCACGCTTAACGATGTGAACGGCTTTCTGAACATTCATGGCCTCGCTCCAGGCTACCAAGATAGAAACGCCGTGGTACAAACGCCAGGGCCACGATCTAATCCGTCACGATGTGCCGATGGCCCGGCAAGTTGATCCTCGTCCGTGGGCACGTTAGTCTATTGAGCGCAAGCCCACGATGTGCCTGGCCTCAAGATCGCCCATGAACGCCGACCGCAATCTGCTCTTCGGCATCCTCGCCTTCCAGAACAACTTCATCGACCGTCAGGCGCTCCTCGCCGCCTTCGACCGCTGGACGACCGACAAGAACAAGCCGTTGGGCGACATCTTAGTCGAGATGGGGAAGCTCGACGTGCGATACCGGGAGTTGCTCGACGGGCTGGTCGCTGCGCATCTGGAGCAACACGGCAACGAGCCAGAAAAGAGCCTGGCCGCCGTCAGCTCGCTGGGTTCAGTCCGCAATGATCTGGAACAACTCGCCGATCCAGACGTTGAGGCCACGCTGGACCATGTCACGGCCGCCCGCGACGCTTTCGACCCCTACGCCACCGTTACTCCCTCGGCCGGTGCAAGTTCGTCGGCGGGCTCACGGTTCACCATCCTGCGACCACACGCCAAGGGTGGCCTAGGGCAGGTCTCGGTGGCACGTGACGAAGAGTTAAACCGGGAAGTGGCCTTCAAGGAAATCCAGGCACAGTATGCCGACAATGCCGTAAGCCGGTCGCGATTCCTGCTTGAAGCCGAAGTCACCGGCAGTCTGGAGCACCCGGGAATCGTGCCCGTCTACGGGCTTGGCCAGTACGGCAACGGTCGGCCATTTTACGCGATGCGGTTCATTCAAGGTGACAGTCTTCAAGCCGCCATCAAACGGTTCCACGATGCCGACCAAACCAAACGTGACTCTGGTGAACAGAGCCTGGAACTCCGCAAGTTACTCGGTCGCTTTATCGACGTTTGCAACGCCATCGAATACGCCCACAGCCGCCGTGTATTGCACCGCGACCTGAAGCCCGGCAACATCATGCTCGGCAAGTATGGGGAAACCCTTGTGGTCGATTGGGGGCTGGCCAAGCCGATCGGCCATCGGGATTCCCCTGGTGAGAGCGATGAACGGACATTACAGCCAGCATCGGGTAGCGATTCGAGCCATACCCAAATGGGCTCGGCGATCGGCACGCCACAATTCATGAGCCCGGAGCAAGCCGAGGGAAGATTGGACGAGTTGGGGCCACCCACGGATGTCTACAGCCTCGGTGCCACGCTCTACTGCCTGCTGACAGGTCGCCCGCCGTTCGCTGCCGCCGACGCATTGGCCATATTAGGCCAGGTGGTGAAGGGCGACTTTCCCGCGCCACGAACAGTCAAGCCGGACGTGCCTGCCGCCTTGCAAGCGATCTGCCTGAAGTCCATGGCGCTGAAGCCCGACGACCGATATTCATCAGCACGGGCCTTGGCCGACGACATCGAACGTTGGATCGCCGACGAGCCGGTTTCGGCATACCGGGATTCGTTCAATCGACGGTTTTTCCGTTGGCGGCGGTCTCACAAGACTCTTGTGGGCGCGACGACAACTGCCATCGCGGTGCTGCTCATCGGGGGCGTTATCGCATCGGCAATCGGCCGCAAAGCAAACGAGCGAACACGTATGTTGGCAATGGTCGATGCGCTAATGTCAGCCAACACGACGGAAGTCCCACGAATACTCGAAGAACTAGCCCCCTACCGCGAGATTGTGCGGGGCCGGCTGGTGGCCGCCTGCGACGCGGCGGCTCCCGACTCGACGCACCGACTCCATGCGGGCTTGGCGCTCGTCGTTGACGATCCATTCCAGGTCGAATACCTACGCGCGCACCTGCTAGCCGTCACGCCAAGCCAATTCCCGATAGTACGCGACGCTCTTGCACCTTACCACGCGGCTATAGTCCAGCCACTCTGGGAAATCGCCTCGGATACCCACCAAGAGGCCCAGCGGCGTTTCCAAGCGGCCTGCGCCTTGGCCACTTATGCCCCGGATGACAAGCGATGGAACCTGATCAGAACCGTTGTGGCAAACCGCCTAGTGACGCTGGAAGCCTCGGAATTGGTGGCCTGGCGCGAGTTCTTGCGACCTGCGAGAAAGCAGCTTCTGGAACCGCTGGCCGCCATTTATCGCAAGACTGCCGAACGTGAGCAGGCCCGAATTTACGCCACGGAAACGTTAGCTGAATACGCTGCTGACCAACCGAGGTTTCTTGTCGATCTTCTGGCCGATGCCGAGCCATTCCAGTTCCCTGTGATCTTCGCCAAGCTGACCGCGCACCATGAACAGGCGGTTGCGTTGGTCGAGGCCGAATTGGTGATGATCATCGACGAAGACGCGAGCGAGGAGCAAAAAGAACGAATGGCGAAGCGGCAGGCCAACGCTGCGGTGACCCTGTACCGCTTGGACGTTGCCGAGAAGGTCTGGCTTCGGCTCGCATTCAGTCCCGATCCGAGGATGCGGAGCTATTTTATCCATTGGGTTAGTCCACTTGGCGGCGATCCAAGGCCGCTTGTCCGACGCGTGCTCATGGACGAAGAACCTGACGTGACGATCCGGCGGGCGCTGGTCCAATGTTTGGGCAAGTTCAACGACGTTCAACTCTCCGCCGACGAACGACAACTGTTGATCGAGAAACTGCTCGATGTGTACGAGCGAGAGCCCGATCCGGGCCTGCACGGTGCCGCCGAATGGCTACTGCGAAAGTGGGAGCAAAGTGCGAAGCTGCAAGAACTCGTGGACAAGTTGCGGAGCAACGAAGTCCAATTGGCCCCGTGCCTTGTCCGCGACGATCGGAAATGGTTTGTCAATACGCGAGGACAGACGATGGTCATCCTCGACGCCGACGAATTCTCGATGGGATCAACTGAGTCGGAGCCAGATCGCCTGCCTATTGAAACGCAACATCGCTGCCGGATCGGGCGGCGAATTGCGATTTCCGCTACGGAAGTGACGAAGGCCCAGTACCGGGACTTCCAACAATCAGTCCAAGGGTTTGATCTGGTGTCCAATCGTGACTTGACCCCCTATGTCAGAACGGACGATTCGCCGCAGACGGGGGCGATGTGGTACGAAGCAGCAGCGTACTGCAACTGGCTGAACGAGCAGGAGGGCCTGCCTGCAGAGCAGAACTGCTACGAACCAAATTCGGACGGGAAGTACGACGAGGGGATGAAAGTCAAGGGAAATGCCGTGGAGCTTGTCGGTTACCGCCTGCCGACCGAAGCGGAGTGGGAGTTTGCGTGCCGTGGTGGGACGACGACGAGCCGGTACTATGGGCTGACGGAAACGCTATTGCCAAAGTATGCGTGGTATCTAGCCAACAGTGAGCAGCACACTTGGCCGGTCCGTAGTTTGAAGCCGAACGACGCTGGGCTATTCGACATGCTGGGCAATGCCTCGGAATGGTGCAACACTGCGATTGTTGAGGACCCGAACGTTGGCAAGGAAGCAATTGATGATTTGCCGGGAGAAACGGTCTTGAGTAACCAGGCTCGTGTGCTGCGGGGTGGCGCTTTCATGGACACTCGCCAGAACGCGCGCTCCGCCGACCGCTACAGGCTTAACCCCACGTTCCGGGGCGCCGGCTTTGGTTTCCGATTGGCCAGGACTCTCCCCCGTACGCTTCCGTGACAGAATGGCCATGGCACAATCGGCCGCAGCTGTAGCGTTATAGGGATTGAGTTGCTTCTGTACCATTTCGAAGTGGGCGTTTGATTTACAACTCGACTGCCTCGACCTCGGCCACGATCCTGGCGGCATCGTCACCCAGGAACGTGGCCACGACGCCGAACACGGCGTCGCGGAGGCGCCGCCGTTCAGGAAGGCGCCCCGATCGGGTGCCTGGGTCGTGCCGTGGGGCCGCAGGTTGACGCAGATCAGCTTGGGCCAGCCATGTCGGCCCCTTGCCTGCCACCTAGTCATGACGGCAGTGGGCCGTACAGAACCTGGTCTGACCCGCCTTGATTAGTGTGACCGGACTGGCGTCAGCGACACTCGCCTTGCGGCGTCTCGGTCAATCGCGGGATCGTTTTCAAGTTGTCACACCCGTCCTTGATGCGTGTCCAAGAGACGGAGCGCTTTTCGTCCCGTCGAATGATTGTAAGATGGACAATGCAGCCAAGAACGAGCCGAGTCATGGTCAACTCGTTCACCGAAGACCTCGCGGGCGAAGATGAGGATGTCGATCTGGTCGAGCAAGCCAGGAATGGGGGCCGCGCTGCGCTGGAGAAGCTGATCCTGCGGCATCAGGCGTGGATATACAACATCGCCGTCCGCATGGTCTTCCAGCCGCACGACGCCGAAGAAGTCACGCAGGAAGTGCTCGTGAAGGTCATCACCAGGCTCAGTACGTTCAAGGGCGAATCCAAATTCCGTACTTGGCTCTACCGCATCACCGCCAACCACGTCCTCAATATGCGACGGCGGTCCGCGGAGACACAGGTGACGACCTTCGCGGATTATGGCGCTGCGATCAACCGAACGCCCGATCTCGACCTGCCCGATCCGAATACCGTGCCCGTTGAGCTGCCGCTCCTGGTCGAGGAAGCCAAAACCGGCTGCACGATGGGCATGTTGCTCTGTCTGGACCGCAAGCAACGATTGATCTTCACGCTCGGCGAGATTCTCGGGGCCAGCGATACCGTCGGCGGTGAGGTCCTGGAAATGACCCCCGACAACTTCCGGCAGTGCCTGGCCCGCGCCCGGCGGGACCTACACAGCTTCATGAACAACCAGTGTGGTCTGGTAAACACAGACAACCCCTGTCGTTGCCCGAAAAAGACGCGAGGGTTCATCGAGGACGGACATGTCAACCCGTACGATCTGTTGTTCGTTCCGCAGCATGTGGAGCGCGTCCGGGATGTGGCGGCCGAAACGGTTCGGGAAATCGAGGATGTGGTCGAGCGACAGCACGCGGCGATCTATCGTGATCACCCGTTTCTCCAGCCCTCCAACCAAATCGCATGGCTCCGACGGGCTTTGGAAAACCAAGATGTGCGCGCGGCACTGCATCTGAATTGAAGAATTCCGAGCGAGATTTGTCACGGTCGGTCCCTGGTTGTGTCCATGAGATAGGAGCAACAATGCCTCCGAAATTGCTCAGAACAGGACACCCACTTCTTTCCTGGAGAGGACGACCATGACTATCAATCTGCCACAACCCGTTTGTGCCTATTTCACCGCAGACAAAGGCGACAGTGAGGGACTTTCTCGGTGTTTCACAGAGGACGCCGTCGTGAAGGACGAGGGACATACCTACAACGGCCGGGCCGCGATTATGAAGTGGAAGGCGGATGCCTCGACGAAATACGAGTACACGAGCGAGCCCATTGCCTGCGAGCAGCAGGCCGGAAAGACGGTCGTCACCAGCCGGCTGACCGGCAACTTTCCCGGCAGCCCCGTAAATCTTCGATTCTTCTTCGAGCTCGAAGGGGACAAGATCGCGTCTTTGGGAATTATCCCGTGAGTGATGGCTTCGGTCGAAAGGAGGCAGATGCCCATGTTCGCAGTTTACGCCACGCATGCCAATAACGCGTTGGCTGTGGAAATAGAACGGCTGCGGCGTCATCGCGTCAAATGGATTCGAACGAATCCCAGCCTCACACAGTGAACCTGTTCAAGCCGAAGTGGTGAGATCGCGAAGAACCTGGCGGGCACGGGCGAGCTCCGTATCGGTCGGGTCCGGGGCGACGGAGGTGAAATAGTCGTCCGTGATGTCGAGTTGCCACTTGATGGATCGGCCCTCCTCCGGGTCCCGGTCCATCACCAATTCGGTCATGTTCCAATCTTCGTCCCAGAGCACGAAGCTGGCAAGCGTTTCCGTCAAGACTTCCCAATCCTCCTGGTCAGGTGACGTGCATGATGGCAGCTCGTCATCATCGCCGTCGATTTCGCGGACCGCCGCCAGGGCCATCGACCGCCACCAGGATTGGAATTCTGGTCCAAGCTCCATTTCGATTTCGACCTGGATGGCTTGCGTAAGGGCTCGATACAGGACCGCAACGGTCGCCTCATTGACGGCGCTGAGCGGCAGAGGGGCGGCGTCCTCGCGCAGCAACGAGGTACCAACCGCCGCGAGTAGGGCAAACTTCTGGGGCGTTTCAAGCTCGTCGAAGAGGACGACCCCGAAATCCCAGCGATCAACATCCCCGCGGACCTCGGCATCCAGATTATCGACGACTTGGGCAATCAGCGTACGGATCAGGGTGGCCTCGGCACCCTTGAGCGTCCGGTCGCCTTTCGGTGTTCGCCACATGGAATGCACCGGAGGCCGAAGTTCCGAGACCAAAGCATGCGCCGCTCGGTACGGTCCAGCGTCGGGCTAGATCGGTTGCTCAGTAGAAGCCGGAACAACCGCAGTCCGGTAGACGCGGGAAAGGATACCTGCAACGACCATACACCCGAAGCGGGCGCACGGTTTACCTTGATTGGATTGTTGCGAGCGTAGGCCATTGCCAGCTAATGGGTTATGTAAAAGCCATGCCGTCTTTTTCTCCGGCGGTTGCACGGGCTTTTCCACTATATTCAGGTGCCGCGAAGCGACTCTCGAGCCATAGAAGATTGTAAGAGCCTCGCTCCTGTTCAACGGATGACATTGCCATCCGCCGCCGTAGAAAGCACCGTCATCCCCTGCGAATCCAGTTTCGGCCCGGCTGCCGGAGGCAATATATAGTGGCCTCCCTCCCAGCCCTAATGAGTCGGTCCTGCCGGCCGGTACGAGGAACGACAAGGTCACGAGCCCCACACCTCGCCGAGCCCAGCCCCAGGCCAATAAGCGCCCCAGCGGTAATGATTGCTCCACAAATTGCGCGCATCGATTTTTCCTCATTCTGGTGGACTCGAACTTTAAAGCGATTGCGGTCAGATTGATAGACGCCGGCCGTACCCGCGTACGATTTATTGGCCGAACATCCGCAAGCATCCTCCCATAACCAGCAAAATGCCCGCCAAGATCATGAAAATACTGCTGCAGCCGCAACCCATCCACGGGCCGCGCGGACCCCGTGGCTGGAAAAAACCGCTGCCGCCCAACAAGCCGCCTGGTCCCATACTCAAGCGATCAACCTCCTTTGTTCAAAATCGGAGACACCGGACACTGAAGAGACCTGATGGCCGCTCGGGCGCGATCCGCCCTTCGTCGAGCGCCTTTTTTGCCGCCCTCGCCAACGGAATCCACTAATGTAGCCGTCGAATCCGGCGAGAATCGCTGGGATAATTCGACAAGATCTCTGGCAAGTGAATTCCGCGCTCGTAGCGCCTCTCCACCACCGATGCTTGGGCTCAGTAGCTCTTGGTAGGTTTCGCGACCGATGTGCAACTCCTATTGCTGGGAGAGAGCCAGCGAATGCGGGCGTTCTCCGGACCCCAGCAACGAAAAGTCCGCTCGCGAGAAACCAGCGTAGGTTGGGTGCAGCAATTGGAATGCCAACCGTCGTTTTTCTTCATTTCGCAGCCGTCGGCATTCCGGGCGTATTTCGGAAATTCGGAAGCTCAAACATCGACGCGTCATTGCGTATCCACGTGCCAGGTTGGTCGTATTGGCTTCATACAATCGGCACAGCCACGCGATCTGCTCATATTGCCGAGGCGGGCTTCAGTTCGCAGTCATGGCACATTTTGTGCTCACTTCGCTGGCCAGTGATTGCAGCGGACACACGATCCGATTCTTTTCACCCGAATCCCATGTTGCGGATTGGTCTTTTGTTCGGAGTCATTTGTTTCGTGCAAGGCATGAATCCACGACGGGACTTGTCTCGCAGCCCGACCGGGTGACATCGAAGGCGACCGCGTTAAGGACAGGCCGATGAAAACCTATCGTTGCATCTGCGGCAATTCAGTCTTCTACGACAACACGCAGTGTCTTCGCTGCGCGCGAGCGTTGGGATTTTGCCCTGGCTGTCGCAGTGTGACGAGTCTATTGCCTATGGAAGACGGACACGTTCGTTGCGGCCAAGCGAGTTGCGGGATCGACCTGGCGAAATGTTCGAATTACACCCAACACGCCGTCTGCAACCGCTGCCTCGCCCTTCCGATTCGTCCTGAGGGCGGCGGTCTTTGTGACTGCTGCCGGTTCAACGCGACGATCCCCGATCTGGGAGTTCCAGGCAATCTGAAGAAATGGAGCCGGCTCGAAGCTGCGAAACGGCGGCTATTCTACGATCTAAGCCAGTTGGGATTGCCCTACGGCACGGCGGCGGACGGTATCACGCCGCCGCTCTCCTTTGATTTCAAGGCGGACCTGATCTCGAAAAACGATTTCTGGCGCTCGGTAGGCAAGGCGGAGAAAGTCTACACCGGCCATTGCGCCGGCCGGATCACGATCAACATTCGCGAAGCTGACGACGTCGAGCGCGAGAAACTTCGCGTCGATCTGGGCGAAGCGCAGAGGACGTTGATCGGCCACTTTCGCCACGAGATCGGCCACTTCTATTGGGATGTCCTTGTCAAAGGCCGCCGTGAAGATCAGTGCAAGGCCGTCTTCGGCGACCATACCCGCGTCTCGTACGCCGACGCGTTGAATTCCTATTACCAAAGCGGGCCGCCGATGGATTGGGCCCAGGCGCACATCAGCGCCTACGCCACGATGCATCCCTGGGAGGATTTTGCCGAAACCTGGGCAACCTATCTCGACATGATCAGCACGCTCGACACCGCGCACCAGAACGTGGCGCACGGTGAGAGTGACCCACTCCGCGTGGAGCTGGATGCGTTGGTCTTGTGCTACCAGCGATTGGGGGTCGCGTTGAACGAGTTCAGCCGGGGCCTGGGCCTGCTCGACTTCGTGCCCGAAGTCTTCGCGCCTCCGGTGATCGCCAAACTGCGATTTCTTCACGACCTCGCTCGGTCCGGACGCGCCGAGAACGGCGCGCTGGCGGCCACTGATCTTCCCCTATGACGGTTCCGACGCAGGAAAGTTAGTTACGGAATTCGCGAGCGGAGCCAGTTTGTGCCTGCGTCGTCGCAGTCGAGCTCCTAGCCAAAACAACTGAAAACCAAGTGGAATGTCGATGCTTCCTAAAGCCACATGGTTGTTCGGGTCTCAAGTTGACCGTTTTGCTGCCACCGCATCGCTGCCCCACGACTCGCGGCGGCGGTATATCGTTCCACACAGGATCCGTCGGTGCTTGATCCGCACTTCGCGATTCGCCGTCGACCACGCGGATTGCTCGCCCCGGCACACTCTTTGCACTACCGGGCTCCAGTGATGAAGTCAACGCGGAAGCCGACAACGGCGCCAGAAGCCGCAGTGGCTCCGCAAAAACGGTTCGCCGCAGTCGGAAAAGCGCCGGACAATTTGAACCGTCCCTTTATTTTCAAGGAGTTCAATCATGAGCGGAAAGATCGACGTCGTTAAAGGACGCATCAAGGAAGCCGCCGGGGCACTTACCGACGACGACAAGTTGCGTCGTGAAGGCAAGACCCATCAGGCGATCGGTAAAATGAAGCAAGCCGCCAAGAAGCTGGTGGACAAGGCAAAGCGGACCACGAGTGATCGGTGCGGCAAGGCCGGCTGGGCATTGCTGTGGTTGCTCGGCGTTCCGTTACCCGTCCTGCTGGTCTTATACGTGCTCACCGGCGGCGGTTGCCACAACTGATCCATGCGGGGCGTTAGGTCGCACTAAAATTTGCGTCCGGCGCCATATCGGCACGCAATGTGCAACACAAGAATCTTCTTACTTAACGGGCAAATGATCATTCGTAGTCCACAACCAATCGGAGTTCAGTCATGCTCAACGCGGAACAAGTGCAAGGTCAATGGAACAGCCTGCGCGGCAAGGTCAAGGAAAAGTGGGGCCAACTCACGGACGATGACCTGCGAATCGTCGGCGGCAATGTCGATCAGCTCGTCGGGAAGATCCAGCAGAAGACGGGCGAAGCCAAAGACGCCATCGAACGCCACATCAGCGAGATCATGTCGAATCCCACGATGAGCCGGGTGGCGGACGCGGCCACCGGATACGCCCACGACGCGGCGGAGAAACTTCGTGACGGCTACGACGAGATCGGTGAACGCGTCCGACAGGGGGCCGAGCGCGTCGAGACGCACGTCAAAGAGCACCCGACCCAGTCGATGCTGGCGGTGCTCGGGCTGGGCATCATCACCGGAGTCGTGATCGCCGTCGTGCTGCGGCGCGACTAGCGAAACGGATTCGCCGTGTGCGATGGTCCATCCATTTTATTCACAACGAACCCGCGACACTCAATGAAAAGGAACACGAAATATGGCGACGCCTGGTGCTCGTTTTGATGTCAACACCGGATCCCGAGCCTCCGCCAGACCGAGAGGGGTGATCGTAGCCAGTCATGAGCGAGGACTCGGCGACGCCTGCGAGCGGGCGGGCCAGATCATGCGCGACAATCCTGCCTCGTCGGCATTGGCCACGTTTGGCGTGGGCGTGGCGATCGGAAGCGCGCTCGTGTTCGTACTTGGGCACTCGCGCCGTAAACCGTCGTGGCGAGAGCAAGCCCAGGCGTCCGGGGGCCACCTGCGCGACATGGTCGTGCAGTTGTTGCCCGACGCGCTCTCGTGCCACATGTCCAAGTAGGCCATGTCCAAGTATTGCTCCGATTGGAACTGATTCCCATACCCCTTTCTGGAGGTTGATCATGGTATACGCCCCGCAAACCGCTCAAGCTGAGCAGGCCAAACTAGGATCCGAGTGTCGCTCGCCCGAGGAAGCGGTCGGCAACCTGGTCTGCCACCTCAAGAAATACGCGGAAGAGAATCCAGCTTCGGCCGCCTTGTGGTGCGTGGGCATCGGTTTCGTCCTCGGTTGGAAGTTGAAACCCTGGTAGTTGTCTCTAAGAAAGGAATGAAATGGGCGCAGACGGCACACAGGGCAAGCTTGAATTTGATTATCTGGCCGCCGAAGTGCGAGACGCGCGAATCGCCATGCGCGCGTCGTTGCTCGGCTTGAAAGCAAGCTTGCTGACGAATGCCGATCCTCGCGAATTGGCGCGCGAGCATCCCCGAATCGCGGTCGGACTGGCGGCGGCCGCTGGCGTCGCGGCGGGGGCCGCATTAGGCGCGCGCCGAGGTCGCGGCACGACGTCGGCCGTGGCGCCGTTAGTTCCACCCGCGGCCCAAACGCCGCCGCCGCCCGATACATCGTCACACGACGACGGCCGGCGTCCGGGCCCCACACGAGCGGCGCGCGGCAAGTTTGCCACCTGGCTCCTGGGGACGATTCAAGGCGCATTGGGCGGTGCATTCCGGCTGGCGATTGAGTCGGCCTTGGCCTCATGGGCCGCTGCGGCGGCTCAGGGTTCCCAGGATTCAACCGTCCAGGGTGAATCGCCTTGCGGAGCGTGTCGACCTTGATGCTTAGCTCGGTGGCAATTTCGCTGCGTGACTGGCCGCGGTCGAGACGCCGTTGGACCTCCGCGGCGACCGGTTCGTGGAGCACAGTGGGACCGCGACCTGGACGCGGCCGATAGAAGGATTCAATGCCCTCCGTACGATACTTTTTCAGGCTGCGTTTGACGCTGTTGATCGAGACGCCGAAGACGCACACGATGTCCGCCAGTCGGCAGGTACCCTGATCGACCAACTGCGCCGTGAACATGCGAAACGATCGGTGATCGTGTTCATCATGAGCGAAGATCGGGCCGACGCCCAGGAAGTACGTCCATTGGCCGTTCTCCCGGACGACGCTGACGAGGTCATTAACGGGAGTGGCACCGTCTGGAACGAGGGGCAATAATGCTTGCGGCACGTGGGGACCTTCTTCCTCGAAATGCAAACGCAGAGAGGTTGAAGGGATCTTTTTATTCGGCTCTTCCGTTTCTAGGTGTAATACCCGCGAAATCGTGCCTGGATCCCGCGCGCCAGCACGTGCATGTCGGCCACGCTTCGACGCACCACGTCGTAGGTGCGATTGACATCGAGCACCAGTCGTCGCCAGAGGCTATCCGCGCTCTTGATGCCGTAGCTGCGCCGCGTGATGACTCGTGCCTTTGTGTTTAGTCCCTCCACCGCCGCGCTCGTCTCGCGGCGATCAAAGTAGGCCAGGATGCCGTCCCGCCAGCGGTCGTAAAGGTCAAAGAAGTCTCGCAGATCCGGTTCGTTGGCTACGACTTCCCGCAATTCGTCTAGCCGTGTCGATGCCTCCATGCGGTTTTTCGCGGTGTCAAATATCTCGGCTACGTCCTCGCGGAAGTGATAGGGCAGCTCCAATTCCGGGATCTTTTCGAACAACGCGTCCAGTTCGGTCTCCTCCTCCGGCTTCAGATCACGACGACGCCGGCGGTAGTGCCACATCCGCGAGCGAAACTTCTTCTGCTCCGATCGAGGCAATGCTAGCTTGTGCCGCCGTGTTTTTTTCTCACGCGGTCAACAATCTCTCCCAACTTCTTGGCCACGTGGAAACGGTCGATGACGGTCGTGCTGTTTGGGAGCCACTCCGCACAGACATGGGGATAAATCGCACTCATGTCCGTGCGGTGAGAACGAACTTCGGCGCGCTGTTCAAGAGAGAGCTTCTGCAGGCACGTTTCCGCCGCCGCCCGATCCCGGCCTTTGGCCACGGCCAATACCCTGGGATGCTCCGGGGCCGTTAGGTCACTCATGACCGTCACGTACAACCTGTGCCGCTTCTTGAGGCTCAATTCGTCCATGCCCAGGCTGGTTATCTCGGCCGTCGCCGGAATCTCACGGTCCTGTTCAAGCTGATGCTCGAGGATTGCCTCCACCATCTCGGCGGACACGCTCAGCCGGCGCGCCACATCCTCCACGCTGCTGCCCACCAACGACTCCAATACGTATTGCTCGAAGCGGCATGTGTAAGTGACCCGCGGACGCTTGAACGTGACGCCAATCTGCGTGCGTTGCCGGCACTTCGGGCACTGGTGCAACGGCGGTTGATACGTCCAAAAACTGGGCTGGCCCAGCAGGTCGAGATCACGAATGGCGAGCACCTCATTCTTGAATCGCAGATTCGTTTCGGCCTCGTGCTTGCACTTCGAACAGACGCAGCGCCCCGGCAAATCGAAGTCCACCTCGAACACGTGAGCGCCTTCGTGCCGTTCGTACCCGCAAATCCTTATCCCGTCCGGCAAATCCAATTCGACTTCAACCGTTGCAGTAGCCATCGCGAAGACTCCACCGTGAGAATTTGCATCGACAACCGTGCCCCTTGATCCAATGCTATCCCTCCGCCGGCGCTAAGAAAACCACCCTAGGCCCGCGAAACGCGGTGCACGGCCGGAGCGAACCCTTCAGGTAACGGGAACTGGCCGCCGCCTCGGCTTTCCCAGCCGCGGAACTTAGAAACGGAAGAGCCACATCATTGAATATACCCTATTCCACCATGCCGGCGCGAGAAAGTCCACGGTCGGTTTCAGCCCTACTTCTGGACCAGGTATTTTCGCACGACGTCTTCGTCGATCTCAATTCCAAGGCCCGGGCCGGTGGGCACCTCGAAGTGTCCATCTTTGATCTCGAAGGGCCGGGTGACGATCTCGTCGCGGAAGGGGTTCTCGAACATGTCGATTTCGAGCATCGGCTCGTCGCTGGTAAAACTCCAGGTGTATGTCGGCAACAAGGCCAGCAGATGCAGCGTGGCGGCGATAGCGATGGCCCCCGACCAGCAGTGCGGCACGCACTGCACGCTCCAAAGGCGGGCCATTTCGGCAATGAATAGCACCTCGGCCACACCGCCGCAGAGCGAAGCGTCGGGCTGGATGACGTCGAACGAGCGTTTGACGATATGGTCGCGGGCAATGGCGCGCGAGTCGAGCGCTTCGCCACCGGCCACGGCGATGTCGAGCGACTGGGTGAGGACGTCGTAACCGGCGTAATTCTGCCCCTGCGGCAGCGGTTCTTCGAACCAGTAGTAATCGAGCTTTTCCAGCTCCTTGCCGAATTTGACCGCTTGCGGCAGCGTGAAGGCGCCGTTGGCGTCGGTCAGCAGTCGAATGTCGCGGCCGACCTTTTCGCGGATCTTGGTCAGCACTGTCAGATCGCGGCGAGGCTCGAACCGGCCCGTGCGGATTTTCATCGCCTTGAATCCACGATTGACCAGTTCGGCGGCCTCGTCGGGAAACTGATCCTCCGGGCGGACTCCCTCGGTGTAATTCATTTTGGAGGCGTACGCGAGCACATGGTCGCGAATTCGGCCGCCGTACAGCTCGGCCACCGATAGATTCAAGGCCTTGCCGCGCAGGTCGTTCAGTGCGATGTCGCAAGCGGCCACCGCCCGGCCGTCGCCGAAGTTCTGTCCCCAAAGCAAACGCCAGAGCTTGCGATGTTCCAGCGGGTTCTTCCCCAAGAGGACCGTTTTCAAGTGTTCTTCGATGATCCCGTGGGTGCCACCAACGTCAGAGGTCTCTCCCCAGCCGACAAGGCCACTGTCAGTGCTGATTTTCACCAGAAGCGCGTCGCGGCGCGGGAGCAGGTCGGTCGAAACCCCGATGGCCCGCGGCAATTTGTGGAGTAGTGGGAACGTCTCGACTTTGGTGATCGTTAGCTCACTGGGCCTTTCGTCGGCGGCCCGAGCCTCTGGGCCCCAGGTTGACAACCCTGCTATCGCGCCGGAAGCTCCAAGCATTGACGATTGCAACCAGGTTCTCCGATTCACAGCGCTGCCGGGCATGATGTACCTCATAGGGATGCGGGGGATCGTTGGTTTTTAGCATCGTAGCGGGATTCGACCCAACAAGCAAAAGTGAACCGCCTACTGGGAGATCAACGCCGTGATGATGGAAATCGCCGTAAGGAACAAACCGGCGGCCAACAAGAACGTCCCTACAAGTTCATTGGCGATGAAGTCGATGTACCTCCTCTGAATGGGCATTTTGAAGCACCGGCCACCGAGCCAGCAAAGAAGCAAGCCGACTACTCCCGCGATGCCAAGCAGAGGGAGCACCCGGTTCGCCGTGCAGAGCCAGACTGCGAATGCCGCGACCGCCGTCGCGCCCAGCATCCAGCGGACCGAAAACTGAAAACGCGGACGTGCCATTGACGCGATTCTAAATCAGGGACCGCCGCGCCGAAACCTCCGGCCTCGCTATGGCCCGACGACACTCAAGTGCTAAGAGATGAGACCGAGTTGCTTGCGGATCACGTCACAGAGCGTGTTGGCGATCTCTCGGTGCCGTGGCACCGGTGGGCGCCGTCTGTTAGCGGGGTTGCGGTAAACATCGTGCCGCCGACCGTGGCGAACGAATTCACACCCCGTTTGCTCAAGCTCCTTGACAAACGCTTGGCGCTTCACACCTCCAACTCCACTGGCTCTCGCTGGGAGGTGAGCGGGGCCGGGGCGCGTTCCTGTGTGACAATCAGTTCGTAGGCATCTTGAATGTTCTCCCGGAGCTCCTCCAACGTCTCGCCCTGGCTGAACACTCCGGGCACTTCGAGCAACCGCCCTACATAGAAGTCACCGTCCCGCCAGAACTCCAGTGTGAATTGTCCGCGCAATTTCAGGCTCCGTAACCGGATGTAATACTCCAAGATCCAGTATACTATGATGCGACGGCGCGGTCGATCGCGCCATGCGGAGCAAAGCCTTCAAACGGTGAATCCCATGACTCTATTTTTTGAACACCTGCTTCCATCGCGAGTCGGCGGGTGGCTACTTTTGGCGTTAGTGGGCTTTCCCGCCGCCGTGCCGTCGCACGCCGACGACGACGCTTCCGACATCCCAGCGCCGTTGACCGAGTACATGGGGCGGACGATCGCGCCCTACATGACCTACCACGGCGCTTCGTGGCTGGTGCGCGAGGAGCGCGAGCGAGAGGAACACTGCAAAACGATGCTCAAGGCGCTGGCGATCAAGCCCGGCCAGGCGGTCTGCGACATGGGGTGCGGCAACGGATTCTACACGCTCAAGTTGGCCAAGCTGGTCGGCAAAACGGGTCGCGTGCTGGCGGTTGACATCCAGCCGGAAATGCTGCGTTTACTCGAGGCGCGCGCCAACGAGCAAGCGCTCAAGAACGTCGAGCTGATCCAAGGTTCGGTGATCGACCCGAAGCTACCCGAAGGAGAGTTGGATCTGATCATGCTGGTCGACGTCTACCACGAGTTCTCGTACCCGGAACAGATGCTCCGCGCCATGCGCCAGGCGCTCAAGCCGGATGGGCGACTGGTGCTGGTTGAGTTCCGGCTGGAAGACCCGAGCGTGCCTATCAAGTTGGAACACAAAATGAGCAAGGAGCAGGTTAAAAAGGAGCTATTGCCCAACGGCTACAAACTCGCCGAGGAATTCGACAAGCTTCCCTGGCAACATGTCATGTTTTTCCAGCGGAATGACGCCGAGGAGGAGGGAGAAGATAAGCAAGAATAGGCGGCGCGGCATTGCGAAGCCTCGCGCTGGTCCACGCAGAATGCAGCGAGAGCCTTGCATTCCCTTACGCCGCCAGTTCCCTGTCGATTGCCTCAAGCGTCGCGCCGATCGATGCGCGAATCACGACGTCGGCCAGTCCGTCCTGAGGAGTGGCGTCTCGATTGATGATCACCAGTTTCGCGCCGTATTGCTTGGCGGTACGCGGCAAGCTGGCCGCCGGCTCGACGACCAGCGACGAACCGATCGCCAGGAAGACCTTCGCGCGTTTGCTCAAGGCGAACGCCTCTTGCAGCAAACTCGGCGGCAGCGATTGGCCGAATGAGACCGTGGCATGCTTCATTCGATCGCCGCCGCAAGCCGGACAATCCGGAACTGCTTCCGCTGCCACAAACCGCGCGACCATTTCGTCGGCCTCGAAGCGCGCGTGGCAGTCGAGGCACGTGACCTGGCGCGCGGTGCCGTGCAGTTCGAGTACCTTGCGGCTGCCGGCCGTTTGATGCAGGCCGTCGATGTTCTGAGTGATCACTGCCTCCAACCGGCCGGCTGCCTCCCAACGCGCTAGCACTTCGTGCCCGGTGTTGGGCCGAGCGAGAACGAAATCGTGATGGGCCTCGGCCTTTTGGCGCCAATACTCATGACGGGCCTCGGCGCTGGCGAGAAATGCGTCAAAGTAAACCGGCTGGTACTTGGCCCATACGCCACCCGGCGAACGAAAGTCGGGGATTCCGCTTTCGGTGCTGATGCCTGCGCCGGTGAACGCCACCACGATGTCGGCCTCCCTTAGCCAGGTGGCCACGGCCTGATGTAAGTCGCAAGGCCCATTGCGATTCGTTTCGCTGTCAATGCCCATGGTTTCGCCAGGCCAAGCCACAAAGAATTTCGCGACACAGCCGCGTCCGCCGTGCTTGCCGCGAACGGTCGATTTAGCGTACACACGCGTGGCCGCTTTCGCCAGGGTTCTGCCCTGCGCGGATGCACTCGAGATCGCGTGCCCGCCGTAAAACAGGTCGCGAACTAACTCTTCACGTGCTACCGTACAGGGATGGTTTCGACCGACGACGACAACCGAATGAAACACACCTGGCGGCGGAAACTCGCCGCGCTGGTCCTCGGATGTGCGGCAGCCTTTGCCTTGCTCGAAACTTTCGTGCGCCTTTACCCGCCATTCGAGCTGCGCATCCGTGGCAGCCACCTGCGGCTGGCCATCAATTGCCGACGCATGGTTCGCAACGACTCGATCGCCAGGCTCGACCCTGAAATCGAGTTCGCGACCAACTCGCTGGGTTTTCGCGGTCCCGATCCGCCGGACGAATTCGCCCGGCGGCTGACGATCGTGGCCGTGGGCGGCAGCACGACGGAGTGCCGTTACCTCGACGAAACGAAAACCTGGCCCGCCCGATTGAATGAGAAACTCAAAGTCGATTTTCCCGATGTCTGGCTGAACAATGCTGGTCTCGACGGACATTCGACCCGTGGCCACCAGGTACTCATGGAGCAACTCGTCGGTCCGCTGAAGCCTAAGCTCGTACTCTTCATGGTCGGGTTGAACGACATGGGACTTGCGGACGCCACCGACGACGACCAGCGGTTGCTCCGCCAAGGACAGGAGGGAGATTCGTGGGTCGGTAGGGCCTATCTCGAGCTGGTACACATAAGCGCCGCCTTCGCGCTGACCGACAATATCCGCAGGCACCTCGCCGCTCGGAAGGCAGGACTGACGCACGGCAGCGTTGACCACGCGCAATTACGGCTCGACGCCGCCTCGGGGGGGGAATCAAGCAACGAAGAGCGCACGATGCTTGTCGACCGCCACCGCCGGCAGTTCCTGCCCGGCTATGAAACCCGGCTTCGCAAGCTGCTGCTCGCGACCGTGGCCTACGGGATCGAGCCGGTGTTGATCACGCAAACTGCCCTCTACGGCGACGCGATCGACGACGAGACCGGAGTCGACCTGGCACGGTTGAAAGTGGGCGACGTCGACGGACTGGCGCAATGGCTAGTGCTCGAGGTCTATAACGACGTCACCCGTCGCGTCGGGCGCGATCTTGGCGTCTTGGTCATCGACCTGGATCGGCGGTTGCCCAAGAGTTCGCGATACTATTACGACTACCACCACTACACCAACGACGGCGCCGAAGCGGTCGCGGAGGTGGTGGCCGAGGAGCTGAAGGTGAAGTTGAACGACTGAACTTGTTCATCAGCCCGCGGCGGAAAAGCGGAAGTTAGGGGAAACGCGGGACACGGGGAACGGATGCGGCATGAAACTCAACGTGTCCCGATGCTCGCGTCTGACGCTACTGCCCTGGCGTTACCTAACCGCTTACACTATCATCCCGCCGCTGAATTAGCCGCGTTTCGTCAGGGAGGACGACCGTGAATTCGTTGAAGACGATGTTTCTGGCGGTATTGATGTCGGCCGCGACCTACGGCGTGTACGTCACGATCACGGGAAATCCGCCCGGACCACCCCCCAAAGAGACCAAAGAATGGGTAGAAGACCCCCCGCAAGTTGAGATTCCCGCGAGCGAGTCCGCCCAGGCACCTGCGCCCCAAGCGGCGACCGCGGTACCGGCCGAAACGCGGCCCGCAGTGGCCGAGAATTCCGTCGGCCCGTACGGGACCGGCGAGACATCGGCATATGATCCGCATAGCGAACCGTCCGGTACGGCGAGTACACGCACCGAAGCCAGCACGGCCTCAAATCGTTTGGACGCGCTCGACGCACCTGATTCCGCCGCGCCAGGCGGCACACAGCCGGATGACCGTTTTCCAAATGATTCGGCTGACGACCGATATCCACCGAGGGGCCGCTATGGCGACCAACGATTAGGAGGTCACCGCGATCCGGCCGGCCGCGATCCGGAGAACGAGCGCTACCCGGCGGATGAGCGCGATCGCGGGCACGAGGGCTATTCCACGTCCGGGCCCACTGGCGATGCGCGGCGGGAAGGCGGCCATTCCTCACCGGACGATGCGCTTCCACCCGACCCGGCCGAAATCCACAACGAATTCGTAGCCGGTATGCGCGCCGCCGAGGCGATGTTGGCCGAAAACCACCTGGTCGACGCCCTGATGGAACTTTCCAACATGGTCGGCGATCCGCTCTTGTCACTTCAGGACGAGGCGCAATTGATGGAACTGCTCGATCAATTGGCCGGCACAGTCATTTATTCGCGCGAGCATCTGCTCGAGCCGCCTTACGAAGTGCAGCCGGGCGACACGTTGGACCGCATCGCGGAGGCCTACCATGTGCCTTGGCAGTTGCTAGCCAACATCAACGGCATCAATGACGCGCGCCGGCAGTTACGGCCCGGCGATACGCTGAAGGTAGTCAAGGGGCCGTTCGAGGCCGTCGTGGACCTAGGCCGGTTTCGGCTCACGCTGTTCGCGGGCGGGTGCTATGCAGGTCGTTTCGACATTGGCATCGGAAAGGATTGCGCGACTCCCGAAGGTGAGTTCGTCGTGCAAAAGAAGATCGTCAATCCGGACTACTACGGCAAACCCTACATGGCCGCTGACGACCCCAACAACCCCCTGGGCGAATACGCCCTGGAGCTGGCCGACCATCTCTACATACACGGAACGAACGACCCGGCCAGCGTGGGCCGCGCCGAATCGAAGGGGTGCATCCGGCTGAACAACCGCGACATCGCTGATGTGTTCGCGATCCTCTCCGAGAAGACCGAGCGCTCGCCCGGCTCACCGGTGTCGATTCGCCGCTAGCCTTGCTATACTGTCCATCGGAGAAACACCGATGTACGACAAGCAAGCACTGATGGGGCTGGTCCGCGAAAAGGCCCTCAAGTTCGGCGACTTCACGCTGGCTTCCGGCAAAAAGGCGAGCTACTACCTCGACTGCAAGCAGATCACGCTCGACGCGGCCGGCGCTAAGCTCGTCGGCGAAGGGATTCTGGATCTCTTGAGTGAGCGGCTACCAAGGGCCGTCGGCGGCATGTCGATCGGTGCCGACCCGATCACGGCGGCAGTGGTCACGATGGCCGGCGTCCACGGCCACGCCCTGTCGGGCTTCATGGTCCGCAAAGAACCCAAGGGGCACGGCACCGCGCGCTACATCGAAGGGCCGGTCGAGCCGGGTGACGAGGTGGCAATCGTCGAGGACGTCGTGACCACTGGCGGTTCGTCGCTTCTGGCCATCGAGCGCTGCCAGGAATTCGGCCTGACCGTCAAGCGCGTGATCGCCATCATCGACCGCATGGAAGGGGGCGCGCAGGCGTTCGCAAAGCGAGGTCTTCCGCTTGTCAGCTTGCTCACGATCCGCGACTTCGGCATCGAGCCACCCTTTGACGGCGGAAGGCGGAAGGATGAAGGATGAATGTGACATGGGGATGACGGCAGATGGATGTAGCGGAATTCGTGAGAGTCCCTTCATCCTTCCGCCTTCTGCCTTCCGCCCTCCACCCACTTCTCGATTTGTTTGGCGATTTCCTCGATTAGCCGTTCGAGGCAGCCAGGCGCCAATAGCGCGATCGTCTCCTGGTAGATGCCCGTTCCGTAAATTTCTCGCGTCGGCAGGTAGGTCGGGATCGAACCGTTGACAATCGTCGCCACGATGATTGCCTTTCGCGGGAACCGTTCGCGGAGCGAGCGTTGCAGCACCTGATAGTGCTCCGATTCGACCGCCACCCAGATCGCGTCGCCCAGTTGCCAAACATGGAGGGGAAACGGGAATGTCGGTCCCACCGGGAGCGATCCAAGCCGGATTTTCTGCCGCGTCATGATTTCGACCCGCGCCCTGCAATCGCGGGCGAGCGATTCGTCATTGGCTGCCCGAGCCGCCCGCTCGGCGGCCTGCCGCTCGGCGAGCTCGGCGTCGATCTCGGCAGGCGTGGAAAGGCCGGAACGATAAGGCAAATCGACGATCCAACGTCGTTGCCGCCAGACGGCCTTTTCGCGTCGAGCGTCGGCCGACAATGGCTGGTGCTTCCAGGTGCCGATCACCGCGCCGGAAACGACCGGCCCTGCGTATTCGAAGCGCGTGCAAGGAGGCGCGAGCGATTCGAGCGCCGCCAGCGCGGCGTGGCCCAATTGCCGGCCGTTGGCGTCGGCCACGGCGACGTCGCCCACGAACCCGTCGCGTGGTCCAAGATCGCCCGACGCCCCTTGAATGAAGAACATCGGCGCCACCGTGGCCTGCTCGACCAGCTCCCGGCACGCTCCGACGTAGTCGGGACTGATCAGAGTGTTGTCCCAGGCCAGCGTGGTTGGATGGCAGGCATAGTTGAGCACGGTGGCGACCGTCTTCCCGTGAAAATCGGCCAATCGGGCCACCAACACCGTGTCGTCGGCCGGACCCTGGGGGTTGAAACCACACACCCATTGACCGCTCGTTGCATCCCAGAGGTCGCGATGGCCGGCGAGAGAGCAGCGACTCGTGCCGTAAGTGATTGTAACCGCTCGCATCTCGTTCTTGGCCTGGCGGACGATGGCGGCAAGCTTATCAGCCAACTCGTCGAGGTAAGGACCAATCAGGTCCCCCCCCGGTAGTTCTGCTCGTTCCAAACCCATCAAGCCCGCTCCGTGCGTGTGCGAAAACATCACCAGAAGCCGGTCTTCAGATACGCCACCGGTCGCCGAAACACGTGCCCGGAGCACAGCCATTTCTTCTGGCCAAAGCAGGCAATGGTCGACGGCGACGAGTACCAGTTCGTGGGCGTCGACCGACGAATGGGCGAACGTTTCTGGCGCCGCCGACAAGACGAGCGCCGTGGCGGTCAATGGGCGGTGAACGCCGCTGGAGCGGTCGTGCTTCGCCGCGCCCCACATGCGGTGGTAAATTCCCACCGGCGGCGTGATGTCGATTTGTGCGACGCCGGCATGGCAAAGACTTTGCGGAGTATCGACGTGGTGAGTTGTCATTTGTCAGGTGTCAGTGGTCATTCGTCCTGCATCCTGGCGCGCACTTCAGGCAATGGGTAATCGAGAATCATGAGATCGTCTTTACCCTGGATTTCGCGGAGGCGGCGCCAGCCACGGGTGACGAGCCGTTCGCGCTCGCGGACGTGCTCGGGGTCGAGCGTCCGCTTATCGAACGGACCCTCGACCAGAACCTGTTCGAAGTCGCCATCGACGATGAACTGCGCCAGTGCCGGATTGCAACGCACGTGCCGCTCGCGGCTCGTATGCAGCGTCTCTGGATCGACCAAACCGATGACGAAGCGCAAGTAAAGATCGCTGTCGATCATGTCCTCGACGTCGCCACCACAAACGTCACAGAGATAGCCTTCTTCGCATTTGGCCATGGGTTATTAGCAGTGTCATTGGTCACTTTGTCATTGGTCATCCGCGCTCGTCAGCGCGAGATGAAGGCTTCCGCGACCAATGACAAATGACTGCCTTCTTAGAGGCTTCTCAAAGCCCCAATACGTCGTTCATACCGTACAATCCGGCCGGCTTGCCAGCCAGGAACTTGGCGGCAGCCAAGGCCCCGTGGGCGTAGCAATCGCGGTGGGTGGCGCGGACCGCGATTTCGAGCGTTTCGCCCAGTAGACCAAACATGATCGTGTGTTCGCCGGGGTGGTCGCCGGCGCGAACGGCGTGGTAGCCGATTTCGCCGTGCGGCCGCACACCGGGACGTCCTTCGCGGCCATGGCGCAGGGCGGTCTGGCCCATTTCGGCGGAAATGATTTCGCCGAACTTTAGTGCCGTGCCACTGGGTGCGTCTTCCTTGAAGCGATGGTGCCGCTCGATGATTTCGACGTCGACCCCGGAGGGATGGTCCGCGAGTGCGCGGGCGGCAACTGCAGAAAGTTGCATTGCCAAATTCACCGCCAGGCTCATGCTTGGGGCCCATAAAAGCGGTATTTGGCGGCCGGCCTCGTGGACCCGCTCGCGCTGCAGGCCATCCAGGCCCGTAGTCGCCAAGACCAGCGCGAGACCGCGGGCGAGGCAGGTTTCCATGATCGCCATAGCGCCGGCGGGCGTCGAAAAGTCGATGACCACGTCCAGGGGCGTTTCGAGCACGGCGGCCAGAGGCACTCCCAGTTCGCCGCCACCGGCCACAAGGCCGGCGTCTTCACCCAGCCGTGGGTGCTGGGCGAACTCCATCGCCGCCACGAGTCGCAGTTCTTTGTCGGCAGATGCCAGCGCCACCAGTCGCTGGCCCATGCGCCCCGCGGCGCCGTGGATGGCGATGCGAATCGGACCCATTGACGATTGACCTCCGCTGTCAGGAAATACACCACCTGGAACCACACGGTCGGGAACCATGAATGATTCACGACTAGCTATACAGTTGAATCGCCTTGATGATCTCGGTCAAATCGTTTGACACGGCCACGGCCCGATTGGCGAATGCGGCCCGCTTGACGCCGCGGCTTCCCAGGACCTCGTTGAACTTGTCCTGATCGGTCGTATGGTAGGCCACCGTCGCTGTGGGATCCTTGAGTTGATGGCCGGTCAGGATGCAGACGACTCGCTCGTCCGAGCCAATCACCCCCTCAGCCCGCAATGCTTTGGCACCCGCCACGCTGGCCGCGCTGGCCGGCTCGCACCCCAGGCCGCCTGCGCCAACCTGCGCTTTGGCGTCCAGAATCTCCTGATCGGTCACCTCGCGAACCACGCCGTCGCAAGTTTCCAGCGCGCGCAGGCATTTCTGCAGATTCACCGGACGGTTGATCTCGATCGCGCTTGCGATCGTCGATGCGCGGCGGTGCTGCCGGTCGAGCTGGTCGTAATAGCCAGCAACTTTCGTCAGGTCTGACGCGCCTCCGTTCCACCGCAGCCCGCGACGCTCTACGAGCTCGTACAGCGTGTTGGCACCCGCGGCGTTGATCACCGCCAGGCGTGGCACACGGTCGATAAGGCCGATCTCGAGCAGCTCGGCGAAGGCCTTGCCGAAGGCGCTGGAATTGCCGAGGTTCCCGCCGGGCACGACGACCCAATCGGGCACCTCCCAACGCAGCCCTTCGAGCACGCGGAACATGATCGTTTTCTGCCCTTCGAGCCGGAATGGGTTGACGCTGTTCACCAGGTAGATGCCCAATTGACGCGACACTTCCTGCACGCGGGCCATCGCGTCGTCGAAGTCGCCGGCGATTTGCACCGTGAGCGCTCCGAAATCGAGGGCCTGCGACAACTTGCCGTAGGAGATTTTGCCCGAGCCAACGAAAATCACCGCCTTCATCAGCCTGGTCACGCAACTATAAAGGGCCAACGAGGCACTCGTATTGCCGGTCGAGGCACAGGCCGCTCGGGTAGCGCCGGTCATCCTGGCGTGTGTGAATGCGGCCGACATGCCGTTGTCTTTGAAGCTACCCGAGGGGTTCATCCCCTCGTACTGCAAGAAGAGCCGGCCAGGCTGCATTCCTACGTATTTACCGACGCCGTTTGCGGCATGTAGAAGCGTCTGCCCTTCGCCAATCGTTACGACCTGGCTGGCAGGCGCGAACGGCAATAACTCGTGGAACCGCCAGAGGCCGCTGAACGCCAGAGGATCTTGGCGACGCGACCACTTTTGCTCGAAAAACCCCAACGAAGTGGGGGGCCGAAGCCGGTCCCAGTCGTAGGCCACGTCGAGCAAGCTGCCGCAGGCCTTGCATTCGACTCGCGCTTCATCGATGCCATACGTCGCTCCGCAGGCCGGCGATATGCACCTTTGAAAGGCCAGATCGGTGGAGGTCGTAACGTGAATGGCCGTGAGCTCCCTATGGTT
>Ga0265314_10001270_pt1 | contig 28727 bp, 28 predicted proteins | sample 4126metaG_FD_203106 | JGI IMG/M metagenome (GOLD analysis project Ga0265314, IMG submission 203106) | Rhizosphere microbial communities from Carex aquatilis grown in University of Washington, Seatle, WA, United States - 4-1-26 metaG | ecosystem: Host-associated > Plants > Roots > Rhizosphere >... | reverse complement strand
GTTATTTGTGTTCGCGATTTTCGCGGTCATGATCGGCTCAACCGCGATGCGCGAATTCGGTTTGCGCACCGGCGGCACCGACGACCTGGTTGCGTGGTTCTGCGCGGCAGGGTCGTTTCTGGCGATGGCGCATACATTTCGCCGCGGCGACTTTGTGCGCGTGGGACTGCTGCTCGAGCATCTCGGCGAACGCGGGCGGCACCGCTTCGAAATCTTTGCGCTAACCGTTGCCGCGATATTCGTCGGCTTCCTTGCGTTCTGGGCCGCGCGTTTCGTGTTCGACAGCTGGAGGTTCAACGACATGGCCAACGGGCTCATCGTAATTCCGATGTGGATACCGCAAATGTCGTTCGTCGTCGGCGCACTGCTGTTGTTTATCGCAGTGCTCGATGAACTCGTGACCGTCGCGCGCGGCGGCAAGCCGGGCTATGTGATTGCGACCGAAGAGCGCCACGCGCGCGGCGACTTTACCGAAGACGTTTAGGGCGTCATTGTGGAACTCGTAGAAATCGCCGGGCTGCTGCTCGTCATCATGATGCTGTTCCTCGCGGGCGGCGTGTGGATCGGCATGACGCTTGCGATCGTCGGCTGGATCGGCATGGCGTTTTTCACCGGTACGCCGCCGGGCAAAAATCTTTTCACCGCGTACTGGGGCTCGAATGCATCGTGGGCGCTCGCGGCATTGCCGATGTTCGTCTGGATGGGTGAGATACTCTTTCGTACCAAATTGTCGGAGGAGATGTTCGAGGGCCTCTCGCCGTGGCTCAACAAGGTGCCGGGCCGGCTCATGCACACGACGATACTCGGCTGCGGAATCTTCGGTTCGGTATCGGGATCGTCGGCGGCGACGTGCGCGACGATCTCAAAAGTCGCATTGCCGGAATTGCTCAAGCGCGGCTACGACGAGAAAATGGCGCTGGGCGCGCTGGCGACCGCGGGCACGCTGGGCATCCTGATTCCGCCGTCGATCACGATGGTGGTCTACGCAGTCGCAGCGGATGCGTCGATCATCCGCATTTTCCTCGCCGGCTTCATCCCGGGCTTCATCCTGATGGCGCTCTTCTCGGGCTATATCATATGGTGGGCGTGGCGCCATCCGGAACTCACGCCGAAGTCGGATCCGCCGACCACGTTCATGCAGAAGGTCAAGGCCTCAGGCAACCTGATTCCCTGCACGTTGCTGATCCTGTTCATCGTGTGGGTGCTGGTGGCGGGATGGGCGACCGCGACCGAGTGCGCCGCGTACGGCGTGCTGGGCTCGCTCGCGATTGCGTGGTGGAGCGGTTCGCTCACGTGGCGGAATTTTCTCGACAGCCTGATGGGCGCCACCCGGGTGTCGTGCATGATCATGTTCATCCTTGCCGGCGCATCGTTTCTCAGTATGACGATGGCGTTCACCGGCATTCCGCGTGCGCTCGCGGAATGGGTCGCCTCGTTCAATCTGAGCCCGTTCGCGCTGATCGGCGTGCTCTCCGTGCTCTACATCATTCTCGGCACCGCGCTCGACGGCATTTCGATGATCGTGCTGACCTCCGCGGTCGTGCTGCCGATGATCCAGAAAGCGGGTTTCGATCTCATCTGGTTCGGCATCTTCATCGTGCTGCTGGTCGAAATCGCCGAGGTCACGCCGCCGGTCGGGTTCAATCTGTTCGTGCTGCAGAACATGACCGGCAAGGACAGCAATTACATCGCCAAATGCGCGCTGCCGTTTTTCGCCTGCCTCGTCGTCGGCATCGTGATCATCACGGTGTTTCCGATCACGGTGACGTGTCTGCCCGATTACCTGATGGGTAAAGCGAAGTAGCGGTCCGGTAATATCCGGCATTAGAATCCAGTTTCCGGCGACTGCCATCGCCGGCGAACTCGGTACAGGGGAGAGGAATGAAGAAAATCGCCATCCATGCCATCGCGCACGTGCGCGCCTGGCTCGCCGCTTGCGCTGCACTATTGGTCATCGCGGGATGCGCCGGCATCCCCGCCGCCGGCTCGCAGGTTGCGTATCCGAAGAACATCATCATCCTGTTCGCCGACGGCGTCGCCTCCACGCAGTGGGAATACGGCCGCTATTCGAGCACGGTGTTGCGGCAGCAGGCGTTCGCCACCACCGATATCGTGTTCAAGCAGGGCACGCTCGGTCTCGCGAGCACATATCCGCACGGCGCGTTCGTCACCGATTCAGCGGCCGCGGGTTCCGCGATGTCGACGGGTTTCAAAGTCGAAAATGGCGCGGTGGCGGTCACGCCGGACGGCAAGCCCGCGCGCACGGCGATGGAAGTCGCCAAGGCCAGCGGCAAACGCATCGGCCTCGTGACGACCGCTACCGTGCATGACGCGACACCCGCGGCGTTCAGCGTGCACGCGAAATCGCGCGGCGAATCGCAGAACATAGTCGATCAATATCTCGCACTGGAACCGGACGTGTTGCTCGGCGGCGGCGCCGATTATTTCCTGCCGGCTGCGGTGGCGGGCGGCAAGCGCAAGGACGGCAAAGATGTCATCGCGGCATTCCGCGCGAAGGGCTGGCAGATTGCGCGCAACAGCGCCGAACTCAACGCCGCTACCGCCCCGCGAGTGCTCGGCCTCTTCGCGGACGAAGATCTGGATTTCGAAATCGACCGCGATGCGACGAAAGAGCCGACCACGGCGGAAATGGCGTCCGCCGCGCTGAAGGCGCTGTCGCAGGCGAACCCGAATGGATTCGTGCTGCTGGTCGAGAACGAGAACACCGACAGCGCGGGTCATGCGAACGACGCCGCGGCGCTGATGCGCGCGTTATGGGCGTTCGACGATGCGGTCAAAGTGGCGCTCGAATACCAGCGCAGCAATCCGGACACGCTGATCATCATCACCGGCGACCATGAAACCGGCGGTTTCTCGCCGACCTATGCGATGAGAGACCTGACGTCGCTGTCGAGTCGCAATCGCTTCACCGTGGGCGAAGAGCAATTCAAGATGTTGGCGCGGATCACGGCGTCGTTCAACATGGTGAAGGAAAAGCTAGGCGACAAGCCTGCAGGCGATGCGCTGGATGAATTGGTGGCCAAACATTTTCCGGGCTTCACGCTTGATAATGACCTGCGCGAACTCATTCTGCAAAACAAGCCGCTCGAGCGCAACGCGACCTACCTGCCGCAAAACACGCTCGCACGCATGGTCGCGCGGCAGGCAGGATTCTACTGGGGCACCGCCGGGCATACGCCTGAGCCCATTGTGATCGGCGCGCTGGGGCCGGGCGCGCAACTCTTTCGCGGTTACCAGGACAACACCGACTTCGGCAAAAGCCTGCAGCGGCTGATCGGCGGACGCTAGGCAGTTCCCCGGCTCGAGCTGATTCCACGCATATCAGCAGAGGGACGTCCGCAGTCTTGCGGAACGCTTGCGCGGAAAGCGGACCGTATTCTCCCGGTGTGTGCGCTCCTGATTTCCCGTTTAACTCGCGCTTTTGCCGCGATCATTGTGTCATTCGGTACTGATTGCTTGGTTGCGAGGCCGCCGAAACTCGAGAGGTGGCAAATCGGCGTAAGTTTCATGAAAGCGTTGTAATCAAGTGTATTGATGTTGGATGCACGCCCGAAGATAAGAGTAATGTGTCGACAAATACCAGACCGGCTGAGAGCGAAGGCGCAGAAAGAATTGTATATGAACGGTCGCAATCAACTATCCGCCGGACTCGTTGCTCTCGCGTTATTGTCGGCGCTCGCGGCGACCGATGCTTTTGCGCAATTCGGCAGCCGCGGTGGAATGATGGGTGGATCGCGCGGTGGCGCCAATCGCGATCAGGGCAATGGGCAGGACGGCCGAAACAATCGTTCGGCGCAGCAGCAAGGAATAGATTCTTACGAGCAGACCGAATATCGCCTGTCGCTCATGGAGGAAGATCTGCACCTGCAGCCGGACCAGCGTCCGCTGTGGGATTCGTTCGCGAACAAGGTGCGCGCGTATGCGAGCGACCTCGCACGCGCACGGGCGCGCGCGATGACACCGCCCGCGGACGGCGGAACCGCGAGCGGTGTACGGTTCGTCGAGCAAACTGCGGATGCCGCGCGCGACCGGGCTACCGCGCTGGACGACATTGCCATCGCAGCGAAAACGCTTTATGCCGAACTCGCGCCGAATCAGAAAGTGCTTGCCGATGCCCGCATCGTCACGCTCATTGCCCCGCAGTCGCGCGCCGGTTCCGGGCCGGATAACGCCTCCAATCTGCCGGACCTGGGATCGAGCAGCAGGCCGCAGCGCTGACGCGCATGCAGGCCGCGTGTGCTGGCGCACAGATTTCACGCCCGGCTCCCGGCTAAACTGGCCATTCACTAGTCGTTGATACCGATATCCGGCATGTTTTCCCGGAGGAGTTTTTAAAAAAGGACGGCCCAATGAAAATTCATCAGATCATTTTCGTGCTGCTGCTGTCTCTGGCAGGTCATGCGAACGCAACGATCCCGCTCGCGATAAACCAGGATATCGCGTCGTCGACCACGATGTTCCAGCGCATATACCAACTGGCTGCCGAAAAAGCGGATCCCGCGGCGATGTATGCGCTGGGAAACCTGTTCATGGAAGGCATTGGCGTCGAGAAGAACTACGATGAGGCATTCAAGTGGTATTTCCGGGCGGCAGATCTCGGCCACAGCGGAGCGATGAATTTCCTGGGCATCGCATATGCCACAGGTAAGGGAGTCCCGCAAAGCAATGCCATGTCGTTTCTATGGTTTCTCAAGGCTGCGGACAAAGGTTTGGTTGAAGCCATGGAGAACGTCGCGATTGCGTATAGCCTGGGAGCGGGCAGGCCGGTCGATTACAGCGAAGCGGCAAAGTGGTTTGAGCGGGCGGCGTCGAAGGGCGACGCCAGCGCGATGAACAGTTTGGCCGTGTTCTACGAAAAGGGCACGGGTGTCCCGCAGGACCCTCAGACCGCAGCGGTTCTGTTTGCGCGGTCCGCCAAGTCGGGTAATGCGCTGGCGATGAAGAACCTCGGCGTCTTGTATGCCAACGGTGAAAGCGTCAAGCAAGACAACCGCGTTGCTTATGCCTGGATCGCGACGGCGCTGGATGCCGGGTTGCAAGGGCAGGACAGGGATGAGGCCATCCAGCAACTTGATGCGCTGTCAGTTGAACTCGGCGCGCATGAACTCATTTATGCCCGCAAACTCGCCGATCAATTCTCCTCGGTAATCGAGCACCATCAACGGCCGCAGAAAGCCGGAACCACTGCCGTTTCGCCCAAACCCAGTTTCTTATAGGGCGCAGCTTTCATACGACCGGCTGCGACGCGTAGCTTGTCCCCGGCGTCTAAACGCGTTGCGCGTTAGGCGGATAGTCACGGGTAACCGTCTAATGCTTGAGTATCAGCAGTTCGGTGGCTTGCGCCACACCGTCGCGAGCCACGGTTGCTGATCGCGCGGGAGGCCCGCGGGCCGGTAATAGTGGGTGAGTTCGGCAAATCCGGCTTGAGTCACATAGCGGTGCCAGGTCGCGAGGTCGTGATATGCGCCGAAGCGGCCGCGGTTCCATCCCTCTTCGTTGTTGCCGCGGGGGTTAGACGCGAACAGTATGCCGCCGGGTTTCAGCGCGGCGTGCAGTTCGCGCAATACGCGGGGCAATTCGCGCGACGGCACGTGAAACAACGATGCGTTGGCGTAGACCCCGTCGAAGTGTTCTGACGGCAGATCGAGCTTGAGAAAATCCTGTTGCCACACTTCGCAGCCGCTGTCGGCACGCGCCATTGCCGCGAACTGCGCGGAGCCGTCCAGGCCGATGGCGACATGTCCGAGTTGCGTGAATGTTTTGAGATCGCGTCCCGGCCCGCAACCAAAGTCAAGCAGCGTATAGGGCGGCGCGGCTTCGATGTGCTGCAATAACGCGGCGATGTTCTGGCTCACATCGTGGTCGCGCGTGCCCGCGCGAAACTCCGCGGCGCGCTGGTTGTAGTAATCGAGCGTCGCGTTCGAAACGGCCGCCGGATCGTGCGACTCCGGTTGCGACTGACTCCGGCCGCGATTACCCGGCGGTCTTGTCGTCACCGCTGCCGGCTCCTTGCTGCGTTGTTGCCGGGGTGGCGTCTTCGGGTTCGAAATCCCCGATGACCGATTTCAGCGGACAAAAATTGACCGCCGCGCATTTCCTGCAGCCCATTGCCATTGCGACGGGACACAAAGTCATGGTTTTTCTCCCCTACCCGTTGATTCGACGGGTCCGATGTGGCGGGATGCCCGGCCCCGATTATGCCTTGGCCGGAGTTGTTTTCGGCGGCGCCGCCGGACTGGCGCAGATTTCCTTGCATTTAGCCGCGGCGTATTCAAGATGGTCGAATTGCGGCACGAATGTCGCGCTGTGAACCTTGGGCACGATCAGGATGGCTTCGCCCGCCTGCTTGTACAGCATGAGCAGCTTCTGCGGGGTCACGCCATGCCACACGGAGCGCTGGTATTCGCGGTACAGAAAATCATCGATTCTCTGCCGCGCCACCGCCACCGCCTCGTCGAAATTCCAGTATTCGCCGATCTCGCGGGCGTGCAGCTTGCCGCCGGTTTTGGTCACGCCGTGCACGAAGTAGTTCATGTCGGTCCCGGATCACGCCGGGTCTTAACGTATTGCGCTTGATGCATATGAAGAGAATCGCCCAAATCGACCGCCCGAAAGTTGATTTGAATCAAAACGTCTGCGGGTCGTATCTGCAAGCATCCCTGCTATCGGTAGAGATATACGGTGTCAGGCGTTCCACGGCAATTGCGGTTGGGTCGAGCGCACCGGGTTTTAATCGCAGGTGGACATCAAATGAACATACTTTTGGACAGATCAGGAGCCGTCATGCACGCAAAGACGAAAAAGGCCGCAGTTGGAGAAGCGTTGGCGCGCGGGCATGCGGGCCGCAGTCTCGACCTCGTGCTACTGGGCGGACCCGGCTCGGGGAAGGGTACCCAAGCCGAACAGTTGGGCAAGTACCTGAAGCTGCCGCATATTGCGACGGGCGATTTATTTCGCGACCACCTGCAAAGCGCCAGCGAACTCGGCAAGCTCGCCCAGGCTTACATGCACCGCGGCGAGCTGGTGCCCGACGATGTAACGGATGCGATGGTGACGGAGCGGTTGGGGCGGCCCGACACGCGCGATGGTTTTATTCTCGACGGTTTCCCGCGCACGCTGTCGCAGGCGTGCGCGCTGATGGAGATGATGGCGGGCCTCAAGCGCCGGCTTTCCGGTGTCATATACATCAGGGTCTCGGACGAGGCCATCGTGAGCCGGCTCTCCGGGCGCTTGATCTGCCGGCAGTGCCAGGCGTCCTATCATCGGGAGTTCAAGCCGCCAAAACAGTCCGGAGTCTGCGACAGCTGCGGCGGCGAGCTTTACCAGCGCGACGACGATAATCCGGACACCGTGCGCGCGCGGCTCAAGACGTTTCACGGCCAGACCGAGCCGCTCATCGCCTATTACAAGGAAGCCGGATTGCTGCACGAAATCGACGGTGAGGGCGACGTCGTGCAGGTCGTCGGGCGGACCATGGCGGTCGCGCGCGACCTTGCATCACAGCAGGCCGGGACCTGATATCCTTCCTGTGTATAAAAAGGTGCCGTGCGAACCGTAAAGCCGCGAACGTTGCGCGACCAGTTCGAAGCCGTCGTCACGGCGTCGGAATTCGGCCGGCGTGCCGACGAGAGTTCCGCGCAACCGGTGGTGCAGTTCGTGTTCAATGAAATGACGGCGAAAATCATGCGAGAATTTTATCCACTGCAGTTTCAACACCGGTCGCTGTCCGAATTCAATCCGTGGCTGGCCCCGGTTGCCCAAGTGCTCGGAGTGCGGCGCCAGGCAGCGGCCCTCGAAAACGCTTTGCGAATATCAGAGGCGGCAATGTCCGGGCTGGTGGGCGCGTCGCTCGATTATTGCCACGCGCTGCGCGACGTGCTGAGAGGGGTGCAGTCCTTCACGACTTCCGGCGGCATGTTCCCGCCGTACCTCTTGGACAGGCAAGCGGCGGAAGAACGAATAGCTGTGGCAGCGACAGATCCGCGCGAGTTGCCTTTCGTCAAGGAAGCGCTCGCGGCGATCGGGGAGGGCGGCTATGCCGAGGCTTTTGCACGGGTCGCGTTCCTGCTTGCGCGCGGGGACGCCATGCCGCCGTTCTCGCAGGCCGTCCTGCGCCAAGAACTGGTCAAGGATTATGCGGACCTGGTTCCCTCGCTTCCGCCCGAACAATGGCGCCGCATCCGCGTCGAGCAGGAAATCATTGCGCGCTACGAACCGGAACATTCGATCAATACGCTGCCTGACCTGTTGACCCACACCGCGGACCGCGAGCGTCTGGTGATGCTGATCAAGCGGGTTCTGGCCGACCGGCGGATCCAGGCCGACAAGCCGACCGACGAACAAATCGCGATGTTGGAGCGCATTTGCGGCGTACTGAACGACAAGCCCGCTATCGGGACGCGCCACGCGCGGTTGCGGCTGCAAGCACGTGCGCTGCCACGGTGACCGGATAATGCGATGGCCGATGCAATACTCGTAATCAACGCCGGTTCGTCGAGTATCAAGTTTTCGCTGTTCTTGGTGAAAGTCGACGCGCTGGAGCTGGTTCTGCACGGCCAGCTCGAAGGTCTCTTCACGGCGCCCCGCTTCAGCGCATGCGACGCGGCGGGCGCCGGCGTTTGCGCGCACGCCTGGGCAGAAGGCACCCGCCTCGGCCACGCCGGTGCAATCGATTACCTGATCGATTTCCTGCGCGGCCATCGCGGTGACCATCGGCTGATCGCGGTGGGCCACCGCGTCGTGCACGGCGGACGCGAGTTCTGGCAACCGGTGCTTGTCGATGCGCAGGTTCTCGCGCGGCTCGAGAAATTCATTCCGCTGGCGCCTTTGCATCAACCGCATAACCTGGCGCCGATTCGCATCGTCGCCGAGCGCCTGGCGCAATTGCCGCAAGTAGCGTGCTTCGATACCGCGTTTCATCACGGCCAGCCTGAGATCGCGCAGGCGTTCGCTCTGCCGCCCGCAATCACGGAGCTTGGCGTGCGGCGCTATGGTTTTCACGGACTTTCCTATGAATACATCGCGGGCGCGCTGCCGGGTTTTGACGCGCCGGCTGCGGCGGGCCGGGTGGTCGTCGCGCATCTTGGCAACGGCGCTTCGATGTGCGCGATACGCACGGGCTGCAGCGTTGCGAGCACGATGGGCTTCACCGCGGTCGAGGGTTTGCCGATGGGCACGCGCTGTGGTGCGCTCGATCCCGGTGTGATGCTCTACCTGATGGACGAGCTGAAGATGGACGCGCGCGCCATTGAAAAGCTGATTTACCACCAGTCGGGACTGCTCGGCGTTTCCGGCATCTCGAGCGACATGCGCACGCTGCTGCAGAGTGCCGATCCGCGCGCCAGGCTTGCCGTCGACTTGTTCGTTTACCGGATCGGCCGCGAACTCGGTTCTCTCGCTGCGGCGCTCGGCGGACTCGACGCGCTCGTCTTCACCGGCGGCATCGGCGAGCATGCGGCGGCGATCCGCGAACGCGTCTGCGCAAATGCGGCATGGCTGGGCGTCGAGTTTGACGCGGCGGCAAACGGCGCAGGCGGGCCGCGCATCAGCACGGCTTCGAGCCGCGCTTCGGTGTGGGTAATTCCGACCAATGAAGAACTGATAATCGCGCAGCATACGCAAAAGCTGGTCGCGGGCTGACGGCGCAGCGCTCTTTCGAACATACGGCAAACGCAACACTTTTTAACTGGAGATATTATCTTGGATACGAAAAAAATTGCAGTAATCGGCGCCGGCACCATGGGTAACGGCATCGCGCAGGTGTGCGCGGCCGGCGGGTTCGAAGTGGTGATGACGGACGTCGACGATGCGGCGGTCAAGCGCGGTCTCGACACGGTCGCGAAAAACCTCGACCGGCTGCTGGCAAAACAGAAGATCAGCGCCGATGACAAGGCCGCCATCCTCGGACGGATCAAGACCGCGACTGTGCTCGACGCCGTCGCCGGCTGCGACGTGGTGGTGGAGGCGGCGACCGAACGCGTGGACCTGAAGCTGAAAATCTTCGCCGATCTCGATCGAATCGCCCAGCCGTCCGCAATCCTCGCATCCAACACATCCTCGATTTCCCTGACACGCATCGCGGCGGCGACCAAGCGCCCGGCGCAGGTGATCGGCATGCACTTCTTCAATCCCGTGCCGGTGATGCAGCTCGTCGAACTGATTCGCGCGCTGCAAACGTCGGACGCGACCTTCGGGACGGTCAAGGCGCTCGCGCAGAAAGTCGGCAAGACGCCCGTCGAAGTAAAAAACAGTCCCGGTTTCGTCGCCAACCGCATTTTGCTGCCGATGCTGAATGAAGCGGTTTTCTGCCTCTACGAAGGACTCGCGACGCCCGCAGACATCGACACCGTGATGAAGCTCGGCATGGCGCATCCGATGGGGCCGCTCGCGCTGGCCGACCTGATCGGGCTCGATACCTGCTTGTCGATTCTGGAGGTATTGTTCGAGGGCTTCAAGGACCCGAAATACCGTCCGTGTCCGCTATGGCGCGAGAAAGTCGACGCCGGTCATTTGGGCCGCAAATCGGGCCGCGGATTCTTCGACTATACCAAGGCATAGCGCGGTTGCCCGGCGCCAATCCCATGCCGGGTGGGAACATCGTATAATCTGCCGGTAAAAAATTTTAGAGGGAGGCGACCGTGCGCCGCTGCATCCGTTTTTTGAGTATGTTTTTGGCATTGCCCATAGTTGGCCTGCTCGCATGTCAATCCGGACAGGCGGCAAGCGGCCACGTCCTGGATCAGGACGCGGATGCCGCATTGCAGGCGTTGTATTCCAATTCCCCCGGCGCCAAGGCGCTTGGCGACAAAGCGAGCGGCATCCTGGTTTTTCCATCGATCGCCAAGGCGGGTTTCATCGTTGGCGCCCAGGGCGGGGATGGCGTGCTGTTCGAAAAAGGCGCGATCAGCGGACATTACAACTCGGGCGCGCTGTCGGTCGGCCTGCAGGCGGGCGTGCAGACCTACGGCTATGCGCTGTTCTTCATGAATGCGTCCGATCTTGCCTATCTGAAGAACAGCAACGGTTGGTCGCTTGGCGTGGGACCGAACATTGTGGTCGTGGATGCCGGTGCTGCCAAGGATATCTCCACCCTGACGGGCCAGAAAGGCGTTTACGCGTTTATCTTCGACCAAAGAGGCTTGATGGTCGGCATCAGCCTGGTCGGGCAGAAGATCAGCAAGATCAAGTGATGCCGGCGAAATACGGATGCGAGATGCGGCACATAAAACGCAACCGAATCGTCTTCGCAGTTCAGCCTGCTGCGTAGTCTTTAGTGCCGTCCATCGCGGGCGAGGTCGAAAGTGCGGATCCCCGCATGGTTGTCGGGGCGTTCCAGCACCTCGGGATGGCGCAGCGTGCGCACACCGTCGGAGTACCCCGCTTTCCAGTGCTCTTCCATCGTCCCGCGGGAGAACTCGTAGTCCTTTGACGTGCCTTCGTAGCTCTTTGCGTGATAGATCATGTGAATGATGTTGAAGACATGCTCGTCGGCTTCCTGCGCGAGCAGCTTCGTGTGCGGTTCATCGAGCAGTTCTTTGGGAAGCTGCTTGAGCAGCCGCAGGAAAGCGCGGCGGAGTATCTGCGCTTTTTTGAACTGATCGGTTCCTGCGCGGGTGCGGCTCGAGAAACGGATGTCCTTCTGGCGCAGGTCAGCCTGGTTCATGTCGCGCGGCAATTCGCCCCGCGCGTTCCATAGATCAACCTGAAACGCGAGCGTGTCCTGCCGCGGCCTGCTGTCGAGCACCCACTCCAGCGGCGTGTTGGAAACGATGCCGCCGTCCCAGTAGTGCTGACCGTCGATCTCGGTCGCCGGAAAGCCCGGCGGCAGCGAACCGCTCGCCATGACGTGCGCCGGGCCGATACGATGCGTCGTGGTGTCGAAGTAGACGAAATTGCCGGAGCGAACGTTGACTGCGCCGACGCTGAAGCGCATCTCGCCGTCGTTGAGCCGGTCGAAGTCCACCAGGCGTTCCAGCGTTGCCTTCAACGGGGCGACGTCATAGTAGCTCAAGGCATCCGCGTCGACGGAGTGGTGCGGGAGAGGCGGCGGCACACGCGGCTTGAAAAAGCCGGGGGCGCCGCCGAGCAGATTGCCCAACGAACGGATCTGGTTGACGAACCCGTGGACAACATGATCCTTGAGATGATGCGCACTCAACGCCGGGATCGCAAAAGGCGGGGCCGTGATCGTTTCCCAGAATTCCCGCAATTTGTCCACCCGCTCTTCCGGTGGATTGCCCGCGATCAGCGCCGAGTTGATCGCGCCGATCGAAATACCGGCGACCCAATCCGGGTGAAGATTTGCTTCGGCCAGAGCCTGATAAACGCCGGCCTGGTAAGAGCCGAGTGCGCCGCCGCCCTGCAGGAGCAGGGCGATCCGTTCGAACGGCGGACGATTTGCATTCCAATGAGGTTGATGACCGGCGGACGTCGCAGTACTGGACATATCAAGGCCCCCTGTTAGTGGTTGGTATTATCTACTGCCGCAATTACATTTGTGAAGGCCAAGCGTTCCACTTTTTTGCAAACCGTCGCCGCGATGTCGTTGTCATCTCTGCTGCGACGCGAAAGGCGGGCGCTGCGCCGCGCAGATAGCAGGGCAGGGGGAGCGAATAAAGCGGCGGCGCTTGATCGAATCTTCATGTCGACATCTCAATGGTGTGACATTGCGCATTCAGTTCGATGGCCTCGATCGAAATGCAGCTACGTTGGCTGCGCTTGCCGATGACATTCGACCGCGTGCGCAAGATGCTACCCGGAAATCCGGCATGGCGCTGGAAAAACGGGGCCTGTTGCCGGTTCTGATTATCGCCAAACCGGGGCACGGCCGCACGTGAATGATATGATCGGCCATGGTGAAGAGAAACCGGACGCGCCGGAATTGCCGCAATATTATTGAACCCAGGCTCATCCTATGACCATTTCCAACCTGCGCGAACTTCCCCGCATCGTATTGGCCGTGCTGTTCATCGCGATCATGATCGTCGCGAGCCTGTGGATCATGCAGCCGTTTCTGCCGGCGCTGATCTGGTCGACGCTCGTCGTGGTCTCGACCTGGCCGCTGATGCTGGCGGTGCAGAAGCGCCTATGGGGCAAGCGCAGCCTCGCGGTGGCCGTGATGACGGCCGCGTTGCTGGTGATCGTAATTCTCCCGCTGGCATTCGCCGTGCTGACCATCATGGAGCACGCCGACGATGTCACGGACCGGATCAGGACCATGGCGCAGGCGGGCGTGCCGGCGCCGCCCGAGTGGATCGATCGGGTGCCTCTCGTCGGCGGCAAGATAACGGCCGAATGGCACGCAATCGCGGCGCTCGGTCCCGACGAGTTGCAGGCGCGCATCGCGCCGTATGCGAAGGACGCCGCGCGCTGGATACTGGGCAAGGCGGGAAGCCTTGCTGCGTTCTTCGTGCATCTCGTGCTGACCGTGATTATCTCGGCTTTGTTGTATGCCGAGGGCGAGTCAGCGGCCGCCGGCTTGCGTGCGTTCGCGAGCCGGCTCGCGGGACCGCGCGGCAACCAGTCGATCACGCTCGCCGGGCAGTCGATCCGGGCAGTTGCGCTGGGCGTCGTTGTTACGGCGCTCGTCCAGGCCGCGCTCGGCGGCATCGGCCTCATCGTCGCGGGGGTGCCGCTGGCGGGATTGCTGACCGCGCTGATGTTCGTGCTCGCGGTCGCGCAAATCGGGGCCGGACCCGTGCTGGTGCTTGCCATCATCTGGCTCTACTGGCACGGTGACACTGCGACGGGTACGGCATTTCTCGTCTGGTCGCTCTTTGTCGGCAGCATCGACAACGTGCTGCGCCCGCTGCTGATCAAGCGCGGCGCGGACCTGCCGTTGCTGCTGATATTCGCCGGTGTTGTCGGCGGCCTGCTTGCGTTCGGTATCGTCGGTCTGTTCGTCGGCCCGGTCGTGCTGGCGGTCGCTTATACGGAACTCGCCGCGTGGGTGAACGACGTGAAGTCGAGTCCCGAGTAGTTCGAATTCACCGGCTTGAAGAAGTCCCTTTGGTGCAGACGTTGCCACCACATCGTAGTGAACCCCGGCACCGGTACTCCACGGTGGCAGATGCAATACGCATATGGCGTTTCGAAGCGTACATCCTCTGCCGCATGTGGTCGGCGATTGCGCGCTATGCCGGCACGCCAAACTCGCGGCGGCAGACCTCGGCAAGCGCCGCAACGCCCTGGTGGATTTCCTCGTGGCTCGGGCTCGCAAAGCACAACCGCAGCCGGCTGCGGCTGTGTTCCTTGTTCACCGACCACTGGGGCCCCGGGTTGATCGCGACCCCTGCTGCGAGCGCCGGCTCATAGAGCTTGAGCGTGTCGACGCTGTCGGGGAGCTTGACCCACAGAAAGATCCCGCCTTTGGGATCGTCGAATTCCACCGCCGTCCCGAAGTGTTCTTTGAGCGATTCCATCAGCGTCTCTAGCTTGGCGCGCAGGCCGCGCCGCAGTTCCGGAACGTGTTTGGAAAAATTCCGCACGCAATACTCCGCCACCACCATCTGCTCCAATGCGCCGGAACCGGCATCGGTCTTGAGCGCGAGCATGCGCGACATCACATCCCAAGGCGCGACGATATAGCCCACCCGCAGCGCCGGCGCAATCGACTTCGAGAACGACCCGATGTGGATGACGCCGCCGCGCTCGCTCATGGCGTAGAGCGCGGGCGGGCGCTCCCCCGACCAGATCAGATCGCAATAGCAGTCATCTTCGAAGATCGGCACGCCATGCAGGGCTGACAGCCGCAGCATCTCGCGGCGCCGTTCCATGGGCAGGATGGTGGCAGTCGGGTTCTGCACCGTCGGGATGGTGTAGATGTATTTCGCGGGTATTCCCTTGCGCTTGAGATCGTCGAGCGCGGTGGAGAGTGCGTCGATCCGCATGCCGTCGCGGTCGAGCGGAATGCCGATCGGGGTGACGCCGAGCCGGACAAGCCGGTTGATCGAGCCCTGGTAGCAGTCCTCCTCGATGATGACCGTGTCGCCGCGTGCGAGCAGCGTGCCGTTAATCAGGTCGATCGCCTGCAGCGAGCCCGACGTGATCAGGATGTCGTCGGTATGGCAGGCAATGCCCGCGTCGGCCTTGAGCTTGGCGACGAGAAACTCGCGCAACGCGAGATAGCCCTGCGGGCCGCTGTTCAGACCATAGGTCGAGAGCGAGCGCCCCTCGCGTTTGAGCACCGCATCGGCGGCCGCGATCAGTCCGTCGAGCGGCAACCGGTCGGGGTCATTGTTGCCGCCGGTGAAGTCGTACTTGACGCGCCCGGTCCAGCGCGCCGCCGCCGGCGGCAGTCCCGCGGGCAACAGCGGCGCGAAATCGAAAGGTGCTGAACTCATGGTCTCGGATCTCCTCCTGCGGGCTTTTTTGAAACGGAAATTTTGCAGCGATGCATGCAAGGACTGACATTCCATGTCGATTCCCGTGCATCGAAATCCGTGGCGCCCCGAAGACGAATCGAACGTCCGACCTGCCCCTTAGGAGGGGGCTGCTCTATCCACTGAGCTACCGGGGCGTGCGCAGGCATTTTAACGTAAAATATGCGCTGTTCCCCGAAGGAAATCCCATGCTCAAGTGGCTGCTGATCGCATTCGTGGTCGGCGTCGCGCTGTTGTTATGGCGCCTTACCGCTCACGCCAATCGCAATCTGCCGAAGCCAGGCGACGCCGCGCCCGAATTCAAACTCCCGGACCAGCACGGTACCATACGGACAAATGATGAATTCCGCGGCAAATGGCTGGTGCTGTATTTCTATCCGCGCGACGACACGCCGGGCTGCACCGAGCAGGCGGCGTGCTTTCGCGACGCCATGCGCGAAATCGAGGCGGCGGGCGCGGTGGTGTGCGGCGTCAGCGTCGACGACAGCGCGAGCCATGCGGCATTCGCACGCAAGTACAACCTGCCGTTCGCGCTGCTCGCCGATCGTCAGGGTGCAACGGCGGCGCGTTACGGTTCGCTGCGCGACTTTGGATTTTTCAAGTTCGCCAGGCGCAATACTTTTCTGATCGATCGCGCCGGCAAAGTGGTGAAGATCTACCTGGGCGTCAACCCGGCGCGCAACACCAAAGAAGTTGTCAACGACTTAAACCAATTGGCCAAGACATGATTAAATGCATAGATCATATAGTTTTGACGACGCGCGATCTCGACAAGTGCACTGCGTTTTACACGCAGGTGCTCGGCATGCGGCTCGAAAACTACGGCGCGGGCCGCATCGCTTTTCGTTTCGGCGACCAGAAATTCAACGTGCATCCGCCCGGTTTCGACGCCAGCATCAAGGCGCGCGCGCCGACGCCGGGTTCGCTCGATCTCTGCTTTCTTGCGGATTGCCCGCTGGAGGACGTGATCGCGAAGCTGAAGAAGCACGGCATCCCGATCGAAGAGGGGCCTTCGGTGCGCACCGGCGCGCGCTTTCCGATCCGTTCGGTATACGTGCGCGATCCGGACGACAATCTCGTCGAAATTTCGGTGCCGGCAGACAAGGAAACAGGTAATGGGTAATGAGCAATGGGTAATGGATAAATCCTTCGACTCATCACCCATCACCCATCGCCCATCACTGCTCTTATGCCTTTAGTCACTCTCGATAGTGCTTGCCTCGCATTCGGTCACGTCGCACTGCTCGACCGTGCCGATCTGGTAATCGAGCGCGGCGAGCGCATCGGGCTCATCGGCCGCAACGGTACGGGCAAATCGAGCCTGCTGAAAATCATTGCCGGAGAATTCCCGCTCGATGACGGCAAGCTGTGGCGCGAGCCGGAGCTCAAGTTCGCACTGGTCGCGCAGGAGCCCGCGCTCGATCCGGACACCACGGTGTTCGATGCGGTGGCCGCCGGACTGGGCGCGCAGACCGCGCTGCTGCACGAATATCACGAACTCTCGCATCAACTCGCGGACGAGCACGGCGATCATGCGGCGCTGCTGGAACGTATGCAGGAACTGCAGACCGAATTCGAGCACAACGACGGCTGGAGCGCCAACTCGAAAGTCGAAACGACGCTGGCGAAACTCGGGCTCGATGCCGACGTGCGCGTGTGCACCTTGTCCGGCGGCCTCAAGAAGCGCGTGGCGCTTGGGCGCGCGCTGGTTACGGAGCCCGAATTGCTGATGCTCGACGAGCCGACCAATCATCTCGACGTCGCCGGCATCGAGTGGCTCGAAGAATTGCTCGGGGGTTTTGGCGGCAGCGTATTGTTCGTGACGCACGACCGGCGCTTTCTCGACAACGTGACCACGCGCGTGATCGAGCTCGATCGCGGGCGGCTGGCGAGCTTTCCCGGCAGCTACGCGGAATACCAGCGTCGCAAGGAGGAATTGCTCAACGCCGAAGCGCAACAGAATGCGAAGTTCGACAAGCTTCTGGCACAGGAGGAAGTCTGGATCCGCAAGGGCATAGAAGCGCGCCGCACGCGTAACGAGGGCAGAGTACTTCGCCTCGAGCAATTGCGCCGCGAACGCGCTGCGCGCCGCGACCGCCTGGGACAGGTCAATCTCGACGTCGCGGCCGGCGAGCGCTCGGGCAAGCTGGTCGCCGAAATGCAGCATGTCAGCAAGCGCTTTGGCGACAAGCCGGTGATCTTCGATTTTTCCTGCGTGATCCAGCGCGGCGACAAGGTCGGCCTGCTCGGGCCCAATGGCTGCGGCAAAACCACGCTGCTCAAGCTGCTGCTCGGCGAACTCGAACCCGATGCGGGGACGGTCCGGCGCGGCACCAAGCTGTCGATCGCCTATTTCGACCAGTTCCGTGCGCAACTCGACGATGCGGCCACGCTTGCCGAAGTGATCAGCCCGGGCTCGGAATTTGTGGAGATCGGCGGCACGCGCAAGCACGTGATTTCCTATCTCGGCGATTTTCTGTTTCCGCCCGAACGCGCGCGCGCCAAGGTCGCGAGCCTGTCAGGGGGAGAGCGCAACCGCCTCTTGCTCGCGCGGCTCTTCGCGCAACCGGCGAATGTGCTGGTGCTCGACGAGCCAACCAACGATCTCGATATCGAAACGCTCGAGCTGCTCGAAGCGTTGCTGCAGGAATATACGGGCACGCTGTTTCTCGTCAGCCACGACCGCACGTTTCTCGACAACCTCGTCACGCAGGTGATCGCGTTCGAAGGCGGCGGCAAGCTCGTGGAATACGCTGGTGGCTACGCGGACTGGCGGCGCGCGCAGGACTTTCAATCGAATGCAGTACGCGAGGAAGCGAAAGCCGGTACCCGCGAACGCAAAACAGTGCCGCAACCCGCCGCTCGTCCCGCGCCGCGCGTGAAGCTGAGCTTCAAGGAGACGCGGGAGCTCGAGGCGTTGCCGGAGCAGATCGCCGCGCTCGAGCGGGAGCAGGCCGCGATCACCCAGCGGCTCGCCGATGGGACGCTGTACCGCAGCGAGCCCGCGCAAGCGCAGGCGCTGCAGAAGACGCTCGCGCAAATCGACGCCGATCTGGCAGCATCATTTGCGCGCTGGGAGGAGCTCGAAAGCCGCGCCGCGGCGGCTCCCGCACCCGTAAAATGAGCGCCATGGGCCTCGACTTGCAGCTTGGACTACATGCCTGATTTCTGGCGCGGCAGCGGTTACCACCTGCTCTCCCGCGACAACGGACGGCTCGCCGTAACCGACGACTACCTGCGCGCGTATTACGTACGGCCCGAATTGGCGCCCGTCGATTCTTCGTGCGACGAAGAATGCGCGTTGCACGCGGCGTTGATGGATCGGCCGAGGCTGGCAGTCGATACCCGGCGCATCGCGAAGCTGCGCGACGAGGACGCGCGCGAAAACTACCGCATCATGCTGCATTTCCGCGATCAGGTGCTCGCGGCGCCGTCGCTTGAAGCGTTTTATGCCAGGCTCTTCCGGCACGACGTCGCAGTGCCGCCGCTGTTCATCGATCAAACGGTGCAGGCGATATTGCGCGGCATCCTCGACGGCGATGGCGACGGCCTCAAAGCGCGCGCCGCCGAGCTTTTCTTCCGGCGCCAGCGCGTCAACGTCGAAAACGGCGCAATTCGGCTGGCCGATGACGAAACCGTCGCCGTTCATGCGAGCGGCGGTGGCCTCGGCAATCTCGGCCGGCTCGTACGCGAGGCGCAGATACCGTTGCGCACGATAGAGCTCGACGTGCTCGACGCGAAAACGAGTGACGAATACTGGAAGCGCGACGAGCGTTACGACACCGTGCTGCAGTTAAACGGCACGCACGCCGGCTGCGCCGCGCTGTGTCGTGTCATCGAGGCCTGGGTCGCGCATTTTCACGAGACGCCGGTCACGGTTGCGCCGGTGCGCGAAATTCCGGACGAGGATTGGGTATGGCATGTCGGACTGGACGCCGAATCCACCGCGATGCTCAACGAGATTTATAATGGCGGCGATGTGGGCGAAGAACGCATGCGGCGCGTCATCGGGCTTTACCGACTCGACTTCGGCAATCCGTCCGACATGCGGGCGGAGATTGCCGGCAAACCGGTTTTTCTCGGGCTGGCGGCGACGGCGGACGGCCATTTGCGCATGAAACCGCAGAACCTGCTGATGAACCTGCCGCTCGCGAGGCGCGCATGACGCCGCGGGCCGAACGCTTCGGGCGGGTCGTCGGCGGCGCGGACGAGAAAATCAATCTCGCGGAAGCCGCATTGTTGATCGCCGCCGAGGAGTATCGCGACTTGGACGTGGACGCGTATCTCGCGCGGCTGGACGATATGGCCGCAACGTTCAAGCGCCGCCTGCGTCCCGACATCAGCCAGGCCGACGCCATCATCGCGTTGAACCGTTACCTGTTCGAGGAACTCGGGTTCGCCGGCGATGCGGCCAATTATTACGACGCGCGCAACAGTTTTTTGAACGAAGTGCTGGATCGCAAGCGCGGCATTCCGATTACGCTCGCGGTGGTCTATATCGAGATCGGCCGGCGGATCGGGCTGACGGTGCACGGCGTCGCGTTTCCCGCGCATTTTCTGGTCAAGTGCCCGTTGCGCGACGGCACGGTCGTGCTCGATCCATATGCGAAAGGCGCTTCCCTGAGCTTCGAGGAATTGCGCCGGCGCGTGAAAGCACTGCGCAACGGTGCGGAACCCACGAAGTCGATGGTCGCGGGCATGTTGGTCACGGCGGGCAACCGTGAGATACTCGCGCGCCTTCTGCGTAACCTGAAAGGCATCTATTCGCATCATAAGGACTGGATGAAAGCGCTGACCGCCACCGACCGCATCATCAGCGTGATGCCGGAACTCGCCGAGGAATACCGCGACCGCGGCATGATTTATCTGAATCTCGAATGCTTCCGCGCAGCGTTGTTCGATTTTCAGGCCTATCTCAAGATGCTGCCCGTCGCGCGCGATGCCGACACGGTGCGGCAGAAAGTGGCCGAGCTGCAGGCGCTTGCGTCGCGCCTGAATTGACGGAGTTGAAATGAAAGAAGCATGCGTGGCAACGATACGCCGCACTGCGCGCTCCCGCGAGAAGTTAATTGCCAATCCGGGTGCTGTGTCGTGAGACAGGTCGCAGACGTCAACGGGCTCGAACTCATCAGCCATGTTCCGAAGACTCCCAAGCATCCCGTGCCACTGCTTTTCGTGCACGGTGCATTCGTTGCGGCCTGGTGCTGGGACGAATATTTCCTGCCCTATTTCGCGAAACGTGGATTCGCCGCGCATGCCGTCAGCCTGCGCGGCCATGGCGGCAGCACGGGATGGGACACGCTGGCGGCAACCAGCATCGACGACTACGAGGTCGACGTGCAGCGCGTCGCGCAGCACATCGGGTCGCCGCTTGTCGTGATCGGCCATTCGATGGGGGGCATGGTGGTGCAGCGCTGCCTGCATAAACTGAATGCCACAGCGGCCGTCTTCATGGCCTCGGTGCCGCCGGACGGCCTGTTAAGCTCGTCCATGCTGTTGGCGTCGCGCGATTCCACGCTTTTCAGCGAGATCAACATGATTCATTACGCGCATCCCGGATTTGCGACGATGGGTGGCGTGCGCCGCGCGATCTTCTCGGACCATATTTCCGACGAAGAGGCCGGCAAGCATCTCGCGCGCATGCAGCCGGAATCGCAGCGCGCCGTCTTCGATCTGTCCTGGCCACAGCATTTTTTCATTGGCCGCGCGACGGGCGTGCCGGTGATGGTGCTGGGCGGCGAAACGGATGCGTTTTTCCCGCGCGACATGGTGGAGTCGACGGCGCGCGTATACGGCGTGACCGCCGAAATATTTCCCGACATGGCGCACGCGATGATGCTGGAACGGGACTGGCGGCACGTCGCCGATCACATCATTGCCTGGTTGAAGCGCGGCGACGCGTAATACCTGCGTTCGGCCCCGGTGCCGGTTTAATCGCACCGCACGAACGCGCCGCCGCGTTTGTGGCAAACTCATGTTCCGCGGCTGATGCAGGCGGGCAAGGGAGGTGCGCGATGGAAGAATACTGGTGGTGGGCGATAGCCGGCATCGCCCTGATCATTGCGGAGTTGATTACCGGCACGTTCTATCTGCTTGTGATCGGCATTGCCGCGCTGGCGGGCGCCGCGGTGGCCTTTCTGCATTATTCGTTCTGGATCCAGGCGCTGGTTGCTGCGGCGATTGCCATCATCGGCGTGACGCTGGTGACGCGCTTTCGCAAAACTCTGACGTCCTCTCCCGCGGTGTCGCTCGATGTCGGGCAGAGCGTGGTGCTCGACGGCTGGGTCAACGAGCGCGAGAGGCTGGCGCGCGTGCGTTACCGAAATGCGGTGTGGGACGCTAAAGTGCTGGACGAGCCGGGCGCGGAAGCGGGACACACGCTTTACATCAGGCACGTCGACGGCAATACCCTGCACGTGTCGGCGGCGCGGCCGGGATGATCTTGCACACCGCTACATTTTCAATCGCTTATTGCGGCACGCTCAGGGGGGAAAACCATGTTTGCTAAATTGATCGTTGTATTCATCATCACGGTGGTGCTCATCGCCAACGGGCAGGCCGCCTACGCAGTGCCGTTCTTCGTGATCGCGTTCGGCATCGTGCTCGCGATCGAATCGATCAAGGTCGTCCCGCAGCAGCAGGCGTGGGTGGTCGAGCGTTTCGGCAAGTTTCACAGCGTGTTGGAGCCCGGCCTGAACGGGATCTGGCCGTTTTTCGACCGCGTGGCCTACAAGCATTCGTTGAAAGAGGTGCCGCTCGACGTCTCGGAGCAGGTCTGCATCACGAAGGACAACACCCAGCTTGGCGTCGACGGCATCATCTATTACCAGGTCACGGACCCGCGGCTCGCGTCGTACGGTTCGTCGAATTACATCGCCGCCATCACTCAGCTCGCGCAGACCACGCTGCGTTCGGAGATCGGCAAGATGGAGCTCGACAAGACGTTCGAGAGCCGCGACGAAATCAACCGCCAGGTCGTGGCGGTGCTCGATGAAGCCGGGCGCACCTGGGGCGTCAAGGTGCTGCGCTATGAGATCAAGAACCTCACGCCGCCGGAGGCGATCTTGCGCTCGATGCAGGCGCAGATCACCGCGGAGCGCGAAAAGCGCGCATTGATCGCCAAGTCCGAAGGGCAGCGCCAGCAGGAAATCAATCTTGCCGATGGCGAGAAACAGGCAGCGGTTCTGCAATCCGAAGGCCAGAAAATCGCGGCTATCAACCGCGCCGAAGGCGAGGCGAAGGCCATTACGACCATCGCGGCCGCGAATGCCGCCGCGGTGCGCGCAGTGGCGGCATCCATCAATGAACCGGGCGGGATGAACGCGGCCAACCTGAAGGTCGCGGAGGTTTACGTCCAGGCGTTCGGGAATCTGGCGAAAGCCGGCAACACGCTTATCGTGCCGGGCAATATGTCGGATCTCGCGACCATGGTGTCGTCAGCGATGACGATAGTCAGCGGCGCCAGACGCGCCGAAGACGGCCCGGTGCCCGCAAAGCAGAGTTAGGTTAGATCGAAGACGGGGTCGAAACCGGCGCGGCCGGCGCGACGTTGCTGACCGGAGTTGCTTCGAGCGGTGCCGAGACTTGCGGTGTTTCGATTCCGGCGCCCGTCGGTTTGGCCGGCTCGTCGCCTTCGACGCGCGGTTTGGTCTTCAACTCGGGAATGTCTTCCTCGTCCTTTTCGGGCGGGGGATTGCCGTCGTACACCAGGTTGCGGCGGCGCTGCAGATACGCATCGCGCTGGAATTCATAGGGATCGAGCGCCGCTTCGTCGAGAATCTTGGTCGAGTCGAGCAGGTTGGCGCGCAGGTTGATTACGTACAGACCCCACACCGAATTGCGCGTGCGCATGTGATTGCGCCAGATCAGGCGGATCGGGTCGAGCTTGAAGTCCACCGCGGAACCGACGCCGTCGCGGAACGAACTCGGGCCGAAAAACGGAATTTGCAGATAGGGTCCGGAATTGATGCCCCAGCGGCCGAGCGTCTGGCCGAAGTCTTCCTTGTGCTTTTCAAGCCCGACTTCGGTCGCCACGTCGATGAAGCCGGCGAGGCCGACCGTCGTGTTGATTGCGATCCGGCCCACATCGGAAACCGCGTCGCCCACCTTGCCCTGCAATAGATTATTGAGGGCCGTCAGGACGTCGTACAGATTGTTGTAGAAATTCGTGACGCCGGTGCGCACGAACTGCGGCAATACCGTTTTGTAAACCGTCGCGACCGGTTTCAGCACCACTTTGTCGAGACCGTCGTTGAGTTTGTAGATCGCGCGATTGAGCGGTTCGAGCGGATCGCGCGGGTTTTTCGTACTGGCGCAACCACCGAGGAATACCAGCGACAACAGGCCCAGCATGGATACGTAGCGAAGCCGGGCGGTAAACGTGGTCATAGCAAGATTCCGGTATTGAAACGGGTTGCTGCGCGGTTTGCTGCGCTTTTCGGCCATTATAACAATGATTTCGGGCAAAACCAAAGCGATATAACGGCACCGTTTTCGGGCGCTTTAGGCGCCCGGCGCTTCACGGCGAGGCGGATGCTAACATGCATGGGCGCGCGGCCTGTCCCGGTTGCGCCGACCCGGAGGAGCAGACGATGAAAGCACGATATTTGCCGCCACTGCTGGCATGTGTAATGGGCATATGCTGGGGGCATGTGGCCTGCGCCCAGACTTATCCCGCCAAACCGATTCGTTTTTATACGCCGTATCCGCCGGGCGGGACGACCGACATACTTGCGCGTATTTTTGGCGCGAAAATGTACGAAACCTGGGGGCAGCCGGTGATTATCGAGGCCAAACCCGGCGCGGGCGGCAACATCGGCGCCGATTTCGTGGCCAAGTCGCCGCCGGACGGCTATACGATATTAATGGGCGCCAGCGGGCCGCTCGCCATCAATGCAAGCCTCTTCAGCAAGCTGCCCTACGATCCGGCGAAAGATTTCGCGCCCGTCGTGTTGTCGGCTTCCGTGCCGCTGGTGCTGGTGACGCACCCGTCGCTGCCTGTCAAGAACGTGCGTGAGTTCATCGCGCTGATGAAAGCGCACCCCGGCCAGTTCAATTACGCGTCCGCGGGGCCCGGCTCGCCGCAGCATCTGACCGCGGAAATGTTCAAGTTCATGACCAAGGTCGAGATGACGCATATCCCGTACAAAGGCAGCGGACCCGCGATCGTCGACTTGATCGGCGGCCAGATTCCGTTCGCATTCGAAAGCATGATTCCGATCCTGCCGCACGTGAAGTCGGGCAAGCTGCGCGGGCTCGCGGTGACGAGTTCTACGCGCTCGCCCGTGCTGCCCCAGATCTCGACGGTCGCCGAATCCGGCGTGCCGGGATTCGAGTCGATCGCGTGGTACGGGGTGGTCGCGCCCGCGGGCACGCCGAAGGACATTGTCGCCAAATTGAACGCGGAAATGGTGCGTATCGCGAACCTGCCGGACATCAGGCAGCGGCTGATCGAGATGGGTTCGCCGCCGGTCGCCGGTACGCCGGATCAATTCGGCGCGCTGATCAAAAGCGAAATCCCGAAATGGGCGAAGGTCGTCAAGCAGGCCAACGTCAGCCTCGACTAGCCGGCCCCTAAGCGGCCGGCGCGGTTTTTTTCTTCCGCGTTTTGGATTTCGGCTTGGCCGCAGGCGTTGCCTGCGCCGGTGCGGGAGCGGCCACGGGCACGGCGGGTTTCTGCGCACGCAATGCATCTTCGGCGCTGGCCGCCGCGATTTTCTGGCGGATTTCCTCCAGCGTCGCTTCAGTCGCCGGTAACATCGGGCCGCCGAGCGCGACGGCCTTTTCCGCGGCGGCGAGGGCTTCGTTCAACTTGTTGCGTTCCCCCAGCACGTTCGCGAGGTTGTTGAAAGCGGCCGCCGAGTCGGTATGTTCTTGCGCCGCCTGCTTGAACGCGGCTTCGGCCGTTTCGAGATCGTGCAACGCATACGCAACATTGCCGCGTCCCATCTGGCCAGTGAGGCTGTCGGGCCAGCGCTTGAGCAGCGCGTTGTAGGCGATCAGCGAATTCTTGAGGTGCCCGCTTTGTTCCAGCGCGACGACCGCAGCTGCATACTTCGTTTCGGTTGCCGTAACCGGCACGCGCTCGGGCGGCAGCACCAGCATCGACCAGTAATCTTCTTCGCGCCAGATTTTTTCGAACACAGGCAGCGGCGTAGGCAGGCGCGGGCGTTTGCCGGACCGGCGGATCACCTCCAGGCGGTCGAGGTCGTAACCCACGACGACCGAGTAATGCCAGATCGGATACCATTTGAACGGACCGAAGTTTTCGAGCACGATCGCGGGCGTGCCGGCCGCCAGTTCGCGCAGAAGGTCCTCGACCCTGGGCGCGAGTTCGTAGGCGATTAAACCGCGCCGGCGGGCGGCGGCGAGCATCTCGACCTGCAGACTGCCTTTGCGTCCAGGCAGATAAACCTGGTCGACCAGATCCTCCGGCACCACCGGCACGCCGGCCGCGGTCACCGCCATGGCGAGCGCGGACGGGCCGCAATAGTAATCGTCCTGGGGATAAAACGGAACTTCTGTCAGTTCAACGCGCCGGGGCAGATCGGCGGGCCGCTTTTCTTTGAGCGCGTAGGTTTGCGGCGCGATGAACGAGCAACCCGACAACAGGGCGCTCAAAAAAATAAAGCCCGCGGTTAAGCGGGCTTTAAAGCTGTACATGTTGAATCTGCTTTGGTTATTTCCAGAAGTACCAGATGATCAGGCCGACCACGATGACGCCGGCAATCCACCAGCCGGTGCTGGAACTCGCGCCCGCCGGCAGCGAGTCGATCTTGCCCGCGACGCGGTTGATTTCGTCCTGGGTCATTGCGTTGACGCGCTCTGCGGCGGTCGAGGCGGTCAGGCCCAACGCTTCGAACTGCTTCTGCACGTCGGTGCGGCTAACAAACTCGCGCACTTTGTCGCGATTGGCTTGGGCCGTTGCGCTGGCGACGACCTGGTCGGTGCCTATCATGCCGGCTTGGGTGGAGAACGGCAGCACGACCATGCTAAGGATCAGCAATTGACTTATTAACTTGGATAAAAACTTCATCAGAAACCCCCTGTCATTGATTGAAAAGGTTTAGCGGCGACAGCGCCCGGACAGCAAAATAGCGACGCTAAATAATCTTATATATCCAGCGCACCGGCAGCGTCAAGCGGGATGTGCATATGCCGCCCAAAACTGCTCAAAATTACGGCAATTTGTGTTGAATTTTGTACACACTGCCGCGTTCGGCTTTCGCGCAGCGTCAGAGTGTCCCGGCCGACGCGAAAGATCGATTTCACGCGGGTGTTTTCGTGCGAGCAGGCTGGTCGAAACGCTGGTATTCCCGTTCCGGAAAAGCCCGCTCACCGGGTGTTATAATTAAACGCTGAATTCAGCGCCTCGCCGCACTTAATTTCCCCGTAAGGATCCCGCCATGCTGACCAAAGTCAAACCCGCGTTTCAACTGAAAGACACGAGCCTTTTCCGCCAGCAATGCTACATCGACGGCAAATGGGTCGACGCCGACGACAAGACCACGCTGGCCGTCAACAACCCGGCGGATGGACTGCAGATCGGCACCGTCCCGAAAATGGGCGCGGCGGAGGCCAAACGCGCGATCGAGGCCGCCAACGCAGCATGGCCGGCGTGGCGCGCGAAGACCGCCAAGGAGCGTGCGGCGATATTGCGCAAATGGTTCGATCTCATGATGGCGAACCAGGACGATCTCGCGGTGCTGATGACGACCGAGCAGGGCAAGCCGCTTGCCGAGTCCAAGGGTGAGATCGCCTATGGCGCCTCGTTCATCGAATGGTTTGCCGAGGAAGGCAAGCGCATCTACGGCGACGTCATACCGCAGCACCAGGCCGACAAGCGCATCGTCGTCATCAAGCAGCCGATCGGCGTGTGCGCCGCGGTGACGCCGTGGAACTTCCCGAATGCAATGATCACGCGCAAGGCCGGTCCGGCGCTGGCCGCCGGCTGCACCATGGTGATCAAGCCCGCCACTTACACGCCGTATTCGGCGCTTGCGTTGTGCGAACTCGCGGAACGCGCCGGCATTCCGAAAGGCGTGATCAACGTGATCACGGGCTCGTCGGGGCCGATCGGCAACGAACTGACTACCAATCCGATCGTGCGCAAGTTTACGTTCACGGGCTCGACCGAAGTCGGCAAGCTCCTGATGGCGCAGTGCGCCAGTACCGTCAAGAAAGTTTCGCTCGAACTGGGCGGCAATGCGCCGTTCATCGTGTTCGACGACGCCGATATCGACGCGGCGGTCGAAGGCGCGATGATGTCGAAGTTCCGCAACACCGGCCAGACCTGCGTCTGCGCGAACCGCCTCTACGTGCAGGACGGCGTTTACGACAAGTTTGCGAAGAAGCTCGGGGAAAAAGTCGCCGCGATGAAGGTCGGCAACGGCATGGAAGAGGGCGTCGTGCAAGGGCCGTTGATCGACATGGCGGCGGTGGAAAAAGTCGAAGAGCACATTACCGATGCAGTCGGCAAAGGCGCGCGCATCGTGACGGGCGGCAAGCGTCACGCCAAGGGCAGCACGTTCTTCGAGCCGACCGTGCTCGCCGACGTCAAATCCAACATGAAGGTCACGCACGAAGAGACCTTCGGCCCGGTGGCGCCGCTGTTCCGCTTCAAGACCGAGCAGGAATTGATCAAGCTCGCGAACGACACCGAATACGGACTCGCGTCGTATTTCTACAGCCGCGACATCGGCCGCATCTGGCGCGTGGCCGAGGCGCTCGAATACGGCATCGTCGGCATCAATGTCGGCATCATCTCCAACGAGGTGGCGCCGTTTGGCGGCATGAAGGAATCCGGCATCGGCCGCGAAGGCTCGAAGTACGGAATCGAGGAATTTCTCGAGGTCAAATACCTGTGCATGGGCGGCATCGACAAGTAAGCGGCACCGCCCGCACGCTGCAATGCCATCGCGCCGCGCGGCGCGGTGGCATTTTTATTTCTCCCAACATCATTTATGCCAAAACCTGCGGTTCGTAAGCGCGCGGCATTCGAGATCCTCGCGCTCGATCACGTCGTGCTGCGCGCCGCCAATCCGGCGCGTCTGACGAGGTTTTACTGCGACGTGCTCGGCTGCAGCGTCGAGCGCGAGCGGCCCGAACTCGGTCTCACGCAGTTGCGCGCCGGCGTTTCGCTGATTGATTTGATTGCGGTCGACGGCGAACTCGGGCGCGCCGGCGGCGCCGCGCCGGGCAAAACCCGCCGCAACATGGACCATCTGTGTCTGCGCATCGAGCCGTTCGACCAGAATGCGCTCGTCGCGCATCTCGTTTCCAGCGGCGTTGCGGTCGGCGAGATCAAATCGCGCTTTGGCGCCGATG
>Ga0265314_10001269_pt1 | contig 28731 bp, 26 predicted proteins | sample 4126metaG_FD_203106 | JGI IMG/M metagenome (GOLD analysis project Ga0265314, IMG submission 203106) | Rhizosphere microbial communities from Carex aquatilis grown in University of Washington, Seatle, WA, United States - 4-1-26 metaG | ecosystem: Host-associated > Plants > Roots > Rhizosphere >... | reverse complement strand
TGCAGGCGCTGATGCAGATACCGGCCATAGTGAATCCACCAGACCTCGCGAAGCTCATCATCGGAGTGCGCAGATAGCCAGGCACGATTGTGACCCACGGCGTGCGCCAGCAATACTTCGGCGGTGAGTCGCGGGACTGCAATACCCGCGGCTTCGAGGAGTTGGCGGCCCTGAAGGAGGGCGGTATGGATGGTCATAGAAGAGCGGGGCTGAAAGCCCCGCTCAGGCTAAAAGCCTGCCCCACCTTTACGCAGCTTCGCTCTGCTCTTTGAGCTTTTCGGTCTGATAGTACGTCGTCAGGGCGTCGACGATGGGTTCGAGCTTGCCTTCCATCACCAGGTTGAGCTGGTGCAGCGTAAGTCCGATGCGGTGGTCGGTCAGGCGGTTCTGCGGGAAATTGTAGGTGCGGATCTTTTCGCTCCGGTCGCCGCTGCCGACCATGCTGCGGCGCTCCGCCCCAATCTTTTCCTGCTGCTTCTGCAATTCGATCTCATACAAGCGCGACCGGAGAACGCGTTCTGCTTTCGCGCGATTCTTGATTTGCGACTTTTCGTCCTGGCAGGAGACGACCGTGCCCGTAGGCAAGTGGGTCAAGCGCACCGCGGAATACGTGGTGTTGACGCTCTGTCCCCCCGGGCCCGAAGAGCAGAAAGTATCGACGCGGACGTCCTTGGGCTCGAGCTTGATTTCGACGTCGTCGGCTTCCGGCAGCACTGCCACCGTGACCGCGGACGTGTGGACTCGACCCTGCTGCTCGGTTTGCGGAACACGCTGCACCCGATGCACGCCGCTCTCATACTTCATTTGGCTGTACACGCGGTGGCCGCTGATCAGGGCGATGACTTCTTTCACGCCGCCGACGGCCGAATCGCTGGCCGACGTTACTTCCACCTTCCAGCCGCGCGACTCCGCGAAGCGGCCATACATGCGGAAGAGTTCGTCCGCAAAGAGTGTAGCTTCGTCGCCACCCGTGCCGGCGCGGATTTCGAGGACCACGTCCTTCTCGTCGAGCGGATCCTTGGGGAGCATCAGCACCTTCAGCTCCTCTTCATACTGGGTCAGCAGCGGTTCCAGGCGCGCTACTTCGTCCTGCGCCATGGCGCGAAGCTCGGGATCGGTCTCGGCCAGCATCAGCCGCGCTTCCTGCAGATTCTTGTTGGCTGCCTTCCACTCGCGATACTTGCCGACCATATCGCCCATATCGCTCTGTTGCTTGGAGATTTTGCGATACAACGCGGAGTCGCTGATTACCGCGTTGTCGGCCATCTGGGCCGTGAGCTCCTCAAAGCGGCGCTCTATATCGTCGAGTTTTTTCTGATATTCCATGCCTTACGCGATCACCAGCTCGCCGCCCTGCTTCTGTTCCAGTTCCATGGCGCCTTGGAGCGCGTGAATGGCGACGGCGGCTTGCGAATCGTCGGGAGGCTGCGTGGTGATGCGTTGCAGCCACAGGCCCGGCGCGCTCAGGAGTCCCATCAAAGTGCCTTGGCGCTTGGCGGCGAAACGGATAATTTCGTAGCTCATGCCGATGATCACGGGCAGCATCGCCAAACGAACCGCGAACTTCATCCAGAAACCATCCACCGGAATCAGCGCGTAGACGATCAGCGCGATCACCAGCATCACCAGCATGAAACTGGTTCCGCAGCGCGGGTGGAAAGTGACGAAACTCTGCGCGTTCTCGACCGTGACCGGCTTGCCGGATTCATAGTTGAAGACGACCTTGTGCTCGGCGCCGTGATACTGGAAGACGCGCCGGATGTCCTTGAACCGGGAAAGTGCAAACAGGAACACGATGAAAATCGCGATGCGAATCGCGCCGTCGGTCATGTTGCTTGCGAAGCGCCCCGACAGCGACGGCACCACGTGGCCCAACTGGGTGGCCAGCAAGAGCGGCACGAATTTGTACATCGCGATGAAGAACAGCAGGTTGCCGATCAAGGTCAAGGTCATCATCGTGGAGCTGATCTCGACGGGCTTTTCGCCAGTCTTAGGGTCGGCTTCATCGAGGGCCGCGTTGGCTGAAAACTGCAAAGCATTAACGCCGAGCGTCATGGCCTGAACCAGCGTCCCTAGGCCCCGGAAGATCGGCAAACGGAAAATGGGGTACTTCTCCGACATGCGATAAAGCGGCTTTTCCTCGGTCACCAGCTCGCCATCGGCCTTGCGAACGGCCACGCAGTAGCTATGCGGGGCGCGCATCATGACGCCTTCGAGCACAGCCTGGCCTCCGACCAGGATTTCCTCACCGCCTTCGAGGATAGGCAGCATCTGAACATGCGCCGAGAGGCGCAAAAATCGCGTAAGAAACACAGGGAACTCCACCTCTATTATAGCGTTAGCGCCGAGGTGGAGCCGGATTGCAAGCGGCGCGCAGGTTTTTGTAACCCGCGTCCGACGCCGATTAAAAATCGGGGCGCAGGTTGAAAAACCTGCCACACCGCAAAACGACCACTACCCCGAACCGCCTCGTATGCCTGCGACGACTATCAATCCTATCCAGAAAAGCGCGATTGCGCCGCCAGCAAAGGCGAAACTCCTGCCGATGGTTCTTACGGGATCGGGCGAACCATTTGACCGGTCCCAGAGCCAGCCCACAATCACCAATAGCACTGCGCTGGCGAGCGTCGGCATGACGCCGTACAGGAGGCGCCCACCGAACAGGCTTCTCAGGTAGCTCTCGCCTAAATCGCCAGGAACTAGTAACAGCATGCCGCTGCCGTAGTAGAGAAGCGCACATGCTCCGACGAACATGGGAACGCAAGCGAGCTTCATCCTCATAGTTCAAATGAGTAGAGACGAGTTTAACGGCCGAACACGAACCTGGCGCGCCGAGGATCGGCCCCGCCGTTCAACACTCCCCCGATCAATTGGATGACGGTGGGCGCCGATGTGTTGCTCCAATCCGCGGCGGGCTGGACCAGATGGCCGAGATCGATCAGCTTCTGAATGGTGGGCTTGGGGACGCGGCTTTCGATGCTCACGCGGCCCGGCGCGAACTCGTGAAATCCGAATGAGTTATAGAAATGCGTCGACTGGAAGCGGGGAGCCTCCACGGCTTCCTGCGGCGACATGCCGAAATCCAGGATGTTCAACAGAGCCTGCAGCATCGCCTGATCCTGATTGTCGCCGCCGGGGGTCGACATCGTAAGCACCAGTTGGCCGTCCCGGGTCACTATGGTCGGGCTTAGCGTGACTCGTGGACGTTTTCCGGGAGCTAGCTGGTTCGCATGCCCCGGCGTCAGCACGAACACTTCCTGGCGTACCGAAAGCGGGATGCCGGTATCGGCGACGATCACCGACGGAATCCACGCGCCACTGGGTGTCGCCGAGAACGCATTGCCCTCGCGATCGACCGCGTTGACGCAGGTCGTATCTTTATCCGACGATTTGCCGTTCCCGCCCACCATCGCGACCGACGTGTGCAGATCGCCGGGGCGGCTTTCCATGGAGGCATGCGCGGGATCGATCAGCTTGCGGCGTTCGGCCGCGTACTCTTTCGAAAGCAGGATCTGCTCCGGAATCTTGCTGAACTTCGGATCGCCGTAATAGCGGTCGCGATCGGCGAACGCCAGCTTCACCGCCTCAATCACCGTGTGCAGGTATTCGGGGCTGTTGTGGCCCATTTTCTTGAGGTCGAAGCCTTCCAGGATGTTGAGCGCTTCGATCATGACCGGTCCCTGCGACCAGAAACCGGGCTTCGAAATCGTGTAGCCGCGATAGGTCGTCGTGCGGGGTTCGTCGATTTCGGCGTGGAACTTGGCTAAGTCTTCGCGCGTGAACAGGCCGCCGTTCGATTCCATGAAGTCGGATAGCTTCGCCGCGATATCACCCTTATAGAAAAGATCGTGGACCGCGCGGATCTTCGAGGCGCGGTCGCCCTTGGTCTTCGGCTCCACGGCCGCCATCTGCCGCAGCGTATTCGCCAGGGCCGGCATTTTGAGGATCTCGCCGCGTTTGGGAGGCACGCCGTTCGGATAGAAGAAACGGAACGAAGTCGGCCAGAAGGCGTGATATTGCGTCAGCTCGCCCAGGAATTCGGCAAATTCCTCGCCGATGGGGAACCCTTCGTCGGCGTACTCTATCGCCGGTGCAGACACCTGGGTGAACGAAAGTGTTCCGTATTTCTCAAGGGCCAGCAGGAGACCGTCCACCAAGCCGGGCGTGATCGCCGCGCGCGGACCTATGGCGGGTATTGGGGCAATCCGGCCGGGCTGCTCCCAGGGCTCGTTGGTTCTCTTCTCGAAGAACTGGACCGTGGCTTTCGATCCCGCCACGCCGACGCCGCTGATGACGATCACCGGCTTGTCCTTCATCTTGATCAGGATCGGAATCTCGCCGCCCAAGCCCACGCGGCTCTGCTCGGTCACCGTTGCGGCCAGGACCGTGGCGACGCCCGCATCCACGGCATTACCGCCCTGCGCGAGCATGCGCATTCCCGCGGCGACTTCCAGGTTGTTGGCCGCGCCGACCATTTCGTGCAGCCCGCGGACCGGCGGGAACATGGTGCGAACGGTGTCTTGGGATCGGGCCGTCAAGGCCGCAAATAGCACGAGCAAGCAGGCGGGCCAGCGCATAGGATTATGTTCTCATGTCCTGCAGCGGCAAACAGGCCGCGCCAAACAGGCCAGCATCGCCGCCAAGTTTGGCAGCCTCGATGCGCGTCGGCATGGTTTTTAGCGTGCTGCGATAAGTGAAGCTTCGGCGCTCGACTTCCGCCAGCATCGCCGGGGCGAAGAAATCCCACGCCGCGACCACGCCACCCCCCAGCAGATACAGCGGAAAGTTGAAAATGTTGACTAGGCTGGCGATGGCGATCCCCAGCCCTTCTCCCATCACCTTGAAAATCTCTCTCGCGCGATCGTTCCCGGGTTGATCAGTGTGTCGGGCGAGATCGTACACCTGTTGCGCCGTCAGATCGTGCCCCAGGCCCAGCAGGCGAGCCATCGCCGAAACCGCGGTCGCCGAGGCGTGCTTCTCCAGGCATCCCCGATTCCCGCAGCCGCAGGGATTCCCGTTTGGCGAAATGGTCATGTGGCCCAGCTCGCCGGCCATGCCGATCTGGCCGTGGAGAATTCGCCCATCCACGATAATCCCTCCGCCGACGCCGGTGCCGAGCGTCAACAGCACCAGGTCGTCCACGCCGCGACCAGCGCCCATCCACTGTTCGCCCAGCGCGGCGGCGTTGGCGTCGTTTTCGAGGATGACTTTCGTGTTGAGCCGCTTGCTCAACTCGTCGCGCATCGCGTAGCCGTTGAAAATCGGCATGTTGCCCCAGCCGACGATCACGCCCTTGGCCATATCGATGTTGCCCGGCACGCCCGCGCCGATTCCGACGAGGTCATCGCGGCCGAACTTCACGCGCAGCTTTTCGACCGACTGGGCCATGTCATCGACAACCGGTCCTGGTCCGGACGCAACAGGAGTGCTCCCCGAGATCTTCTCCAGCATCTTGCCGTCTTTGTCGATGGCCGCGGCACGCAGATTGGTACCGCCCAAGTCGATCCCGATGGAGTAGGAGGCTGCCATGTAGGTAATAGTACAAACTCCCGATCTACGGTGCAGGAAATGAAGCCTTCTCCATCAAGTAACGGTTCGTAAAACGTTTGCGTCTGTTATTGTAGGAGTAGTAGAACGAAGGGTTGCCAGGGTGCGGTAATGATACTGGGTGACCGAAAATTCGTAGAACTGCCTGGGTCCAAGACCCACGAACTGCCGCCGCTTCTGGTGCGCACGTCCCCCGGTGTGAAGCGCCTCGACAAGGTCATGGAAATGGCCAATGATCTGATCGAGCGCGAAGACATGCTGGCCCCGCCTTCCATCGAAACCGATCCGGCGCGCGCGCAGATCGAACTTGATCGCCGCAAGATGGATCTGGCGCTCAACTTAACCGAGCAGTATCTGGAGTTCGTCCAGCATTGGCGCTGGGGCGACGACGTGCTCGAATGGATTCGCCAATGCGAGACTACTTTCGAGACTCGCATCGACCTGCGCAATCTGCTGCGAGCCGATCTGTGGCCGCATGCGGGACGTTGCAGCTTTGTCACGCTGCTTGAGGACAAGGCTATCGAGACCGGCGGGGTGACGCTCGAAAAAGCCGTGGGAATGCGGTTGACGTTCCGCCAGCCTCCGCCGCTCAAGTGCTTCTCCGATCAGTTCCTGCTGTATCTGAACTCCACGGTGGCTCATACCGCGTACAACACCTGGGCCGCCATGAGCCAGAGCCCGATCAGTTCGCTGCCTCCGGAACGGTTTCACTTCCAGGTCGTGAACATGAGCCTGGAATAAGCGGCCTCAATTCTCCGTAGGAAGTTTCTCTGCCCGATCGACAATCAAAACATCCGTAGGAGCCTTGCGCAATTCGGCCCTCAACCCGAGCTGCTCCTGCAGGATCTCCGTCACACCGACCATGATCGTCGATGGATCCGGCGTGTTCCCCGCACCAATGGACTGCAGGAGGTCGGTTCCATCTACGGTGAAATTGAAGCGCCCCTTGAGTCCGGTCATGTCGATGACGGGCGGGAGATTCAGTCGGGTCGCGATTTGCGTTAATAAATCCGCGACCTCGCTCAACGAAGTGTCGTGAGCTGCCAGACCCATTCCCTTAGGTTCCAACGCGCTCTTGCCATCGGCCTTCCCGGCAGTGAGTTTCGGCCCGTTCCTGGCCACCAGCAGCGCGTAGAACGGGAGGATCTTCTTCTCATGGTGCAGGGCAATTTTGAAGCGGTCCGATAACAGGTTCTGAAGCATTCCGCGAAGCTGCTGCTCCCCAGCCGCGTCCGCGGCTTTCGCCGAGATGTCGAATCGCTCGTCGCCGATCCACGCGGGCCCGGATACCTGGTATTCCTTCATGCGATACGCCCACTGGAGTGCCGATCTTAGGCTCACGTTATGCATGGTGAGTGTGCCTGGATTCGCGGTGACGTTTTCGCGATTGCGGCCTTCGCCGGATAGCTTGCTCGGTTTGATGGAGGCGACATCGAACCGCGCTTGCGGGAAAGCGCACGCTGCCGAAAGAAGAAAGCTGACCGCTACGGCTCTTGAAATCATGTCAAGACTTAAGACGACCCAAGACGGGTATTATTACAAACGTTCCTGGGGCTGACGCGTCGGAGACAATACGGTAGGGCGACTATGCCGCTTAAACAGTCAGTTACGCTTCTAGCTCTTGCAGCTACTGGGATCTTCGCCCAGTCCCCGCCCACGCGGCCGGCATTCGACGCGTTCGAAGTGGCGACGATCAAGCCGGTGGATCCCGCTTTGCAGGGCAGATACATCCGGATGCAGAGTGTCAACCGGTTCTACGCCAAGGGTTTCAGTTTGCAAGCGCTGATAGCAGCCGCTTATAGCCTCAGCCCGCGGGCTATCTCTGGCGGAGCGCCCTGGACCGATTCCGACCGCTACGATATTCTCGCTTCGACGCCGGGCGATATCCAACCTAATCTCGACGAGCAGATGACGATGCTGCGCAAACTCCTGACCGACCGGTTTCAGCTCACTTTTCATCGCGAGCCAAAGGAACTCCCGATTTTCGCGATCACAGTGGCAAAAGGCGGGTCAAAGCTGAAGCCAAGCGCGGCGCCTCCGGGCACGCTTCCGGAGCTGATCAACACCATTTACCCGGACGAAAAGGGTGGCGTCCACGTTATGCTTCCGGCGCGTAACGCGACCATCATGCAGTTCGCCGCTATGATGCAGCGTGCCATCGTCGACCGCGCGGTCGTGGACCAAACCGGCCTTTCCGGAACGTACGATTTCGATCTGGAATGGACGCCCGACGAAAACCAGTTCAGCGGCAACCTGCCGCGATCCGTGGAGCCTACCAAACCCAGTCTGTTCGCCGCCATGCAGGAGCAACTCGGCCTTCGGCTGGAAGCGACCAGGGGGCCGGTTCAGACGATCGTGATCGACCGGGTCGAGCGCCCCTCCGAGAACTAATCAGCCGATCTGCACGGCCAGCATCGAAACCGATCCGCCGTCCATGCCTTGCACCGGGAATTGCACGGACTCCGGCGCGCTACTCGCTCCCAGGACATATAGCAGGGGCAGGTAGTGCTCCGGCGTCGGAATCGCAAGCCGGGCCTCGGGCCCAAGGGTTTCGTAGTGCTGAAGCGGGGAATAATCGTGGGCCTGGAGCAGCTCGCGCACGCGAGCTTCGAATTGAATGGCCCAGTCAAACGGCTTTGCGCCGGGTTCGCCCCAGTGATAGGCGCGGAGGTTGTGAACCAGGTTGCCGCTGCCCAGGATCAGCACGTTCTCTTCGCGCAGCGCCTCCAGGCGCCGTCCGACGTCATAGTGAAACGCGGCCGGCTTAGTTCCATCGATACTCAGTTGCACTACCGGCACATCGGCATGGGGATAAACATGGCGCAGGACCGACCATGTTCCGTGGTCCAGGCCCCACTGCTCAGTCAGATCCACAGGCAACGGAGCGAGCAGCTTTTGGACTCGCCGGGCGAGCTGGGGATCGCCGGCGGCTGGATATTCGACAGCGTATAACTCGGGCGGGAACCCGCCGAAGTCGTGAATCGTTGGGGGCGCCGTGTTGAGGGTCAACGCTGAGCCCGACGTGTACCAGTGCGCGGATACGCACAGAATGGCGCTGGGGCGGGGGAGGGCGCTGCCGATCGCGCTCCAGGCTTCGGTGTACCCGTTCTGCGAGATGGCATTTAAAGGAGATCCGTGGCCGACGAAGAGGCAGGGCGTGCGGGCAGACATGACTTTAGTGTAAGCAGATGGATTCGGCCAGGTTTCGCGGTCGTTTCGACACGGTCGTTTCGATATGATGAAGTAGATGCTGCAGCGGGAGACCACGTACGGTCCGCCCGGTTCGCTCTCCAAGCTCTCCGAGATTGAGGCGGCGCTAGGAGAAGCGATTCGCGGAAAGCCGGAAGTGGTGCGCCTTTCGCTCACATGTCTCCTTGCCCGCGGCCACCTGCTGATCGAAGACGTCCCCGGCGTCGGCAAGACCACGCTCGCGCAGGCATTGGCGCGCAGCGTCGATTCCAGTTTCCACCGCATCCAGTTCACTTCCGACATGCTGCCCAGCGACGTGGTCGGCGTCACCATCTACAACGCGCACACGGAGGAGTTCGAATTCAAGCGCGGTCCGGTGTTCACGCACTTCCTGCTGGCCGACGAAATCAATCGCGCGACGCCGAAGACGCAGTCGGCGCTGCTGGAAGCGATGAATGAGTTGCAAGTGACCATCGACGGCCGATCGTATCCACTTGACCAGCCCTTTATGGTGGTCGCGACGCAGAACCCCGTGGAGCATCACGGAACATATCCACTGCCGGAGTCGCAGCTCGATCGGTTCCTGATGCGCATCCGCATCGGCTATCCGGAGGCCGGCGCCGAACGCGAAATCGTGCGGCGCGGCGGAGCGTCCTCGGCCGCGTCGATGCGAAGCGTACTCTCGGGAGACGATCTGGTCACGTTGCAGGAGGCGGTCGCACGGGTGACCGTGGACGATGCGTTGGTGGACTACATGCTCGCGATCGTCGAGCGGACGCGCACGCATGAATCGCTGGCCATGGGCGTCAGCCCGCGTGGGGCGCAGGCCCTTTATCGAGCTACCCAGGCTTTGGCGGCGGTCGAGGGTCGCGACTATGCGACTCCGGACGACATCAAGCGCCTGGCGCTGCCGGTGTTCGCGCATCGCGTGGTGGTGAACTCGCGCGTGGCGCTGGCGCCTCGTTCGGCCGAAGCTGCCGAGCGCGTGTTGACCGAGATCCTGACGCTCGTGGACGTGCCATTGTAAGAACTCCGGTGGAGCAAGCTTCAGCTTGCAACGTCGGCTTTAGCCGGCGATTGAAATCGCCGTTGCACGCTAAAGCGCGCTCCACGCCCGTAACACGCGATAATAAGACTCTCTGAATGAAAACAGCCATTGTTGGCCTGCCGATGGTAGGCAAGACCAGCCTGTTCACGATTCTGACAGGCGTCAATCAATCCGCCCGCGTGGGCTCCATGGAGACCCGCGTCGGCATGACCAAAGTTCCCGATGCCCGCCTGGATGCACTGGCGAAGATTTTCGACCCGCCCAAGATCACCTACGCGACAGTCGAGTATCTGGACTTCCCGGCGATCTCGAAGGAAGCCCTGCGCGACCCTAGTTATCTGGCTAGCTTGCGCGTCGTGGACGCGCTTGCGCACGTGCTGCGAACGTTCGACAGCGATACCGTTCCGCACGAGAAGGGCTCAGTCGACGCCGTGCGCGATTTCCAGGACGTGGAGATCGAGCTCATCTTGAGCGACCTCGTTGTAGTCGAAAAGCGCATCGAGCGCGTCGACAAGGATCGCAAGAAGATCAAAAGTCCCGACCTGGACAAGGAATTCGCGCTGCTGGAGCGCATCAAGGCGGAGTTGGAGGCCGATCGTCCACTGCGCGAGCTGGAATTCAGCGACGAAGATGAAAAGCGCATCCGCGGCTTCCAGTTTCTGTCGCTAAAGCCAGTGTTGTGCGTGCTTAATATCGGGGAAAAGGATGCCCCGCGGCTGCATGAGGTCGAAGAAGAGTACCGCAAGGGCGCATTCGCCGGACGCAAGAACATCGCAGTCACCGCCGTTTGCGGGCAGGTCGAAGCCGAACTGGCCGAATTGAAGCCCGAGGAGGCGAAAGAATATCTGGCGAGCTACGGATTGAAGGAATCGGCTCTCGCGCGAATCATCACGGCAACCTATTCCTTGCTGGGCCTGATGAGCTTCCTGACTGCCGGCGAGACCGAAGTGCGCGCCTGGACCATTCCGATGAACAGCACCGCGCAAAAGGCGGCCGGCGCGATTCACAGCGACTTCGAGAAGAAGTTCATCCGCGCGGAAGTGGTCAACTGGCAGGCGCTCGTCGACCATAACGGTTATCCCGGCGTCCGCGACAAAGGCCTGCTGCGCCTGGAAGGCAAAGAGTACATCGTCAAGGACGGCGACGTGCTCGTAATAAGACACAGTTGACGGCGGCCCCTGCAAGACACAGCCACGCGAACCAATCGCCGAAGCGTACGTAGGGCGTCAGCTCCGTCAGCGAGTTGTATCCGAACACTGCCGAAGTCTGCGTATACAGCGGCAAGCGTGAGATCTCACGCCCGGCCGGATCGATCATGGCCGTAATACCGTCGTTCGTCGCGCGCAGAATCCAGCGGCGATTCTCGGCCGCGCGCATCCGCGCCAGCTCCAGGTGCTGTTCGCGAGCCGCGGTGTGGCCGAAGTAGCCGTCATTCGATAGATTCACCAGCACGTTCGCGCCTGACTTCGTGAACTGACGGACCAGATCTGGAAAGGCCGATTCGTAGCATATGAACGCGCCCAGCCGGTGTCCATCCAGCGGGAACGTCACGATCCGCGTGCCCGGGACGAAGTCGCCGATCTCATGCGTGATGCGATTCACCCAGCCAAACGCATCCGGCACATACTCGCCGAACGGAACCAGGCGGATCTTGTCATAGCGTTCCGCCGACATCTCGCCGCTCTTCTCGAATAGGAAGGCGGAGTTGAGCGGATCGCCGTTCGGGGTTCGTCCCACGCCGCCCATCAAGACCGGAGTCCCGGCATCGCGAGCGAGATCGCCCATGTATTTCCTAAAAGAGTCGGTTTCGGGGTAGAACGGCGCGGGAGCCTCCGGCCACACGATCAGCGGAGCATCGGCAGGCTCGGAGAGCAGGACCATACGCTGCTCGAGCAGGGCGATCGTTTCGGGAGTCCAATCCGCTTCGGTGTCGATATTCGGCTGCACCACGCGCACGCGTTCGGTTCCGGCGTGCGGCGGAGGCAGCTCCGGCAACAGCGGCAGCATCGCAAACGCGGCGAGCCACGTGTAGTGCGTTAACGGCCGCTTCAGAAATGCAAGCGCAATCGCGCAACTGATCATCGCTAAGACGAACGACAATCCCCAAACGCCCGTGATCGGTGCAAGGCGCGGCAGCAGAGGCATGTCGATCGCGGCGTTACCCAGATCGAGCCACGCGAACCCCAGGCCGATCCACGCCAGCCCGATCGTCCCATGCGCGTATTCAACAGCGGTCCATAGCGCCGCCGCACCGGGAATCGCCCAGGGCCTGCGCATTACCGGACCCACCAGCGCCGCGAATGTAGCAGTGTACAAACCCTTGAGCACGGCGAACAGTGTGAACGTGCCCCATCCGCCCCAGCGTCCCATGCCGCCGTGTACTTCGAGCACGAACTGGATCCAGGAGCACACCGCGAACCAGAAAACGAATCCCGAAGCCCAACCCAGGACGAATCGGCGTTTCCAGGAAGATTCGCGTGCGCATGCGACCAGCAGCGGCGCCAGCGCGACCGGTGCGAGCAAGGTGAAATTGAAGTTCGGGAAAATCAGGACCAGCAGAACGCCCGACGCCAGCGACAGGATCAGATTCACGCGATTAAATCTGCCATGTACGAACTGCGCACCAGAGGTCCGCTGAACACCGTTTTGAATCCCAGCGAAAGTGCGAAATCACGATACGCATCAAACTGGGCGGGTGTGACGAATTCGGTCACCGGCAGATTCCGGCGCGTCGGCTGCAGATACTGGCCCAGCGTGACGATATCGACATCCGCGGCGCGCAGATCACGCATGAGTTGATGGACTTCTTCGACAGTCTCGCCAAGACCCAGCATCGCGCCCGATTTTACCAGCACGCCGCGCTTATGGCGCTTTGCGAACTTCAGCACATCGAGCGATTGACGATAGTCCGCCTGGGGCCGAACTCGCCGATACAATCGCGAAACGGTCTCCATGTTGTGGTTGAAGATGTGAGGCCCCGCGTCGAGCACTCGCACCACCGCTGTGAGGTCGCCCTGAAAATCAGGCGTCAGAACCTCTATTCGTGCTGCAGGCAGCGCGGCGCGCAACTCGCGAACGGTGGCAGCAAAGTGTACCGAACCACCATCAAAGAGATCGTCGCGATTCACGCTTGTGACGACGACGTGGCGCAACTGCATCGTCGCCGCCATCCGGGCCACGTTGGCAGGTTCTTCCGGATCGAGCGCGCCGGGATGCCGGCTCTTGGGCACCGAGCAGAATCCGCAGCCGCGCGTACACAGGTTCCCCAGGATCATGAACGTCGCCGTGCCGCGATGAAAGCATTCATGCATGTTGGGGCAGCGCGCCGATTCACACACCGTGTGCAGATTCAACCTGCGAAGCTCGGACTTGAGTTGGTGGACCGCGTCAAAGTGCGTGCGAGGCTTGCGGAGCCACTCCGGCAAACGAGGTCCAGCGGGAGTCAGTTGAATCAGCGCGTCCATGTGCAGCTACGACGCTAGAACGTTCTTTTGACGGCGTCTTTACCCGGAAAGCTCGCGTCTTGCAGGGCGGCGCGAGTCTTGGCGATGTCCGCCTCGGAGATCGGTCCCACCAGAACGCGAAACACGCCGGGCTTCTCCGGGATCTCCGCCGCGATGGCGGAAAAATTCTTCTTATGCAGCAGCTCGACCATGATATCGGCTTTGTCGTGGTCGATCGCCGAGAGCTGCAAGTAGATACGTCCGGATTCCGGCTCGTTGGAAGTTGTTGCGCGCGAAGATGCCCTCAAAGGCGCTGGAGCGGGCTCGGGCGGCGGCGCGGGTTTGGTCGCCGGACCTTGCTGCGAAGCGGTTTCCTTGGGCTGCGAATTGGTCTCCTTGGTCGCTTCTGCCGGCGCAGGGGCAGGGGACTCTACCACTGTCGATTTAGGCTCGGGACGTGCGGACGCCACTTCCGGCGCACCGACCGGCGATGAGTTCCGACCCACGATGTAGCCCATCGCAAAGAACACGCCCAGCAGGATCACCACGATGAAGAACACGCTCATCAATTGGCGATTGCCCAGAATCAGTTCAAACTCGCCGTCGTCGTTCCTTGGCACTTAGGCTTCCTTACCGTATTTGTCCAACAGCTTCGTTAATGACGAGAGTATATCCATGGGGACCGGAAACACAACTGTCGTGTTCTTCTCCGCGCCGATTTCGACCAGCGTTTGCAGGTAACGAAGTTGGATCGACACCGGCTGCCGGGCCATCATTTCCGCCGCCTTTTCGAGATTGACCGCGGCGAGCATTTCGCCCTCCGCGTGGATGATCTTCGCGCGGCGCTCGCGTTCGGCTTCCGCCTGGCGGGCGATGGCCCGGATCATTTGCTCGGGCAGGTCGACCTGCTTCACTTCCACCATCGTGACCTTCATGCCCCACGGGCCGGTGTGTTGATCCAGCACGCTCTGCAGCCGGATGTTGAGTTTCTCGCGCTGGCTCAGTAGTTCGTCCAATTCCGTCTCGCCGAGCACGCTGCGGAGCGTGGTCTGTGCCAGCTGCGATGTGGCGTACAGGTAGTTGGCGACTTCTATCACCGCTTTCGTCGGCTCGACGATGCGGAAATAAATCACCGCATTCACTTTGACCGTGACGTTATCGCGCGTGACCACGTCCTGCGCCGGAACTTCCATTGCCTCCACGCGCAGCGACATGCGCACCATCCGGTCGATGGGAGAGAACACCAGGACCACGCCGGGGCCCTTCGGCGTTGCCAGAACGCGCCCGAGCCGGAAGACCACGCCGCGCTCGTACTCCGCCAGAATCTTGATGCTGGACAGCAGGTACAGAGCGATTACCACGATCGGGATAAGCGCAGGCAGATCCATCACACACTCCTGTCGGATATACTACGCCATCTATACGGCGCCCAGCTTTCGCCCGGCCCGAAACCACAAGCCCGATTCAATCTTCGCGCGCGCCTCACGCGCTTCGGCCAGGTTCTTCTCCAGAGTCTGGATGTGCCGCGCGGCTTCTTCCGCGTCGGCCGCGACGTGCAGGAAATCGGCTATCGCGGTTTCTTTTTCCTTTTGCAGCGCGAGCGCCCATCGTGTCCGATCTTCGAACTGCTCCGCGAGCGAAGCAGCCTTGCGGACGATATCCCCATAGGCTGCCGCGATCTCCGCGGAAGGCGGCCGAAAATCTCCCTTCCGGCCAACTATCGGTAGCGACCAGTTCTCGCCGTGGAGAACTCCGAACTCCGGAACGTCCTCCGACGCGATTCGCACGCTGGTGAAGCCCGCCCCGGCGATCACTTCCTTCAGCGATGTTTCGGTGAAGACGCGCATTTCCAAGGTGGACCCGTCGCCGCCATGGAACGACAGATTCTCGAACACCTCCAGTGAGCCGTCGCGACGGCGATTCACCAGCACCGTGCGCCCGCCCGGCGAAGCCAGCGAATATTCGTGAAGCTCGGGAAAATGTTCCGCCGTGCGCCCGTCGAGTCTGTACGGTACGGTGAGCAGCAACAGTCCGTTCGGCTTGAGCATGCGGCTCAGATTCACGAAGGCCCGCTCCACCGGCGGCGAAACGTGCTCCAGAACCTCGCTCGTCAGAATGAAATCGTAACGGCCGGTGTGTTCCGCCAGATGTTCCGGCGAAGGGTCCGCGATATCCAGGCGCGGCTCCTGATGATAGAACGTGTTGCTGTACTCGAACTTTTCCGCCAGCCGTTGAGCCAGCTCCGGCGGATCGCTCATGCCAAAGCCGCGTATCCCCTTGAGCACGGGGAAATCCGGGATCGCCAGTTCGACGCCGAAGATCTCGCGCGAGAGCAGTGCGATCAGGCCGCGTAAGCGGACCGTGGATCCGCACACGGAGCAGCTCGGCACCTCGCGCCCGGGCGGCGCCGAAAGGTGCTTACATGCGGCCCCGCAGATGTTACAGGTGAAGTTTTCGGAATCGGAAAACGTCAAACGTCGGCCTCCCGTTACGATCGCGAATGGTGGTGAGTGCTTCTTCCTGATAGTGCTCGCGCTGGGCGAAATCCTCCAGGGCGGCGCGCTCCTGCGGATGAAACGCCGTCCCCGCTGTGTGCGCCACGAAAATATTCAAAGGATCGCGCAGCAGAACCCCTAGCGATTCTTGAGCGGCCTGATCGCTGCCGGTATCGGCGTAGGTCATCGGCAGCTCGCCTTCGCTCAGCAGATTCATGGTCTCCATAAAGCCCCAATCCGCGGCGACGATCTGCCGGGGGTGCAGATCCGTCAGATAGCGCTGCAGCGGATCCATCGCATCGGTCCAGCGGACACTGGGGCCGTTGCGGATCAAGTCAGCGTAGTACTGATTGGTCACGGCTAAATTCGACCCGCACAGCAGCGCGGTCACCAGCGCGGCGGGAGCAGCCGGAATCCGCGCCAGCACCGCTGCGATGGGAAGCAGTTGAAATGGCCAGAGCAGGATCGCATGGTGCGCGGCGCCGCCGGCTCCCGCGGTCAGGACCATCGGTAACCATGTGGCCGCGCAGGCGATCAGCCCGAACAGGATCGGCTGGCGCGCTTGTGAATTCCAAAGCCATCGCCATAAGAGCGCTAGCGACAGCACCGATGCGATCGCCGCCCACAGCATGGCGTTGCGGCGCGGGTGGCCCATCCACTGGCTCGACGCGAGCGATAGCGATTGATACCAATGCTTAGCCTCGCCGGGCTGCGGCCCAGGCTCGACCGCGGTCAGGAATCCGAACAGTACGTAGCCTTCCATGGTTTGCTTCAGGATCTCGACTTTGTGCGGCAACTCCATTTGGCCCACGTGAGCATTGGACCGGAACGTGTCGAGCGGACGGGCGATGTTATAGATCACCAGCGGCAGTGCGCCTGCCAGCATCGCTAATCCCGCCACCGCGACGTTCGCGCGTGTAAGATGCTTCCGCAGATCGCGCGGGAACACGGCTATGGCTGCGATCGCCAGTCCGAACAACACCCACGCGAAGATGGCCTTGTCCCACATTCCCAGGCCAAAAAGGAAAAACGCCCAGGCCAGATCGCGCCGGGCTTTCTCTGGAGAAGCCATGTTCTGGTGGAACCGCACCAGCAGCACCAACGCTGCCAGCTTAAAGACAAACTGCAAAGTTACCGGACCGTAGTCGGCCATATTCAGCAGCAAGTAGCTGGTATCGGTCGCGAGCAGAAGCATCCCGATCCAGGCGGCCCGGCGTCCGATCGTAAGGTCCAGCAGCTCGAAGAATAGCCACAGCGATGCCGCGGCGAAAAGCAGCATGGGAAGCCGCAGAACAATCGGGCGCGGCGCGGCGAACAGGAACACGCCTTTGTAAAACCACGTCTTGAGCGCGCCCAGATAGCTGATCAGCATGACCGGCACTTCGGCTCCCGCGATTTTCCACGAATACCAGGGGTCGCCGTGATCGTAGATACCGTTGGCGACGATCGCCTCATCCACTTCGATGCCCAGCCGTGGAACGAACAGCATGCCAGCGGCGACGAACGCCACGCACACCGCGATCACGCCGCGCCGGGTCCAAGAAGTCACTCTTCGATATGGTATCCGCTACGGCCCCACTTAGGGGATGACGGGAGCTTGCGCCGCTTGCTTGGCGCGATGCTCTTTGTAAGCCGCGCGAACTTCCTGGATCTCGCGCACATGGCCTTCAAGATGTGTTGCGAACCACTCAACCACCTGGCGCAGTGTCATCGATCCGTCTTTGGAGTGAGTCCCAACCCTTGCGAAAACGGATTCAGGCAGATCCTTGAGCAGCTCATGGTTCTCGGTTCGCAAGCGCCGGAAGGTTTCGAGGGCTTGGGAAATCTTCCGCTTTCCGTAGTCGAGCTTTACGGCCCAAGCATCATCGTCGAAATATTGCAGCGTGGGGTTTTCTTCGGCGAGGATCTGGCGCAGCCGCACGGAGCCTACGATTTCCGCGTCCGCCAGGTGGCAGACGATCTGCCGCACGCAGAGATGTGCCCCGGCGGGTTTAAAGTCGAGCTCTAATCCGGCCGCTCCCGTGGTGGACATCGCCAGTAGTTCGCCGCCGCGGCGGAAACGCTCAAGAATATCGGCCAGGTCGCTCATGGAATCAATAATAGTCCGCGCAGCTCATATAATAGCCGCACTGTTCGCAGAATAGTTTGCATTTTCGCTCGGTCAGACGGCGGCTGCACACCGGACAATACAGCATGGGTTCGTTCTCAGAAGCCGCCTTCGCTCGTTCAGATGTTTTTCGCTCAGATAACGACACTTCCGGAGAGTGGTCCACCGCGAAACCATTATAATGAAGGCCGAGTAGTCCCATGAATCGAAGATTGTTCTTAATCGCCTCGACGAGCGTGATAGGCATCTGCAGCGCCCAGAATCGCCGTCCGGATCCGCTGCTGCGGCAGCCGGTTCGCGGCACCCATGGAGCCGTTGCGGCCGGCAGCGATTGGGCCACCAACGCGGGAATGCGCCTCTACGATCAAGGCGGGACCGCGGTCGATGCGGGCATCGCCACCATGTTCGCGGCATCGGTGACCGAGCTTTCGCATTTCGGCATGGGTGGCGAAGCGCCCATTCTGATCCGCACCAAGGCGGGCAAGGTGTATTCGATCGCGGGCGTCGGCACCATGCCCAAACTTGCGAGTGCCGATTTATTCCGCAAACGTCAGCTTCAGCTTGGCGACATCACGTTTCGCGAGAGCGCGGAAACTCACCTGCGGGGCATTATTCCCGATGCGGGCCTCATGCCGGCGCTGGTACCGGGCATGGTCGACGCGGGCTTGGTCGCGCTGAAAGAATTCGGAACGAAATCGTTTGCTGAAGTGATCGCACCGGCGATCGAGCTGGCCGATGGATACGCCGTCGACGAAATGCGCGCGCGCAGTTTCGCGGGCGCTGTCCCGTTCTTGGAACTGTGGCCGACCTCCAAGGCGCATTTCATGCCCAACGGCCGGACCCCAGGTGTCGGCGAGATTTTCCACCAGCCCGATCTGGCGCGCACGCTGCGGAACATGGTTGCGGCGGAGAAGAAGGCGCTCTCCGGTGGCGCGAGCCGGCAAGCGGCAATTGACGCGGTTCGTGACTATTTCTACCGGGGAGAGATCGCCCGCAAGATCGACGCCTTCAGCAAGGCCAACGGCGGTCTATTGCGCTACGAAGACATGGCTGCGTTCAAGCTCACTCCCGAGGAGCCCGTATCCACCACCTTCCACGGCTATATCGTGTACAAGCCCGGCTTCTGGAGCCAGGGTCCCGCGATGCTCCAGGTGCTGAACATCATGGAAGGTTTCGACGGTAAGCCGCCCCTCAATTCGGCTGACTACCTGCATCGCCAGGTGGAAGCGATGAAGCTGGCGTACGCGGATCGCGATACCTACTATGCCGACCCCAAGTTCAGCAAGCTGAATGTGCAACAACTCCTGACGAAGGAATACGCCGCCGAGAGACGCAAGCTGATCGGCACGCGCGCGTCGATGGAGTTTCGCCCCGGCGCGATCGACGGCAAGACCGGGCGGCATCCGTCGTTGTCCGAGATGGCGTCGTACAAAATCGACGATGTGCTGATGGCGCACGATACCACTTGCGTCGACACCATGGACAGCGATGGCATCGTATTCTCAGCCACGCCTTCGGGCGCGTGGATGCCCAGCGTGATCGCGGGCGATACCGGCATCCCGCTTACCCAGCGGGGGCAAAGCTTCGTGCTGATTCCCGGGCATCCTAATGAGCTGGCCGGAGGCAAGCGCCCGCGCGTGACGCTGAGCCCTACATTGGTCATGGAGCCGGACGGGAGGCCGTTTCTGGCGCTTTCGACGCCCGGCGCGGACGACCAGGAGCAGGCGCTCGTGCAGCTGATGATGAACGTGATGGATTACGGCATGAATGCGCAGGCCGCCATCGAAAATCCGCGCTACCAGACGCGCCACCTGGTCGCGAGTCTCGACGAGCACGCCTGGAGCGTTGGCAATCTGATGCTGGACGAACGCATCCCGCAAGCCGTTGCCGCGGACCTGGCGGCGCGCGGGCACAAGGTCGAGATCATGTCGCGCTATAACAACGGCGCGGCTCCCGTGATGATCCGGCTGATGCCCGGCGGGATCATCGAAGCCGGCGCCGACCCGTTCTACGGCCGTTCCGCACGCGCTCGGTGACGCTTCCACTTTTCGATCCGCCGTCTTCCTTCGATCGGGCCGCGCTTGCACGACGCCTGCGAGCGTTGGCCGGCGAGAATATCTGGATCGGGACAAGTTCCTGGAAATATCCTGGCTGGCTGGACCAGATCTATACACGCGAGCGCTACGTAACGCGCGGCAAGTTTTCGCAGAAGCGCTTTGAGGCCGAGTGCCTTGCGGAATTCGCCGAGACATTCCCCATCGTCTGCGGCGATTTCTCGTTCTATCAATTTCCTTCGCCGGAATACTGGAAGAAGCTGTTCGGCTCGGCGCCAGCGGGACTGCAATTCGTGCTCAAGGTGCCGGAGGAAGTCACTGTCGAGGTGTTTCCGAGGCACGCTCGCTATGGGCCGCGCGCGGGAATGGTCAACGAATCGTACTTAAGCGCGGACGCACTCGCCGCGCTATTTTTAGACCCGCTGGAGCCCTATCGCGCCCGCATCCCGGCCTTGATTTTCGAATTCGGCGCGCGCGGCGCGAGTCCGCGTGAATTCTCAGCGCGTCTGGACCCGTTCCTGGGGGCGCTGCCGCAGACGTTTCGCTACGCCGTCGAAGTCCGCAATCGCGAGTATCTCCAGCCCCGCTACTTTGATTGCCTGCGTCAGCATCGCGCCGCGCACGTCCTCAATGCGTGGACCAAAATGCCGGTGTTGTCCGAACAGTTGGCGCTCGCCGATGCGTTTCCCGCGGATTTCACCGTGGTGCGTGCACTGCTGCGTCAGGGTCGCGCCTATGAGGACGCCGTTCAGCAGTTCTCTCCCTACGATAAAGTCCGCGATGAGAATCCTGAAGCGCGTGAATCGCTCCGCAAGTTGATTCAGCGCATGCGCGAGGAACGCCGAGCCGCCTACATCTTCGTCAACAATCGCCTGGAAGGCAACTCTCCGGAAACCATCAAAGCAGTGGTCGAGTAGGAAAGAAAGCTGAATGAAGCTTCCCATCGACGCATTGCTTCCGGCCATCGTCGAAGCCTCCGGGCATCTCGTCATTGAAGCACCTCCGGGAGCAGGAAAGACCACGCGAGTTCCACCTGCCCTGCTGGCTCGCGAGCGCGGCGACATCCTGGTGCTCGAGCCGCGGAGACTAGCCGCGCGCCTTGCTGCCCGTCGTGTCGCCAGCGAACTCGGTGAGCGCGTCGGCGAAACCGTCGGTTATCAGGTGCGCTTCGAGGACGTGAGCGGTCCACGCACGCGCTTGCGGTTTGTGACCGAAGGCGTGCTGACGCGGCGGCTCCTGTCCGACCCCACTCTCGCAGGTGTTGGCACCGTGATCCTGGATGAATTTCATGAGCGGCATCTCGATACGGATCTGGCTTTGGCGCTGCTTCGACGGCTCCCGAACATCAGGCTAATCGTCATGTCGGCGACACTCGATGCGGCGCCGGTTGCAAAGTACCTGGGCGGCTGCCAGATTCTGCGATCGGAAGGCAAACTATACGACCTGGCGATCGAGTACACGCCGCACTCGCCCGCTCCGCTCGAACAACAAGTAGCCTCGGCGCTCGATCGCCTTGTTGCTCGCAGACTCACCGGTGACGTGCTGATATTCCTTCCCGGCGCCGCCGAAATCCGGCGCGCGGCCCGAGCAGTCGAGCCCCTAGCATCGCGACTGGAACTGCTGGTCGTGCCGCTCCACGGCGATCTTTCGCCAGCCGAGCAGGATCGCGCCGTGGGACCCGCGGATCTTTCCAAATATCGGGCCAAAGTGATCCTGTCGACCAACGTTGCCGAGAGTTCGGTGACCATCGAAGGCGTTACGGCGGTCATCGACAGCGGTCTGGCGCGAGTCGCCGCCGATTCACCTTGGACCGGACTGCCCTCAGTCGAAGTGCGACGCATCAGCCAGGCGTCGGCCACGCAGCGCGCCGGTCGTGCGGGACGAACAGCTCCGGGCCGCGTGATCCGGCTCTACTCTGCCGAGGACTTTCATCGCCGACCGGCTGCTGACGTTCCGGAGATTCTGCGGCGTGAGCTTTCGCAACTCGTTCTTCAATTGAGAGCCATGAAGATCACGCAGCTAAACTGGCTCGATCGACCGCCCGAAGCCGCGTTCACGGCGGCCAACGCGCTGCTCGACCGGTTGGGCATCACGCCGGAGATGGCCGAGCTGCCGCTACCGCCCAGGCTCGCCAAGCTGGTGCTCGAAGCGAAGCGTCGCGGTTTTCCCGAAAAGGGCTGCGCCGTGGCGGCGGTGCTCAGCGCCGGTGAGCGAGGCTCGTCAGATCTTCTCACGCTCGCGGAAGCAGACTGGCAACCGCAAACACATCGCGTCTTCGATCAGCTTCGCAAGCGCATAAGCGGTCGCGATTCGCGAAACCAAGGTGACGCTGCAATCCTGCAAAGCATTCTCGCGGCGTTCCCGGATCGCGTCGCGCGCCATCGCCGTGATGGTGAGCTGCTATTGTCCGGTGGCGGCTCGGCTCGCTTTCCAAACTGCCGTTGGGAGTTTCTTGTCGCCGTCGATATCGAGGAGCGCCGCGAGCATGGCGTGCCGCTGGTGCGCCTGGCCGCGCCGATTGAGCCCGAGTGGCTGCTGGAACGTGCCGTGGAGCGCATCTCGCTCGAATGGAATCGCACGGCCGAGCGGGTCGAGCAAGTGACTGCGCTGGTCTACGACCAACTTGTCATCGAAGAGACGCGCGCGCCCGCCCCGCCCGGCGAAGAAGCTTCGCGCCTGCTGGGACAGAAAGCCCTCGAAGCCGGTATCGCACGATTCGCGGATCGCGATGCCGTGGAACAAGTGCGCTCGCGGGCGGCCTTCGGCGGGATCACCATCGACGCAGATGCGGTGCTGGTCGCGCAGTGCGAGGGGCGGACCACATTTGCACAACTCGAAGCCGCGGACATCCTCGCTGCGATGCGCCCAGCCCACATCCATCAAGCCGCGCCGGAGCGGCTAAAGCTTCCCGGCGGCCGCGATGTCAAGGTTCACTACGAACCCGGCAAGCCGCCCTGGATCGAATCGCGACTGCAAGACTTCTTCGGCATGCGCGAGTCTCCTCGCATCGGCGGCGCGCCCGTGGTGGTGCATCTTCTCGCGCCGAATCATCGGCCCGTGCAAGTCACGTCCGACCTGGCAGGCTTCTGGGAGCGGCTCTATCCACAGGTCCGCAAGGAACTCGCGCGGCGGTATCCGAAGCACAAGTGGCCGGAGAAGCCGGTTTAGGCGATCACGCAAGTCCACTCTCCGTCGTCGTCCTGGAAGCCCGACAGAATGCGCACTCGAGCCACGCGCTCGAAGTCCGGACGCATCGAACCGATCACATCTTCGTTGATATTGGCAACCACCACATCGAAGGCGCCCGATCGAACGGCGCCAACGCTGCCAACAAAGAAGCAGGCTGGCCCAACGGCATCCGGATCGATATCGCAGGAGACGACTCGTCCCGCTCCCAGGAGCCTGGCTGCATGTGACAAGATGCCCGATCCACTGCCGACGTCCAGGACCGAATCGCCGGGCCGGATCAGCTTCTCCATCGCCTCCAGGCACAACTGCGTGCAGCGATGGTAGCCGGTGCCGCACTGCGCCCCAGGATTGATCACCAGGCGCATTCTCCCTGGTGGCGTAGGCTCGGTGCGCCATGGCGCGGCGATGAAGAACCGATCGCCAACCAACAAAGGAGGAAAAGATTCCTTGGTCTGTGTGACCCAATCTACGTCATTCACAGCCTCCGGCACACCAAACCGTGATGCCGTTTCCGCGTCTTCGAAAAATGCGTCCACGAAACCGTCACCTTCGGTGACGCCAACGGTGCCTGCTTCCCACAAGCGCAAACTGAGAAGCTCATCGTCATTCACGCGCACTACGAACATCAGCCTTGCACCCGTTTGGCTTTGGCAGCCCAGAACCGCTCGCGCAGCTCGTTCTTACGGATCTTGCCGGTTCCTGTCTTGGGCAGAGGACTTTCCGAAAACTCGACGATCCCGGGCAGCTTAAACCGGCTCAGGCGCTTTCGCAGGAAGGCGAGCAGATCTTCGAGAGTGAGGGGCTCGCTCTCTTTTAGAACCACGATCGCGGCCGGGACCTCGCCCCATTTAGGATCCGGGGCCGCCACCACGACGCACTCGAGTACCGCCGGATGCGCGAAGATCGCGGCTTCCACTTCCAGAGAGGAGATGTTTTCGCCGCCGGAGATGATGATCTGCTTCTCGCGGTCGACGATCTGGATGAACCCGTCCTCATCCCACACGGCCATGTCGCCGGTGTGCAGCCAGGGTCCGCTCATAGCAGCGGAGGTGGCATCTGGATCGCCAAAGTAGCCGTCCATGACCTGGTCGCCCATGACGATCACTTCGCCGATGGTCTTGTGGTCGCGCGGGACATCGCGAAGGACGGCATCGACAACACGGATCGACGCGCCCACCACCGCGCGGCCCGTCAGTGCCAGGCGCTGGTGACGCTCCGTATCGCTCATGCCGAGGGCATCCAGCGGTTGCACCATGGTGATCACCGGAGAAGTCTCGGTGAGCCCGTAACCTCCCATGCACTCGCAGCCGGGAAAGGCGCGCTCGACGCGTTCGACAAGTTCTGGAGAACTGGACGCGCCGCCGATGTTCATCGTCCTCAGGCTGGACAGATCCCACATGCCGCGATCGGGAGAGTTGATCAGGGCATTGGCCATGGTCGGCACCACGCACATGTTGGTCGCTTTATGTTCCTGTACAAGGCGGAATACTTCCGCCGGTTCGAACCGCCGCACCATCACCTGCTTGATGCCCATCATAGCGTCGGCCTGCGGATGCCCCCATCCGTTGGCGTGATACAGCGGGATGGTGTGCAGGTCCACCATGAGTTCCGGATCGCGATATTCCAGTGCCACACCCAGCGCATGCAGATACAGCGTGCGATGCGATAGAGTCACTCCCTTGGGCGCCCCCATACTCCCGCTGGTATAAAAGAGTTCGGCGATGGCCATCTCGTCGTACGAGAAGACATCGGCTCGCTCGGGACAGCCCTGGTCGACGACTTCTTCATGGGCAACCCAATGTTTGACTTCGGGGCAGTCCCGGCGCAGAACTCGGACGGTGTCCGCGAAGTCGTCCTCGTGGTTTTCAAAGATAACCATTGTCGCGCCCGAGTGACTCAGAATCGCGGCCAGTTCCGGCTCGGCAAGGCGGACGTTGAGCGGCAGCAGGATGGCGCGAGCCTGGATGACGCCGAAATAGCCTTCGAGCAACTGATGGTTGTTGTAACTGAGGTAGGCCACTCGATCGCCCGACGCGATCCCGAGCTTCCGTAAGCCGGTGGCGAGGCGCTCCGCGCGTTGTCCGAGCTCGGCGTAAGTAAACTGGCGATCGCCCGACACAACGCCGATTCTGGATCCGAACAAATCCACGGCGCGATGCAGGCAGCGAAGGGGCGTGAGCGGAACAAACATGCGTGGTTACTGCTTCTCCAAGCCCTCCGCCGTTTCCTGATCCTGGCGCGCGCCCGCGAGGTCGCCCAAATCGCGCTTGGCTTTTGCCCGAGCCAGATAAACATAGGGTGCGCCGGGATCGTACGTGACGGCCGAGTCGTAATCGACTACCGCTCGCCTGGGCTCGCCGAGCGCCTGATAGGTCAGCCCGCGCTGATAATACGCGTCCGATGTGGGGCGCAGGTGAATGGACCGGGTGAAGTCCGCCAGAGCCTTTTGGCTGTTCCCCTGGGATTGCTCGATCATCCCGCGCGAGACGTAGGCCAGCTCCGAAGTTGGATTGATGGCGAGGGCTTTCTCGAAATCCGCCAGCGCAGCCGAACTTTGGCCGGCAGCCTGCCGCGCCTTGCCGCGCCCGAGGTAAGCATCGTCGTACTCAGGAAATATGGCGATGGCTTTTGTGAATTGTGCGATGGCGCCCTGGAAATCGCCGGGACCCAAGAGATGAATACCTTCGCGATAGCGGCTGGTAGCGCGGTCGGGAGCCGACTCGATGTAAGCGTAGACTGCCCAAGTGCTCGCGCCGAGTGCCGCGGCGATCGAGGTCACCCGGATCAGGCGGCGCTGGGCGCGATTCAGGCGGCGGCGCGCCGGCAGAGGAGGCGGAGGCTTGACGGCCTTCCACACCCGCCGAAGAAACGAACGGGGCATCGTCGCAAGGATTATATCAGCGCGAGCCCGGCAAAACGCAGCGACAAAACGAACCCAGGAACTTGCTGAAACCAAAGGGTCGAGCATTTTAGATCCGAAAACTCCTTGTGATGTTCCGCTCGCACGGGTTGCGGAACGGGCTCCAGTGCAGAGTTTGGAGCACGGACGCGCGAAGTTGGAGGAGATGAAGGGCGCAGGTGGCTGAAAGAATGAGCGAAGGGGTTCGCCGGAGATTGGTGACTGTCGAGCTGCCGACTTGCGGCCATGGATCGGAGACCCGAGACCTGCCGTCCGACATATCGGGGGCCAGAGCAACATTAGGCCGGACTATCGGAAGTGGTAGGTAAAAAGGTTGGTGTTGGCTCTGGTGAGCCAGCCTCTACTAATAAAGTCGGATCATAGTCGCAGAACGCTGGTGACCTGGCGCAACTGGTAGTACCGGTACACCACTCACCAGGGACCTCACCTCGTTTTTCGCTAAGAATAGTCATCCAATAATCTTCTTCGCGTGATAGCTTGGAACATGGTAGTTCTTCATCCTGCCATGTAGTAGACTCCCACACCGAAGGAACAACATGAACATCGCGCTGAAGGCCGCTGGACTGACTGTCGCTCTGGCGATAGGGGCAGGTATGGCCGCCGCTAGCCCAATCATCAACGTTGTCTACGATCCGACTGTCACATTCACCTCGGCCGACAAAACCCAAATCCAAGACGCGATCAATTTCTTTACGTCAAACATCACGAGCACCTTCGATGTGACGATCGCGTTCGGGGGCCAGGGTGGTGGAGGTGCTAGCACGACTACGTTTTCGGATCTTGTGACTTATAGCGCGTACTACAGCGCCCTGGTTGCCAATTCATCAGGCGACGCCACCGATACCGCGGCCATCGCCAGCCTTGGTGGCGCCAGCGCCACTAATCCTGTGACGGGTTCGTCGGATGTCAAGATCCGGCCGACGCTTGCAGCAGCTCTTGGCATCGGATCGCAGGTCTCGGATACGTTTGCCGCATGTGACAATCTGACCGCGAATGCCTGCATCCAAATTGGCACCGATGTATTGAACGCGTCGGGCGCTCCTATGGGGTCCCTGATGGGTACCGTCGAGCACGAAATAGATGAGGTTCTGGGCACTTCTTCGGCCCTCCCCGGCGGGGGCGGTACGCTCCCAACCGACCCCTCCACCGCCGATCTCTTCCGGTACAGTGCTTCCGGAGTTCGCAGCTTCGCCTTCAACTCGTCCACAGATGTTCCATGCACCGGCACGCCAACGGCCTATTTCTCGATCAACGGCGGCGCCACCAACCTCAACGACTACAATAATTGCAACAACGGTGGAGATTACGGCGACTGGATCTATACTGATGGTCTCCAAGTCCAGGACGCTTTTGGCCCCGACGATGTAGCGTCATCGCTAAGCCTGAACTCGCCGGAGGTGAAACTCCTCGACGCCGTCGGCTACAACTTCGGCACACCCGCCGCCGTTCCCGAGCCCTCTTCCGTCGTCCTGCTGCTGACAGGTCTAGCTGTGATACTAGTGCTCCGGAGACGCTTAGCCGACCAGCCGCGCAGTTAATGGTCTGACGGCGGCAGATTGCTGTTTGGCGCGGTAACTCCAATGCCCCGTCGCGGCGAGGCCACTCGGTTTCACGATCAACGGCCAAGTGTAGACCGGTCCCCCTTCGCTCTTTTACTAATGGGATGGTCCGCCGCAGATAGACGCACCGCCGATCCGGTTTCCTCGTCAGCCTCCACCGTACAGACCCACCAGAACTTGGATGCCGACTTGTGATCCACGAACCCAGGTAAATGATATACTTCGGGCTGAGAACTCGTGTGGGCGCAACGGTGAAATGCCTGGTGGGTTTGCTTCTGGCCGCGGGAGTTATCTGTGCGCAGGACGCGGCGCGACCCCAAGTTCCGGCTCCCGCTCAACCTCAAACCAAGGCTCAAAAAGACGCGCAGAAGCGGCTCGGGCTGCTGGCGACCCGCGCCATTGCGAATTTTCATTCCGCCGATTCCATTGAAGCGAATCTGAACCGGCACGGACAGTCCTTGCACCCCCAGATTGTGGCCCTGCGGCTGCGAATCGAAGCGGCGCTGGACGAGGCTCAGAAGGCTCTCGATCAAGCCGATCCCGCGGCCGCGAACGAAGAGCTCGATATGGCGCAGGCGTTGCTGCAACGGTTTATCCAGCGGTTGGGGGGAGCCTGAGTTTGCGCGGCTCGGGATCCGGTCATGGCCGCTGAATCGGTTCAGTTCTGCGAAGAGTGCGGCGCGCAGAACGCAGCGCTGTCAAAGTTCTGCGAAAAGTGCGGCGCACGTCTGCGTTCAGCGGCTGAATCACCGGCTCTCTCGATGAGTGGGGAATCGATGGGCGCTGAAGCGGCGACGCGGTTAAACGAGCCTGCGGCACCGCCCCCTCCACCTCCAATCCCTTCCACGCCGTCGGCAGTTCCGGAAACCATCGTGTGGGTAGCTTCGGGACCACCCGCGTCCGGACCGCCCGCGCCGCCGCCTTTGGGCACTGCGGCACCGACGATCTCGCTTCCGGCGACTCCACCATCGGGGTCTTCTTCCGCGTCTCCTTCGGGGCAGTTTATCGGACCGTACCGTTTGGTCCGCGAGCTGGGACGGGGCGGCATGGGCGTGGTGTACCTGGCGATGCGTGACGACGGGGCATTCCGGAAGAGCGTCGCGATCAAACTGCTGTTGCGCGAAGCGGTGAACGAGGAATTCATCCTGCGTTTCAAGCAGGAGCGGCAGGTGCTGGCGGC
>Ga0265314_10001268_pt1 | contig 28776 bp, 27 predicted proteins | sample 4126metaG_FD_203106 | JGI IMG/M metagenome (GOLD analysis project Ga0265314, IMG submission 203106) | Rhizosphere microbial communities from Carex aquatilis grown in University of Washington, Seatle, WA, United States - 4-1-26 metaG | ecosystem: Host-associated > Plants > Roots > Rhizosphere >... | reverse complement strand
GGCATGAGCGTCGTCGCGCGCGCTCAGCCGGCGCCTCCGCGGGCGGCGCCAGGCCCCTCGCCTGCGCCTGCGCCGTCGCCCTCGGGCGACATCCGGCGCGTCACCTGGCAGGAGGCGCTGGATCGGGCCGCCGCGCGCAATCCGTCGGCGACCGTGGCGACGCTGGAGATCACGCGGGCGGAAGGGCTGCTGCGCGAGGCGCGCGCCGCCTGGCTGCCGAACCTGAGCGGCAATCTCACGTATATTCGGCTCGATCACTCGCGCGTGTTTGGAGGCACGGTCACGTCACCGGTCAACCAGTGGGACGGTTCGTTGCAATTGAACGTGCCGATCGTCGCGCCGATCGCCTGGGCCAACAGCTGGCACGCCGATGACAACCGGATGATCGCGAAGGCGAACGCCGACGACATCCGGCGCCAGATCGCGACCGCGGTCGGACGGACGTATCTGGCGGTGCTGCTCTCTCACCGCGAGCTGGAGGTCGCTGTGCGCGCCCGCGAGACCGCCCGCGCGCACTACGAGTACGCGCACACGCGCCTGACGACCGGGCTCGGCAACGGCGTCGACGACGCGCGCGCCGAGCAGGAGCTGCGCACCGACGAGGCCCAGCTGAAAAACGCCGAGACCGCGCTCGTGCAGTCGCAGAGCGCGCTGGCGGCGTTGCTGTCCGAGGAGGACCTGATCGACGCGGGCGATGACGTCACGCTCGCGGGGCCGCCGGACGCGCAGTCTGCGATCGAGCAGGCGCGCGAGCGCCGCCCCGACGTGCGATTGCTGCAGGCGCGCCGCGCGGCGACCGAGAACCTGCGCCATGACGAGTGGGTCTATTACGCGCCGACGTTGCTGGCGCAGGTCCTGGCGTTCAGGGAGACCACGACGGCGCTGCAGCCCGGCAGCGGATGGCAGGCGACGGTCGTCCTGTCGATCCCGTTCTATGACGGCGGCGCGCGCACCGGCATTCGCCAGGAACGAAAGGCGGGCGACGACGAGGCGCGTGTGCAGCTGGAGGCGGCGTTGCGCCAGGTGAGCATCGACGTGCGCAGCGCTTTTCGCGTGGTCGAGAACACCGACCAGAGCTTGATGTCGGCGCGCGCTGCGGCGATCGCCGCACGGACGGCCGCGGTCCTCGCCGACAAGTCGTACCGCGCCGGCGCGAGCACCAACATCGAGGTCGTCGACGCCGAGCGCCGTGCCCGCGACGCCGATTCACAGGTCGCGCTGTCCGAGGACTCGGCGCGGCAGGCGCGGCTGGATCTGTTGCTGGCGACGGGCGCGTTTCCGTAGGGATGGTGCCCGAACAGGCCGGCCGATTGATCCTCACAACGACACCGCCGCCAACCTCCCCAGCGCCGCCGGATCCGCCAGCAACCCCGCGCTCTCCTCCTCGTGCACCACCCGGCCGCGGTCCAGCACCAGCGCCCGCGCCGTCAGCTCCAGCGCGACACGCACGTGCTGCTCGACCAGCAGCAGCGCCACGCCGCTCTCCTCGACCATGCGGCGGATCGCCGCCGCCAGCTCCTGCACCAGCAACGGCGCCAGCCCCTCCATCGGCTCGTCGAGCAGCAGCACGCGCGGGTTGAGCATCAGCGCGCGCGCGATCGCCAGCATCTGCTGCTCGCCGCCCGACAGCTGGTTGCCCCGGTTGCGGCGCCGTTCCTCCAGCCGCGGCAGCAACGTGAAGACGCGGCGCACGTCCCAGTGGCCGGGCCGCGCGACCGAAGTCAGGTGCTCCTCGACGGTCAGCGACGGAAAGACCCATCGCTCCTGCGGCACCCAGCCGAGTCCGGCGCGCGCGCGGCGGTGGCTCGGCATCGCGCCGAGATCGCGCTCGCCGAACCGCAGATTCCCCGCGCGCACGCGCGTGAACCCCATGATCGTCAGCACCAGCGTCGTCTTTCCCGCGCCGTTGCGCCCGAGCAGCGCCCGGCTGCCGCCGCTGTCCAGCGCGAACGACACGTCCTCGAGCACGACCGCGTCGCCGTAGCCGGCGGTCACGCCCTCGAGCCGCAGCAGCTCAGCCATGCTGCGCCTCGCCCAGGTAGACCTCGCGCACGCGCGCATCGGCGGCGACCTCGGCCGGGCTGCCCTCGGTCAGGATGCGGCCCCCGACCATCACGGTGATCCGGCGCGCGAACCGGAACACCAGCGACATGTCGTGTTCGATGAGCAGGATCGCCATCTCCGCCGGCAACCGCTCGATGGTTTCAATCAGCTGCTGGCTCTCGCCCGACGGCACGCCGGCGGCCGGCTCGTCGAGCAGCAGCACGCGCGGCTTCGTCGCCAGCGCCAGCGCGATCTCCAGCAGGCGCTGCTTTCCATAGGGCAGCTCGCGCGTCGTCACCGCGGCGTCGCCGTCCAGCTGCAAGGATCGCAGCAGCTCGCTGGCTTCGTCGAGGACCGAGCGCCGCGCCGCCACCGGGCGCAGCCAGTCGCGGCCCTGACCGCGCCGCTCGCCGATCGCCAGGGCCACCGACTCCGCGACCGTCAGCCGCGGGAACAGCGTGTTGATCTGAAAGGTGCGCGCCAGCCCGCGCTTCACACGCGCGTGCGGCGCGACGGCGGTGACGCGTTCGCCGCCCAGGATCACGTCACCGCCGTCGGGCCGCAGCGTGCCCGTGATCAGGTTGATGAGCGTGGTCTTGCCCGCGCCGTTGGGGCCGATGATCGCGTGGCGCGCGCCGGCCTCGACGTCCAGCGACACGCCGTCGACGGCGGTGAAAGCGCCGAACTGGCGGCGGAGATCTCGCGTTTGCAGCGCGCGGATCACGTCAGCGCTTGCCCCTCGTCACGCGCCGGCGAAGCGCGTCCAGCGCGCCCAGCAACCCGCCGCGCGCGATCAGCACCAGGGCGACGAGCGCGGCGCCCAGCCAGAACTGCCAGTAGTCGGGGCTGAGCCCGGCCAATGAATCCTGCGCGACGATGAACACCGTCGCGCCGATGAGCGCGCCGTAGAGCCGCCCGGCGCCGCCGAGCACCAGCATGATCAGCAGCTCGGCCGAGCGCTGGAACCCGAGCGAGTCGATGCCGCAGAGCTGGGTCGTCTGCGTCAGCGCCGCGCCCGCGAGCCCGGCGATCCCGGCGGCGACGGCAAACACGATCCTCAACCGCTGGTTGACGTCGACGCCGATGGCCGGCATGCGCCGCACGTTCTCGCGGATGCCGCGCAACGCGAGGCCGAACGGTGACTGCACCAGCCGCCGCGCGAGCAGGAAGACCACGAGGAGGATCGCGAATCCGTACGCGCAGGCCGCGCGCCCGTCGAGGCCGAACGGGATCCTCCCCAGCAGCGCGCCGATCGGAAGATCGGTGAGACCGTCGACGCCGCCGGTGATCGACGACGCGTGGTTGGCGACCTCGAACATCAGCAAGCCGACGCCGAGGGTGACCATCAACCGCCCGAGCTCGCTCCCCGGCACGACCAGCAGCGAGACGACCAGCCCGAACGCCGCGCTCACCGCGCCCGACGCCACCAGCCCGGACAGCGGCTCGGTCCAGCCGTGTTGCGCGAGCAGCGCCGCCGTGTACGCGCCGGCGCCGAAGAACGCTGCGTGCCCCAGCGACAGAATGCCCGCGTAGCCGAGCACCAGATCCAGCGACAGCGCGAACAGGCCGTAGATGAAGATCTGGCTCAGGAGCAGCCGCCGATCGGGGAACGCGACATAAGCGGCGATGGGCGCGAGCCAAAAGACGATCTCCAGCGGAGTCCAGCGCGGTCGCGCGATCCCCGGCATCACGACGTCACGCGCGGCGGCCATAGAGCCCGTGCGGGAAGACCACCAGCAAGATGATCATCGCCGCGTAGATGACGAAGCTGCCCAGCTGCGGCACGTAGTACTTGCCGGCGACGTCGGCCACGCCCAGCAGCAGCGCCGCGGCCAGCGAGCCCTTGAGCGATCCCGGACCGCCGACGACCACGACCAGGAGGAAATAGACCAGGTACTTGAGCGCGAACGTCGGATCCAGGCCCAGCACGTCGATCGCCAGCGCGCCGCCCAGGCCGGACAGCCCCGTGCCGAGCGCGAAGGTGATGCTGAAGAGCAAGCTGACGTTGATGCCGACGCCGGCCGCCGCTTGCGGGTTGTCGACGGCGGCGCGCAGTTGCGCGCCGAAGCGCGTGCGCGCGACGCCCAGACCCAGCAGCGCCGCGAGCACGACGACGAAGCCGACGAGAAAGAGCCGATAGACGCCGAAGTCGACGCCCAGCAACGTGATCTGGTGGTGCAGTGACGGCGGCAATGCGATGGGTTGCTGCGACGGGCCCCAGATCCAGGTCGCGGCCGCGCCGGTCATGAACGTGAGCCCGATGGTGAACAGCACCTGGTCGAGCGCGCTCGCGCGGTAGAGCCGCCGATAGAGCCCGAGCTCGATCAGCGCACCGGCCGCGCCAATGACGACGAAGACCAGCGGCAACGTCAGCCCGAACGAGATCCCGAGCCGTCGCATCAGCGTGACGCACAGGAACCCGCCCATCATCGCGAACGCTCCGTGCGCGAGATTGACGAAGCTCATCAGACCCATCGTCACCGACAGCCCGAGACTGATCAGGAACAGCAGGCTGCCGTAAGCGACACCGTCGAAGAGAACGCCGATCAGGGTTCGCACGGAAGAACGCGCCGTCCCGCCGCTCGCCTAGCTCTTGCCGGGGTCTTTCACGTGGGCGACCTTGTCGAACTCGATGTTGTAGAGCTGGCCGCCCACTTTCTGCACCTTGCGCACGTAGACGTCCTGCACGACGTCGCGCGTGGCCGGATCGATCGAGATGGTTCCGCGCGGGCTCTGGATGGTGACCCCGCTCTTGATGAACGCCATCGCCTTGTCGCCGTCGACGTTGCCGCCCAGCTTCTGCACGACGTCGTAGATCAGATGCATGCCGTCCCAGCCGCCGACCGCCATGAAGTTGGGGCGGACGCCGGCGCCGGCAACCTCGGCGTAGACCTTCTTGAACGCTGCGTTCTCGGGCGATTCGTGCGCCGCCGAGTAGTGGTGTGTGCTGATCACGCCCAGCGCCGGGTCGCCCATCGCCGTCAGCACGTCGTCGTCGGTGAGATCGCCGGTGCCGATCAGCTTGATGCCGGCCTTGTCGAGCCCGCGCTCGGCGAAGGCTTTCATGAAGCCGACCGACGCATCACCGGCGGGGACGAACACGAACACGGCTTCGGGCTTCGCGTCCTTGATGCGCTGGATGAACGGCGAGAAGTCGGGGTTCTTCAGCGGTACCTTCACCGATCCGACGATCTCGCCGCCGTGGGCCGTGAAGACCGTCTTGAACGTGGTCTCGGCGTCGTTGCCGGGGCCGTAGTCGCTGACCAGCGTGTAGACGTGCTTGATGTTGTTCTTGGCCGCCCACTCGGCCAGCGGCGCGGCGACCTGCGAGAGCGTGAACGAGACGCGCACGATGTACGGCGACTTGGCGGTGATGATCGACGTGGCCGCGTTCATGATGATCGTCGGCACCTTGGCCTGCGTGGCCACCGGCGCGACCGCCAGCGCGTTGGGCGTGAGCACGAAGCCGCCGAGAAATTGCACCTTGTCGCGCGTGACCAGCTCTTGCGCCAGGCGCTTGGCCACGTCGGGCGCGGGGCCACCGACGTCCTTGAAGACGAGCTCGATCTTCTTGCCGGCGACCGTGTCGCCGTGCGCTTTGACGTAAGCCTTGGCGCCGTTGGCGATCTGCCGCGCCTGCGACGCGAAGGGCCCCGACGATTCGAGGATCAGCCCGACCTTGATCGTGTCGTCGGCGTGGGCGCGCGTCGTGGCGAGGCAGAGGAGCGAGGCGACCAGCAAACCACTTCGCGTGAAGGACATGGGCCCCCTTTGTTTGGGGCTAGCCTACACGATCTCGGCGCGCGTCTCCCTGTCCCCGGCGGACCGAGGACAGGGAGATGAAAGTTCGGGGCAGTGGAATTCGCGAATCCGAAGGTCTCAGATGATGCCGCGAGCGCGCAGGTTGTCGAGCTGCGCGCGGACCGCGTTCAGGCCGCCGGACGTGAAGATCATGTAGATCCGTTCGGCGGAGAGGTGCGAGAGCACCGGGTTGCGGTAGTGGTTGTTGTAGCGAGAGGCGTCGGTCGGGTCGAAGCCGAACGCCGGCGCCAGCTGCGCGAGCAGGATCTGCGCGACCGAGACCGCCGGGCCGGTCTGGGTGAAGTCGGCGTCCGACAGGTTGTGTAGCTGGTACTCGACCGGCGCGTTGACCTGGGTCGGCGTCGCCGCGTTCAGGTCGACGTCGCCCAGGCGCTGCACCGCGGGCAGCCGCGGGTTGCCCGCGCCGTCGACACGCAGGTAGCCCCTGGCCACCGGGTCGATGCCCGCGATGATCGCCGCCGCGCGCAGCCAGTTCACCACCTTGTACTCGTTGCCGGACGTCGGGTTCGAGTGCGCCGACGCCTGCGTGATCACGAACTTGGGCGCGAGGCCGCGCGCCATCGATTCGGCCACGCCGATGATGTGGTGGGCGCCGGTACGCGAATCGCCGGCCGCGCCGTAGTTGTCGGTCGCGCCGTTGCCGCCGAAGTTCAGCTCCGCGAACTCGGTGCCGTCGCTGTTCCACTGGAACACGATCGGCTTGCCCCAGTCGTGCAGCAGGGGCGCTCCGACGATGATGTCCTGATCGATGTCGACGTCGACCGTGTCGTCGGCGTCATGGTCGCCGTCAGCGGCGGCGATCACCGGCAAGCCGTCGCGCCCGGGGTGTCCGTACACTCGGCGGTAGTTGCCGGCGAAGCTGGTGTCGCTGATGTCGTTGAAGCTCTCGTGGATTGGCAGCCCGCCCGGGTACGAGTGGTGGCCGCCGAAGACGCTGCCTGGCGCCGAGAAGAACGGCTGCGGCAGGTGCGGGCAAGGGCTGCCCGCGTCCAGCACCGGCGGCAGGACGCCGGCCGACGCGCCCCCCGGGAACGCCGCGCCATCCGCGGCCGCGATCAGCCCGGCCGACGTGAGCGCATCGATGATGGCCTGCTTGCTGGCCGCCGTCTCGCCGGCGCGATGGCGGATGCAGACATTGCGGTCCTCGACCAGCTCGTGGACGCTCCGGGCCAGCTTCTGGTCGCGAATCTGCCCGATGCGGCCCGCGATGAACCGCCGCGCCGACTGTACCAGCGCCGACGACGCGGCCAGGCGCGCCGCGTTCGCGTTCCCCTGTCCCGGCACGGTCTGGTCGGCTGCGCGCGCCGCGGTACTCAGTCCCCCCGACACCAGAGTCACGATGGCCATTTCGACAGCGAGTTTCTTCATTTGGTAGCCCCCCGGGTTCACGTTTCGGCGCGCCGGCACGATCGCCGTCCTGCGCCGGGTGCTAACTACCCGGGTGGCGGAATGAGCGCCGTCACAGGTCGGCGACGTTCTCGCGAAGGAACGGCCAGCCGGCACGTCGGCCAGGCGCGCCGCGCGTTCGACGCGCCATGCGGTGTACGGGGCGACACCGCACGGTCGCTGCCTGATTCAGGACGTCCGGGGGTACTGGTCCCTCAATGGACATGATTCCAGCACTGTCGGGGCGCCATCTCGACGCGGATGCTGCGAAGCAATGCCTGGTTCTCCAGCACGAGAAGATCCGCGTGCTGCTGGACAAGGCGCGCGGCGTGGCCGAGCGGGCGCTGGGGGGGAAGAAGCGGGCTGCGGCCCGGCTGCCGGACGCGATCAGCCGGATTCGCCGCACGGTCGAGGTTCACCTGCAGTTCGAGGAGCGCGCGCTGGCGGTGATCCTCGAAGAGGAGGGACCGTCGCGGGCGCAGCAGGCCGCCTGGTTCCTGCGCGATCACGAGCGCCAGCGCGAGGGGCTGGCGCGCCTTCACAGTCAGGCGATGGCGCGGTCGGAGCTGCCCGGGCTCGCGGCGGCGCTGGCGTCGCTCGCGACCGGCCTGTCGAACGACATGGACGAGGAGGAGCGCACGCTGGCGATCGAGCCTGTGCCGCGCGTGATGCCGGTTGCGGTCGCGGCGAAGACGGCCTGAGGGGCGTCAGTCCGACGTCACGACGCCGCCATCGCTGACCTGCAGGTTGCGATGGCGGTGCGCGCCGGAGAAGCCCTCGATCTCGCGCACCCAGTCCGAGTCGGGGTAGTGGTTCACCATCTGCTCGGCCTCGGCGCGTGCCTCGCGCACGCGTTCCAGGTTGGCGAGCGCGTGGATCAGGATCGACGTTCGCTCGGGCGCGCCGGCGCTATCCGGGAAGCGGTGGTTGCCGGCCCGCGCGAGCTCGACCGCCTGCGCTGAATCGGTGGCGGCGAGCTCGCGCAGGCGGGCCATCAACCGTGCCTCTTCGATCGCGGCGACCTGGTCTGACGTGGGCGCCGGCCTGGGACGGGCGGGTCGCGCTGGCGACGGCGATGGCGGTCCGGGCGGCGCGCTGACGGCGGGGACCGGCCGAGGCGCGGCCGACGCTGGGTCTGGGTCGGACCTCTTCGCGCCGGCGCGCCACAACAAGAGCACCGCCAGCGAGGTCACGATGACAGAGCCGATGGCCATCCGGCGCGCGCGCGTGGGGCTGCGCAACGTCAGTTCCCTTTAGTGACAGCCGCCGACGTCGGCGCTGTGAGCGTTGAAGACGTTCTGCATCGGCACCTGCATGGTGGGCCACTTCACCGCCGCGCTGCTGTCGTTGTATTGCCAGGCCCAGGCGCCGTTGTAGCCGCTCGAATAGATCGTCGTGTAGAGGTCGTTGGTCGCGACCCCGTCGGTGGTGCGGGCAAAGAACTCGCCCATGACCAGCTTCTTGTCGAGCCCCCAGTGCGACGCGGGATGCGTGTAGCACGAGTACTGCGCGCCGTTCATCGCGTAGTAGTGGACCTCGTAGAAATCGAGCACGCCCTTTTGCCGTCCGCCCGCCGCGCGCAGCGCCGTGTCCGAATAGTAGTTGGTCATGCCGGCGACGCCCACGGAGCAGGCCTTGAACGTCCAGGCGGCGTTGGTCACGCGCGCCGCCGGATCCGCGGTGTGGATCGCGTCGGCGAACCAGTTGACCGATCGTTGAATGAAGCTCTCGTCGACCTCGGTGCCGCCGTTGGCGCCGGTCCAGCCGTTCTGTGTGGTCATGCCTTCGGGCTCGTTGAAGATCTCGTAGGAATAGAGCCCGGGATTGCCGCGCAGCGCGGTCACCAGCGGCGAGAGCACGTTGTCGATGTACGCCTGTCGGTTGGCGTCGACGGTGAGCAGGTTCTGATTGTTGGTTCGCAACCCGGCGCTGATGTTCTCCCCTCCCTGCAGCATGTCGAACGACCACAGGCTCACGTTGAGGCTGACGCCGGCGGCGTGCGCGGCGGCGAGGATGCTCTGCACGCCGCTGATGGTCGCCGAGGTGATCGGCCGCGCCCTGCCGTTGCCGTCGTAGCCAGGCGTGATCGTGCCGTTGGTGTGGAACCACCAGCGCACGACGCGCCCACCGGCGGCGAAGGTGTTCTGAAACAGCGTCTGAAACGCACCGATGTTGGGATTGGGGACGTCGTTCGCGAAGTTGATCCACGCGACGTTGAGGCCGCTGGCGAAGTTGCAGATCGCGGGGTTGCCGGTGCTGCCCGCGCCACCGCCCGCGCCGGTCGCGCCGCCCGTCCCGCTGCCGCCCGCGCCCGTGCGTCCGCCGGCGCCCGCTCCGCCGGCGCCGCTGCGCCCGCCCGCGGCGGTGGCGCCGCCGCTGCCCGTGCCGCCACCGGTCGACGTCCCGTTGCCGTTGCCGCCCGCGCCCGAGCCGCCGTTGCCGGTGCGTCCTCCGGTCGCCGTCGTCGCGCCCGCGGCGCCACCCGCTCCCGTGTTCCGGTTGCCGCCCGCGCCGCCGCTCGCCGTCGTGCCCCCGCTGCCCCGCGCATTGTCGTTGCCGCCCGCGCCATTGTCGCCCGCGTCGTCACCACCGACTCCGTCGACGTTGGCCGTGCAAGCAGACAGAGCACAGATCAGTGGCCAGGCGAGCACGCGGCGTGTGTTCATCGTTCCTCCGTGTGGCGTGACGAGGCGCGCGGGGGGCGCCGCACCCCGGACAAGGGCGCGGTCGCCCGGCGATCTTCAAGGAATCCGCGCGCGGCGTTTGAACGCTGCGTCAGCGGCGAAGGTGTGGCCGCAAATCTGGCTGGAAGTCCCGCCGGAAGTCCCGCCGGAAGTCCCGCCGGAAGTCCGGCCGGACTAGCGCTCGATCACGTCGTCGAAGAACGTGACTTCCCCGGTGGCCAGATCCAGCTCGGCACCGACGACGGCCAGGCCGTCTTTCTCTGCCAGACGCTCGATGACGTCCGACCCGTGACGCAGGTGGTTCACCGACGCGCGCACGTTGGCGCGCATCGCCTCGCGGCGCAAACGCACCGGGTCGCGCGCCAGCTCGGTCGATATCAGCGCCTGGATCCCGGGCCGCACGCGGTTGACGATCGACATGAGATTTTGCGACGCGCCGTGCTCGCTGTGCTCGCCGGTCATCGCCTCGATCGTCGCGTCGATCGCGCCGCACCCGGTGTGACCCATGACGACCACCAGCCGCGTGCCGAAGCGCTCGGCCGCGAACTCGACGCTGCCGATCTGCGACGGCGCGACGATGTTGCCGGCGACGCGGATGACGAACAGATCGCCCAGGCCCTGGTCGAAGACGATCTCGGCCGGCGCTCGTGAATCAGAGCAACCGAGCACGATCGCGCACGGCGTCTGCGGCTGGGGATCGCCGCGCCGGCTGTGGCTGATCATCGAGTCGAGGCTGCGGACGTTTTGAGTGTATCGACTATTCCCCTCGCGCAAGCGGACGAAGGCCTCGCGCGCGGGTATGGCTTTGCGCTCTGCAGACATGAGATCCGTCTTATAGCTCATGGCAGGTTTCGCGTTGGACGAGATCGGGGGCGGCGGTGGCGGAAGCGTGATAGTCAGAGGCCGAGGGGAACCGACCGATGGAGCAGAGCGCAGCACCGGATCCGCTGCTCGGGCGTACGGTGGCCGATGGGCGCTACGAAGTGCTCGAGCGTCTGGGCGCGGGTGGAATGGGTACGGTGTACCGTGTACGGCAGCACCCGCTGGAGCGGATGGCGGTCTTGAAGTTGATCCATCGCGCGATGGCGTCGGACGCGACCGCCGTCGCGCGCTTCGAGCGCGAGATGCGCGTGACTGCGGCGATCGAGCACCCGCACACCGTGCGTGTCTATGATTTCGGACAGATCGACGGGCAGCCGTTCCTGGCCATGGAGTACCTGGCGGGGCGCTCGCTGCGCCAGGAGCTGGATCGGGCCGGAGCGCTGGCGGTCCCGCGCGCCGCCGCGATTGGCGTGCAGGTGGCCAAGGCGCTGGGCGCCGCGCATCGGGCCGGGGTCGTGCACCGCGATCTCAAGCCCGACAACATCATGCTGGTCGACGGTTACGGCGAGCGCGACTTCGTCAAGGTGCTCGACTTCGGCATCGCGCGCTCGCTGGATCAGGCGGCCGGCTTTCGCACGTCGGCGGGCGCGATCATCGGCACGCCTGCGTACATGTCACCGGAGCAGGCGTCGAGCGTGCCGCTGGACGCGCGCAGCGATCTCTATTCGCTGGGCGTGATGCTGTACGAGATGCTGAGCGGGGCGCCGCCGTTCGTCGGCGAATCGATCACGGCGCTGCTCTTCGCGCACGCGTCGGTGGCGCCGCCGCCGCTGCCCGCCGACGTGGCGCGGCCGCCGGCGCTGGAGGCGGCGATCTTCCGCCTGCTGTCGAAGGATCCGGCGATGCGGCCGGCCAGCGCGGACGAGACGATCGATCTGCTGGCGCCGTTTGCCGCCGGTTCGACCACCGGCGCGCGCGCGGTGCCGCGCCCCGCCGACGTCGCGACGATGCCCGGCGCGTCGCCGGCGAGGTCGCTGTCCGCGCCGTCGCCGCGGCCGTCTTCGACGATGGCGTTGCCCGCGGGCGGGACGCGGGTGCTGGCGCCCGCAGACGGCGACACTGCACCCCCGCACGAGCTGCCGCCCACCGTGCCGTCGCAGTCTCCGCAGTCGGTGCCGCGTTCGGCGTTGCCGCGCGTCGCGGTCAGCGTCGTGATGGTCGGGCTGGTCGTCGCCGGCTTCTTCTGGCGGCGCGCGACGCGCTTCGAGATCCCCGACCTCGCGACGATGGCGCGGATCACGCCGTTCTTGCAGGCTGACAATGAGCCGCCGTGGCCGGCGAAGTGCGCCACGCTCCCGGCGTCGCAAGCCCGCGAGCTCGCATCTGCCGCTGCGAGCCTGGGCCCTGGCGGATCCGACGCCGATCGCACGCGCGGGCTCGCGGCGCTGCGCGCCGTCGACCAGGGTCGCGCCGAGCGCTGGATGATCGAGGCGCGAGCCACGCAGGCCGCTGATCCTCTGGCGGCGGCGCAGGCGGCCGAGCGCGCGGCGTCGCTGTGTCCGTCGTCGGCGGTGGCGCACAACCTGCTCGGCAATGCGCTGCAAAAGACGCAAAAGCTCGATCGCGCCGAGCAGGAGTATCGCCAGGCGATCGACCTCGAACCGCCGCGGCCGTCTCCGCCTTACCTCGCGCCGCGCTTCAACCTCGGGCTGCTCGCGCTTCGTCGCGGTGACGCGTCGGCGGCGCTGGCGGCGTTCGACGAGATTGCGCGCGCCCAGCCGGCGTATCCCAACGTGTTCCTGGTGCGTGCCGAAGCGCATCGGCGTGCCGGCGACGTCGCGGCCGCGACCGCCGACCTCAAGCAGCAGGTCGTGCACAGCCCGGGCGGCGCCGATGGCTGGTTCCAGCTGGGGCGTGCGCTCGCCGTCCTGGATCCGAAAGGCTCGAACCAAGCTTTCTGTCGCGCGAAGGCGCTCGGCCACGCGCAGGCGGCCGGACAGTGCCGCGAATGAGCTGCCGCCGCTACTGAATCAGCCTGTCCAGGTCGCGCTGAGCGAGCTCGAAGTCCGGCTGCTCCGCGAGCACCGACTTGAAGAGTGTGCTCGCCTGTCTGCGGTCGCCGCTGTCCGCCGCGGCCAGCGCCTTTCCATACGTCACCGCCGTCGACGCCTTGAGCGCGCGTGGCGGCTTCGGCGGCCGTCGCACGGGCGGCTTCGCGACGCCGTGCTCGCCGGCGCGATGCGCGCTGTCCTTGTCCTGGCCGTCGGGTACCGGTGCGGGCAGCGCCGCCGCCGCCTGGCACAACCCCTCGGCCAGCGTCTGTTCCAGGCCGATGAAGTCCTCGGCCTTGCCGTTGGCGCCGACCGACTTCACGATCTGGCCGGTCTCGACGTCGACCATGCGCGCGTCGGCGCGAAACGCGCCCAGGGCATCGAAGTAGCTGCCCAGCACCAGGTAACGCGCGCCCAGGAGCTTGCCGATGCGCGCGGCGGTGCGGCCATCGATCTTGCCGCTCTGGCTCAGCTTCTGCTCGTCGAGCACCGCCTGCAGCCGCTCGCGCTCGACGACCTGGACCGTGTCGACGGCGGCCAGGTCGGAGATCAGCATCTGCGCCAGTCCCTTGCTGAGCGGCGCGAGCTCGGCGTTCTTGCCCGCGTAGTCGAAGTAGAGCACGCCGATGGTCGTCGTCGTCGTCGTCGTCCTCGTCGCTTTGGCCGGCGCGGCGCGCGGTGCCTCGGCGGCGAGGCCCGCGCCCGCGATGCTCGCGGTGAACAACGTCATGAGCGCGATCCCGGCCCTCGCTCGGACTCGTTCGCGGATCATGCGCCCGCATGCTGCGTCGTCGGGCGGGAGCTGTCAACGCGCGCGCCGGCCGCGCGATCGGGCGCGGTGTGGCGGTAGGCCTCGACGAAGCCGCGCCGCCAGGTCGGGTGGCGCGGCGTCCAGCCGAGGTCGCGCTTCGCCTTGGCGTTCGAGGCGCCGCGCACCTCGGTCATCATCACCACCAGCGCCTCGCCCGCGAGCAGGCGCGCGAGGAAGCGCGGCACGCGCCGGGGCGGCGGCGCGTCGATCGCCTCGGCGATTGCCGGCAGCCACTCACGCACCGGCGCCGGATCGTCGTCGGCGATGTTGTAGACGCCGGTCCCTCCGCGCTCCACCGCGAGCACGGTCGCGGCCGCCGCGTCCTCGAGGTGCGCGAACGACCAGATGCCACCGCCGTCGCCGACGATTGGGAACAGCCGCTTGCGCACCGGCGCCAGCATCGGGTCGTCGGGCGCGCCGTAGAACGAGCCGTAGCGCAGCGCGATCCCGCCCGCGTCGAGGACCACGCGCTCGAGGTGCTTGATCCCTGCCAGCGTTTCGCGCATCGAGGGCACCGGATAGGGGTCGAGCGGGTCGTCCTCGGTCTTCACCGGTCCACCCGCGCGCGCATAAGGCCAGCCGGTGTAGCTCTGCGCCACCAGCCGGCGCACACCCGACGCGCGCGCGGCGGCGACCAGGTTGTCGGTCGCGCGCGTGCGCAGCAGGTTGGTCATCGCGAAGCTGCGGTCGAAATGCTTGAAGTCGGTGACGCCCGACAGCGCCGTCGCCTCGTGGATGATGGCGTCCGCCCGCGACGCGCGGACCGCCAGCCGCACCGCCTCCGGGTCGAGCAGGTCGACGATGACCGCCTCGACCCCGATCTCGCGCAGCCGGTCAGCCTTGGCGGGGGAGCGCACGCTGGCCACGAGCGTATGTCCGCGTTCCTTGAGCTGGGGGACCAACCGCTGTCCGATCGCGCCTGTCGCCCCTGTGACGAAAATCCGCATGATGAGCTCCTTTGAGGTCGTTCACCCGGCAGGACGAAATGTGGACATCGGCTGTGACATGTCACGAGACGCGATAGGATTTCGTCTGCATGGGCATGAGCGAACAAGACGATCTGCGGCCGCTGTTGTTTTCCATCGCCTATCGAATGCTCGGGTCGGTGGCGGAGGCCGAGGACCTGGTGCAGGAGACGTTCGTGCGCTACCAGCAGGCGGGCGCCGAGGCCGTGGCTGAGTCACCGAAGTCCTACCTCGCGTCGATCACGACGCGGCTCGCGATCGATCATCTGCGCTCTGCGCGCGTGCGGCGCGAGACCTATCCCGGCCAGTGGCTGCCCGAGCCGATCGTCGAGGAGACGCCGGCCGACCTCGCCGAGACCGCCGATTCATTGTCGATGGCGTTCCTGGTCCTGCTGGAGCAGCTGTCGCCCGTCGAGCGCGCGGTGTTCCTGCTGCGCGAGGTCTTCGGTTACGAGTTCGACGAGATCGCGCGCACCGTCGGGCGCAGCGAAGTGAACTGCCGTCAGATCCTGGTCCGCGCGCGCGCGCACGTCAGCGAGCGGCGGCCGCGCTTCGAGAGCTCGCGCGAGAAGCGCGAGGAGCTGGCGCGACGCTTCTTCGCCGCCTGCCGCGACGGCGACCACGACGCGCTGCTGTCCCTGCTGTCCGCCGACGCCGCGGTCTACGGCGACGGCGGGGGCAAGGTCCACGCGGCGCCGGCGCCGATCGTCGGGCGCGAGCGAGTGGCCCGCGCGCTCGTCGCCTTCGCCAAGCAAGCGGCGTCGATGTCGCTTTCGTTCGGGCCAGCGTGGGTCAACGGCCAGCCCGGCGCCGTCTTTCACGATGGCGCCGGGCGCGCCGTCTGGGTCGTGTCGCTGGATGTCGTCGACGGCGCGATCGCCGCCGTGCGCTCGGTCTTGAACCCCGACAAGCTCGTGCACGTTCACTAGAGCCGCGCCCGAAGGCAGGCGGATTTCTGACTCAGGACACGAGGCCTGCTAACGTTCCCGCGTGCATCCCGCCCACCCCGATCTCGCGGCCCGACTACAAGGTCTGTTGAGCTGGCGTTCGCTGGAGGTTCTGATCTGGATCGCCGGCTCGCTCCTCGTGGGCGCGGGGCTGAGCTGGCTCACGCGCCTCTTGCTCAGGCGGATGGCGTCGCGCACCACCCACCGCTGGGACGACGCGATCATCGCGCGCCTCGGCGGGCCGCTGGCCGCGGGCTGGGCGCTGGCCGTCGGCTACATCGGGCTGTCGTTCCCCGACCTGTCCGCGTCGACCGAGGAGACCGCGCGGCGCGTGCTCAAGGGCTCGTTCATCGCGACGATCTTCTGGGTCCTGCTGCGCTCGATCGACGTCGCCGATCACCTGATCACCTCCTCGGCGTGGGCCAGTCAGCGGATGGCGTCGCGGTCGTTCGTCGCGCTCGCCGGCAAGGTGCTGAAGGTCGCCATCGCCATCGTCGGGACGGTGACCATCCTGTCGCAGGCGGGCTATCCGGTCGGCAGCCTCATCGCCGGCCTCGGCATCGGCGGCCTGGCGTTCGCGCTGGCGGCGCAAAAGACCGTCGAGAACGTGTTCGGCGCGTTCTCGATCGCCGTCGACGAGCCGTTCCGGCAGGGCGACTTCGTGAAGATCGACAACGTGCTGGGCACGGTCGAGAACATCGGGCTGCGCTCGACGCGCATCCGCACGCTCGATCGTACCCTCGTCGCGATCCCCAACGGCAAGCTCGCGGAGATGCGCACCGAATCGTACGCGGCCCGCGATCGGCTGCGCTTCGGCTGCACGATCAGCCTCGTCTATCAGACCACGGCCGAGCAGATACGACGCGTGCTGGCCGAGGTCGAGAGCGCGCTCCGCGCACATCCCAAGACCGCGCCCAATTCGGTGAGCGTCTGCTTCAAGGAGATAGCCGCCTCGTCGCTGGACATCGACGTCAACGCCGAGTTCGCGACCACGAACTGGAACGAGTTCCAGGTGATCCGCCAGGGGATCCTGCTGCAGTTCATGCAGATCGTCGAGAGCGCCGGGACCGCGTTCGCGTTTCCGACGCGCGCGGTGCAGTGGCTCGGCGAGCGGCCCGAGCGTCCCGAATCACCCAAGCGCCCGTAGGTGGACTTCCGGTGCCTGGCGCGGCGCGGACCTGAGCCGCGGGGCGGGGCATCGGACACCAATCCGGAAACGCCCGAAGTCTGGGCCCATCCCCGCGACGAGGTCTTCATGCGCGCGCTGAGGTCGACGATTGCCTGCGTCCTGTTGTTTGCGCCCGCGTGCGCGAGAGTGGCGCCCAGCCTGCCGATCGACCAGGGCGCCGGCGGCGGTGGTGGCAGCGGGGGTCCGACCGGCGAGGGCGGCGCGCGTTCGATGCCGCGCGACAGCGGCACGGGCGTCGTCATCGACACCGGCATGGGCGAGACCTGCGGCGCGTTCAACTTCAAGCCGACGCCCAAGACCGCGGTGCTGATGCTGGTGCTCGATCGCTCGGGATCGATGAAGAACAGCCTGCCCAACAACGCCGGCACGAAGTGGACGGTGGTGACCGCGGCGGTGAATCCCGCGATCAGCGGCACGCAGAACGGGATCCAGTGGGGCATGAAGACCTTCCCCGGGGATAGCGGCTGCGCGGTGGCGGCCGGGATCGACGTGCCGGTGGCGCCGATGAACGCCGCGATGATGTCGGCCAAGATCGGCATGACCACGCCCGACGGCGACGGCACGCCGACCGGCGACGGTGTCCTCGCGGCGTTCACCTACTTGCAGGGCCTGGCGAGCACCGATCCCAAGTACATTCTCCTCGCCACCGACGGAGATCCGACCTGTCCGGGCGACGGGATCACCTACGCGCTCCAGCAGATCACCACCGCGCACAACGCCGGCATCTCGACGTTCGTCATCGGCGTCGGCACCGGCCACGACTCGGGCACGAACCTGGACGCCATGGCAATCGCGGGTGGCCAGGCGCGGCCCGTGACCAACCCGCTCGACACCAAGTATTTCCCCGCCGACTCGCCCGACGAGCTGGCGATGACGTTGAAGGCCATCACCGGCCAGATCGCGAGCTGCGTCTTCAGCCTGGGGCAGCGGCCGCCCGACATGCAGTTCGTCAATGTCACGCTGGGCGCGACCGAGATCCCCTACGACGTCGCCGGCGTCGACGGCTGGCAATTCGTGGCGGGCGATACCTCTACGATCACCGTCGTCGGCGACTGGTGCGACCAGATCCAGTCGTCGCCGGAGGCGGTGGGGATCGTCTTTGGTTGCAAGCCGCCCATCATTCCGTAACGCCTTTGTTTGGGAGGATCGCAATGACTTGCCGCGGTCGGTTTCTTCGTTCGATGGGGCCCATGCTGGCGGCGGCCTGCGCGGTGGGCGCGGCGGGATGCGTCCAAGGAATGTCGCGCGAGATGGAGGGAACCGGCGGCGCAACGGGGACCGGAATGGGCGGCATGACCAGCGCGGCCGGCGGCAGCGGCGCGGGCGGCTCGGTCACCGGCGGCGGCGGCGCGCTCGGCGCGGGCGGCAAGACCGGCGCGGGTGGCGCGACCAGCGCCGGTGGGGCGACGGGGAGCGGTGGCGCGGGCGGCGTCTCGAGCGGGGCGGGCGGCGCCTCGACCGGCGTCGCGGGCCAGACCGGCACGGGCCAGCCCGCGATCCTCACCGCGTTCACCGATGACTTCGAGGACGGCAGCTTCACCGCGCCGCCCGCGAAGTGGCTGTCGACGGTGCGCAGCGACGGTGACGTGTCGCAGTGGGCGATCACCACCGACGGGACCAAGGTCGCGAGTCAGAGCCTGCCCGCCGACGAGACCGAGCTCGTGTCAGGCGACTATCGATGGACGGACTCGTCGATCGAAGCCAAGGTCAAGCTCATGACGCCTGACGCGCGCGCCGGCGTCTGCGTGCGCTGGAAGAACAAGGACAACAAGTACTGCGTCTACCTCGAGCAACTGGCCGACAACGGAGCCGGCGGTGCTTCCTGGGCGATGGAGCTGCGCATGCGCTCCGACCTCGGCAGCGCGTCGAGCTTGCCCAAGGTCAAATCGAAGGATCTGACGACGATGATCCCGGCGTCGCTCACCGACTGGAACACGGTGAAGCTCGAGGTCCACGGCAGCATGTACACGGCTTCACTGAACGGGATGATGGTGTTCCAGTTCGCCGACACCGCGAACCTGGTCACCACCGGCGGCATCGCGCTCGCGACCAACAACGGCGGCATCGCCGAGTTCGACGACGCGACGGCTACGCCGTTCTGACTGACGACCAGGAGCGCGGGCGCGGTGGTTGGGTGGGCGTCCAGATGAACGGTTCGCTGCCGTCGCGCCAGCTCGCGAAGTAGTCCATCAGATGACCGAAGACGCCCGAGAGCTCGGCGTCCTGAACGCTCGAGGCGGTGAGCAACCAATCGGTGGCCCGTGCGAGCCAGGCGCCGCGGGTGCGCGCACGGACCAGGTGCATGGCGGCCGCTCGAACGCTCCGTGCGCCGGCGACGGACGCGCTCCCCGGGTCCGGGACTCGCGGACCGGTGAGGACTTCCAGCCCGGCGCCGCCACCGAGCTTGGCGAGCCGGCTCAGGATCTCCTCGAGCGGCGCCGCCGCGCCGGTGTCCATCGAGACGGCGCGCGTCCAGCTGTCGCCGCCAAACGCCTCGAATGCGGTCACGAGCGCGCTGGCGGCAGAGGAGCGCTGGGAGGCGCGGGAACCGCGCCGGGCGTTGACGCTGGCGACCCGCCTCTCGCGGGGTCGTTCGGTCGGCGCGACCCGCGCGAGGATGCGCCACGGCGGATCGATGTAGATCCCGACGATGCTGCACGGGCCGATCTCGGGATCGCGGGACGTCTTCGTTCCCCGGTGGGCGAAGAGGTCGACCAGGCCATGCCGATCCCAGAGCCGGCGCACCGTGGCCCGGCTGACGCCACCGGCCCGCGCGACCGCCGCCACCGACTGCGCGTTTCCGCCGGCGCCGCGCGCGCGACCCGCGCGCAGGATCAGGTCCGCTCGCCGCCGGTCGATCTGACTGCGCCGGCCCGGCGACGTGAGCGACCGCAGCCCGTCAATACCTTGCTCTGCGTATCGCCTGCGCCAGAGATAGACCGTCTCCAGCGAGACGCCGAGATCCCGCGCGAGCGCGCGAGCACCTTGCCCGCCGGCGCTGGCGACGACGATGCGCGCGCGCATCCGGATCCGCGCGCCGAGCCGCGGGCTGCCCAGCCACGACAGCAACAGCGCTCGATCCTCTTCGCTCACCTCGAGGGGCGTCGTCTTTCTCATCGCGCCGATCCGCAGTGTCTTCTGTAGCGGAGATCGGTCGAGACGCACGATGGTTTTTTTCCGGACGCCAGTCTCCGAGCATCTTTGTTCTGGTTGTTTGCGGCCAGATCCGCGGTCGATTGCCGCCGTGGGGAGCGCGCGCGACGACGGCAAAAACGCCGTGAAAATGGCGCGGTTTTACCGGGCGGAAACGTTGTTTGCGCGCGATGCGAAGCCACAACGAGCCGCGAGCAGAAATATCTCGCGCCTATCTTTGTTACCGCGCCTTGACCATCATTTAACCCTCTCGTCGGTGAGCGACCGCTAGAGTCCGGTCAACCACCACGGAGGACACGAAGATGAAAGCTGGTTCGGTTAGGATTCCGGCACTGGTCGCGCTCTCGGCTCTCGCTCTCACGCCCGTCACGTGGGCTGGCCCACCGACGCCGCAGGTCGATTCCACTGGTCTCGCGGTGACCGACACCGAAGTCACCGTCGGACAGCTCCACTCCGCGACCGGAACGATGGCGATCAGCGAGACCGGGTCGATCCAGGCCGAGCGCCTCGCCATCGAACAGATCAACGCCAAGGGTGGCGTGCTCGGACGCAAGATCAAGATCATCCAGGAAGACGGTGCCAGCGACTGGCCGACGTTCGCAGAAAAGGCCAAGAAGCTATTGACCAACGACAAGGTGGCTGCCGTGTTTGGTTGCTGGACCTCGGCTTCGCGCAAAGCGGTGTTGCCGGTATTCGAGCATGAAAACGGAATGCTCTATTACCCAACCTTCTATGAAGGACTCGAGCAGTCAAAGAACGTGATCTATACCGGCCAAGAAGCGACCCAACAGATATTGGCCGGTCTCGACTGGCTCGCGAAGGAGAAGAAAGCCAAGACATTCTATCTCATTGGCTCCGACTATATCTGGCCGCGCACGTCCAACAAGATTGCCCGCAAGCACATCGAAAACGTGTTGCACGGTACGGTCGTCGGTGAAGAGTACTATCCGCTCGGTCACACGCAGTTCGGTTCGCTGATCAACAAGATCAAGCTGAAGAAGCCCGACGTGGTGTACGCGATCATCGTGGGCGGCAGCAACGTGTCGTTCTACAAGCAGCTCAAGGCGGCCGGGGTGACCGCGGACAAGCAGACCTTGCTGACCATCTCGGTGACCGAGGACGAGCTCCTGGGCATCGGCGGCGAGAACATGGTCGGGTTCTACGCGGCGATGAAGTACTTCGAGAGCCTCGACAACTCGAACAACAAGAAGTTCGTCGCCGACTTCAAGAGCAAGTACGGCGACAAGAGCGTCATCGGCGACGTCACGCAGGCGGCCTACCTCGGTCCGTGGCTCTGGAAGGCCGCGGTCGAGAAGGCGGGCAGCTTCGACGTCGACAAGGTGGCGGCGGCCTCGCCCGGGATCGAGCTCAAGACCGCGCCCGAGGGTTACGTCAAGGTTCACAAGAACCACCACCTGTGGAGCAAGCTGCGCATCGGCCGCGTGCGCGCCGACGGACAATACGACGTGCTCTATGAATCGAACCTGATCGAGCCGAACCCCTTCCCCAAGGGTTACCAGTGAGCTGACGCCCGAGCGCGAGAGGCGATACCAGTATTGTCGAACGTCGAAGAGAGGGAAGACATATGGGCGGCTATTCGCTGACCGAGCTGAAGTCGATCCTGGTCATGCAGGGGTTCAACGGGCTGAGCCTCTTCTGCGTGCTTCTGTTGATGGCCCTGGGGCTGGCGATCATCTTCGGCCAGATGGGCGTCATCAACATGGCGCACGGCGAGTTCCTCACCATTGGCGCGTACACGACCTACGTTCTGTCGACCGCGAGCGCAAAGTACGCGCCCTGGTTTCACAACTACTACTTCCTCTTCGCGGTCGTCGCGTCGTTCGTGATCGCAGCCGCGGTCGGTTACATCGTGGAGCTGTTGTTGATCCGGCAGCTCTACAAACGGCCTCTCGATACGTTGCTGGCGACCTGGGGATTGAGCCTGATCATGCAGCAGGCCTTTCGCTCGATCTTCGGGGCAAAGGAAGTCAGCGCCACGTTGCCGGACTGGTTGATGGGGTCGCTCAAACCGACCGAAAACATCGACATCCCCATCAACGGCCTGTTCGTCATGGGGATAACCATCGTCTTGACGGGGCTGCTGGTCTTCCTGCTCTTCCGGTCGCGCTGGGGCCTCAGCGTGCGCGCGACGATGCAGAACCGTGAGATGGCGGGCGCGGTCGGCATCAACACCCAGAAGGTCGATCGCCTCACCTTCGCCCTCGGCTGCGGCTTCGCCGGAATCGCCGGCGCCGCCTTCACGACAATCGGGTCGACCGGCCCGACCAGCGGGTCGCTCTACATCGTCGATACCTTCCTGGTCGTGGTCTTCGGCGGCGCGCAGAGCCTGGTCGGAACCATCGCCTCGGCGTTCACGATCGCCCAGGCCCAATCCACCACCGAATTCTTCCTCACCGGATCGGTGGCCAAGGTGCTGACCCTGTCGGCGGTGATCATCATCTTGATGCTGCGGCCGCAGGGCCTGGTGTCGATGAAGGTGCGGCGATGATCGGCGCGGCGCTCGAGAAGCTGTTCGGCGGCAAGCGCTACGCGTTCGGCGTGGCGGTGCTGGCGGTGCTGATCTTCCTGGTCTTTCCCGCGACGTTCGACAGCTTTCGCCTCAACCTGATCGGCAAGTACCTGACCTACGCGTTCGCCGCGCTGGGGTTGGTGCTGTGCTGGGGCCAGGGCGGCATCCTGAGCCTGGGACAGGGCGTGTTCTTCGGCCTCGGCGGCTATTGCATGGCGATGTTCCTGAAGCTGGAGGCGTCCGACCCGGTCAGCACCGCGATCCAATCGACGCCGGGAATCCCCGACTTCATGGACTGGAACCAGATCACGCAGCTGCCTACGTTCTGGCGGCCGTTCCACAGCCTGACCTTCAGCCTGTTCGCGGTCATTGCCGTGCCCTGCCTGCTGGCGCTGATCATCGGGACCGCGATGTTCAAGCGCCGCGTCGGCGGCGTCTACTTCGCGATCATCACGCAGGCCATCGCCGCGATCCTCGGCATCCTGATCATCGGGCGGCAGGGGTGGACCGGCGGCGTCAACGGCATCACCGATCTGAAGACGCTGCACGGCTGGGACATCCGCACCGATCACGCTCGCTACGTCCTCTACTTCGTCAACGCCGTGCTCCTGTTCGCGGCGATTGGCCTCTGTCGCTGGATCCTGAGCACGAAGATGGGACGGCTGTTGCTGGCGATGCGCGACAAGGAAGAGCGGGTCCGTTTCTCCGGCTACGACGTCGCCAACGTCAAGGTGTTCGTCTTCGTCATGGCGGCTGGGCTGGCGGCGGTCGGCGGCGCGATGTTCACGCTGCAGGTCGGGTTCATGTCGCCCTCGTTCGTCGGCATCGTGCCCTCGATCGAGATGGTGGTCTTCGCCGCCGTCGGCGGGCGCGAGTCGCTGGTGGGCGCGGTCTACGGCTCGCTGCTGGTGAACTGGAGCAAGACGTACTTCTCCGAGAAGTTCCCGCAGCTCTGGCTGGTCCTGATGGGCGCGCTCTTCATCGGCGTGGTCAAGGTCTTCCCGAAAGGGCTGGCCGGTCTCTACGAGTCACACGGGCGCGCTTGGTTGGCGTCGGCGCGCGAACGGTTGGGCCGCCTGCTCTCTCCGAGTCGGCCGTTGCCGCCGGCCGGCGCGGTGACCGTGGTGCCGGCGGTCTCCACCGAGAGGCATGAGCCATGACCACCATCGTCGATGCCTACGCGCCGGTCTCGGCAGCATCCTCGGTGGCGGCGCCGGCCGAGCCGCCCGACAAAGCGCGGCGCCCGATGCAAGACTACTTGCTGTCGGTCGAAGGGCTGACAGTCTCGTTCGACGGATTCAAGGTCGTCGACGATCTGTCGCTGGCCGTCGAGCCCAACGAGTTGCGCGCGGTGATCGGTCCCAACGGCGCGGGCAAGACCACGCTGCTCGACCTGATCTCGGGACGCACGCGCGCGACGTCGGGCAGCATCATGTTCAAGGGGCGCGAGATCCGGGGCCTGCGCGAGCACGAGATCGTTCGCGCCGGCATCGGCCGCAAGTTCCAGACGCCGTCGATCTACGAATCGCTCACCGTGTTCGAGAATCTCGAGATGTCGTACCCGGGCGGTCGCAGCGTCTTCGGCTCGCTCGCGTTTCGGCGCACGCCCGAGGTCATCGCGCGGGTCGAGGAGGCGGCGGACACGATCTTCCTGGCAGACCTGTTGAACCGACCCGCCGACGGGCTCAGCCACGGCCAGAAGCAGTGGCTCGAGATCGGCATGCTCCTGATCCAGAACCCGGATCTCCTGATGCTCGACGAGCCGGTCGCGGGGATGACGCCGTCCGAGCGTGACAGCACCGCCGAGCTCCTGAACCGGCTCAGCGCCACGCACGCGCTGATCGTCATCGAGCACGATATGGAGTTCGTGAAGAACATCGCGCACCGGGTGACGGTGCTGCACCAGGGAAAGTGGCTGGCCGAAGGCAGCATGGATTTCGTCCAGAACGATCCCAAGGTGATCGAGGTCTACCTGGGTCATTGAGATCGCCGCCCCGGAAGGAGCCCAAATGTTGGAAGTGACCGATCTGCGAGTCAGCTACGGGCAGAGCGAGGTGATCCACGGCCTCAGCCTGAGCGCCGAGCCGAAGAAGATCCTTGCGGTGATGGGACGCAACGGCACCGGCAAGAGCACGTTGTTCCGGGCGTTGATCGGCCTTTTGCCCACCCGAGCGGGCAGCATCAAGGTGGGCGGCGTCGAGATCAGCAAGAAGGAGAGCTTCGAGCGCGTCGCCGAGGGCGTCGCCTATGTTCCGCAAGGGCGGATGATCTTCTCGACGCTCACCGTGCTCGAGAACATCGAGACCGGCCTGAACCGCGAGCGCGCGCGCAAGATCCCGAAACGGATCTTCGATCTGTTCCCCGTGCTCTGGGACATGCGCAAACGGCGCGGCGGCAACCTGTCGGGCGGCCAGCAGCAGCAGCTGGCGATCGCGCGCGCGCTGGCCAGCGAGCCGCGCGTGCTGCTGCTCGACGAGCCGACCGAAGGCATCCAGCCGTCGATCATCAAGGAGATCGGGCGCGCGTTGAAGCAGATCAACGAAGAGAACGAGATCGCCATCGTGGTCTCGGAGCAGGTGATGGCGTTCGCGCTGGACGTCGCGGCCGCCGTGCTGGTGCTCGACCGCGGCGAAGTAGTCTACGAGTGTCCGCGCGACGACGTCGTCCCCGAGACCCTGGCGCGCCACCTGTCGATTTGACGCGACCTCAGAGAAACCAAGTCAAGGAGACTCAACATGCAGACCTTCAAGATCAAGGCCGGCAAGCCGCTGATTGAGCAAGCCGAGCTGGGGCACAACCGATGGCACAACGAACTCCCGTTCCTGGCGACCGTGCAGCCGGGTGAAGAGATCATCATCGAGACGCTCGACTTTCTGGATGCGCAGATTCACAACGACGACGATCCGTCGGACGTGCGCGATATCGACCTGACGCGCGCGCATCCGCTGACCGGGCCGTTCGACATCGCCGGCGCCGAGCCGGGCGATCTGCTGGTGGTCGACCTGCTCGACATCACGCCGGTGACGCCGGTGGGATTCTCCGGCATCTTCGCGAAGGACAACGGCGGCGGATTCCTGGCCGAGTACTTTCCCGACGCCGACAAGGCGATCTGGGATCTCAAGGGCCTCTACACCACGTCGCGCCACGTGCCGGGCGTCCGCTTCGCCGGCCTGACCCACCCGGGCCTCATGGGCTGCCTGCCGTCGCGCGAGCTGCTCGCCGAATGGAACCGGCGCGAGGCCCCGCTCGCCGAGAAGGGACTGGCCAAGCCGCCGGATCCCAGCACCGCCGTGCTGCGCGGGGTGAAAGGCGCCGCGTTCGATCGCATGGCCAAGGAGGCCGCCCGCACGGTGCCGCCGCGCGAGCACGGCGGCAACACCGACATCAAAGATCTCTCGACCGGGACGCGCATCTTCTTCCCGGTCTACGTCAAGGGCGCCGGCTACTCGATGGGCGATCTGCACTTCTCGCAGGGCGACGGCGAGATCGCGTTTTGCGGCGCCATCGAGATGGACGGCGCCACGCGCATCGGCTTCGATCTCATCAAGGGCGGCATGCAGAAGTACGGGCTGACCGCGCCGATCTTCATGCCGAGCCCGGTGCGCCCGCGCTACGAGGAGTATCTGACGTTCGAGGGGATCTGCGTCGAGAAGGGCGTCAACTACTACATGGATGCGACCGTCGCCTACCGGCAAGCCTGCCTGAAGGCGATCGACTACCTGACCCACTTCGGCTACACGAAGAACCAGGCGTACATGTTGCTGACCACGGCGCCGGTCGAGGGGCGCATCGGCGGCATCGTCGACATCCCCAACTGCGCCTGCACCGTCTCGATTCCGACGGCCATCTTCGACCAGGACATCACGCCGAAGGGGATGCTGCACGACAAGCCGTACTGGGGGCACCCCTGATGCCGATCTACGAGTATCGGTGCCTGGGGTGCGGGCAGCCCTTCGAGGCGGTTCGCCGGGCGATTGAACGCGGCGAGCCGATCGATTGCCCGCGTTGCGGCGCGAGCACGCAGGCGGATCGCCTGTGGTCGACGATTGCGGTGCGCGTTCGCACGGGGAAGCCCCGCGCGCGCTCGGGCGCCGAGGCGCTTGCCGGCCCGGGCGCGCGCGGTTCGGGGGCTGCGCCCGGTCACGGCGCGACGTCGATCTTGCAGGCATCGTCGTGTGGAGGGAGCGGCCACCGTCATTGACCCGGCCTCTTGACCTCGTCGGCAATCGTCCCCATGACTGGGGCGTCTCTTACGACGAGGGCAGGGAGGCCGAGCAACGATGGAAGCAAGCAATGGCGTCGTGGATCTGCGCAGCTCGCGTTCGGTGAGCGAGACGGTCGAGCGGTTGGAGTCCCTGGTTGGTGCGCGCGGGATGAAGGTCTTCGCGCGCATCGACTTCAGCGGCGACGCTGCCACCGTGGGGCTTTCGTTGCGTCCCATGCGGATGGTGCTGTTCGGGAACCCCAAGACGGGTACGCCGCTGCTGGCGGCCTCACCCCAGGTCGGCCTGGACCTGCCGCTCAAGGCGCTGTGCTGGGAAGACGCTCACGGCGTCACCTGGCTTTCGTTCAATACGCCGAGCTACATCGGGACGCGCCACGGCCTGTCACCCGAGCTGGTCGCGAACATCGCCGGCGTGGCCGCGCTGCTCGACGAAGCGGCGAAGTAGCAGGCCCCGGCTCACTCCGCCGCCGAAGGCTGCTTCTGACGCACCAGACGGCTGCGGCGGACCAGGTCACGGGCCCGTAGCTGGCCGCAGCCCGAGCCGATGCCCTCGCCGATATTGGAGTTGAACATCCCGACCTGGATGCCCTGCGATCGCAGCCGCGCCGCGAAGGCGCGGATCGTGTCGGGCGCGGATTGCTCGTAGGGGAGCTCGGAGATGCGGTTGTACATCTGCAGCGTCAGCACGGCCGGCAGGCCGCGCAGCAAGGCCGCGAGCTCGTCGGCGTTCTGCTGCGCGTCGTTCACTCCGCGCAGCATCAGGTACTTGAGCTCGACGAACATCCAGGGCGGCGCCTGGGCCAGCACGCGCAGGATCTCGCGCAACGGGTAGCGTCCGTTGATGGGTATCAGCTCCTCGCGCAGCTCGTCGTTCGAGCCGTGGATGCTGACGATCAGGTTGACCGGAAGACGGTCAGCCATCAGCCGCTCGAGCGCCGGGATGATCCCCGAGGTGTTCACCGTCGACGCGATCCCGTGTCGCGCCCAGAGATAGCGCACGACCTCGGAGACGTTGTCGTAGTTCAGCAGCGGCTCGCCGATGCCCGCGTAAAACACGCGCGCCAGACGCTGGCCCGGCAGCAACGTGCGCCGGCCGGTCTCGATCTCCTGCAGGAGCTCGCCCACGGTCAGGCTGCGGCCGAACGGCAGCAGCGACGATGCGCAGAATCGGCAGCCGACCGCGCAGCCGACCTGGGTCGAGATGCAGATATCCACCTTTACCCGCCGCGCGATTTCGGGATGCGACCAGACCCTTTCACCCAGGCCCACCAGTCCCGCCCCGCGGCGCAGGAGATCCAGCCGCCGGCCGTGCGTGCCGATGACCACGCACTCGACGGCGGCGCCATCGTCGAGCCGCATGACCAGCTTGCGCGTCGTCCCGAAGCCGACCATGCGTTCGAGCGTGTCGAACGTGCCGCGGCTGACCTGCTCCTCGACCACCGGCAACGGGGACGACGCGATCGACGGCGATTTGCCGAAGCCGTCCATCGGAGGGTAGGGCGATTGAGGCACGGGGTGGACTATATCGCCAAGTGGGCGGGCTGTACGGCTCAGTCTGCGGCTCGAGGGGCCCAGAGTGATCGGGATCCCTCAGCTCAACGTAAGCTTCCGCAAGCGGCGCACGACGCGGCCCGCCAGCGATCGGGCGCTCGCGATCGACAGCCGCGCCGCGACCGGCAACCAGCGCCGCGGCGGCAGCGAGCTGCGCACGAACAGCGCGTTGAATTGCGTGGCCGTGCGCCGATTGTCGGTCGCGAGCTCGACGAAGCCGGATTGATACAGCAGTGCGCGCACGTCGGGGTACAGGCGCTGGCCCGGCGAGATGCAGGGCCAGGTCTCGACCTCGACGTGCAGCAGCTGCACGCGGTCGAGCACGGCGGCCGCGCCTTCGATCGCTTCGTGCGCGCTCCCTTCGACGTCGATCCAGAGCGCCACGCGCGCGCCGGAGTGCGCGCGCGCAAGCACCGTGTCGAGGCGCGCGGTCTTCACGCCCGTCGCCGCCGACGGGAACTCCGCGTGGTCGGGGCGGCGGCGCAGTGAGCTCATGCCGCGCCGCAGGTTGGGCGCCGCGCCGCTCGACTCGGCGCCGGCGCGCACCACGAAGAACTCGGTCTCGCCGTCGAAGTTGGTCACGGCCAGCGGCAGAAG